>Ga0307985_10001253_pt1 | contig 14458 bp, 11 predicted proteins | sample EllFjometageno80_FD_203155 | JGI IMG/M metagenome (GOLD analysis project Ga0307985, IMG submission 203155) | Marine microbial communities from Ellis Fjord, Antarctic Ocean - #80 | ecosystem: Environmental > Aquatic > Marine > Unclassified | place: Southern Ocean | collected 2014-10-09 | reverse complement strand
GTGGCTCGGGAACCGATGCCACTCCCCCCCCCCGCACACGTTCACCCCCCCCCCCCCCCTCTCGACCAACCTGTCATACAGCGCCGTGTAAACCGCCACCGGCGCGCCGTAGTTATGCGCGAGTGCGCCAATCCTTCCAAACGACAGCACCGCCGACAGTCCAATCAGGCTAGGAACCACAATCTTCACCCCCCTGCCGCCCCATTTCCCGACCATGTCAAGCGTCATCGCGCCCCCGAACGCGAGCAAATGGTACACCGGGAACAGGAACCTCTCCTCCTTGTGCGGTCTCGAGAACAGCAGCCCGAACCACAGCAGCAGCGGAACGAAGATCGTGAAGCAAACGTGGTCCTGTTCCGTCGCGTTCCTTCCCACAACCGCCTTGACTACGTAAAGAACCGGGTACATTGCCGCGAGGAACGGAACCAGCGCAGCGTTGACCACGAGATTCTTGACATAATACATCGCCGGCTCGACGCCGTACAGCTCGTCGCCAGTCTTCGCCCCAGCTTCGTCCGTGGCGCCGCCGATGGCGTTGTAGAGGAAGATGTTTACGTTTGGGATGGTGATTTTGCCGTAGAATCGGTAGTCTTGCACCGCGGCGACGAACGAGAAGAACACGAGTGTGAAAACGGCGAACAGTAGCGTGACAATAGTGGCGAGTTGCCGGTCCGAGTCCTTCTTCGCGTGCTTGTTGTAGTACGACGCGTAGAGCGAGTGCAGGCCGAGGGGAATGTAGAGGATGGCGACGAAGGGCCACCCTAGCATGGTGACGGCGAGGAGGCCGTAGAATATCGCGGAGAAGTAGGAGCGGTTGAGATGAGCGGCGGTGGCGAAGATGGTCAGCGTGAGGGCGAGGGAGGAGGGGAGGAAGGAGGCCGAGGCGTGGTACATGCCGGCTGTGGGGGCGAGGAGGAGGAGGGTTGTGTAGGCGATTGAGGGGGAGAGGGTGGTGTAGAGGGATGTGAAGAGGGAAGCTTCGGCGCAGGACGTGAAGAGAGAGAGGAGGAGTCTAGCAAGGTGGAACAGAGCGGGCTTGGGTATGGTGGATATTCCTGAGAGGGGAGAGAGGATGAGGTAGAGAGGATTCAGGAAGGCAGCGGTGCGAAGGGCATACTCGGGAGCGTACTCCCACGTCTGCAGGCCCTTCCCGAAGAGAAGAAAGTGTAGAGGCTCATAGTAGTTGAAGACCTCGTCACAGTCAGGTAAGGGGGTGGAGGGGGGAGTGAGAATGTAGAGGGAGCGGAGGGCGAAGAGGGAGAAGAGGACGGTGAAGTAGAGAGAAGGGGAGAGGGCTGGCATGATGGACAATGAGCGGATAGGGCAGTGAGTAGGGACCGTAGCAAGATTCTGTAGTAGAGTGGCGTGTTAGTGTTAGCGACAATAGCTATATCGAGTTGACAAATGGGCGTGTGTGAGAGTGGGCGGCTGAACAGTTTGCAGGATTGGTCTGATGTTGATAGTGACAAGGGATGGTATTTTGCCGTTTGAGGAGGACGGAAGGAGAGGCGCGTTGTAGTCGACTAGGACCGAATAACCGGTAGGTCGGGTAGGTCTGAATGAAGCGGATGAGTGGATGGGATAGCTAGTAGCGACAGTCACTAGTGTTGATGTGATACGAAAATCGTCATCTCACCGACAAACAGACAAAGCGACACTCAACAAGCATCGCAAAACAACGAGTGAGGCATATACGCGAAAGCTACCAATACTCCACACGATCCTTAACCGCCACACTCCATACCCCACACCCATAGCTAGCCAACTGAAGGTGGTGCGGCCATTCCCTTCCACTTTTCAGCGACACTGCAAACCGTCAAACGTTCGATTGCGATACTGAGCTACGTACAAACTTCCAATCATCGTCTTACGCATCGCTCTCAGCGCACTAACTGCCACGCTTTTAACGTTGTTCTGTATTACTACGTTTTTTGTTGTTGGAATACGACGAGATTTTGTTCATAAATCATATACCTGGTCAGTAATTTGGTAAGTAATGGTTTTCCTTCCAGCTGCTCTACAAAGTTTTGGTGAGCGACTGCCTCACCGACACCCTACACCCTGCATCTCTCCTTAAAAATACTGTTCCGCCACCCCCTCAGACTTACAAATTGCCCCCCGTGGTGTTCTCATTTGTCCCGTTCCATGTCCAGTGGCCGTAAAGAACAACTACTTCCATCGATAGCATTTGAATGAAACCTCTCTCTACCGCGTCGGGCAATTCTTCAATTACAAAAACCACAAACTACCCCTCTCTCTCTCCCCCCCCACTTCACCAATTCCACACCCACTGTTCAATATTTCATTTCTAACCCGTCGCAGTCGATAATGGCAGACACACCCACTCCACCCACTCCACCCACTCCACCCACTCCACCGCCGCACGCCATGCCCGTACCCGCTGAAGAAGAGCCTACACCCGAGTCCGAAGAGCCCATGCCCGAGTCACTGACCGAGCCCGAGTCGACTGAGCACGTGCCCCGTTTGATGATTTCGCAGATGGTGAGTGGAAGGGAGAGAGAGAGATCGAGATCATGTAGAGATCATGTCCATGCCCCCCTTGTTCATACTGAGTGTGTGCTCCCCTTTGTTCACACTCCCCTAACACTCGCTTCGCTCGTGCCCCAGGTGGTCGAGAACTTCAAATCCTACGCCGGCCGCCGCGTCGTCGGTCCCTTCCACAAGTGTTTCACCTCCATCGTCGGTCCCAACGGATCCGGCAAGTCCAACAACATTGACGCCATGCTCTTCGTGTTCGGCAAGAAGGCTAAGAAGTTGCGCTTGAACAAGCTGAGCGAGTTGATCCACTCCAGCGACCAGTTCACCGGCGCGAACGAGCTGAAAGAGTGTTCCGTCGAGGTCCACTTCCACGACATCCTCGACACTGGTGACGGGGACGAGGACTACGAAGTAGTCACAGGCTCCGCCACGGTCGTGAAGCGCGTCTGCCGCAAGATCATGCGCCTGAACCACAAGACGCACGAGGAAGAGGAGGCGGACGAGAGTTGGTACGAGATGGGGAGTTCCAGTGAGAGGTGCAAGAAGGTCGTCAAGTCCAAGGTGAGCGCTAAGGACGAAAGAGACAGCACACGCACAAGCATACGCATACGCACACGCATACGCACACGCACACGCACAAGCATACCACTGCGCCCCGACCCCTTTGTTCACACATGCGCGTGGCTCACACATGCTCCCCCCAGGTCGCCGACTACTTGGACAGCAAGGGGATCGACCTGGAGAACAATAGGTTCCTGATCCTGCAGGGGGAGGTGGAGATGATTTCCATGATGCCGCCCAAGGGGAAGGACAACAACGACGACGGCTTGCTCGAATATTTGGAGGACATCATCGGCTCCAACAAGTACGTTGAGGATGCTGACAAGGCGATGGTCATTGTGGAGACTCTGACGGAGAGTAGGCAGGAGAAGCTGAACAGGGTCAAGGCTGTGGAGAAGGAGAAGGAGGTATTGGAGGGGGGGAAGCTGGAGGCGGAGCAGTACATGGGGAAGGAGAGTCAGCTGAGGAAGAAGAAGAATGTGCTTTACCAGATGAATATGTTGGAGGTTGATGAGGAGAGGGGGGAGACGCAGGAGCAGTTCGACGTTTACAACGAGCGCATGACGACTCAGAGGGCCACTCTCTCTGTGTCCGAGGAGCGCCTAGCCGCCATTGAGACCGAGCACGCGTCTCACGTGACTAACTTTGAGTCGCTGAACAGCGAGCTGAAGGTCGTGAAGGAGGAGTTCGCGGCGTACGAGCGCCGCGACATCAAGCTCCGCGAGGACATCAAGCACGTGAAGGCTACGCAGAAGAAGCTTGACGCCAAGATCAAGACGGAGACCGCCAAGGCCAAGGACATTATTGCCGCTGGCAAGGCCGCGGAGAAGTCCATTCCCGCCCTCGAGAAGGCCGTTGTTACCACCGAAGCCTCCAAGAAAACGCAGGAGACTTCGCTCGCGGGCATCTACGAGGAGATGAAGGGCGTCACGGAGTCGCTCCGCAAGGACCTCGAGTCGAAGAACGCCGAGCTCGCGCCCGTGCTTGAAGAGCGTTCCACGTTCCAGGCCGCGCTCGACACTGCCAGCACGGAGGTCAACCTGCTGGAGGACACGTCGGCTCGCTCGCAGAAGCAGCTGGAGAAGGCCGAGCAGGAGCTCGCGAACCTGGACGCCCACGAGGCGAAGAAGACGAGCGAGCTTGAGACCGCCCGCGGCGACCTCGAGACCTCCAAGGAGCGCCTCTCCCTTTCCAAGAAGGAGGCAGCGTCGCTCGAGCAGCAGGAGGCGAGCCTCCAAAAGAAGCACAGCGAGTACACGGCGCGCAGCGAGGAGGCCAAGGCCGCTCTGCAGAACAGCAGCGGCAAGCTCAGCGACAGCGTCAAGGGCATTCTCAGGGCCGGCAAGAAGGGCGGCGAGCTCGCGGATGCGGGCATCAAGGGCAGGCTCGGCGACCTTGCGTCCATCTCTAACGAGTACGACGTTGCCATTTCTACCGCGTGCGGCATGCTCGACAACATTGTGGTCGAGACGACCGCCGGCGCGCAGATGTGCCTCAAGTTCCTGCGCAAGCACGGTCTTGGGAGGGCAAACTTCATCCCGCTCGACAAGATGAAGAAGGGCGCGTACAACCAGCCCGTGCAGACCCCCGAGGACGCACCGAGGCTGTTCGATCTCGTCACCCCCACCGACGAGAGTATCCTCCCCGCGCTCTTCCTCGGCATCAACAACACGCTTGTTGCGCCGGACATGGAGACCGCGACGAGGTGGGCTTACAACTACGGCAGGAGGTGGCGCGTGGTCACTCTCGACGGGCAGATGATCGAGACGAGCGGTACCATGGCTGGCGGCGGGAACAAGAGCAAGGTGGGCGGGATGAGGCTCGCGAGCGGCGGCAAGAGGAACGGCGTCGTGGCCATGGAGGAGGACAATGACGAGGAGAACGACTCCGCGGAGCTGGAGAAGCTCGCACAGGGGGCCATGGAGGAGTACAAGGCGTGCCGCCAGAGGAGGAGGGAGCTCAGCGAGGAGGTGAGGCAGCGAAGCAGTGCGAGCGCGCTTGTTCAAGCCCCCGCTTATACGTGCCCCCCTTATTCACCCGTGTCCCGCTGCAGATCCACTCGCTCGAGAAGAAGATCAAGAGTTTGACCGTGGCCATCCCCAAGCTCGAGCTGGTCGTCGCGGGCTGCGACACCACGCGCGAGACGTTGACCGCTAGCATCCCCGAGTTGAAGGCGGCGGCCACTATGAGCAAGGGCGACGCCGCCAAGCTCAAGGGCCTGAGAGAGGTGGTGGAGAAGTGCAAGGGCGACATGGCGAGCTGCGCGATGCTCGCGAGCAAGCTCGAGACCGAGGTCGCGAGGCTGCAGAAGGGCATTTTGGACGCTGGCGGCGAGAAGCTCAAGAAGCAGCAGGCCAAGGTCGACGCGGCGGTCAAGAGTCTGGGCGACGCCAATACGGCGCTCAACACTGCGAAAGGTGAGCCCCCCTTAGTTCACACACATATTCATGGCGGCCTTTATTCACACATGCGTTTGCACCCCAGTTACGTTGTCCAGCTCGGAGAAGAACGCCGCCAAGGCCGACGAGGAGAGGGAGGCCGCCGAGAAGGGGAAGGAGGAGGAGGCCGCGAAGCTGGAGGATAGCAATTTGGCTTTGGGCGTACTGGAGAAGGAGGCCTTTGAGGTGATGGGGGTGTACACGGTGGCGCAGGAGGCAGCGGACGACAAGAGCAAAGAGCTGGAGGGCGCGAACAAGGAGCTGGAGGAGCTCAAGGACGAGACGAGCAAGCTCAAGCTCGCCGAGGTCGAGCTGCTGGGCAAGGTGTCCGACTTCGAGAAGGCGCTCAGGGAGCACAACGGCAGGACTAAGTTCTGGAAGGACGAGATCGTCAAGCTGAAGCAGCAGGAGGAGGAGGACGAGCAGTACGACATGAGCGACGACGAGGAGGAGGAGGGGGAGGAGGGGGAGGAGGAGGAGGGGGAGGAGGGCGAGAAGGAGAAGAAGGACGACGAGGAGGTGGAGGAGGGAGAGAAGGAGGACGCCATGGAGATTGACGGCGAGGCCAAGGAGGAAGTCGTCAAGAAGGAGGTCGTCAAGAAGGTCGTCAAGAAGGAGAAGGCGGATGCTCTGCCCACGCTCCCCGCGGAGGCCCTGGCGCAGTTCGACAGGAGGGACTTGAAGAACGAGATCGAGACGCTGGAGAAGGAGCGTGACAACCTCGGCAAGAACGCGAACATGAGCGCCATCGCCGAGTACCGCAAGAAGGAGACCGACTATTTGGCCAAGGTCACGGAGCTGGACAGGATCACCGACGAGAGGAACGAGGCCCGCAAGCTGTGGGACGAGCTCAGGAGGTTGCGCCTGGAGAAGTTCATGGAGGGCTTCGGGGTCATCACGCTCAAGCTGAAGGAGATGTACCAGATGATCACGCTTGGCGGCGACGCCGAGTTGGAGCTCGTCGACAGCCTGGACCCCTTCTCAGAGGGCATCGTATTCAGCGTCAGGCCGCCCAAGAAGTCGTGGAAGAACATTGCCAACCTGAGCGGCGGCGAGAAGACGTTGAGCTCACTCGCGCTGGTGTTCGCGCTGCACCACTACAAGCCCACGCCGCTGTACGTCATGGACGAGATCGACGCGGCGCTGGACTTCAAGAACGTGAGCATCGTGGCAAACTACATCAAGGAGCGCACCAAGAACGCGCAGTTCATCATCATCAGCTTGAGGAACAACATGTTCGAACTGGCCGATAGGCTCGTGGGCATCTACAAGACGGACAACAGCACCAAGAGCGTCACCATCGACCCCAAGGCGTTCGGCAAGAACAAGGTCGTCGAGGAGAAGCCGCTGGGCGGGGGGGACGTGGCCGTCGCGCTGGGGGACCGGACGAACAAGGAGTAGGGGAGGGGGGGAGGTGAGGGAAGGGAGTAGTGTAGTGAAATTAGGTTAGGGGCGAGATGAAACAAATGGGCGATCACAAACCACAATTCTTCTTGTGGAAACGGAGGAATCGTTGTTACTTTATGGAGATTATACTCAAGTTTCTCACACGCTCTGCTGCTGCATCCTTTAGCATGCTATTACCCTCAACGTGTTACTCCTTGACGACGTAAGCGCCGGTGTCCTTGAGCTTGACGTCCTCGTATTTGTATTCCCTGCCAGCAGTCTCCTTCATCTCCTTGTCGCCGATGCCCAGGTAGGCGTCGCCAGCGTTGTAGCCGTGGAACACCTTGGCGGTTATCTCGACCTGCGCGTCGAGCGGCACGAGGTCGGGGGGGATCTCGACGCGGTTCTCGATGGTGATTCCGGTCTGGACGATGGCGTTGTACTTCATGTCACTCATGGAGATGAAGTTGTGGATCTTGGTCACGCCCATGAAGTGGAGCGGGTCGGGCATGAGCGCCTGGAAGCGCGTGTCCTGCACTCCCGCGACCTGCTCCGTGCAATCAAAGTAGTTCTCCGCCGTGTCTCCGCCCTCCTGGCGCTTCCTCGTGTTGTACACGAGGTACTTAGTCACCTCGCCGAGACTCCTGCCCTCCTTGCGGAAGTACACGACCATGCCCGCGCCACCACCCTGCGCCGTCTTGATGCACTCCTCGATGGCGTGCGTCATGTACGGGCGGCACGTGCAGATGTCGGAACCGAACACGTCACTGCCGTTGCACTCGTCGTGGACGCGGCACGTGAGAGGGATGTCCTCGTCGGGGATGGTCGCCGGATCGCCCCAGATGTAGATCGTGAGCCCGCCGATGGGGGGCATGAAGATCTTGATGTCGGGGCGAGTGATGAGCTCGGGGTACATGCCGTTGGTCATGCGGAAGATGGAGCTGCGGAGCTTGGCCTCCGTGCACCCGAACCTCCTCGCGATCTCCGGAAGGTACCAGACGTTCTCGATAGCGACCTTGCTCACGATGCTCTGTCCGTTCTCCATGAGGACCTTGCCGTCAGCCTTGATCCTGCCAGCCTTCATGGCCTCGCGAGTCTCGGGCAGGTCGATGTGCGCCTTGGTCACGGCGATGGTGGGGCGGACATCGTACCCCTTCTCGAGGTACTTGCGGTAAACGTCCGTGACGACGTGTCCGAACGGGTCAATGGACGCGAGCTTCTTGGGATCAGCCCAGGAGGGAAACGGGCCAATGTCGAAGACGGGCGCCGTGAGCTTCAGGTTGGGCATGTAGTCGGGGTTGAGGGCACCGGTGGCGACGGCGAGTCCAGTGTAGATGCAGTAGGAACCCTGGTGGGCGCCGATAGCGTTACGCTGGGATGCATGGCGGATGGTGCAGAGGACGGGCCCACGAACCATCGGGTCAGGGTGGCCCCACGAGATGGGGAGGGGGTCGACACCGAACTGGTCGGTGTGGGTAGTCAGGTTGATGAAGTCGAGAGGAGACATGTCCGGGAGGGGGATGTCATCAGCCACAACAGCCTTGCCCTTGAGAGTGACGGGGGTCTTGACAACCTTGACTATGGAAGAAAACGAGCGAAGCGAGTGTTAGCACGAGCGAAGCGAGCACTAGCGAAGCGAGTGCTAACAACACACATGTATGATGAGATCGTGTGATAAGAGCTCGCGCGTGTGTGCGTGCTGTTTTGCAGAGAATCAGTCGGTGACTGTTGCACAAAATATCATTACCCGATTAACAATGCGGAAGCTCGCGTCTCAGCCGAACCTCTTTACACGAGCTTGGAGAGGGCAAGGGGGACTTACCAGGGGCCTTTGATTTAGCAGCGGCTTTCTTGACCATTTTTGATATGACGGGGAAATGAGAAAGGAAAAGGATGATCTCAAGGAATTCCAACTTAAAAGGAACAGCCGTTCCTACGAGAGAGGGAGGGAGGATCCATTTCCAATGATGAGTTTACACGAGCGCAAAAAAGTAACGAGTGAGGCGCCTCAGTCCAAGTTGGGCGGTGTTACTTTTGCGAACCAGGGTTGCTTTTCCGTCCGAACAGCGAACTCAGCACGCCGCTGAACTTCCTCTTCCATCCCTTCGCGTCGGCCGCCTCTTGTTGTTGCAGCCGTGCTGCCTCTTCCGTAGCCAACTCTGCAGCCTCCGACGCAGCCGCCTCCAACGCAGCCGCCTCCAACGCAGCCGCTTTCAAAGCCTTCTCCTCCTCCGCTCTGACAATCTCCTCGATCCTACCTTCGACCGCGCTCATGATCTCCCCCACCACCTCGCCAACACCAACACGCACCCATTCAGGCGTGGGAGGCGGCACTGGCAACCCCTTCTTTGACACTACATCGCTCAAGCACACCTCCCACTCCCTACGCGGAACAGCACCCTTGCTCAACCGAATCCACACCATTGCATTCGACTGTCCCATGACACTGTCCGGTGTCATCTCGCCATTCAGACTTGGATGCCACATAGCAGCAATATCCTCCCGCACAGTCCGCAAGCAGTTACTCACGGCGACCTTCCGCCCCTCGCAACACGGGCACTTCAGCCCACCCTTCACGGCCCCATCCTCCACAGCCGCTCCGTCCTCGACAGCCTTCCTCAAAGGCATCTGCCAGACATGATCCTCGCCCACCAGACAAAGAAATGTTACATTCCCCAAACTAGTAGACAGCAACGTCGCTGGTTGCCGCTTCTCAGAGTTCAAAGTAGGGTGCCACATCGCGGCGATGTGCGGGTGCGTAACACTGATCGAGTTAGTCACGCTCAGCTTAATATTGTTGCAGCACGGGCAGTCCCTGATATTTAAGGCCCCTGTAGTTGTTGAAGGAGTTGTTGAAGTGTCACCGGACTCTGCTGTACGCTGCGCTATTGTAGCTTGCCATTCGTGGTCCGGACCCGCGGGGCACTTCCACCAGAGCGGTAGGCGGGAGTCTGCGGGCGTTGCGCGCGAGTTCTTGGTGTTACGGGTGGGGTGGTACTGGGCTGCCAGTTTTGGGAGGAGCTTTTTCAGAGAGGTTGCTTCCTTTGAGGGGGGGGCGGGGGGGAGGTTGGAGAGATTGCTCATGGCTGACATGGACGGGGGGGAGGGGTGACGGGGGGGGCAGCTCGTAACGAGTTCGTGAGGTACAATTCAATCTACCTGCCTCGCTTCTTTTTGACTTCGAATCCGCGCGCCACGAACTAATGCCTGTGCACCAACACTGGTACAATACTGGGTACAATACTGGGTACAACACTGGGTACAACACTATATGGTACAGTTACTTGATGGTCCTACAACTTCTGAAAAGCAATGACACCGTCCTGCAGCTTGAGCTTCACCAGCCGCTCTTGAGGTCCCCCCGCGCCGCTCGTCGCGACGACCTGCCAACCCTCGGCCTTGGTGGTGGACGCGGGCTCGGCTTTCTTGAGAGTCAGGGTCTGCGTCACGAGCTTTTTCCACAACGGGGAAATCCCAACCGACCTGTCCTCCTTGTTCAAGTTCGTTTTGGCGCCAATGAGGAGCGTGGACGGCGAGAGGATGCGGGGAAGCATGAGCATGACCTCGTTCAGAGACGACAGCGCGCCGGGCTCCTTCGTGTTCGTTTCCAGGTAGATGGTGGGGTAGTACTGGAACGTGAGGGTGTCGATCATCACCATGTTGTGCGGAGGGGGGAGGGTCGTGGCGGGCGAGGGGACGAGGAGCGGTTGCAGCAGGGTGAGGGTGGCGGAGAGCGCCGGGAACGACTCGGGCCGAATGATGTGGATGCGGGACAAAACAAAATCGGAGAGGGAGGCAACACACACTGTGGATCCAGCGGGGGGCGGGGCGGAATCGAGGTGGCTGAGGGAGCGAGCGCGAGAAAATGCATGTGTGAGCCACACACATGAGTGCCACACACATGTGAGAACAAAGAGGCCACAAACATGTGTGAATAAAGAGGGCGGAGGGGGGATTGTACGATGCAGAGTGCACAGAAGGGACGCACAGAGTGCACACGGTAAATGCGCAGAGTGCACAGACGTTGTTACGAGGGGGACTCACATCTTGGCGTGCGCGTCCGCTATGGACTTGATCTTGGTAGCGCTCAGCTTGCAGTCGTTGTCGATGTAGTACACGTGGCCGACATTCTCGCTGTGGTCGTCGGGAGAGAGAGTGGCGCCGGTGGATCCTGTGTCGTGCGTGTGGAAGGATAGGATGAAGAGCGCGGCGGTTGCGATCATGAGAGTGGTTTTGAGGGTTCCGGTGCGGCCATTGATCTCCAAGACGGTGGACGAGTTGCGCTGCACGGGAGAGAGGAGAGAGGGAATGAAGTGGGGGGATAGAGAGAAGGCAGAGGAGGGGAGAGGTATTTTCTCTAGGATGTCGTAGGAGGAGCCGTAAGCTGTCTGAGGTGTTGCACTGGGCAAGGAATTTGCGAATGAGAGCAGTTGGACGGCAGGCGGCGGCAAATCGTCAATAATGTCACCCACAGTCTCATCGAACATAGTGAAGTCAGCCAGCGACGTGATAACGGACTGCTTAGAAGTCATGGCTGAAAAGGAGCTGCGCGCTGTAGGCGACTTAGGTTGGATAACCGATAGGGCGTGGAGGTCTGGACGAAGAGGGAGAGTGGATGGGGTAGTGAGCAGCGGTCGTCGCAACCCTAACAGGCAGAACAGGTGTTGATGATTGAAAATCTATCTCAGCGCTCAACACGTACGCAAAGTAAACAGTAAACAGTAAAACAGTTCTCTACTCCTTCCTTTCCCCCATGTCGTCGGCCACCTCCATGTCATCCGCCATCCCCTCTCCCTGCCTCGGCCTAACATCTAAGAAACTGGCTCGGCTCTCAAACTCCATAATCTCCATCGCCTCCTTAGTCGCCGTCGCTCTCCCCACCTCATCCTCCTCGCTCTCATACGGGTCATCCATCAACATCGTGCTGCAGTTCATCGTCCCGAGATCCCGACCGACCTCGGCAGCACGAAAGCCTAGTACTCCAACAGGTATGAGGTCGAAAACCTCCCCAACTACACTCGAAAATGTTGTTTGTGGTACTTAAGTGGCAAAGTTCGTTTCGTGTACTGTAAATTGCCCTACAGCTATAAACACAGACGCTCTCCAGCCAAAGCAACTCGTTCTGACGCCGCTCGGGGGGTTGGACTTGCCGATGGAACAGAGACTGCCGTGTCGCGGCCGCGCCAGTGTAAGTTCCGGGAGCGCACTGAGAGCACGAGGCGCTCGTCGCGGCGTACTCACCAGCGGCACAAGACGCACAGGCAGTCGAGCCGTAGTCGCTGACGCTTCCCGAATCGCACGCCGTGCACTCGAGGGCTGCCGCTCTGGAGTACGTTCCGGGGACGCAGTTGAGTGGCAGGGTGCTCGTGGCGATTAGTCTTGCGTACGATTTGGAACGCTCACGATCGCTCGGGTACAATTTAGTTGATGCAGCTGGTACTCCCCCACCCCACACAAGCAATCATCGTAAGTCTCACCCGCCGCTCAACAGGGAAAATACCATAGCCCGCCCCCGCCGCCCCCGCCGCCCCCGCCATGTCATCAAATCCTTCTCGCTATCTCCCCTAGCCCCTCTGCTTGTTTTGCACCCGAGTATCTGAGAAGCATTTGTGTATCGATAAACTTCAGGCTCATCGGCCTCGCCTAATTTTTCACACACCCTCCCCTCACACACCCCCACACACCCCACGTCCCCCTCCCAGATGTTCTCTTCCAGCATCCTCGCTCTGCTCGCCCACGCCCCCCACTGCACCGCTTGGGATGCTGAGTTCCCGGGGTTCAAGCACCTGGAGAAGTTCTCCATCGAGAACATGGTAGTCAACAGCGCCTCCATGCACTTCTCCGACCCAGACGCCCGCATGCCTCTCCAGCTCGCCATGGACTTCTGCGCCCTCGACCCCGGCTGCAACGCCTTCGCCAACAACCAGGGCTTCATCTCGGCCATTTACAGCGAGTCTGCCGAGTATGACACGTACTTCGCCGTCGATCCCAAGGTCGTCAAGGCCGTTCCCATGTGCTCCGTCGTTAACGGAAGCTGTGGTTCGCCGGACCACCAGTGGCTCCACTGCGCGAACTCCTCCCCCTCCGTGATCGCCGAGTTCCAGCTTCCTCCCGCTCTCATCAAGGAGTCCTGCCGCAGCAACCCCGCGTGCATCGGCTTCCGCGTCTCCAACGACGGCTCCAGCGGCTCCCTCTACTCCGCGGGCTCCGTCAACGCTATCGAGGCTTACTGGACCATCCCCCCAGCCCCCAAGGTCACCAGCGTCCTCGCCACCGCGCCCGGGGGCAGCTACCAGGGCAGCGTAACCAAGCTTGGGCAAACGGTCACGACGCAAGTCAACGTCGTGGATGGCAGCACCATGGATCTCAAGATCTCCGGTCTCTTCACCATCGACTGCGCCGGCGAGGACTACACCATCTCCGACGCGGACATTATCGTTGATGGCGTCAAGACTGCCGGCGACTGCGTGCACGACGGGTTGGATGCCAACCATGTTACTCTCGTGGGGATCACGTTAGGAGGACCTCCCGACCGTGCGCGTACGGATATATCGATATATCATCTGATGATGAGTCTGAAGAGGAGAGGCTGCCTACACCTGACTCTGAGTCAATTGAGTCGGAGTCGGAGTCGCCGTTCATTGTCCCACACCCCTCATAGAGAGAACGCGTCCACCCGCATATTGCGCCACCCTTGAATGAACCACTTTCGTCCTGCCTCGCTTTATGAGGACTGGTGCTTAAACCCCCCCCTTGCATTTGTGTCCAACAGCCCCTGCCTCTGTGTTTTGAATTTCTAACCGCGCGTGTTGCCCCCGCCCTGTCTTTTCCGGCTGAGGGATTGGTACTACTCGCGTTATTATCCTTTGATTAAACGCCTCTCCTTCGGTTGGCTTACCACTCAACACAAACGGTGTGCCCTTTCCTCCACTATCGCTCCCTCCTCGGGCCCTTATCCCGACGCTAACCCACTCCCTGCCTTCCCCTCTCCCCTTCTTAACCTCAGCTTCCGAATCTCTATCTGGCTTCGTTGTCACGGCCATCGTTCATCAGGCTAACCAGCTCATGGGCGCGCGCAGGTCTGTCTATGTCTTCGCAGCAAGATGCCGCGCCTTGTACCATTCGGACATGAGCGGAATCGATTACTCCGACCCAAACCTTATCACGAATGACACGACTACCACCGCAACTACCAGGGTCACGAGGTCCGCCTCCTCCACCGCCACCACCACCGCCACAATCCCCTCCCTCAACCTCAACATTCGCCTCGTCTTCACGAACCGCGACAACGCGATGTCGTTCCAACACGAGATGGACGCCGCCGACGACGTCATGCCCAGCACCGTTACGCGTCAGCTCGAACCCATCACTCTCTCCTCCATGATGGTTGGAGTCGGAAGTATCGCTTTATTTACTAAAACTCGAAATTTAGTACATAAAGCCTAAGACCCGTTGGCGACCAACTTTGGGAGCCTCCACCTCGGCCCCAAGAGCACCGGAGGCCACCGTGCCGCGTCTGGAGCCGCTTAGGGGTCATGGAAGGGGAAGCCGCACGGCGACGGTGCTCGTGGATG
>Ga0307985_10001252_pt1 | contig 14466 bp, 11 predicted proteins | sample EllFjometageno80_FD_203155 | JGI IMG/M metagenome (GOLD analysis project Ga0307985, IMG submission 203155) | Marine microbial communities from Ellis Fjord, Antarctic Ocean - #80 | ecosystem: Environmental > Aquatic > Marine > Unclassified | place: Southern Ocean | collected 2014-10-09 | reverse complement strand
TCCAGAATCGTTCGCCCAGGGCCGTCCCACGTGAACTCGATATAACACTCGTCGCTGAGCACAGGAATCGAACGGCTTCTCCCCCACTCGGCAGCACCCACCAGATCATCGACTGCACCGGCGGGATTACCCGGGCTGTTGACCCACAGGCATAACGCTCGCTCTGCATCGCCAGGGTCAATCGTGTCCAGCTTGGGGTTCCACGACTCGTCGACGGCAACCGGCACTGCACGGAGCCCGGCCAGTTCGGCACCCATTGCATAGCTCGGATAGCTGATCTCGGGATAGAGCACCGTGTCGCGGTCTGGCGTGCGTAACGCTAGGTAGCGCGGCGTCGATACAACGAACTCTTTGGTGCCAATCGTGGCCGCTAAGTTGTCAGCCGAAACAGTGACACCAAAGCGACGTTCCAGCCATCCCGAGGCGGCCTGGCGAGCCTGAGGAAGCCCGATAGAAGGCGGATACCCCGCCTCGGACGCAGATTCGGCCAGGGCTCGCACCGCTGCTTCCGGCGCGGGATCTCGGGGGGTTCCAATCGAGAGATCGACCAGTCCCCCTTCGAACTTCGCACCAAACGGCTTCAGCCCGTTCAGCCGATCATAGGGATACGGCGGCGGGACATACCCAGTGCTCATTGAGTGCCTTCGTCATCGACAACAAATTCGCTCATACGACCAGCCGAGAACGTGTCGAGGCGAGCTCGATACCTCATTCCCTTGTCTGTGGCTTGTTCGCTCATGACCTGACCGGAACGGTGCAACTCGGCGATGATGTCGCCACGGTCGAACGGCACAAGTACATCGGTCATTTCGTTCGTGATCGCGAGTCGGTCAGCGATGGCGTTCAGCAACTCTTCAGCGCCTTCGCCCGTCTGGGCCGAGGCCGACATCGAGCCTTCGTAGGCCCGCAGCAGCGCTGCAGGCTCTTCCGCTATATCAATCTTGTTAAATACAACGAGTTGAGGAATGTCGCTCGCACCGATCTCATTGAGTACAGCTTGCACTGCGTGGATTTGCCCTTCGGGATCAGCCGCGCTGGCATCGACCACATGCACCAACAGGTCGGCGTCGATCACCACATCGAGTGTGGACTTGAAGGCCTGCACCAGTTGGTGCGGAAGCTTACGCACGAACCCGACCGTGTCTGTCAGAAAGACCTTTTCACCACCTGGCAGCGCCAACTTGCGAGTTGCAGCGTCGAGTGTGGCGAACAGGCGGTCTTCGGTCAATACCCCGGCATCGGTCAGACGATTGAGCAATGTGGACTTGCCAGCATTGGTGTAGCCAACAATGGCGACACCGCGGTTCGACGTGCGTCGCCGCTGCTTTGACTGGGTGCGGCGGTGGCCTGCCACGGTGCGAAGTTGTGACTCGAGCTTATGGATACGGCGCTCGATACGGCGGCGGTCAACTTCGAGCTGGGTCTCACCAGGGCCACGGGTACCAATACCGCCACCCTGCTGGCTGAAGCGTTTCGTGCTCTTAAGCCGAGGCAGGCGATAACGCAGCAGCGCCAGCTCAACTTGGGCCTTGCCCTCTTGGCTGTGTGCATTCTGCGCAAAGATGTCGAGGATGACCGCGGTGCGGTCGATGGCGGTACGGCCGAGCAGCTTGACCAGGTTCGCCTGCTGGGCTGGCGACAGCTCGTCGTCGAAGACGACGGTGTCGGCATCGTGTAGATCTGATTCGCTACGGACTTCGTCGACTTTTCCTTTGCCAATGAAGGTCGCAGGGTCAGGCGCATCACGACGTTGGACAACCCGAGCCACCGCATCGGCGCCAGCAGTGTCTACGAGCGCTGTTAGTTCGTCGAGTGCAGCTTCAGTTGCCTCGGGTGATCCGCCGGGCAGGCTGACACCAACGAGCACAATTTTCTCGCGGAACGAACGGTCGATAAACGCACGTTCTTCACCCCCATAGTCACCAAAGGCGCCACGGTGAGATTCTGTCGGCGTTGAGACTGTCGGGTCGTCACCCATTCGGCCAGCGTCCTAATCCGTCGTTGCCGTGAGTAGCTCGGCACGCAACGTTCAGCACGCAGCGACTGGCGTAGACAGCCGATGGATTAACACCATGAATAACCAGAAGCGACACTAGGCCCATCTCATCGGCTCGATGGCCGCAACATAGGAACTCGGTCCGTTCAGTGTGAGTTCATCGCCGACGTGCACAGTTGCGGAACCACCAGGCATCTGCACAACGAAGTCGGTCTGGTCAGGCCGTGAAAGCGCTGCGATTGCGGCCGCGGCGCACGCGCCAGAGCCGCACGCTTCGGTCGCTCCGGCGCCCCGTTCCCAGATGGACATGCGCACGCCCGATCGAGTACGAGTCACCAGGTGCACGTTTATGCCAGTGGGAAGAAAATGCTTCTCGATAGCTGGACCCACGGTGCCAATGTCGTGGGCTTGCTCGTCCAGGACTTCGATCACGAGGTGCGGATTTCCGAGGTCAACCGTGTCGGCTCGGAGGAATTCAAGGTGAGCAGCCAGGTCGATCCCTCCGAGGCTCGGCCCGGGATTCGGCGCACCCATACCTACAAATGCCGACGCTGTTTCCGAAAGCGCGTCAGTTATTCGCACGGCGCGATCGCCAGCGTCGGTAGCGACCAGCGTCTCGAGTTCGTCGACACCACGGCGACCAGCAATGGCATGGGCGAAACAGCGAAGCCCGTTTCCGCTGACTTCGGCACGACCTCCATCTGCGTTAAAGAGCACGAACTGCGGCGCAACTCGGTCATCGATCGCGACAATCAGGCCATCGGCCCCGATCCCAGTCTTTCGGTTGCACCAACGCTGCGCAAGCTCACTGGCACCCTCCGGAACTGCTGGCTGGAACCACAGCAAGAAGTCATTGCCCAGCCCCTGCAGTTTATGGAGGTCGTGGCGTTGCATTCGTGAGGCAACGTGGAACTCAGACATGTAACCCAGTCTGGCAGCAGATCCCGCCAAGTCGCATGGAGTTCGGCGAACTCCATGTAATTTATGTACTCTAAACAATTCTTAGAGGTTCTAAACCAGCCGAGCGGGGGCCCACTCGTTCGTCGATGTGCAAAGAGCGTCCCCCGCGGTTCCATCTACCGCCCGAGTAGCAATTATCAGCAGCAACGTGCGCGGCGCATCACTGCTTTGGCTCCTTGCACGCGAAGGTTGGACCGACGTCGCCCTCATCGAAAAGGCCGAGCTGACATCGAGTTAGACCTGGCACCCTGCGGTCAGATCACGAGACTTGTTGACGGCTACACCACAGCGTCCTTCACACCAGCGCCCTTGCAACCACTACACCATCAAGTTGTACGAAGAACTCAGGCAGATCACCGAACCAACTGGACGGGCCACGAGTTCCTCGTGGCCAAGCTCGATCAGGGTCTAGTCACCGCAGCAGCGCTCGCAATCGTCGAGGACGGTGGCATACCGAACTCACCCTCTCGGCGATAGAACGTGGCCTGGACGCCACCCACCCATTCGCCTTTTAGCGGAAGAAGCAGTTCGTCCCTGCGTGGAGAGCGGTGACCCTGGCACTGGTGTTACTGATGAACCCGGCCATGAATCCGGCGGGAACTTCGAAGAAAAACTCGCGGCCAAGAGTCTCGTCGAAGATGTCGACCCCTTCGTAGGCCACCACGAGATCGGCTTCGCTGATCCCGACCGTGACACCACTCGGCGTAGAAAGTGTTGGCGCCGAGGATACGTAATACCAGCCAATGAATGCGTTGTCCTGGAACTGGACAGCGAAGTCATCGAACGACACGATGGTCATTGGCCCAGCGCCACACTCAAGGGCCTCGGTGATGCTTTCAGCAGAACCGAAGACCTGCTCGATCGAGCTGAGTACCAGGTCCTGCCCTGTGGCAAAGTCGTGCGGCCCGAGACCGTTCACGCGAAGCCAGGCTCCGTCGAACGCAATGTCTTCTTCGTCTAAACCGTCCGAGGCACAGCCACTAAAGGCGTCAGAGGCCAGACCAGAAGCGGCGCATAGTTGGGCAACCATGACACTGTCGAGGCCGTTTCGACCGAGCAATTGAACGAATGACACATCGTCTGGCTCACAGCAGGTGCGGGCGTAGCCGATCTCGATCCACGCACCATCCTGCACCTCAAATAGATGCCACCCCGCGTTATTCGCGAAGAGCTCCGGCGAGACAGCGAACTCTCCAGAGCAGGCAACCGACACTGTCTCTGCCGCTTGGAATGCGGGCACATCTTCACAAGCCAACGACTGACCGACCGGTTCGACTGTCGCCAGCGTAGGCGCAGACGTTGGCTCTGCTGGAGTCTCTGCAGGCGCTGTGGTCGCTCGAACCGCTTCTGACGCTGGGGCTGGGGTTTGTGCGGCCGCGACCCAAACCGCATCGGGGGTATCTGCTTTGCACCCGCCAAAGAGCAACAAGAAGGGAACGGCGAGTACAAACCAGCGCCAGGGGCTCAACCGTGGTGTTGCCCCGGCGACGGTGTCAAAGCGTGCAGTCATCATGAGACTCAGTGTGCCACTACCGAAGCGCGACCTTCGCGCTGCAGCGCCCCGGGCAATGCGGGTCATCCCATCGACGTTGACCGTCAGAACAACTCGTGAAATCATGTGCGCCGACGGTTCCAGGAGCAGCGAGACCCACAAAAAGCTGCGACGCAGACCCAACGGTCTGTCGATATAGCCGCCAAAAGGCACCGCCTTCGCCTTCGCCATACTGGGCTTCGTTGACTTGATCTCAGTCCAACAGCGGAAGGACTCGTTTCAGCACAAGGTCCATATCGACGTCGTCGAGGTCGAACCATTCGATCCGCGGATCGCGTCGGAACCATCGCTGCTGCCGCCGGGCAAAACGACGGGTGCGCTGCTTGGCGATATCAAGCGCCATCTCCAGAGGCTGCCCACCTTCGATGTGCCCAAGTAGCTCCTTATAGCCGAGCGCCTGACGCGCTGTCTTCGACATTCCGTTCGGGTGTGCGGCGACAGCTGTGACCTCGTCCAAGAAGCCATGGTCCATTTGCAACTGATACCTGTGTTCGATGCGTTCGTCCAGCGAGGGGCGCGGCCGGTCACAGCCGATCTGGTTGATCCGCGAAGTGCGGTAACGCTCCATGCCGGGGCCAAAGCTTGAGAAAGGACGGCCGCTGCCCACCGTTACTTCGAGCGCTCGCACAACCCGCCGTCGGTTGTTGGACTCCATACGTTTGGCCGCCACCGGATCGAGCTCGGCCAACCGCCGGTGCAGCGCGACCGTGTCAGGTTCCGCTTCAAGCTCCGCACGCGTTTCTGGGAACTGGTCAGGGATCTCGAGGTCATCGACGATTGAGCGCACATAAAGACCGGTACCGCCGACCATGACGGGGACCTTGCCGCGGTTCCGAATATCCGCGGTCACCGCAGGCACGTCCTGGACGAACTGCGACACTGTGTAGTCCTGCCACGGGTCAAGGATGTCGATCAAATGATGTGGCACGGCATCTTGTTCGGCGGTCGTGGGTTTGGCGGTGCCGATGTCCATACCGCGGTACACCTGCATCGAGTCGGCCGAGATCAACTCGACTCGGTCGTCAGCAGCCGTAATCGCCATCGCCAGTGCCGACTTGCCGGCCGCTGTCGGTCCAATGATTGCAAGCGGGATATCTGCTGTCGTCATAGTCGCGCTACCTCGATGTGTGGGCGTGTATTTGCAAGAACGAGCGCAGCACCGTTCTGAACGGGGTCACCAGTCAACGAGCCGAAGCAAGTAAAGGCGAGCGCGTCAACCCGAAGAGAGCCGCGTGGGTCGACGACGCAGCTCGGGTAGCCGCAGCAAAGCACAGAGGACTATCCGGGTACGACGGCGATACGGGTACGGCGCTTGGGAAGCGAGGTGACTTCGACGAGTTCGCCAGTCAGGTATTGCATCCCCGCCCCGGTGACCTTGACCGTCGCGTAACTGCCAGCCTTGACGGGGTCGACCGTTGGGAAGTGGATGAGCTTGTTCTGCCGCGTGCGTCCGGTCAACACCGTGTCGTCACGTTTGCTCGTGCCTTCGACGACGACCTCTTCGGTCTTGCCAATGCGTGCGGCGTGTCGCTGACGGGCCGAGCGTTCGGTGACAACCCGAAGGCGTTCGTAGCGGTCGGTAACTTCGGCGGGATCGCAGAAGTCGGCTTCCATATCGGCAGCCTCGGTGCCACCGCGAGGCGAGAACACGAACGTGTAGGCACTGTCGTATTCGACCTCAGCCGCGACCTCGAGGGTGCGCTCAAAGTCGTCTTCGGTCTCGCCGGGAAAGCCCACGATGATATCGGTCGTGACAGCCAGGTCTGGGATCGTGGCCCGGGCTTGCTCGATGACTCGCAGGTACCGCTCTGCGTTGTAGCCACGGTGCATGAGCGACAGCACTCGGTCGCTTCCCGACTGCAACGGCATGTGCAAGTGCTCGCATACCGCGGCCGTTTCAGCCATGGCTTCAGCTACGTCGAGCTGCATGTCCTTGGGATGCGGGCTGGTGTAACGGATCCGCTGGATACCGTCGATGTCGCCAATCGTGCGCAGCAGCTCAGCGAACATTGGCCGCAGACGCACATCGCTGCCGGCTCGGCGTGCCGTAATAGCCAGATCGCGGCCGTAGCTGTTGACGTTCTGGCCTAGCAGCGTGACTTCGCTGATTCCCTGGCGGGCCAGGTCAGCGACTTCGCCGACAAGTTGATCGAACGGCCTTGACACTTCAGGGCCACGGACGGCTGGCACGATACAGAACGCACAGTTGTTGTCGCAGCCGATCTGGATAGTGACCCAGGCGGCATGATCGCTCTCGCGACGAACAGGAAGTGCAGACGGAAATGCCAGGGCATCGTCTCGGGCCGCAGCTTCGAGAATCTCGGTAACCGGACCCTGGGTGCGGGCAATCTCAAGCAATTCGACCGCTCGGTGCACGTTGTGCGTTCCGAAGACGACGTCAACGTGGCCTGCACGTTCCTGAATCTGTTCGCGGTCTTTCTGCGCTAGGCATCCAGCGACGGCGATCTGCAGGTCCGGTTTGTCGGCTTTGAGCTGCTTCAAGTTGCCCAGTTGGCCGTACAGCTTGTTGTCCGCGTTCTCACGAATGCAGCACGTGTTGAGCACGATGACGTCTGCGTCCTCCATCGAGCTCGCGGCAGTCATACCGTCGTCCTGCAACAGGCTGGCAATACGTTCGGTGTCGTGTTCATTCATCTGGCACCCATAGGTACGGATGAAGTACTGCTGGCTCACTGCCACAGGCTACAACGCTGGCTTGGCGCCCCGGCCCAACTTGGTGGCGTAGCCGGTTTCCATGAAACAATTCGGCTCACAATTGCGCCGCCAGGTTGGGAGATCTCGTTAGCTCCATCGACCGCACTCTTGGCGAAAACGGAAGTAGCCGTCGGCGGGGAATGGACCCGCCGACGGCTACTTGAAGCACTACGTGCAGTGTGGGATGGATGGTTGCACCGCACCGGTGCCGGGAGGCCTCACCGTGAGGTGAGGCCAGGGTGCCAGCTAGCTCGACATACCTATTGGCGCCGAACAGTGCCCGAGCCATAGAACGACTCGCCTACTCCTAATGGAACCCGCTTGGCTTTCACGGGCCATCCCTATTGCTAGGGGACCCGCGTGACTGTTGCTAAGGCGTATGGCCTCGCATTAGCCGTTAGTCGAGGCTAATTGGCTCTTCGTCGAGCTCGCTGAAGCCTTTAGCGTCTTCGGCAGCAGCGGCATCGATAGCGGCCTGCTTCTCTTCGGGTGTTGGCAGCAACAGTGTGCAAACCCTGTCGGTGACTTCGACCATGATCTCAGGGTTGTCCTTGAGGAACTTCTTGGCGTTCTCTCGGCCTTGGCCCATCTGCTCGCCATCGTAGGTGTACCAAGCACCCGACTTCTTAACGATCTCATGCTCAACAGCCAGGTCGAGTACCGAACCCTCTCGGCTGATGCCCTCGCCGTACATGATATCGAATTCAGCCTGACGGAACGGAGGTGCCACCTTGTTCTTGACAACCTTGACTCGGGTGCGGTTACCCACGATCTCGACGCCGTCTTTGATGGACTCGATTCGTCGGATGTCGAGGCGAACCGATGAGTAGAACTTGAGCGCACGGCCACCGGGGGTGGTCTCGGGCGAACCGAACATGACGCCAATCTTCTCGCGAAGCTGGTTGATGAAGACACAGATGGTGCCGGTCTTGTGGATATTGCCAGCAAGCTTGCGCAAGGCCTGCGACATGAGGCGAGCCTGGAGGCCTACGTGGGACTGGCCCATGTCGCCTTCGATTTCAGCACGAGGTGTAAGTGCTGCCACAGAGTCGATCACGATGACGTCAAGTGCGCCGGAACGCACCAGCGTGTCAACAATCTCAAGTGCTTGTTCACCGGTATCGGGCTGCGAAATCAGGAGCTCATCGACATCGACACCTATGGCACGGGCGTATTCAGGGTCGAGTGCGTGTTCAGCATCGATGAAGGCACAGATGCCGCCATTGCGCTGAGCCTCTGCGATCAGGTGCAAGGCCAGCGTGGTTTTGCCGGATGATTCCGGGCCGAAGATCTCGGCGACGCGACCCTTAGGGATGCCACCTATGCCGAGAGCGACATCAAGCGCAAGGGCGCCAGTAGGAATCGACTCGATGGCATTGTCGCTGCGATCGCCGAGTTTCATTATGGCGCCATTGCCATGGGTCTTCTCAATCGACTTCAATGCCATGTCGAGTGCTTTATCTTTGTCCACGGGTTCTCCTGTGTTCATGTGCGGCGACCCCAGTAAGGGTTTTTGGCCGGCGCACGGGCTGTGGTGGGAAGGTGATTGAGACACTACGTAGGGGGTGTGACAGTCTCGCCGACGCCGTACCGACCGGCCTGGTGGCGAAGATCAGTTGACGACTACGCCGAACCCTCTACGAACGCTTGTTCGTAATTTCAAGAGAGTAATTCGAACAACCGTTCGATGGCAAGCATTTGCTCAGAGAAATCTAAAATACGCTCAACAAACAGAAAGAATTCGTTGTAATTAGCCGATCTTTGCAAGTTGCTGGGCCAGGTAGTGCACCCCAGCTTCGATCTCGAACGTGGGCACAGCACTATGAGTGCCAGGATTCGCGTGCAGTGTTTTGTGTTTACTGCCAATCGCTCCGAACAATTCAAGACACCGATCGCGGGGTACGACCTCGTCATCCCACTGCATTAGAAAGCGCACGGGAATCGACAACTCGGGCGCACGCCGCTCCAAATCAGCCTTGTTCGGACCCCAGACGCCCATCAACCCCAGTACTGCGACGGCGATGCGTTCCTCGGCGACGCATAAGGGAAGACCCATCATGGTCCCCATGGAGAACCCGAGATAGCCCGTTGCCCTCGCGTCGTCCTGTTGCTCGATGAAGTCCAGTGCCGCCCGCCAGTCCGAAACAATGGCTTCGGTGCCACCGTCACTCTGCCATCGATCTACGAATTCGGCCGGCACACCCTGATAGACATCGGCCCCCGGGCGCTCGCCATGCCCCGGCCCGTCGATAGCAAAGGCAGCGACGCCAAGGCCACACAGGCCGTGGGCGATTAGTTCGATGTAGTCGGCCTTCTTGTCGGCTGTACCACCATGGCCAAGCAACACGACTCGGTCAGCTTCTTGGCCAACCGGTGTCCAGTAGACACCCGGCACCACCCGGCCCTGGTTCTCTAATGTGAATCCCCGTTCGAGCACTGTCGCACCGATGTTCTTACTGTCATTCCAGGCCATAAACCGACACTAATCCCATGCGTGCGGCAAGGCGAGTCGCTACCTCACAGGCCATCGACTCTGTCGGCGAGCAACACGATGCGATCTGTAGTCACCGGCGACCGGCGCACCTGCGCTATCGATTGTCCTGGCGTCTGGACAATCGCTATGCCAGAGGTGGCGATCCGCGTCCACTCTTCTACGAAGCGAAGCGACCCGTCGCCGAGATGAGCCCGGGACAGCGCATAGGCGCATAACACGGCCTTGGTAGACCGGCCTTGAAAACGACCAAGGCCCACCAACACCAAGTGTTCGTGGGCCTCGAAACGAGCTTGTGACCAGCCGTGCTGGTCACCGCGTTAGAGCATTTCTCCTCGGCGCACGATGACGCTGTCGATCAGGCCGTAGTCCTTGGCCTGTTCGGCGGTGAACCAGCGATCACGGTCGCTGTCGGCTTCGATCTGTTCGACTGTCTGGCCAGTGTGGCCAGCAATACGTTCGGCGAGCAGCTTCTTGACGTAGCCGAGCTGTTCTGCCTGGATGGCGATGTCGCTCGCCTGGCCCTGAATGCCAGCGAGGGGTTGATGCATCATGATCCGGGCGTGTGGCAACGCGTAACGCTTGCCGGGCGCACCTGCACACAAGAGGAACTGGCCCATCGACGCGCCGAGCCCCATACAGATGGTGCCCACGTCAGGGTTTACGAACTGCATCGTGTCGTAGATCGCCATGCCTGCGGTTACCGAACCACCAGGCGAGTTGATGTACAACATGATGTCTTTATCACGGTCCTGGCCCTCTAGGTATAGGAGCTGGGCCGAGATGTAGTTGGCAACGTTGTCGTTCACGTCGGTGCCAAGCACCACGATCCGCTGCTTGAGCAGCTCGTGGTAGATCTGGGTCGCGGGGTCACCCATTGCAGGCACGTTGGCCATGGGGATAAGAGAAGGATTGATCTCTCCAAAAGTCATGCCCGGAGGCTACCGCAGCTCAGCGCCTCTCCCCCGATCAAACGGCCGGGTGAAACGTCACGGAATAGCGGCCCCGTCAAGATTGTTCACTTCCCAAGGCTGAACTGACCACCTCAAACACGACACCTAAGCCGATCACTTGAAACACGTACTTGAGATCACGTTGGTACATGCCCCAAGAAGTCACTGACCTATGGTTAGCGCCCGATGTACGGTGCGGGCATGCGTATCGGCGACATTTCGATCGAACCTGTTCACGACGGCACGGCAGTCTTGGCAACCGACATGTTCATCAACAGCGACTGGACCGAACATCAGCACCTGCTCGACGACCAGGGTGATCTGACGATTCCAGTGGGCGCATTTCTGGTGCGTAACGGCGACCACCTTGCGCTGCTCGACGCTGGTGTTGGCGACTTCCAGAACGACATGTTCAACGGCGGCCGGTTGCTCGACAGCCTTCGCGCTCTGGGCGTCACACCAGCACAAATCGACACCGTTATCGTGTCGCATCTTCACGCTGACCATATGGGCTGGCTTTCGACCGACGGTTCTATCACCTTCCCGAACGCGACGGTGCACATCGGCGCCGCCGACTGGGAGTATTACGTCGAACAGGGCAACGCTGGTCGCCGCAACGTCGCCATCCTGCGGGCCGCCGAAGAACACGTCGAACTCGTGCACCATGACGGCGTCACATTATTGCCAGGTATGACGACGCGGCTTACGCCAGGCCACACGCCCGGCCACATGAGCACGGTGATCTCCAGCGGAAACGAACGACTGATCGTGCTCGGCGACGCATTGCACTGCCCCGCCCAACTCACCGAACTTGAGTGGGAGTTCGTCTACGACGTCGACGCAACTCTGGCTCGCCAGACTCGGGCAGCGCTCGTCGAAGAAGCATCAGTTGCCAACACCACACTTCTCCCCTGCCACTTTCCTGGTATGCAAGCGGCCCGTCTGCTGCCAGCCAACGACGCAGCCCCCCAGTGGGTCATTTCCTAGCTCGTCATCCTCGCCGCCAGCACGGACAGAAACCTCTCGGTCACGTTCTGCTACCGCCATGACGCCCCGAATCAAGGCCCGGGGCCCAAGCTGTCACGTTGCGCCCGCTATACAACGCGAACGTCGCAGATTTTGGCGTACCGCTAGGACGTGACGGCTTCGATCTGGACCAGGGTGTCGCCGTAGCTTGAGCCGCCGCTGATTTCGGTGTCGGCCGCATTCGTTAAGTCGTTGACTGACCCGACGGTCTGGCCGTAGGCAGCCTCGACGTGGCCCCATGGCACGCTGACCACACCGGGACGGAGCCGGTCACTGATCGCAACGGGAAGCTCGAGCGAACCTCGGTCGTTGAAGACTCGGGCCATGTCACCAAGTTGCAGGCCTCGTGCCTCAGCGTCGGCTGGGTCGAGTTCGATATGAGGACGGGTCTCGCGATCGGCGTGGCTGCTCAGGTCCGAATACGAGGTGTTCAAGAAGCGAGTCGCCTTCTTCGGGGTCTGTAGGCAGAGCGGATACGCCCCGTCTCCACTGCCCGGACCCTCGGCCACTGGCACCCACTCTGGGAGCTGGGTCAGCCCTTGCATCTTGATCGAATCGGTCGCCAGTTCCGCCTTGCCCGATGCCGTCGCAAAACCACCATTGGCGTACGGCAGATGACCTTCGGGGAATTCAGTGATTCGGACGAAGCCCTCGGCTCGCATCTGTTCGATGTCGACATGACCACCCACGCCGATCTGGATTTGCTCCATATCGGACAGATGGATTTGCGGATCGTCGAACCCGAAGGCCGTTGCGAGTCGGCGGAACAGTTCGGTGTTGGACACGGCGTGGCCCAGTGGTTCGGTGGCTGGTTCGTTCCATCCGAGCCATAGGTGGCCCCAGGCAGGCATGACGTCGAGCTGCTCGGTCTCCATCGCCGCTGGCAGGATCACATCTGCGTAACGAGCGGTGTCGGTCATGAACTGTTCGGACACGACGGTGAACAAGTCGTCTCGTTCCAGCCCGCGGCGTATCGCTGCTGCGTCGGGCATGGTCAGGACCGGGTTGCCATTCCAGAGGAACAGAGCGTGGACCGGGTTGTCGATCTCGGTGAGGGTGTGTCCGAGCCGTGGCTGGTCAAACGAGCGGCGGCTACTCTCGCCGGGAACAAGCTGGCCTGCCAGCGATGCTACGGCCCCGGTGTCGACATCGCTTTGCTCGCTCCACGTCCCGACGCTTCGGGCAAAGCCACCGCCAAGAACCTGGTGAGAGCCGGTAAGCACCGGGATCATGGACAGCAACCGGTAGATGGTTGAGCCGCTGTAGTGGTGTTCGGCTCCGATGAGCGCACGCAACATGGTGGCCTTGGTGGTGCCGATATCGCGAGCGAGCGAGACGATGGTCTCGGCGTCGAGGCCGGTCAGTGGAGCTGCCCACTCGGGCGTGTGCGTGCTCACATGGGCAGCCAGTTCATCGAAGCCAACCGAGTGCGCATCGACATAGTCGTGATCGATCAAATCGTCCGCGATAAGCACATGGATAATCGCCAGCAACAGTGCAACGTCGGTGCCGGGCAGAGGTTGGATTAGCTGATCAGCCTTGTCTGCTGTGATAGTTCGAATTGGATCAACGACTGTTATTCGAGCGCCACGTTTCTGAGCCGCTTCGATCGTTGGCCACAGATGACGATTCGTCAGCCGAGTGTTGGTTCCCCACAAGATGATGTGGTCGCTGTGCTCGGCCTGCAATGGGTCCGACCCGAGTCCGGCGCCGTACACGCTGGCCATGCCGAGTGAAGAAATCATGCCGCACACCGAGCCCGTTTGGCGGGACGTCCCGAGACGAGCGAACAGCGCATGGCTGGTACCAGCGTTCTGGATCAGGCCTTGGGTGCCGGCTGACCACCACGGCAAGATCGCTTCGCCGCCATGTTCGTCACGGACACGGCTGAATTCCTTGACGACCAGAGCGAGCGCCTCGTCCCAACTGGCCTGGCGGTATTCGCCGCTGCCCTTGGGACCGATGCGCACGAGTGGGTGCAATAGCCGCTCATCGCTGGTGACTCGGCTGACGAACTTGTTCACCTTGGGGCACAACTCCCCCTTTGAGAAGGGATGGGCTGGATTGCCCTTGACCGACGTCAGTTTGCCGTCGACAGCCGTCGCGATCCAGCCGCAGCTATCGGGACAGTCGTGATGGCACGTGCCAAGAACTTCGATCATGGTCATGCCAGGACTCTACGATCACGCCTGCGTCAGCGGTAGCGGTATTCGGACACCCTGCTGCAACAACCTGCGTGTTGTACCGGAGGTTGTACGCAAACAACCTGCGTGTTGTACCGGAGGTTGTACGCAGTTCGCTGGGATCAGCGGACGGGTTCACCTTGCATGATGATCGAGCTCAGGTTGGCGTCGGGCTCGGACAGCCCAGCCAGGTCCTCGAGTGGATTGACTCGTGACACGACCAGGTCGGCGTAAGCGCCAGCGGTCACTGTGCCGATCTCGCCTTCCATCTGGCATAGCTTTACGTTCGTCACGTACATCGAGCGAAGCACATCGGCGGCTGGTTCCAGGTTGGCTCGGATTGCGAACTCTTCGTTCTGCAGATGGTGGGCTTCGCCGAGTAGGTCTGTGCCAAAGCCCAGCTCGACACCGGCTGCCTTGGCAATTTCCACGGCATTCTGACCCATCTCGAAAACGCCGCTATTCTTCGCCAACATTGACTCGGGGAAGCCGGCCTTGGGGCCGATCTCATCCAATGCCTTATAGGCAATAAGTGTTGGCACCATGGTTATGCCAAGTTCGACCATACGAGCCGCTGTTGGAGCATCCAG
>Ga0307985_10001251_pt1 | contig 14479 bp, 6 predicted proteins | sample EllFjometageno80_FD_203155 | JGI IMG/M metagenome (GOLD analysis project Ga0307985, IMG submission 203155) | Marine microbial communities from Ellis Fjord, Antarctic Ocean - #80 | ecosystem: Environmental > Aquatic > Marine > Unclassified | place: Southern Ocean | collected 2014-10-09 | reverse complement strand
TCCCCACCCCTCCCACCCCCCTCCCCCACAATGCCAGCCCTCTCCTCCTCCCTCTTCGACCCTGACATCCTCAAAGCCTTGTCCTCGGCCAACCTCGGCGACTCAACCGACCCCCCCGGAAGGACGGATACGGAGTGTGACAGTGATGGAGTGTTTAGTTTAGCTAGTAACTTGGATGAGGAGGGGGAAACTAAGACTGATGAGGACGGAAGCGGGGAGAACACGAAGACTGACGGCGGTGACACCGCAGAGAAAACCACTATCGCAGACCGTAAGAAGAAGCACTCCATAATGAACTACGACGGCGGCCGCGCGACTCAATGGGCTCGAAAGCAGCTCAGGATACAGAGGGATAACAAGAACACGGCTCATCGACTGAAGCTGGAGAGCATGTTCTCGTTCCTTCCGAAGAAGCTTATTGAGGTTATTAGCAAGGAGATGGTGGATGAGGACGGGAAGGAGAGGAAGCAGATCATCCCTAGACCGTCCAAGCACGACTTTAACGGCGTGTTAGTAATGGCGGACCTCGTGAAGAGCACCGTACTCAGCGAGGAGATGGAAGTACGAGCGCTCCTCGAGAACTGCGGTGGCGCGGGTTTTTCGGAGGTAACGGAGGACAACGCAAGTAGAAAGAGGAGCATGTTCGAGTCTGGAAAAGCGTCCACGTCCTCGCACGCGAGGGATCATATGACTCATAAGGTGGTTATGCAGCAGGCGCAAAAGCTGAGAGATGCGCAGAATGACGCGGCCAAGCTGGGGGCGGAGAGGTTGAGGACGGTTTTGACGAAGTAAGGGAGCAAGCGAGAGGAGGGAGCGAACGGAGCGAGCAAGCAAGCACGGGAACCGGGAAGTCACGCACCCTGCGGGAGAGCCGCACCCACCCTGAACCCTGCGAGAGAGAGCCCACACACCCTGCCGTCCCTAACCCCTGTCCTCCCCCCCAGGTACTTCCGGAAGCTCGTAGGCGTGACGATGTCCCACGGGGGCGACGTGGTTCGGATCGCTGGGGACGCCATCATCTCCGTGTTTGAGGACGAGTCCACGTCTATCAAGCGATCGATTGCCAAGGCTCAGTCGGCGTGCCTGGACATTCTGAGGCATTATAACAACTACGAGATCGACGGGAACCAACTGCAGGTGAGGAGAGCGAAAAGAACCCCCTTCCCCGGGAGGTTTGGAAGTTGGCATCTTTGTTCACACTTACATACTACACACCTCTCCCCCCTTTGTTCACACATGTCCCCCCCCCCACAGGTGCGCCTCTACATGAGCGTTGGCTCGCTGTCCATCTTCAACGTGGGGGGGTACCACGGGCGGTGGGAGTACATGATCTCTGGGCAGCCCTTCGGCGACCTGAAGCTCATGGCCGACCTCGGCTCGCCTGGCGAGCTGACCATGTCGAGCCCTTGCTGGGACATTCAGTACAGCGGCACGTCGCGCAAGCTGTCGACCGAGTACGAGTTTGTGGACCTCCGCAATGCGGGCGAGTCCATCGGGATCAAACAGACCTCGACCGTTCCCGCGCCGGGCTCCAATGAGACCGCACAGCGCTGCGTGCTCATTAAGATGGGCGAGAACCAGCCGGCCACCCAGGCTGGCGGCAACGTGGGCGACCAGAGAGGCGAATCCATCATGTTCGCGTCCGACGACGCCGACGGCGAGCTCCTCCTGACGAAGCGCACGTACGCGAAATCCAGCCGCCAGCGCCTCCTCGCCGTCGCCAAGGGCAACAGGGCCTTGGAGGGCCGGCTCAAGCACTTCGTGCCGTCCCCGGTGACGTTCCACTGCGACCACCAGAACGTCGACCTCGACTGGTTGGAGGAGGCCGCTCAGTGCTCCGCTATGTTCGTCACCTTCAAGGAGACCATTGGCGACCTCGAAGGTGTGCAGAAGGTCTTCGTGTGCCTCCAGCGCATCATCATGGACAATCACGGCATCATTAAGGAGTTCTCCATGGACGACAAGGGCTTGGTCATCGTGGTCGGGTTCGGCCTGCAGCCCAACGTGGTGAGCAACCCCGCCGCGTGCGCGTGCCTCGCGGCGCTCCAGATTCGCCACTCGCAGTCCATCGGCAACGCGGCGATCTGCATCGGCATCGCCACTGGGCAGGTCTTCTGCGCCGCAATCGGCTCCGACTTCCGGCGCGAGTACGCCATCGTCGGCAAGGTGGTCAACATCGCGGCGCGCCTCGCCTACTTCGCGCGCAAGTTGAGGTCGTCCAAGGCCGGCGCCAACGCCGATCCTAGCATGGACATCTGCGTCGACACTGTGACCATGAGCCTCGCCAAGAGTCGCATCGACTTCATCACGAACAAGAACGCCAAGAACATCTCGCTCAAGGGCATCAAGGGCACGACCAGCGTTTACAATCCCACGGAGCCGAGATTCATTCAGCTCTTGGAGATGGCGAACCTCGTCAACAGCCATCTCGTTGGGCGAAAAGACGAGTCGGCCTTGATCGAGGGGCTCCTGGAGGAGCTCTACGACGACCTCGGCGGAGGCCTGCTCATCATCAAGGGTCAAGCGGGCATGGGCAAGTCGCACCTCGTCCATCAGCTCGTCAAGGCTAACAAGCGCATGAAGTCGCTGCTCGTCTTCCACGGCCAAGGTGTTCGCGAGAAGATCAATCAGAACGTGAGGGCGACCCTGACGCCGTTGGACTTCCAGTGCGCTCAGGCCGAGGGTCTCGACTCGTGGGACAACGTCCTCATCAAGCTGGTGACAATGTTCAGGGACGGTTGCTTGGAGCCCCTGAACGGCCAGGCGCACAAAAAGGACGTCTACGAGCAGATCAAGTATGCTTTCACCGCGTACGTGCCTGGGAATCTAGCCACGCTCAACTCGGACAACGACACGGTCGAGGCGCGGTCGATTTTCGTCGAGATTATGGTGGCGCGTTTTCTTCCAGACCACAAAGACACGGCTTTCCTGCTTAACTACATTCTCGCGACCAACCTTCCTGTGGTGAAAGAGGTGAACGATAAGGACGACGAGGCGGTGTTCAAGCTCGTCGCCGCTTTCACTGTGGCCAGCCTCAAGTTGCTCACTCGCTTCAGTCCGGTGTGCATCGTCATAGACGACGCCCAGTACTGCGAGCGCGAGTCGCTCGACCTGGTGAAGGCCATTCTCGCCGAGATGGCGAGCGACGTCATGATCGTGTGCTGCGCCCGAACTGGCTCGAGATCGCTCCCGGACATGCGCCTCCACGTGCCCACCATGACGCAAGCCCCCGCCGTCAGCATGCGAAACACTATCAAGGCCGTATCTGCCTTCGGAAGAGCTGGAAAGGGTAAGCTCGGCGGGGGTGGGTTGAAATCAATGCTAGTGGGCAAGAAGAAAGGAGGTTTGAGTGCGAGTATAGTAGAGGGTGACGCCGGGGAGGAGGAGGGGGAACAGAAGGAAGACCCGCCGGTTCCTCTGCAACCGAAGGCGCCCACTGGCGACGACGGTGCCAAGAAGTCCGCGCCGCAATCGGCCAGGAAGGTGGTCTCGCCGTCCAAGCCCGTTCCTCCCAAGCTCGGCAGCACCAAGGCTATTGCCGGCAAGTTCCAGTACGCGGCGCCCAAGTTCAACTCGGCGTCGCCGCGCAAGTCGGTCCTCGAGAAGCGCATCAAGACCAGGGAGGCCGCAGCACATGATAGCAAGACTCACGTTATGGGCGCAGGGGAGATTCGAGTGGTTACCAAGACGGAGAAGGACTTACACGACAGCATACTGGACACGCTGGCCGATGACTTAATATCGACCTCGCCCGAGCTCAAAGTGACCAAGATTCTGCTCAAGCCCCTCAACTTCAACGAGACGATAGCATTGACCGCGGCTGTCATGGGCACCGAGAAGCTTTGCAACATCACCGCCGCTGGCATGTACGGCCACACACAGGGCAACCCCAAGTACGTTAAGGAGTACGCAGGCTTTTTGAAGGAGGGCGATATGAACAACGGCGGCGAAGAATTCGGCTCGCCCGTTCAGATGTTCGACGAGAACTTGGACCTCCAAAAGGAGCAGATCTGGACGCTGAAGACTCCCCGACTTCCCGAGATGTACTTCTCGACCGTTCCGCCCGACATCATGGACGAGATCAGGGTCGCTCTGAGGCAGTGCAGTGCCCAGCAGATGTGGATTCTTAAGGTCATGGCCGTAGTCGGGGGCAGCGACTGTCCTATCTTTCTGCTAGAGGAGCTGCTGGAAGACGCGGTTCTGAGCGTGTCGGAGCTCGAGGAAGACATGTGCGAACTTGTGAGCATGGGCATCATCGAGACGACCGTCGTGAAGGCCATAATCAAGATTGGGATCTCTGGCATGAAGAAAGTGAACGCCGTAGACGCGCTTATGGCCAAGATGAACCCTAACGACGGCGGAAACGCGGGAAGCTCCGATGCGCATCACGACGACGAGGACACGGACAACAAGACGTGCTACTTAACGTATACGTTCATCAACACTCACTGCCAAACGGCGTGCTACAACATGCTCTCTTTCTCGCGGCGACAGGAGCTCCACGAGCAAATCGCGAACTGGTACGAGCACAAGCTGGGCGTGGGCGATGCCAAAAGCGACGCGGAGGATTCATCAGAAGAGGAGGAGGAAGAGGAGATGGAGGAGGTGGAGAAAGCAGGAACGGTGAAAGGGGGATTGGCTAAGGACTACCAGCGGCTGATGAGCGGGGGGGCGGGCAAGGTTGCCGCCAAGAGGGACCGCAGAGGGAGGAGCACCCAGCTCAAGAATGCCCTGAAAGTTGACAAGAACTTCAAAATGATCAGTAAGAAGTACTCGTGCTTCCTGATTCATCACCACTTCATGTCCTCGAGTGTGGACAAGGCTGTGGCTATCTGCAACTTGATCGGCTCCATGGAGCTCCAGACGTACTGCGGGCAATACGCGCGCAAGGTGCTGACGCAGCTGCCGAACGGCCTGAATGATGCCATCTTGCACAGGATCTACCCGTGCATCCGGTGGATGCAGGGCGTGAGTAGCGTCATCAACGCCTTGAAGAAGGGCAAGGTCGGGTTTGGGGCCGTCACGGCGGGAAAAATGATATCCAACAAGCTCCAGGGCTTGAGGAAGAAGACGTGTGACTTGAAGAAGGGCATCGCCGAAATTCAGGAGGCGAGCATTGTGAACAAAGCGAAGAGGGATGTTACCATTGCGAAAATTATGACAAACAAAATCGTCGGCGCCCTCGGAGGACGCGTGTCACCGGAAGGGAAGGGGGTGGGGCAGAGGAAAAGCAGCGGGGCTTCGCCGGTGGTGGCTAGGGGAAGTTTATGTCCTGTGATAGTTGGGAAGAATGGAGGAGGAGGGAGCGCCAAAAAAGTGGCGCAAGTGGGGGGTAGGAAGACGAGTTCGGCCAAGCTGGAGAAGTACGCTGCAGCGTACGGAGGCAACACTGCCGCGGGCACCGCTGTCAAGAAGGAGAAGGATGAAAACGTCTTGAGCCTCGCCGCGAATTTCAGCGGCGTGTCATGGGCCGAGGCGCTGAAGAAGACGACCAAGAAGCTGAGAAACACGCTCCACACCAAGATGGCTGTTGTGAACATGTTCAGCAAGGACGGGTTTAAGAGGCCGCAAATGAGCACCGAGGACAGTGATAATAGCGGGGACGAGAGCGCTGACGGTCTCTGCATCTCGAACTTGAAGAGCGACTCGTTTGTCAAGTTCGGTATCGCGTACATGGGAGAGATGGGAGAGAGCACGGATGGGAAAGGTGCCGGTGGTGGAAGCGCCAAGTTCTGGAAGCCTGACTTCGACGCGGCCAAGGCCGTCGCGGACGCTGAAAAGAGCAGCGACGGAGGGAGCGAGGCGCTGTCGGGCGCTGAAGCGGAGAATGACGTCAGTCCCATGCTCGAGAACTATATTATGAGGCTGAAAGAGCAGCAGAGCAAGCGCGCTATTGGCAGGAGTAGCTGCTATGCGAAAGGAAAAGGAATAAAATGAATGATTTGTTAAAGTAGAAGCGGGGCTTCTTCTCGCATCTGGCGCGCTCTAATTACTATCGGGCTCTATCTATCGGGTTGCCACGCAAAGCGGCTCCTCTTCACTGCACTTCCCCCCTCCCCACTCATTCCTTCTTGGTCAATACCAGCTCGCCCGCGATCATCATGTCAGCCTGCTCCGGCTTCTCCCCTCCCGCACTCCTCTTTAAATTTACCGGCGCGTTGTACATCTGGAAACTTTTGCTACCGGAGTCCACCTCGCCCTTGCTCACGTCCAAGATCATGTCGCACCACGCCAATGTCACCCCCGAGCGGGAGCACAGCTCGAACACGGCGAAGCCGCCTTGCAGATCCTCCGTGGACGCCTGCAGATGCCACGTGGCGCCCCAGTACAGATACTCTTCGCAAGTGACGATGGGCATGCTCAGCGCCTGCGGTTCCTCGGCGAGGTGCGTTCCGGCCTCGCCGTTGATGTAGACCGACACCTTGAGGTATGGGTTCTCGCACTCGATGTCGAGCAGACTGAGCTTCTCGAAGGTGAAGCTCAAGTACGTGCCACCGGGCACTTTCTTGGGTTCCTTCAGGAGCTTGGGCAGCTCCGTCATCCCGATGATTCCGAAGTTGCACACCTTCTCGACGTCCTCGCCGTTGAGCAAGTCGATCGCCGCTTGGCCGTCGTTGGCCTTGATGCTCAGGTTCGCGCCCTTCTTCGCGAGCGCGGTGGCGAGCTCCAGGTGCTTGGTCTGGATGGCGAACTTGGTGGCAGTGTGGCCGTCGCTGTCTTGGATGTCCGCGCAAACGCCGCTCTCGATGAGCCACGCGGCAACCTGCACGATTCTCGCGCTCGACTGCAAGCTCGCTTTGCTCTCCATGCGCCTCATGCTCGCGTTCATGCTTCCTCTCCTGGGCGGCTGGCAGCTGACCGTGAGCGTTCTCCTCGCGATGGTGCCGGTGGGCAGTCTCGTCGTGCTCACGTCCCACTTTGCCCGATCGTGCTGCGCCAGAGAGTGCAGCGCGGTCTGGCCCATGTTGTTCGTCGCCCTGACGAAGATTCGCCTGGCCTCCAAGTTCACGATGGCTTTCTCAGTCGTCGCGTTCACGCCGCTGGCCTGGATGAGCATGCTGGTCATGGCATCTGAGATCCGCAGGCTCGCAAGCCACTTCTGCAGCAAGAGCTCGCTCTCGCACGAGAAGTGCATGCGTCCTTGCTGGTTCTTGGCGTCGACCAAGAGCGGCGAGTTCAGCTCGAAGCTGAACTCGTCGCCCTTGAGGGTGGCGCCCTTCACGCCGTGCTTGAGCATGCACAGCTCAAGCGCAATGCTCTTCTGGGGCTTCTTGTCTCCCTTCCTCTTGAAGTAGTCAAGCCTGTCGCGGTACAGCACGCACCAACGCTTGTCGGCGCTCTTGCCCACCTTGTGCTTCTTCAGCCAAGTCTCAATCAGAATCTCCTGGCTCTCTCCGGCCGCACTCTTGCCACGCTCGCTCTTCATGCTCTTCATTCGCTTAAGGGCGGTCTTGAGCCCAACCTTGTGGTCCACGGCGTCAATCATGGCCGCAGTGTTCACGACACCGGCAAAGTATTTGCATAGCTCCACGCGAGCCGCACCCGCCGCGTAGTGCAGCACCGTGTTGCCCAGACCGTCCTTGGCGAAGACGTCGTCGTAGCTTGGGTCCAGCGCGACGCAGAGTTCCAGGTGCCCGCTTTTAGCAGCAGTGTGCAGGGGCGTCTTGAAGTGGTCGTACCGGTTCCTGAAGCTCTTCAGGGCCGGGTCGGCCTTGAGCAAATCAAGCACGCAGTCGACGTTGCCCTGCCTGCAAAAGCCGTGCAGGTCCAACACCTGGTTTGCCAGCTGAGCGTTCCTCAGGAAGGCTCGGATGGTGACCTGCAACCTCGCAATGGAGTAGAGCTTCTCCGATTTCTCCTTCCGGGAGAGGTAAGCGCGCGCGGCCGCTTGCACGAACACCGTCTTCTTCTTGTCCTCCTGGAACTCAGTCTCTGCCTTGTGCATCCTGAACGTCGCTTCGATCTTCTTGACCATCTCGAGCTGCTTCAAGTACGCCTGGTGCTTCACCATCATGCGGCGGGTCGCCTGCATCTTCTTGGCGGCGTCCGTCTCGGTGCGGAGCTTCACGCCGTAGCCCTTGCGCTCCAGCTTCCCCCTGATGAGGCTCTGGATTTTGGTCATCGTGATCTTCTCCTCCTTGAACTGCTTCTTCTGGCGCATCATCCTCACCAGCGACTGCATCCGAGAGGCCGAAGAGCGCGCCTTCTTGTACCTCATCTTGGCCATGACGGCGCGCAGCCTCGCGGTGATGATCGTGGCCTTGAACGAGAAGAACGCGCGGACCTTGGAAGCCAGCTCTTGCAGCATCATGTCGCGCAGGAACAGCATGTTGTTGCCGAACTGGAAGTCGCCCTCGGCCAGATATTCGGAGCAGATGAACTTCGCGGCGGCGAGCGACTCATCGGGGGTGCTGGAGGCGGCGGCCTTGAACGTCTTGTTGCCGTGCAGAAGAATCTCGTACTTGGTGTGGAGCTCGCCGTAGTCCATGCGGGTAGGGTAGCCCTCGCGGCGGATGCGCACCACCTCGAGAACGCCGGAGTAGCGCATCTGCTCGAGCACTAGTCTGTTGTTGAAGCCACCGGCCTGCTTGAAGTTGTTGGGCTTGATGCACTTAATGTACGACGGAGTAGTCTCCTTGAGAGTGGCGACGAGCGCCTCGAGCTGGTACCTAAATACGAAGGAGACGGTGTTCAGAGCGGCCATGCCCTTGCTCTTGCCTCCGCGGTTCCCGCCGCTGGTCGTCATGATGCCTCGCTGCGCCATGCTGCCTCGCTGCGCCATCATGGTGGAGCGCCTCGGAGCGGCCTTGGGGAGGCCGCGAACCTCCTCCTCGTCAGCGTCCTCGTCCTCGTCCTCGTCCTCGTCGCCGTCGTCCATGTCGGCCACGACCATGAGCGTGCGGATCAAGTCGTTCTTGCTGAACTTCATGAGATCGAGCAGCTCCTCGGACAGCGAGTCGTTGTTCTTCTCGATGAAGTTCGCCGTAAGGTACTCCACCTTGCCCGCAAAGTGCTTCACGACGAACGACTCGTCCCCGAACCTCGGCTTCTCGAAGCACGGGTTGCCCGCGTGCTGCGTGTAGTACGTGTGGAGCAGCGCCTGGTTGTCGGGCTTGCGAGACATGAGGCAGTGCTCCTCGAGCGTGATGAAGAGGCCGTGCGGCTTTTTCTGCATGAGGTCAATGACAGGCTGGTTGTCCTTGAACTGGATCACGCTCGCGTCGATACCCTCGGCCTCGTACGCCTGCTTCTCAAGCACAAACACCTGGTGGTTGAACTGGACTTGCAGCTGCTCGTTGGCGAAGTTAATGCACAGCTGCTCGAACGAGTTGGCCTTGAAGATTTCGAAACCAAAAATGTCAAGGATGCCGATGAAGGACTTGGTGGTGCCCGCAGGTACCTTGTGGGCGAGGTTGATCTTGTTCACCATGAACTCGAACATGGTTCCGTACACGTACTTGATGAGCGCGCCGACGTTGTTCAGAGCCTTGGTCTCGTCCAAATCGATGGTTGTGATGGAGCCGCGACCGGACACAGTGCGGCGCTGAGTCAGGCGCAGCTTGAGCTCGCCCTCTTCGACGCCCAGGAGGGACGCGATGGTCGAGAGGAGGGCGGCGGGGGGGGCGACGGGGGAGTCGTTGTCGCCGGGGACGGTGTGCTCGAAGGTGGCGTTGCCGAGGTGGAGAAGGGCGGCGAGGGCCGCGAAGAGCTCATCTTGCTCAGCGTCGGTCACGCCGAGGGTCGTGAGGGCCGCGGTGGTCGCCTCGAACTCCTCAACGTCGTCGACGTCGTCGCTCACCTTGACCGTCTTGCCACCGGCAAGCATCTTGAAGTCCTTGGAGTCGGTGAGTTGGAAGTTCTCCTTGAGCACCTCTGGCAAGCCTGCGCACATCTGGTAGAACACGTGGTAGTTGCGCTCGCCCTTGGAAACTGACGTTAGCCGGGACTTCTCGAGGAGGAAGTGCTCGGTCTTCGCGCCAATGATCTTGGTGTCAGCGTCGTACTTGAGCTTGATGTATTTGCCGAACCGGGACGAATTGTCGTTGCGCACAGTCTTGGCGTTCCCGAACGCCTCAAGGACGACGTTCGACTCCATGATGCGCTGCACCAAGAACATGTGTGAGCCACACGCATGTGTGAACAAAGGGGGGAGCGGTGTGCCATACACACGTGGAGGAGGGAGCGGGCGACCCGCGTTTTTGTTTGCTCTACGGCCTGGGCCAGAGGTGAGTATGTTTACCTGCTGAATGCCGTCGGTTAGGGCGGCGGTGTCGTTGTCGCCGGAGGACGAGTGGATGAGGTTCCGCATGACGTGTTTCGCCGCCTCAGTCTTGCCCGCGCCGGACTCGCCGGAGATCACGATCGACTGGTTAGTTGCGGTAGACGTCATCTGCGAGAAGGCCTTGTCCGCGACGGAGTAGACGTGCGGAGTAGGAGGAGCTGGGACTTCGTCGGAGTCCTCGTCGGAGTCCTCGTCGGAGTCAGCATCAGAAGAAGGATCCAGGTCAGCTAAAGTATAGAGCCCAGGTATATCCTTGTAAGGGTTGATGGAGAGCAGCACGTCGCCGCATTGAGTGTAGATCTTGTCGGAGTTGAAGCGGCGCTTGCAGCCGAACATCAGCGGGGCCTGGGGTCACACGTGGGTGAGGGAAAGGTACCCGGTACACATATTTTGTACAGGCTAGCTTGTATGTATGTGTAGAGTGTGTATGAATGGAGGCCGCAATGCATGGACGCGCACATGCGTACATGGCCATGTACATGCGTGAAAACAAAGGCCCTTCTCAAACCTTCCATCCAAAGGGGTATGTTCTCATGTACTCTGATTTACAATCTCTGCAGGCTGACCTGCTCAACAAAGAGTACTCTCACTTACCTCGTGAAGGTTATTGTACTGGGACAAGTCTTCCAGGTCGAGAGCGTGTGTGACGTCGTACACGTGAGTCTCATCGGCCGGGAACGTCTCGTCTGGCGCGCCGGTGTCTTCGGCTCCCACAGTAATGGTGCCGTCAGTAAGGGAAGATGAGACTACAGGGGCAACTCGCCACTCGTCCTTTGGGGTGCTGACCCATACCAGCTCTTGCTGGGGCGAGTCGGGGGCGGACATGAGGCGGGGGAATGGAGGGAAAGGAGAAGCGTGGGTTGCGGCGAAGGGCTGGGAAAGTTGGGAAAGATTGCCCAGGAGAAGAAGGGGTTGAGAAGAGCCAGACGGACGGCCAGACGGCAGTGATGTGTGACGGACGCTGAGGAGCTGTACCTTAGGTAACTGAACAATCCAGACTATTTACGCCATTACGGGCCGCCCCTTGCCTCCTTCGCGAGCCGTCTCCTCGTCTCCGCCTTATGCAACAGTCCGACCCGCCTTGATTCGTTCTCCACTGCCCGCATAATTCGCACGAACGATGCCATCTGTCCCATCCCTCCCTCTCCTGGATCGTCCAGGTTCACCTCGTTATACGCCCCGGCGTTGCCCACGTTGCTCTTGATGAACCCGAAGCCCCCGTGCAGCCGATCGAGGCTCTCCGCCGGGTTCTCCCCCACTGCCACCATCCCCAGCAACCCCGCCGCCAGACTGTCGTACAGCATGAACATGAGTCCGCTAAGCGACTCGAGGTCAAAGCTCACCGCCTGCATCCTGCACAGCTTGAAGAAGCTCCCGTACTGCACGCTCATGAGTCCCGGATTGTACACGCCGTCGCAGCACGAGTACGCCCTGGTGAGCGGTTCCTCCGTCTCGTTCTCGCCGCCTTCCCCGCAAACGAACTTGACAAAGTTGTACATCGACCCGGCGTTCGTCAAACCCGGATCTACGCTAACGCCGCACATCCGCAGCTCCCGGCGAGCCGACATCCTGCTCCCCCCCGCCCCCTTCTCCCCCGCATTCGCCGCCCGATAAGCAATGAAGTTAATGCTCGCATACCCCACAAATCCCTTCTCCCTCAACTTCCCAGCGACCGCCCTCGCCGCGCCCTCCAGCGCCTTCCCCGGAACGCTCGTCATGGGGTACGAGCTGCCGACCACCACGCTCTCGTCGTCCACCAGCAAGTCTACCGTGCTCAGCATGTGGATCTCGGCAAGTGGGGTTATGAGGATGTTCATGGTAGGACGGCCGATGACGTTCACCGGCTCCGCCTCGATCACCCCGCCCATTCTCATGAACACTCGAAGGAACTCCTTCAGCGAGAAGAACATTTCCCGACCGCAGCAAACGCCCTTCGCATAAAGCACAGTCCTAACCTCCTTCAGAATCTTCGCCCTCGCCAGAAGCTGCACATCCGGATGCAGCCAAACGCTATTGTCTCCCTTGTGAATTCCGCACAGCATCGCCCTCTCCTTCCTCAAGTCCTTCATTACCTTCAGCCGATCTACGTCGAAGTACGCACTGCCGACGTTCTTGTAGTCGACGTCGCAGCGGAACATCCAGCGCTCGACGTCAAGCTAAGAGCGGGCATGTGTGAGCGCGGCGATAGATGGGGTTAGTTGAGGCAGCGAGCCTTTTGCGTGCTCGTTTCTGAACATCTGCTTGGCGCGCGCGTAGGCGCATCCTCTGTTGGTGCATCGCTCGGCACTCAGCTCGCTCCTCACCTGACTCGCAATGAGTTTCGTCAGAGCGACAACGAAGTCGTCTTCGTCGTAGATATCGTGCGCCCCGACCCCAACACTAACGTCACTCTCCATGAACACCCTCTTCCCCCCACTCCTGCACCCCACCCCCGCCACCACGTCGCTCTCGTTCCCCAACATGGGCACCTTCAAGTCCGTGCAAATATACTTCTCCACGTACCCCACCAGCCCGGGCACCATGTACCCACTCTTCCCCATCACCGCCTGCCTGATCCTTTGCATTGCGTGCGGGCTGTACCTCAGCACGCTCGCCAGTGAGAAGTGGCGCGGAAAGCGGTCGATGTTCTCCGGCACAACGACCGTGAACTTCTTCCTGTCCGGTCCCGAGCTAGTCAAGTCCACACCCCCCAACGTCAGCACCTTCTTGTAGTACTCCACGATCTCCTCGTCGAGGGGAAACGGCGCCACGTAAATCACCTCGCTAACGTTCGCATTAGCGCAGTCCATCAACCTCGTCAACTGCAAATTCTGATGCACCGGGAAGTTGTCCAAACCGAGACGCAGGTACTCTTCAATCGTCAAGCTCGGCACGTGGAGCACGAAATGACTGGTGTTGTTGCTCCTATTAGGATCCCCGTACGACCTCCACTCTCGACCAAGCTTCTCCTTCAACTCCTCCCAAACAAGCGCATCGTCCTCCCTCCTCGTCGTTAGCAAGAGGCGCACCCTCCACCTCGCAAAGCACTGTCTCAGCTTACTCTGAATCCTTATAGCGGCCCTACTCCTCCTTCTGAAGTCCTTAAACCTCGCCACCTGTATGACCATCCTCGCCCAATTCTGCACCCTGGTGACACACGCGTTTCTCCTCTCCTGACTCCCTTTGCTCCCAATAATCGAGTCACTGCCCCTCAGCGCATTAACCGTCGGCAGAACCTGCTCAATATTGCTGATAACCCCGAGCAAATCCTCCTCCGTGACCACCTCCCCATCACAGGCGCTCAACTCCGCCAACTTGGTTCCATCCACCACTGCCAACGGAATCCCATAAACCCTCAACATCTCCTCCAACTTACTCAACACCGTCAACACCGCGCCCCAGATAGTGCCGTACTTGCGGTGGTACGACGAGAACTCGGGAGTGTTCGTCACGGCCTTGCCGCGCCAGATCAGGAAGTTGTGCAGCGAGTACGTGTCTAGCATGGTAAGGTAGGATCTGATTTGGTCAATTTCGACGTGGAGAGGGTTGGGGGGACCGCCAGCGGCGCCGGCGGTGGGCTCGGATGAGACGGACTGGGTGTTGGGAAAGGCAACGGTCTCGTCCATGTTCACTGTGCTCAGCGTCGCCTTCGACTTCTCCTCCTCCCTGTTCTTGTACACCGTGTTCAAGAACGCTGCCGTGCACATGTGTGAACAAAGGGGAGCCATATAAATGTGAGCCATATAAATGTGAGCCATATAAATGTGAGCCATATAAATGTGTGCCATATAAATGTGTGCCATATACAAGTGTGCTTGCGTCTCACTCACCTGCCGGGTTAGTGAGTTGTGCAGTGTCAAACTTGATGGAGGAGGGTGTGAAGGCGCCGGAGGTCTGGGTGCGGTTGCCGCGGAGGGAGCGGGTGTAGGGAGTCTCGGTGTGGAGAGTCGTCTTGGCGGCGGTTGGTGTGGGTCCCATGGTACTGTTGCGGGTCACTTGGGAGCCAATGGTGTTGAGGTTGGCTGGATGGGAAAGAGTGGAGTTGATCTTTTTAGCGAGGAAAGTGCTGCGGAGGGTGGAGGTCGTGGTTTGGCGGATGCCGTTGGCGTGCTTGTGTTTGGAGGGAATGGTCGTTGCGTAGACGGTGCTTGTTAGCGGGTTGGGGAGGGGTTTGGTCATGGGTGGCAAAGTTGGGACCTGCTCAACTTTGAAGAGGAG
>Ga0307985_10001250_pt1 | contig 14480 bp, 25 predicted proteins | sample EllFjometageno80_FD_203155 | JGI IMG/M metagenome (GOLD analysis project Ga0307985, IMG submission 203155) | Marine microbial communities from Ellis Fjord, Antarctic Ocean - #80 | ecosystem: Environmental > Aquatic > Marine > Unclassified | place: Southern Ocean | collected 2014-10-09 | reverse complement strand
TATATGAGGGAAATATTTTAGATTTTGATATTTCAAAATATGAATGTATAATTTTGGGTGATATTTTAGAGCATTTAAGTGTAATAGATGCAAAAAACTTAATTACAAAAATAACTGAAAAAAATCAAAAATGTTTAGTAGCAGTACCATACGAGATGGAGCAAGGAGAATACGAGGGTAATGTATATGAAACACATTTGCAGCCCGACCTAACCCCTGATTTAATGTTGAAAAGGTACCCTGAGTTATCTTTATTGATTGGGAATGAAAGATATGGTTATTATGTAAATAATAAAAAAAACAAATAATGAAAAGATACGATTTAATAAATGCATTAATAAAGAAAAATAATTACAAAACTTATCTTGAAATAGGAGTAAGAGATAATAGATGTTTTGATAAGATTGAAATAAAAGACAAGAGTGGAGTAGACCCTATGCAAGATGAATGGGAAAAAAATATGCAGAAAGAGTGGAAGTCTGAAAAGGTTAATGTAAAATATAGAATGACATCAGATGAGTATTTTTCTAAACACGACCATAAGTATGATATAATATTTATTGATGGGCTGCACGAAAACGAACAAGTTTATAGAGATATACAAAATGCATTAAAATGTCTTAATAAAAATGGCTCAATCATAATGCACGACTGCCTACCATTAAAAGAAGAGCATCAGAAAATGCCAAGAGAATCAAATTATTGGAATGGGGATGTTTGGAAAGCATTTGTAAGAGTGAGGAAAGAAAGAAAGGATGTTGATATGGCGGTTATAGATACTGATTGTGGTTTGGGTTTTATTCAGTTTAAAAATTTAATAGAACCTGCTATCACAGGAAATATAACATTAGATTGGAAGAACTTTGCGAAAAACAAGGAAAAATGGATGAATATAAAAAGTACAAGCGAGATAGTTAATGAATTAGGAGAAGAGTATTTTGAAAATAAAAGAAAGCAAAGTTTTTTCCATAGTGGAAGTTTAGGAGATGTTATTTTCTCTTTACCATTTATTATTAAAAAAGGAGGTGGAGATATTTATTTAAAGAATAAACATCAGTATTCAGCAGTAGACAAGCAATATAACTCTTTATATAGACTATTAAAATCTCAACCTTACTTTAATAATGTTAATCTATATAAAGATGAATTTGGTATTAAGTCCTATAAAGAAGGCTCAACTTCTGAGATTGATACAGACATAGAAGTAAAATATGATAATTCAGTAGAATTAGACTTTGATTTAGATTATTTTAGAATGTCAACTAAATTACACGAAGAACAATTAGTATTCTCTTACTTTAGAGTTTGGAAAGAAAACCCTTCCGATACTCCATTCCCGTTTATTCTACTAAAGAAAGACTTTAAATTTAAAACTGCTGATTTAAATAACAACATAGTCATCCCTAATGGAAAATTCAATGTATATCATATTACTCAAAGATATAGAGATGGGGTAGAGTATAATTGGGAGAAGTGTATTAAAAGTCAAAAAAATAAAAATTATTACATAGGTTTAAGGTCTGAATATGATGCATTGATAAAAGAGTGTGATGTAAAAGATGATTTAATATTTTATGGAGATAAAGTAAAAGACCTTTATGATATGGCTTGGATAATTAAAAAATGCGACAAATTTTATTGTAATCCATCAGTATCACAGGCAATAGCAATGGGTCTATATAAAGAGTACCATATTGCTATAAATCCTAAAATCAAAAATGTATTGACAGGTATGCCAATTGAAAAAGTTTTGAAATAAGAAATAATTTTATTTTTTTTTATATCTTTGCCTTATGAAAAAAGACTTAGGGCTAATTGTTGGTGGAACTACTTTTGTGTTATTTATGGCAGAAGCAATCATTCATTTTAATATGGGTCAGAACTATAAAGAACATAAAGAACAACCAAAATCCTTTAAATTACCCGATACAAATGAGTTAATTAAAGTATCTCTAATAGTGGGTATTTTTTCTGTTCTCAATGGAGTTATTATAAATGAGATAAAGAAATCTATATAATATCAACCTAATTTCAACATTCTCACCCATTATTCAGGGTTATATGTTATTTTAAAAAATAACTTAAACAAAACCCGTTACACTATTATACATACATACTTATAGCATAACTAAATATAGTTTATAAATTTGTCATTGTATTATAAGTGGCGTGTGCCAAGTTTAATTAAAAAATCTTTAGTAAGATGATTGAAGGAAAAGGAAATAAATCTATGGTGTGGGGAATTCTCGGAGTCGCATTTGGTGTAATGATAGGTATCATTGGAGCAAATATGGTTGAAAAGAAGTTCTTATCCAAAGATGGTGAAGCATAATAATTATTGAGTGTAAGTCCTACGGGCAGTTCGTTTGATTTTTTCCTCCTCGTTGAGCCTACGGCTCCGGGTTGAGTTGAGAAATGATGACAAAGATAGTTGTTAAGTTTTGTAAAAATGAGTGACCCGTTAAGGGGAGTTTAATGTTGAATTCATAAAAAGATTATGAATTATAAACCAAATAAAATTAAAGAAAAAATGGAAAATTTAAATCGTTATTTCTCTGATGCAGAAGAAAACATTTCAAACGAGTATATGTCAGCTAATGGTGGCGAATATTCTGATTGGGATGATGCTTTTGACTTTGGTGGTTCTGAAGAAGAATACTTAAATGCTATGGGGTCTGCTGATGCAAGTTCATCACAACCATATATCATTTCACTATATAACTCATCTGCGGCAGATATTGCTTCTGTTGAGATAGGTGGTGCGTATAACAATATTACAACAACTGTTGGCACAAAAGCTAACACGGAAGGTATTGGTTATTCAATGGGTATTTCAGGTGTAACTTATCTTGAATTTTTATGGCAAAGTTCGTCTAAACCATTCGTGGTTGGATTGACTTACCTACAAAGTGATGGAGGTTCATCTCAAGTTCTTGAAACTATCGTAGTGAAAGTTGTAGACTCTAATGGTAATCAACAACAAAAAACTCTTGTTCCTACAATTGACCCTTACCAAAACCAAACAGACATTACTGTCTTGAAACATACCTATAAATGGGATGGTTTCACGACATTAACAGTTAACAGTATTGCAACAACACGAACTTTAAAAGTTTACTTGTTCCCATCTGAAACTGTTTCTCAAGGTCGTGCTCTAACAGGCAATTCTATTGCTCGTGGTTATGGTAATCCAAATGTAGTAAGACAAGATAAAATTGTTCTTGGTCAAGGAGTTGCTCGTGCATTACAGGGTTAATATTAATATATTAGCTTTAGGAGATTAAAAAACTAAATGGGGCAAAGGCAGATGCAAAGGCATTTGTTTTGAGCCCCATTTTTTACAAAAAGAAAAAAAAGAAAAAAAATGAATTTATACCAATATATAGCATACAACAATTCAAAAGGGGCAAATGAACTTTTGAAAAATTATGGTTTTAAGGCAACAGAGAGTATAGATAAATTAATAGAAAGATTAAAAATAATTGTACGAAAGTATAAAAAAGTTGCATTACAAGATATTAGTGATATACATCCTGACAAATCATTATTATCATCCTTCACAAAATCTATAACTTCAGACAAAGAATTTGCTTACGCAACCGGAAGAACACCGGGATTTGCTGAACCTGTTTTAGAAACACCCACACCCTTTGAAGAAGCACCCGCAAGTCCTTTTGTGCCAAACTTTGATGCTACTAAAGTAGTTGATGAAATAAAAGATGTAAAAAAACAAATTCTAAAAGATAAATTAGAAAGAAGTAAAAATGCAAGAGAAAGAAGAATGAGAAAATTAAATTCTTCAATGACTACATCTCCTATGTTATTATTAGCGGTGGGATTTGCAGTAGGATATATTATAGCAAAGAAGTAATATGAAATATGAGTATCATAATTTCAATGAAAATTTTAAAGCAATACAAAATACAAAAGATATGGGTATAACGAGAGAGTTAATGTTATCAGAAGTAGCAAAAGTTATTGAGGGTAGACCTGCATTAGTAAAAAAAGCACTTATAGAGTGTGGCGTTTCGGTTTCTTCAAATGCAGGTAAAAGAGAATTAGTTAAAGCAGTATCTTATAATTTAGTAAGTAAATGCGTTAGGGTTTCTATAATGAAATTAGTATTATCTAATCAACTTCCATTTATTCAGGGTGCAGATAAAACATATGGAGATACAAGAGAAAGAGTTAGTGATTTTGATACTGATATAAGCGAATCCGCATTTATGAATCAAACAGGAACAACACCTGTAACCCCTACAAATACCGGTAAAGGAATAACCGGTAGTGATGCTTTAGGAGCAGGAGTTCAGTTATTTGGAACTATCGCAGGAATTTGGCAAGGTAATAAAGGGTATAAAGAGATGAGTAAAAATCGTGCTCACGAACTAACCCTTGCTCAAATGAATCAAGACTTAATGTTAAAGCAAATGAACCTATCTGCAAATCAAACGGTAGCACCACCAACACAAGCAGGACTTGGAGGTGGAAGTATGGTTACTTACATTTTGTTAGGTATAGGGGTTGTAGCAATTATAGGGTTTAGTATATATAGTAGTAGAGGAAGAGGCTCAAGACCTGCTCCCGTAATGGCACCGATAGAATAGTATATTATAAATGTTTGATGAAATAGATGAAATATCTTTTGATGAACAAAAGAATGTAAGTAATAAGATGATGGTTCCAATAGGAACGCAGGAAAATGTAAATGCTATTGTAAACAATAGTAAGGCAGCTTTAGTAAAAGATAGTTCTAAAGAAATGTTGAAGGCAGCAGTATTAGGAAGTGTATTAGGAGCAATACTTTCATTGTGGAGAAAAAAAAGTGTTTGGATGGGTGTGTTAGCAGGAGGATTAGCAGGAGGTTATCTTTCAAAAGAGAGTATTATACAGTTTGATAAAGATGAATAATGGAAATGGTACCTTACGAGAAAAAAGATACAGAGATGAATATACAAGGAATTCCTGTCAAAAAAATAATGATAGGAGGTGGAGTATTAATAGTAGCAACTTTAATAATTTGGTTAGTAAATAGATGAATATATTATTCAAAACAAAACAAAAAGCATTAACAATAATGATTGAGGTCGTTACCAATGGTCCTCAAAAAATTCAAGTTGTTGTGAAGGATATAAATAAACCTAATACGGATTATACTAATAGACACTCTACAATAAATGGAACACAAAGATTTTTTGTTAGAATGCCTATGTCACCTTACGAGTCTTTAATATCTATATATAATAAGGCTAACGGGAATTTACAAAAAGGAGAAGATACTACCTTTAAAGTTGTGAAGGTTGATGCAAGACCTTTAGAAAGAAAAATGGATTGTGTAGATTGGAGTAATCCAAAAATTAGAGATTTCGCAAACTTTGCTCAACAATTCTGTGATAACGCAGGAATACTAAGTGCAGGAAAGTTTCCAAATGGAAGTACATATATTTCAGATGAAGGTAATTTTAGAATAGATTACTTTGATGATATTAGGAGCAAAAGAGGTTTGGTAATACAAACACCTGCAAGAATTAGTCAGTCAAAAGGAATAATACAGGTTAGTAAAGCACACTTTAAAAAATTCACAGTACCAATGAGAATGGCTATCTTGCTACACGAATTCTCTCATTTTTATTTAAATGAGAATATGGAGGATGAAACAGAAGCGGATTTGAATGGATTATTAATTTATTTGGCTCTTGGTTATCCAAGAATTGAGGCTTATCAAAGTTTCCTTACAACATTTAAGGACACTCCAACTCAACAAAATAAAGAAAGGTTTGATATTTTAAATCAGTTTATAACGAATTTTGAAAGAAATAAATTTTGTACTCAACATAATGCACCTAATTTGAGAGCAAGTAAATAAATTAAAAAAAGAAAAAATTATGCCACAAATAAATTATTATGTATGTGATGGAGATTGCCCCTCATCAGGAGATACTTTTGCGGGAGATAGTTCTTGCGGAGGAGGATGTGATTCAGGATGTGATTGTAAAGAAGCAAATACAGGAAATATAGGAAATACTCCGATAGGTTATAGCCCTAATGAGTTTATTTCAAAAACAAGAGGAGTTCCTTCAGCAGGTTCCACTAACTATGGTCCAAGAGGACAAAGACAAGTATTTAGAGATTTTCAAGGAAATCCTTTAGATTATATAGGTAATATAAAGAGAACTTCAAACATAGACCCAAGAACATATCCTATGTCTACAAGAAGTGTACAAGGAGGTCAGCAGATTATGAATTCACCGGGATGGAGAAGAGGTGAGGTATCTACTAAAAAGGGTTTCAGAAGATTTGCAGGTGATGACAGAGGAACAATGATGACTATGAGTGTAACTAAATTAGTTATGGGATATTTAGCAGTAGGATTGACTGCTTTTGTAGTTGGATATTCAATTATGAAAGGAAAAGATTTAGCACAATAAAAATAATATATAATGAATAATATAAATATGAATACTAATAATGATGAAACTCCCACAATGAGTGCAGGAGCATATGCAATTTCTATGCTATCAGTTGGGCTTTTATTTTTTGTAATAGGATATGGTTATTACAAAGGGAAGGATGCAGCTTAATAAAATAAATATGAAAGAAATGGAAAATAAATTTTTAAATTTTGATGGAATGACATCAGAAGTAGCAAACGATATGCCTTGGAGTGATACAGTTTGGTCAAATGCAAAAGGTGGAGATGGGCAATATCCTGAAATTACTCCTGCAAGAAGGGGAGAAGAAACTATAACTTTAGACCATCATACAAATTCAAGACCTAATATGGTTTTATCTGATGATGATAACAGTAAAATGCCTGATAGTGATGTGTGGAGTAATCATCCGGGATTTTTAGGAATTACTTGGAGTAAGAAAAAAGCAGAAAGACAAAGAGAGGAGGGTGAACAAGCAAAAGTAAATGCTAATTATCCTAATTCAGGAAGTTGTGCGGTATTAACTGACAGTTTAGAAAGACTACAAGGTGATATTGAAAAATTAGAAGCTAATAAAGATGGAGGTGGTAAGGGAGCAAAGAGAGTAAATGCAAGAGCAAGAAAAACAAGAAAAATTCGTAAAAGTAGCGTTAGTAGTAGTCAGGTAGCATCTTGTGAAGGCGAAGAAGCTGCATTTCAAAGAGAAGCACAAACTACACAACAATTAGTTTTACAAGGAGGTACAACTTCCTCATCAGCACCAATCAGCCCATTAAATATTGGTCTTGGTGTATTAGTTTTAGGAGGTATAGTATTTGGAATAATTCAAATGACTAAAAAATAAAATTATGGGAAAAACAATGTTATGCAACGGACAATATGTAGCTAATGACCCTTGCTACCCTTTATGTAGTTTACCTGATGGAAGTGGATGTGATTATTCATCTATCTTTGGTGGAGGTGGAATAGGAGGTCCAACAAGTAACTATTCAGTTACAACAGGTAATGCCGTAGCCGGTAATACTTCAACAAGGTCATATGTTACACCAATTGACCCTTATCAAAATATAACTCCATCTATGCTGAATGCAAGTGGAGAAAGTGAAGGTAGAGATGATATGTGGTTTGGACAAAATGGAGAAAAACAAGGAACAGAACTTTGGTTTAATCAATCAGGGGATGCCGTAATCAATGTGGATGGAGATAAATACTCTTATGAGCCTGTATTGACTTGGGATAGAGGATGTGATGGTCTTGATGATAGTGGAGATGGAATTTTCCCAAACAGAGATTGTAAAAGTAGGTCAAAATTTGGAGGTGTAGATGGGCTAAGATTAGGAGCATATCGCTTCAAGAATGGAGTAATGAACAACTAAAAAAAAAGAATATGTTTATAGATAGTGATTTTAATGCAAAAAGTTTTGGGCAATTTGAGGAAGATGTAGTAGTTTCAAATTTTAAAAATGCTTCAGGATATAGTAGTGCATCAGGAGTGAGTAGTAGCTACTTCCCTATTGCAAGTAAATATCTAATACACCCTACTTCAGCAGAATTTGAAGCGGAAGGGTATGATTGTGGTAACATTTTTACAAAGGTAATTAAGTGTGGGGTGCCTTATGCAAGATTAAATGATTACGGAAGTGTTAGTGAAATAACTGCTGCCTATGATAAAGTTGCAAAAACAAAAAATTCATACAACTATACATTAGGGGAAATGAAGTCTGCATTATCAGATGTTCAATCTGATGTAGATTCTTCTATTCCAATGAGTAGTAATATGAGTTGTTTAGAATACACTCAAGTTATTGATTCTTTAAACGCTTCTGCATCAAGTTGGAATTCTTCAGCAGTAGCTAAAGAATTTGATAGAGATTTAAGGGCGGCTTATTTATCTGCGATTGCGGGTAATGTGAGTCAAGCATCTTCTTATATGGATGCAAGAGATTGTACAGGTTCTACATCTGCAATAGATACGGCACAAGAAATTGCTGATGCTGCTGATGCTGCTGCAACTCAAGCAGCTTTGGATTCTGCTTCTGCTACCGCTAAGGCGATAAAAGATACAAAAGATGCTCAAGATAGAGCAGCAAAAAACATAAAAGACCAAAAAACTTCAAGTTCTCAAGCTATTGCCGAATTAAAAAGCGAAACAGAGGCAAATAGAATAGTTGCAGAAGAAGAGAAGGCAGCCTTAGATAAAAGAAATAAAATGATTATGTATGCAGCAGGAGTTGTAATCCTTATATTAATAATAAAAAAATAAAAAGATATGTTTTTAGATAGTGATGCAAATGCAGTATGGAGTAATTTAAGTCAAAGCGATGATGGATATATGAATCATCCGGGATTCATTGGTGGAACTTGGTTGAAAGATACATTTCAGCCCGGAAAAGCTGAAGATGAGAGGTACAATGATGAACGAAATGCACAAAAAGCAGATTGTAATTATGCTGCCGGAGATAGTTGTGATGACTTACAAGATTGTAAGGCGTTTTTCCAAGGAATATATAATGCAAATACAGGTAATTCAAGGGTTCCTAAAAGAAAAAGAAAAGCAGCAAATTATCATATGGGAAAAGTTAATGGTATGTTAGCTGCAAGAGATTGTGATGTACAAACTGTCGTTACTTCAGCAATAGATGAATCTTATAGTCAAGTTGATGATAAAAACGAAGAATTAGCTGAAATAAGAGAACAATTAACAAAAATTGCATCTGATTCGGCTTCGGCTCAATCAAATACTTTTGCGAAAGCACAAGCTATGATAGATGCACAAGCTATTTCAGCAGCAAAAGAAAAAAAGAATTTAATGATAGGAGGAGGGGCAGCAGTTGCAATCCTTCTATTAGTTGTATTAATCAAATAATAAAATAAAACAAAAAATTATGATACCAAAAGGATATATAGGAGGAACAATACCACAAACGGGAGGAAACACTCCAACAGGAATATTACCGGGAGCACCAACAGGAATATTACCGGGAGCACCAACAGGAACCACTTCTTTAGGCGGAGGATTAGGTTCAATACCAAGACCATTTATTGGTGGAGGAATAACTTTACCACCAACAAGACCAACACCTATTAGAAATGATATAATGGAAGTAGGTTATAATCCTTATGGTAATAGAGGAAATGTTCCCTTCCATACTCATACTATGAATGAAAATGGTTGGCAAAAAGAAACAGGAGGTCCAACAAGAAATAGAAAAATGGATTTTCCAATATACAACTTCCCAAGACCTTTCCCGGGTAGACCATCAAATAAACCGGTAAAAACGCCAACATCCGGAGGTGTGGGTGCGGTAGGGACTATGATGGGACAATACGCAAACGCAAGTGGAGGCGGAGGATGTTCTCTATGGATGTGTGGAGAGTAATAAATAATAATAATAAAAAGTAATAATAATTAAATAAAAAAAAATGACTGCAAACCAAGTTTACAAATTATCAGGTTCAAATACACCTTTCAGCGAATGGGTAGGAGAGCAAAAAATTAAGTATGGAGAAAAATTCATTGAAAATGAAGAATTCATTAATATGAGTGGTACCGTAATGCAAGGAGAAGGTTTTATTCCAACTACACCTCCAACTGCGGAAGAAGTAGTTATGCGAAATGCAGATGAAAATATTGTATTTCCAAAAGGAGCAGCAGTTAGCGGTTCAGTTTCTTTAGGAGGTTCAGAAGTTCAAGGAAGTGCAAGTGTTTCTAATTTCCCAACTAAACAAGTAATTATTGGTGTTGGTGTTATTATAGCAGCATATTGGGCATATACTAAATACTTAAAAAAATAAAGCGATGACAGATACTAATAAGATTCTTATTGGTGTTGGTGTAATGGGTGCGTTAGGAACGGGGATATGGCTTTTAATGCGTAATCCTAATCCTGAAACCACAACTACAACTACCACCGGTGGAGCAGGTCAAAACGACCCATCATCAAGTTCGGTTGATAGTTTAGGGACTACACTTGGAAATCTGTTTTCTGAAGTATTTGCTAATAAAGAAAAGGCTAAAACAGGAGTGGTGTGTAATGCTCCGGTAGACCCTTTTTCATACGATAATATAAATTCAGGAAACTATACAAGTTCAGCAGTAGAAACTATGCAAACTAAATTATCTAATTTAAGCCCTGCAATAAAGGCAATAATAGATGGTTCGGGAGGTATAGATGGTATAATGGGTCCGGGATTTAAAAATGCGTACAATATGGCAAGAAAGTCTTGTAAAATTACATCAATCTCAAATATAACATAATATGGGTTTTTTAAATAATCAGCAGGATAATTTCCGTAAAAGCAACTCCCCTTGGGGTGATGATAATATTACTGTATATAATATTCCTCAAAAAAGAAGAGAGGGATTAAATACAGAGCATATTGGTTATGAAGAAATAGAAGAGATGATTTCAGAATTATCTTCAGTTAAGCCAAGCAATAGGGAGGATGCAGAGATTATTGACCAAAAATTAAATGTTCTTTCTAAAGAAAAAGAAAAGAGAAATGAATTAGAGGATGTAACTCGTATTGAAAGAGATGATTCATTTGAGCCAAGGAATACAATTGTTAAGGAGGATGTGGTGGTTAAGGAAATACCTACTCCTACTACTAATGTTGATTTAGACACATCATTAGATGAGTTAGATATTGAATTAGAACAACTATTGAATGATGAAATGAGTATTCCTTCATCAATAAGTAATAAGGGAAATGATACTAATGATTTTCTTATTGCTGCACTAATAATTATAGCAGTTATAAAAATAATAGATTAAAAAATGGAAAAGAAAACAAAATTAATGATTGGAGTAGGTGTAATAAGTTTAGTTGGTGCTTATTTTTTATTCTTTAAAGGTGATGGTAAATCAGGAACAAACTCAGCACAAAGTCCTGATGGATTAGATAATCCTGAAACAGGTCCTTATATGGGGAATAAAAACAGAAGCGTAGGAAATTCTAATTCTACTACTACTACTTTAGATTCTGCTGATGGAAGAATGTGTGTTCCTGCAATGGAATCAGAAGGAGGTGGAAAGGGTCACTTTATAAGTATAGATGACCCATACACTCCAAAGTCTATTGAGTCAGAAAGAAGAAAGTTAGTTAATGACAATTTAAATGTAGGAGATACAATTGATTTAGATGGTAGAAGTTGCAAGATTGATAAATTTTGGGTGGATTCAGCAGGTAGAAAAGCGGCTATTGCCTGTGAGGACCATAGCAATATAGTTTATAATAGTAATTCAAAAATTTGTTGGTAATATAATATGTCTACACAAACCTGCCTAATACTCCCTACAAATTCAAGTATGTACTCTACTTGGATAGAGTGGCACAAAGCATTGAAGAAATGTGTTGGTAAAGCCAACGCAAATCAACTGTGGATGATGAACTTTGATAAAGAAATGCCCGGAGATACTGTTGAGGTAAGGGAATATATGAAAAGTCAGGGTGTAGATTTAGACAGAAGTGCAATAGATAGGTTAACGGATTTTGGCGGTGGAGTTTATAGTTTTATTGGTGGAACTTTTAATTTTTCTTCAAACATTGCTAAAGTAGTAGTCTTACTTATAGTAGGCGGAGCAGGATTGATGATATATAATTTAATTAAAACACCTGAAGGTTCAGCAAGAGTTGCCGCTGCCATAGGTACAAGAGGTATGTCGGAAGCAATTCCGAAATAATAGAATAATGAATAGAAAAGGAAAAATATATTTAGGAGCATCCCTTATAGCGTTTGGAGGAGGTTATCTTATTTTTAATTCTATAAGAAAGAAAAAATTATTTGAAAGGATTTTTGATGCTATTGGAGGTAGTGCATTAAGTTTGAATAATTATGATGAGTGGTTTAATCCTAATTACTATAAAGGATATTCAGATGGTAATTATATATTATTAACTGAAGGTAATGTTCTACAAAAAGCAAATAAATTAAATGATGCTTTTGGAACATTTAGTGATGATGAAGAGAAAATTAATTCAGTCGTAAGAAGTTTACCTGATGGAGTGTCTTTAAGTCAAGTGTCAGAAAAATTTGAAAGCAAAAGTTTTGGCGATTTAAGAACTAAGATTGGTAATTTAAATAAAGGGGAGGTGAATATGATAGGAAAATTATTATCAGAAAAACCCCCATATAGACAAGCATAAAATGGAAAAAGGAATAAAAATAGGTTTATATAGTATAGGAGGTCTTGTTTTAGCATCAGGATTATTTTTTGGTATTCGTGCAATAGTAAAATATTATAAAAAGGATGATGATACATTATCTCAGGCAGAAAGAACGGAATTACGGAAATTAAGAACAAAACAAAATTTAACTAATCAAGAGCAGGATAGATTAAATGAATTAGATAACATATTTGTTCCCGGTCCCGGGGAAACAGTTGCAGTTGGCTCTTGTAGTTTTCCTTTAAGAGTAGGTGATACCTGTAAGCAGGTTGCACAAGTACAACTTGCTATAAATAAAAAACACAATCCAAGCGGACTAACAAGCGGAGGTCTTACAGGGGGAGGAAGTAATTATGATTATGCTTGTATTCCTTCATATCCCGGACAACACAATAATCTTGTTATAGATGGACAATTAGGTCAATCAACCGCTAAACAACTTGGAAGATGGTATGGTTTATGTGAAAGTTCAGGATTTCTTTGGGAGGTTTGTAACTGTAAAGATTTAAAAATATCACAATCTCAATATAATAGTATAATTAGCGGGGCTGATGTAAGTGATAGTGCTCTTAGTTCGGCAGGATATAATCCAATAGAACCAACAAATAGTTTTTCAGGATATTCAAACTTTAACTTAGCTGAATTTGGTGAAAAGTACCCTACTGCTTTAGGAGATTTCTATAAAAATCCACTTGATTTTACAGATGATTATCCGCCTAAAAGTAGTTTAGAGAGAAGTTATGGAAACGATGCAAGTAATTCATTTAGCGGAGAGTCAGAAGGCGACTACATATCATATAATGACTTTGTAAATGAAATACCGTAAATAAAGAATTGGAGAGAGATAACTTGAAAAAGTTATGGGGAGGGTGTGTCCCCTTGCTCTTCTCCTAATAAAAGAAATAAATTAATAAATAAAAAAAAATGGCATTCAAAAAAAATAACGAAACATACGCTTGGCTTAATCAGTCGGGAGGATTTACAGATTACATCTCACAAGATGAATTTTTCAATACAACAGGGGCAACAGGAGGTGTGCCTAACAGTTCACCTGCAAATCCGGCAGGGAATACAGGGATGACAAGCACTCCATCTTCTTTCCCTCCTTGTACTGCAACGCTTAATCAATGTCCTTGTAGTTACTCGGGATGTATGGATTCTTCGGCAACAAACTATAATGCAGCAGCAACTTGTGATGATGGTAGTTGTATAGCAACTGTTACAGGTTGTATGACTTCAGGAAGTATAAATTACAATCCTAATGCAAATGTAGATGATGGTTCTTGTATTGGCGTGGTATCGGGATGTACTGACCCTGCGGCATATAATTATAATCAAGCAGCAAACACAGATTGTAATGGTGGTATTGTAAGCGGAGGTGGTACTGTTTCGGTTGGAGCATCAACAGGAGCAGGGGTTTCAGTAGGTTCAGGTGTCCTTGGTGGCATACCGGGGCAAGGAACAGGAAACTATGGTTCATTTAACGGATATAGTAATGCTTGTGGAGGTTCAGCATATAGTAACTTTAACCAACAAGGTTTCGGAGGTTATGAAGATAGAGGTTGGTTTGGCTCAGAATTATAAAAATTAATTAATAAATAAAGAAAAAAGAAATGAAAGATTATACAAGTATATTTAGTGAAAAAAATTATTGGATTGGTGTAGCAGCAGGAGTTATTGGATTATTGGCTTACCAAAAATATTTTAAAAAATAAAATTATGGTAATTACGGAATGTGCTGCCGCAACGACAACTATGAGATTTGCTTCTAATGAAGATAGACAAAATTGGATAGCTGATTGTGAAGCAACAAAACAAGATGATACCGAGAATACAAGTGATGTTGAGGAAACAGGCTCTCAATCATTATGGAATAAATCA
>Ga0307985_10001248_pt1 | contig 14486 bp, 19 predicted proteins | sample EllFjometageno80_FD_203155 | JGI IMG/M metagenome (GOLD analysis project Ga0307985, IMG submission 203155) | Marine microbial communities from Ellis Fjord, Antarctic Ocean - #80 | ecosystem: Environmental > Aquatic > Marine > Unclassified | place: Southern Ocean | collected 2014-10-09 | reverse complement strand
GGCCCAGCCCACCCCCAAACCCCCCCACCCCCCCGCGGGCCCCCCCCCCCCCCCCCCCCCCCACGCCAATTTTTCATCCCACCGCAAGTGTCGCCCGAATAACGGCTTGTCCCATGCTCTCCCTCTTCTCCCGGTCCTTTGCCACCAATGGGTTACAAGTCGCCTACAAAATCACTCCTGAGCTCTCTACAATGCTCTCAAAAGTCACCACAACCAGCCGCCCTGCGGCCGTCAAGGGTATATGGATGTACATCAAGGCTAATTCTTTGCAGAATCCTGAGAATAAGAGGGAGATTGTTTGTGATGAGAACATGAAGGAGGCGTTTGGGGTGGAGAGGATGGGCATGTTTGAGCTTGCGAAGCACATGAATCCTCATTTCTTGGACCGTGTCGATTGAAAAGCGACTGTTGGTACACATTGTTGTCGTAGCTGTGTACAGCGGTTTTTTGTAGTGTTAACTTATTATAGTGATGCCGTGTTTCGTGCAAACAATGTCGAAAGGCTGGGCAAAGTGCAAACGAAAGTGGCTTTACAGGCACCGCCAAGTCTACACAAAGATGAGCTAGGGTCAGCATGGCATGCGACTGACTCTAAACTCCGCCGATACTTGCTTGTCGTGTACAGAATCAAGGATCTGCAGGATCTGCTAGTTTACGCGTATACTAGCGGATTCTGTAGATCCTTGACGTAGAACGCGACTAGCAAGTCCTGGCGGATCTCTAAGGTGCCACTGGATAGAGTGGTTCAATGCTTGCTCGTAGTTGATTTTGTCGCGCACAGCGCCAGCGGCTGTGGGGAGACGAGGGCACTCATCATCGTAAGGCCTGTACGCGCAGACGTCGTGAAGGCGAGAAATGGGCGAGCGACAGAATATCGTGCAGACCAGTAGCGCAACGAAATATGAAGCCACCGACTGCAGTAGGCACTGCCATGTGCTCCGCATGGCCAACCACTCCCCTGCCGACATTCTCCGTCCCCCACAAGCCCTACGCCCACTCGGTCGATTCCCACAACATCCTCACCCCCTTCCACTCAGTCACCCTCCTCCCCACCTCCTCCTTTCTCAACCTCCAAACGTCCACGCCACCGCCCGCCGCGTATGTCATTGGGTGCTACTACGCCGACTGACAGAACTGTAGTGATCAAGTACGCCTCCTATCTAACTTGACCATGACACACTTTGGCAGTGAAGACACGCCAGTTAAGACGGTGGCGCTGAACAACTATCTGCCAATGAAATGCTCGATGGGTGGCGGGTGTAACGAGACTTTGTTGGAGTACGGGAACTGGCAGAAGGAGTTCGTGCAGGGGGCGGAGAATGTGACGGTGTTTCAAGACACTGAGACGGCTGATTTGTGGAATAGAGAGGTGAGCAGTCTGCTGTTAATCTGTTAATCTGTTAATCTGTTAATCTGCTGATATGCCTCGCGTGGCGCCTATCCACCGCGACTCCTTTGTTCGCACTCCCTGCACCATCCGTGGCTAACCCACCCCTTCCCAGTTCGGATGCGGGCACGACGATCTGATAATATACGACCGCTTCGGAACCGTCGCCTCGTATCTGCCTAGCCGCATGACTCAGGCCGCTCTGAAGATCCCTTCCGCCGACTGGCTCGAGCAGGATCTCAAGACGGCGGAAGGCCAGAAGAACATCCTGGACGAGTTGCGGAGAGTCACGGCGATCGACAGTCAAGAGCGATGCCACGTGCAGCCAACTCCTCACGCGAGTGGATCGAGGAACCCTGATACGACCGCGGGCGCGGTGTTCTTGGTGTTCATTGTGCTCCTAGCAGTCGCGGGGTATGTAGTTTACAAGCGGAATACAACGGGGTATAATATTCTGGGAGGGGGCGGCGAACATAAGTTCCAGGTGAGGAGGGTTGACGAGCGCTTCCAACACGAGCTCGCTTCTAACACGAACGCGCTTCTTACACGAATACGCTTCTTACACGAACACGCTTCTTACACGAACACGCTTCTTACACGAACACGCTTCTAACACGAACACGAACACGCTTCTTACTCGAACACGCTTCTAACACGAACACGCTTCTAACACGAACGCTCTTCCGCGACCACAGGTGCTGAGTACCGACGCGGATTACGAGGATGAGGAGGACTGGAACGTGGCGGACGACGAGTTAGATGACGACGATTTAAATGAGGGAGGGGGGAGCGTGGAGTTGAGTAAGCTCGGGAACAAGCGAGAGCGGTATGGGAGCGGGGATAACGGGGAGTTTGTGTAATGATGGGGTGGAAGGGATCGGGATGATAATGACGCGGCTGATGTACGTACGTATGTATGTATTAATGTATTTCAGTAACTGACGACCTCTCGAGAGCCTTGCAACCTTAATAGACACGTTATTTCTTCGTGGACCCCTTTCAGCACTAAAATATGAGCGTTGAATGCAATAATGCGGGCGACGAGAAATGATGGGCCGGAATGATGAAACCATCTTCCTTCAACTCCTGTTCAACTCCCTGATCAACATGTACCTCATCCTCTACCTCCTCATGGCATTCCTCCCGCCTCCATCCCTCCCACTGTCCATCCCTCCTACTGTGTCCAATCCTCCCTCCCAATTCCCCTTACTGATCCCCTTAATAACATCTTCCCTCACCGACAACACCTTCATCTCCTGCCGCATAAAGTTCACCAAAACCTCCCTCATTGACTGCCGCCGCATCACCCTCAAATCAGGCGACCATCTGCAGCTCAACTACAAGCAATCAACATCCGACACCGCCCTAAACGTACCATTATCCAAAGACTGCTCACAAGTAACCGCCAAGCTCCTCTCCCTCCCCTCCCCAACCGCAGCAGCCCTCAAGACCCTCACTTCAGATTACACGCTAAAAAATAACACATTACACGCCGCCCCGCCCACGACCACAACCCTCCCCTCCTCCGCACACGATCGAGCAAAGACCCAACCTATCCCACCCACCGCCACCTTCCTCCAACTCCTCAACGTCACCACCTCAACCGGCAAGCCGTACGTTAAAATGTCCAACAAATTACGGCAAATCAACCAGTTCGTCGCTGTGTTGGAGCCAAGATTGCCCAAGGTCGATGGTGAGAGAGAAGGGGCGGAGCGAGAGAAGAAGAGCGCACGTATTCCATTGCACGTATTCCATCGCACGTATTCCATCGCTCGTATTCCATCGCACGTATTCCATCGCACGTATTCCATCGCACGTATTCCATCGCTCGTATTCCATCGCTCGTATTCCATCGCACGTATTCGTCGTCTTTCTCCTCTCTCCTTTCCTCACCCTCCCTCTCTTTTCTCAGCGTCCACCCCCTTCTCCACCCCTCTTCAAATCTACGACCTCGGCTGCGGCAAGGGCTACTTAACCTTCGCCATTCACAACCACCTCCAAAAGACCTTCCCCAACCTCCAAACAACCGGCATTGACTTCCGACCCTCAGTAGCAGCCACCGCCAACGCCGTCGCACAAGTCCTCCCGTCCTTCGCCAACCTCACCTTCATCCCTGCCTCGATCTCCACGCTCTCACCCGCTCTCAACTCCATAGTAATCGCGCTGCACGCGTGTGACACCGCGACCGACGACGCTCTCTACGCGGGAGTCTCGTCGCAAGCTCGCTTGATTGTCACGGCGCCGTGCTGTCACAAGGAGGTGAGGCGGTTGATGAGGGGCGGGAGAGGCGAGGCACATCCTTATGGAGCGCTGTTTAAGTACGGGATTTATGAGGAGAGGCTTTGCGAGAGTGTCACTGATGCATTGCGGGGTTTGATGTTGGAGTTGTTTGATTATGACGTGGATATATTCGAGTTTATCGGCGGCGAACACACGGCGAAGAACGTCATGATAACAGCGGTTCGTCGTCGGGTGGCCAGAAGCGAGTCGGAGAAAGAGGGGATTAGAGGGGAGTTGGAAAAGCTGGCGGGGCTGCATGGGATCGAGGCGTGGCAGCTGTCGCGGCTTTTGAAGGTGGAGATCGGGGGGAGGGCACCGCTGTTGACTACCTCTAATATGCCGGCTTTGTAACTCACGGCTTTGTAACTCAAAACGAAACGCTGTTTCTGCACAAATTGCTGCACTACTTTGCGTTCCGCTTCGGCAAACTGCCATCGCCCCCCCTACAGCTCGGACTAGCATCCACCTCAAACTTGTCCTTCCCCCCCATCTTCTCGAACTGCGCCTCGTCCTTCGCAACAATCGACAGCGCGTGGACACCCCCGGCAAGCTCCTGGGAGAGAGCCGCGTTGATCAACTTATGCCGCTTGATGGGCGTCAAACCCGTGAACTGGGCTGCGATCACGATGACCTTGAAGTGCGTCTCAGAGTTGGCGGGTACGTTGTGCATGTGCGACTCGTTCAGGACGAGGAGGAAGGTCGGGGTGAACGCTGCGGTGAGTTTCGCTGTGATTGAGTAGAAGAGCGGCGTGGTTGATTGCGATGCAGACGTGGAGAAGCTGCGAGCGGGCTGCGGAAGGCTCTTGGGTAGCGCCAGAAGGGTAGTAGTAGTAGTAGTCGTCGTCGTCGTCGTCGTAGTAGCGTTCTCGTACATCTCGTTCGCCGAAACCTGCCTCGCCAAATCCCACATCCCCCCCTTATCTAACCCTCCCTGTGCCATGGTGTCTGCCACGTCTGCCATGTTCCTTAGCGTCGCCTCGTCCGCTTGGAACGCGTGCGGCCGGGCGGCGGATGCGGTTGTGAACCAGTTGTCGAAGTCTTGGTGAATTGAAGGCGCTTCGGGAGGGGGGGATGAGAGAGAGGTTACGAGAGATTCGAAGGCGGCGCGGATTTCGGCGAATTGCTTGGCTTGAACGGCTTTGTCGGCGGGGGGGTGGAGGTCAGGGTGGTTGCGTTTCGCGAGGTCGAGGAAGCGCGCTTTTAGGGTGGGGTAGGAAGCTGCTTCTGAGGCGGTCAGGTTGAGCACCGCCAAGGGAGTGGAGGAAGCGAGGGAGGACATTGGGCGGATGAAGGTTCGGAGCATTTATCTAAAGGAGGAGGTGGGTAAGGAGGTGGGTAGTAAGAGTGTTAGTAAGGATGAGAAAAATAAATCTATCTATCCCTGAGTGGAAGTAGAAGGGGGGAACGGAACCCTTAACCCTTCGTAGTATGTGGCAGGGTCAGTCGACAAGCGATGGGGCGGAGAGGCCTGAATGAGCCCGAATACATACGGGTATTATGCGCAGTCACCTCGTAATGAGCCGAACAGCCCTCGCTTCTCGGCGCACGCGCACCGCCGCTCACCTCTCTCTTTGACTTCATAGTGACTATTTACTCCACTTCAGTCGAGTACACTCTCGCCCTCGGGTCCCCTGCGCGTTTGTCCATCTTCTCGCTCCTCTTCTTCACCCTGACCCCCTTCCGTCGTACCTCATCGTCCGCCCGCAAACTCCTCGGCACCACGTACGAGCCCACGCAGTCCGCAGTCCTTCCCGCGCAGACCTTGAAGTACATCGGCACCTTGACGACGACGTTGGCATCGAGCGCTGTCGTCCTTCCCCCCGCGCTACGTGTAACGTCCGCCCGTTCATTCTTCCCCTGCTCCTTATTCACAATGCTCACCACGAGATCCACGCCTCCAAGAACCTCCGTAACGCCATCCTCGAACAAGCCCGGCGCGACCGTCACCAGAATCAGCGTCCTCAGTCCTGGCGGAACGACCGCCGGCGTGAACGCGACTCTCATGGCCTCCTCTTCAATCACCATCGTCCGCCCGTCGCCGTCCAGCCGGTAGCTCGAGGGAGTGACTAGGATGGGGTTGGTTGCGGTGTTGATGACCAGTATGGCCGCCTTGTAGGACCTGGCGAAGTGTTAGAGCGGGACGAGGCAAGATGCGTTTCGAAGCTATGCTGCTTCGCGGCGCGCTTGCGTACCGGCAGTTGTACTCGCTCACAGTGCCGAAATCGAGGAACGCTCCCCCGTACTCCTTCCAGTTGCTCATCGCAGCAACTGCATCCCCGCCCCCGCCCACAGTTGTCTTGTACATGTATGGCAGGAGCAGCCGATTGAGATCCTTGCTGTAGAGAGAGAGCAGCTCGGCGTGCTCCAAACCGAGCGTGTTGCTCGTCTCCTTGCTAGCCCCGCTCCAGAAACCAGTGCTGTGGGTGATCCCAGAAGCGCCAGTGAACGCTGTGAAGTCATCCCCCCCCCCCTTGTCGACAGTCTTCCGTGCATCCTCCCAGATCCGCCTCGTATCGTCCCCAACGAACCTGCTAGACACGGATGCGCTCGTTAGCGACTTGTCGCTCGAGTTCGTACATATTTGCCCGTGCCTCCTAACAAAGCTCGCCCGTTCCAAGTCCCTCTCGTCCCTGAACGTCTCCCTGTTCTCCGGATTCGTCTCCCCCTTGCTCCTGTAATTGATTCGTGACGACGTTGCCTTTCCCATCACTCTCACCGTCTCCATCGCTCGTCGAGCGTTGCCGAGGTCCAGGTAACGAATCAGCGAGGCCACGCAAGCGGCGGGCGTCTTGGGGAACTGTTCCCGATGATCCGTGAACGCGACTATAGCGACGCAGCACAAGACCGACACGAAGCTAAAAGACGAGGGTTAGTGGGGGCGAAGGGAGGATGCGTGGGTCGTGCGTCGCTCGCTAGCTCACCTCTCGAAATCGAGCTCGTTCAAAACCGTGTCGACTCCCGCCGTCCTCCCCCTTCTCGCCTTCGTGAACTTCCAAATCCCCAGCAGCTCCGTCTGCGGAATCAGGAGCGGAACCACCTTAAAGTCCCTCAACGCGCACAGGAGTTCAAAGTACGACAGACTGGTGTTCGCTTCTGCGACTTCTGTGAACGTGAGGCCTTGCTTCATGCGCTGGACACCGGGCTTCTGGAGGCGGGCGTAGAAGGAGAAGATTATTGCGAGGGAGCCGCCGGCGCGGTCTAGGGAGGGGGCGGTTGGGGCGGCGTTTGCAGAGGTACTTGAGGTTGAGTAATCTGTGGTTGCATAAATGCATTTCAGGGAAATGTGCTGGGACCAGTTGGGGGTTATTGAGGAGGGGTCCGGGGAGGATGTTGTTCGGAGCCTTGCCTGGTTGTGGCATTGCTTGTAGAACCATTTCTGGAGACGTGTTGTGACGATTGAGAGGCCCTTTCCAAGTTTTTTTTGTCCAAGGTTCTTGAGGTTGTTGGAGGGGGCAGGGGCGGACTTGGCTTTAGAGAGGAGGTTGGCGAGGAAGGGTGACAGGGCGGGGGGGGGCGGGGGCGGGGCGTTTTCGTCGGACATAAGAAGAGGCGGCGCAGGAGACCAGGTGCATTGTGAGTTTTCCCAAGCTTTGCTTTTACTAACGGGTCTTGAATTCGGGGCGAAACCGTCGCATCTGGCCCTCCGACCCTCCTGGCATACTACGCCTGGCATACTACGCGGTCGTACTATCAACGCTCTTCCTCTATCCCTTACAATCCGAATCTACGCGGCATCCGTTCGCTTCCGTTCGCTCTACCCGCCGCTCAGCTCGTGGTCCCCGCCTCCTTCTTGGTCTTGGGTTGCATTTTGTTTGTTCTTCCCGACCTCGTAATCCACCCTCGACGGCATCTCCTTGTACCTAACGATGGCCTTGGGCGGAATGTCTCCCTTGATGATGCGGTTGATGGTGACCATGAGCGGGAACTCCTCCTCCGCCCCCCATCCCTCAATGAGCTCCTGCACCTCGTTGCTCGTCAACACGCCCTGCAGCTTCTGCCCTCCCAGCAACTCCTGCTCAATGTCGTCGAAGCTCACGCTCCCGCCTCTCTGCACGAACACCTCCGCGCACTTACGGTTGCGGCCGCCGTAGCAAGTCGTGATCAGGTCCGCGATTCCGCAACTCTCCATGAACGTCTGGTCGTTGGTGTCCGGAAACGCCCTCTTGATGAGCGAGATCATCTCCCCGAAACCAACCCTTATGATCGCAGCCTTGGCATTATTTCCTTCGCCAAGCCCATCCGTGAAGCCAGCCCCAATCGCCACGATGTTCTTGAGTGTTCCGCACATCTCCACGGCCGCAACATCCGAGCTTCCCCTCGTCTGGAACAGCGCCGTGTTGAACAGCCTCAGCCAAACCTCCCGATCTTCGGCCAGTTCAGAGCCCACCGTCGCCTCGCTGAAGCAACCCTCGGCGATTTCGGAGGCAATGTTGGCGCCCATGAGCACGGAACACTTAATGTCAAGCTCTCTCTCAATCACCTTGCTAATAAGGTTGAACCCCTGCGGCGTGATTTCCATCCCCTTGACGAGTGAAATCGCTCGCGCATTCGGCTTGACGACGCCCTTGAGCTCCCCAAGCACATCGTCGATGAACTGATGCGGCGTGACGAAGACGAGGAGGTCGGCGGCGGCGGCGGAGGCGGCGAGGTCTGTCACGGCGGTCACGTTGTCACCGAGCTTGATGCCGGGCAGGTACTTGGTGTTCTCGCGCTGGATGTTGATCACGGAGGTCAGCAGGCGCCCGACGCTGCTCTTGCCGCTGAGAATGGGGCTGCTGTGTTAGATACCGACGAACATAGGAGGGGCTGCGGGAGGTTGCGGCGGTTTGAACAAAGGAGGCACTTTGAGAGTGTTGTTCGTACGCTGAACGAGTCTCCTCTAAGTCGCGCGCGACTCACCTATCCTCCCACCACCTAAAGAACTCCTCCTTCGTCGCCTTGTTATCCTTGTCATAATCCATCTCCTTCATCGCAATCATCGCCTCGCTACGCGTCATCGCAACCCCCACCTCAGCCGCGAGCAACTGAATGGCCGTCGCGTCAATAACCTCGCCCGATTCCTCCGACAAATACGGACTCAGAATGTTCCAGGCGGCCTTGACCTCGTCAGTGTCGGCGCCAGAGACGAGCTCGTCGTGCACGTACATCTCCACCGTCGACTCGAACCACTCAGGGTGGAGGAGGGTGTTCTGGGCGGCGATCCAGGAGGCGGCGGAGCCCCAGTTGCCTAGAAGAGGGGGTGAGAAAAGGAATAAAGACATTGCAGAAGCGACACGACAAGTTGGGGATCGTTCGCGCCGTTTGCGAGAGACTCGTAAGGGGGACACGCTCCACAAACCGAGTCTATTGCCAGCGGATTGCCTAACGCAACGCGGTAGCCTATAGCCATCAGCCCATCCTCAACCTCATGTCCTCTTACCTGACCCGATGAAGCAGACCTTGTAGGGCGCTTTGGGGGGGGACGTGGTGAATTCTTGAGACACGTCGACGTATGTGCGGGCGAAGGGACGGAGTAGGCTCATCGTGCGCGGAGCGAGGCGCTTCGTGAGGAGGGCTGAGGAGAGCATGGAGATATGGGGGGTGTCACTGAAGGAAAGGGGGGAAGAGGGGCGTGGTTGAGGAGCTTTTAGGTCTTGTGGGGGGGAAACAACAAAGGAACTAGCGTGCTTGGAATTGGGGCTCGGTGACGTCGATTGCAGAGGTGCGAACCTAAGGAGCAAAAGGGACGAGGCATCGATCTACTATCAAATCTGGATGTCAATTTAATCACAAGATCACACCCGCCGCCACAGACGAGCGGTCGTCTCGCACACACGAGCACAAACGACGATGCGATGCCACTCGGCTATTTCCAATCATTGAGTAGAGCCGCGAACGCCGGCAATCGTTCGTCCGTCATAGAATTTACGTTGTCATTGCCGGGTCGCAAGTCACTGCGAGTTGTCTCGACGCAACCCCGGGCAGCGCATCCGGCTGCGATAGATGGCACCCCCAGCTTCTATGGCAGCGTGTTGGACCAGAAAAAAACAGGGCGCTTTTACATATCCTCCCTCATGACGTCTGAAGACGAAGCTTCTACCGCTTGTGCTGGCTCACAATGGGCTTGCCTGAACCTCAGCGGCCTTCCACTGTACCTATCTTGCGTGTTCCTGGCCGTCATCTGCCTCATCCACTGCCTGGAGCAATTCCATCACTATCTCCATGCAAAAGCACATCCATCTAAGTTTTGGTCAGCCTACCTCCAAACCATGGACTCGGAGCTCGTCGTCCTAGGAACCATATCCTTCGTTCTCTTCGCAGTCTCGAGCTCCCTCTCCCACAACGCCAAGTCCGAGGACATGGAACACTGGATGGAACTTATTGAGTTTGTTCACATGGCTCTTTTTATCATGATGGTTGTCTACTACAGCCAGATTGGGTTCATGGCGTACCTCAGTGACAAGTACTTGACGAAATTGAAGAATGGAAGCACCGCGGGCCGTGCGTGCAGTGACAGCAACACGAGCGATACTGATGTATCACCCACCACTGGCCAGCCCACTGTCTCACCCACCACTGGCCAGCCCACTGTCTTACCCACCGACAGCAAAGGCCAAATTCTCCTCGCCGCTCACTGCATGACCGCCGCAAGCGAATCCGTTAGGTTGGGGATCCCGTTCTTCGCGATGAAGAAGTTGACGAAGATCGCGATGCCGGGTTGGGAGAAGGTCGTGCAGATCAAGAGGGGAGAGCTGGCGGAAGAGGAGTTGAAAGAGCTGGAGATAAAGCGGGGGAAAGCAAGGTGAGCCCCAATAAGCTCAACACGAGCAAAGCGAGAGCGAATTGGAGTGCGCGGACCAAAACCTGGTCGCAACACGCCGCCCTCTTGTTCACACCGACTTATATGTTCTGGGCCAGAGGTGCATGCCATCGGTGTGTGTGTGGCGAAGCCTTACCCCTTTGTTCTCACTCCTCTACTGTACTGCCTGCAGGAAGGTTCGCGTGGACGTCTTCCAGACGAGCACGGTCCACCTCCTCTGGCACGCGTTCCTTTGCTCCCAGTCGCTTCCCGTTGACTTGCCTTTCGACTACATCGAGTACATCAATCGGGTGACGACTCACGCGTTCGTGAAGATGATCAAGGTGGGGTGGAGGGTTTGGATGATTTTTATGGGCGGCATCTTGGTCACTGCGGCGGCCGCGGGCACGTATCATAAGGTGACCGGGACTGATGACGCGGAGAAGATTGCTGACATCTTCACGGACGATCCAAACAACAACCAGGTGGTGTACTTCACGTTCTTCTACGTGATCTGGGTGATCATGCTTTCGGCCTGGTTCGTCCTCTGCACGAGGTGGGGGGTCGCGGGGACGATTAGAAGAGTTGTTGCTCAGGTGCAAGGGGGGGAAGACGCGACGAATTCCCAGAGAGGCGAGGAGGCGAGCTTGGAGGTGAGCTTGTTAGCTGCCTGTTCGCCGACTGCCGACGCTCCAGGTGCCTCGGAAGTCTCGTGGCACAAGCTTGCGTGCCGAACTGTGTTCCCATGCTGCTCTCGAACTCGGCGCGGCGACTTGTGGCGGAACTGCTGGATGTTCAGCGCCCCCGACCTCCCTCTCCGAGCCTGCCAGCTGAGCGTTCTGTTCTTCAGCCTGTTCGTGAGCCTCTTCACCTTGACGCTGTACAGCGTTGACTCAAGAGGAACGTTCTACACAGCGTTGATCACTCCTTTTTTGTTGCTCGCGGGACTGGGCGGGACCGCCATGCCGCGGTATTGCAGCGTTCGCTACTTTGGTACTCTGGCGCACGAGGAGATATTGAAGGAGCTGGTTGCGGAGGCGAAGGTCAAGTGGGAGGCGGGGGGGCGGCGGGTGGATTTGGAGGACAGAGAGACTCAGGAAGCAATGCATTTGATGTACGAAGTGGTGGTAAACTGGCGGTAACACTCGATTGCATGTTTTGTACAATCTCTATTCCAACATTACCCGTTCTGCATTGCCGACAACAGCTTGGCCTCCTCCCGCATCCGCTCCCTCTTGATCTTCTCTGCCTCCCAGTACTTGTCCGCCATCCTCTTCCTGTCCTCCGCGTCCTTGATGTCCTTCGCCTCGGCGTCCAGCATGTCTTGCATCTCGATCTTCTTCCTGTTCCAGTAGTTGCTCGCCTTCTGAAACCCCTTCCCTACCACGCTCCTCTTGAAGCCCTGCGTCAGCGCGTCTCCCAGCAGATCCCCAATCCCCATCTTCTTCCCGTTCTTGATATTGTCCATGATGATCAAGAACTCGTCCCATTCAATAACCCCGCTTCCGTCCTTGTCCACCTCGTCCACCAGCTCCTGAAGCTTCTCCTCCGGTAGCTGCTCCCCCGTCATGGCCTGAACCAACAGCCCGATCTCGTCCGAGTCGATGCTCCCTGACGCGTCGTCGTCCAGCTCCGCAAACAGCGCTTGGTACTCGACCAGCTCCTCCGGCGTGAACTTGTCGCTCAAGTGCCCCACTCTACTCAAATATCCCTTCTCCTTCCTCTTCTTAACAAACATGTCGATGTAGTCGGCCAACTCTGCGGGCGGGTGCTCGATGTGGTAGTGATAAATGAGAGGAACGTTGTCCATGATGAGCGGCAGGTCGTATATGCTCAAACATTTGATAATCCCCATCGCCAGCTTGCGCACCGTCATGTTCAGCGCCGGCAACATCCGAACGAGCTTGTTGAGGCCCTCCTCCCCCGTCTCTAGAATCATGTCGGGCACGTCCGAGTTCTCCATGAGCGACAAGATCGCGCCAAGGCTGTTCTCGTGGATGCGCGGGTCGCCCACTGTCGTCATGTCCATGAGTCGCAGCAGTCCGTTCCCATCCTCGATGAACATCATCTTCTCGTCGTCGTTCCTGTAGAGCTGCATCGTCGCCCTCGCCGCCGCGCTCCTAACTCTCCACAGCGGCTCGTCGATCATGTTCCCAATCGCAGCACACGAATCCTTCCTCTCCACGGGAGTCAAGAACTTGCCTAGCTCAACGAGGATGCTCGCCGCGCTCTGCTTCCCGTCCGAAGTCCCGCTCTTGGCCTGCTTCAGCGCAGCACGCACCGCGCCGCTCTTGACGCAATGGTTCCTCAGATGCGCCTCCTCGCAAATGTTCAACAGAACCGCGATGCACTTCTCCTGCACCATCTGGAGCAACTGCGCATTGTGGGGCTCCATCGCTTCCCCCGACTTGTCCAACATTTTAATGAGCGCCTCCACGCCGCCAGTATGCTTGATCTTCTCCTTATTCCTCCTCAGCCTCGACAGCTCGTTTAAGCACCCCGCCGCGCTCAGCTGACAAACAGGTTCCTCCATCCCCAGCATCTTAATAAGCGGCCGACACGCCCCGTAATCGCACACCATCTCGCACCTTCGCTTGTTCTTCGCAATGCACGCCAAGCAGCACGCACACATGCCCCGCGTAATTGCATTCCCGTCGATGCTCAACTGGATCATGGCTGGTATCGCTCCGCAGGCCGCCATCTGACGCCACACACATGTGTGAACAAAGGAGGAAGGCGGTGTGAACAAAGGACACAAATGATCGTGCACGGGCGAGGCGAGGTGAGGAGGTTAAAGCGTAAGTGTGCGTGCTCGGCGCTTACCTTGGCAGCATTGTTCTCGTCCAGCGCCAAATTCCTCAAGCAAGCCGCCGCAAACTCCGCCATATCACTCTGCCTCGCCTCCGGCGACGCGTCGGGGTGCGCCGCGTTCGCGATAATCCCCACCAACCTCCCAATGGCATCCCCCTGCCCAACCACCTCACGACCCCGCCTGTCAATCGCGATATTCCCCAACGCCTCCGCCGCATGAGTCACCAGGAATTCCCCATTCCTCTCATGCAAGCTCATCGCCAACGGCTCCACGGCGCCCAGCTCCACAATCGCTCTCCTCTCCCGGTCATTTATGTCCCCAGGCTTACTACTCGTACTCCCCCGAGCAAAGTTGGAGATGCCCGACGCCGCCGGCCCCGCCGCCGCCAAACTCACCATATTAATACTCTTGTTAATATGCGCCGGCTGACTAACCGCCAAACTAACATCCAGTATCAAATCATCAATCGCCGCCATCGTAGGCGCAAACTCCTCCGCCAATCTCTCCTCCAACGCCGCGGCGGCCCGCCTTGCCACCAGCTGGTTCTCGGCTGTCGCTGCGGACCGCTCCAACATAAGCTGCGTAATCTTATCTTCCGCTGCAGTGGTAGGTCTCGACGGTGGTGGTGCGGCGTCAGAAGGAGCGTCAGGGTCAGCGTCGTCAGGATCGCCTCCAATGCCATGCCGTTCCAATATCGTTGCGTCCATCGTCGAGTCGTCAATGGCGTCGTCGTCATCCGCTGGTACCAGCGCGAGAGCAGCCGCTTGGTTAGCTTCTTCTTCCTCGTGCATCGTGAACGCGTTGATGGTCATCCGTCGGTCAACAGTCCCGGCTTTCACCGCCTCCCTTAATCTCTTCTTAGCCGCTCTCTCCAGCGCCGCAGCCTTCTTCTTTTCCTCTCGCCGAGCAGCCTTCTCATCAATGACCTTATTCCTCTGCCGATCCATAACCCTCTTCTTCAACGGCTGAATACTCGGCAATGAAGAGCCACCAGTTAGCACTGAAGAGTCATCTGGGTGTAAGGACTGACCAATGGTGTCGTCGTGAAAACCGTCGTATTGGATGTGCGCGATTTCCTTGTTGTCGTGCTCTCCCTCACCAGGGTCGGTCTCTTCGTCCTCCTCGCGAGGCCGCCCGCCATGAGCCTTCCAGTAGCTCATGTTGAGGGGTTGGGTGAAGGAGGTAGTAGGGCACGGGGGGAGCGGGGAGCGGGGAGGGCGATGTAGGGG
>Ga0307985_10001246_pt1 | contig 14491 bp, 7 predicted proteins | sample EllFjometageno80_FD_203155 | JGI IMG/M metagenome (GOLD analysis project Ga0307985, IMG submission 203155) | Marine microbial communities from Ellis Fjord, Antarctic Ocean - #80 | ecosystem: Environmental > Aquatic > Marine > Unclassified | place: Southern Ocean | collected 2014-10-09 | reverse complement strand
GTACGGTTCGTGGGCTGTGGTAATCTTATTGTCTGCAAGGGGCAGGTAGAAGTCATTTTCAGCTCTTCAGCTCTCATCATAACGCCATCCACCTCCTCATCCTCCCAGATTCCTCTGTTTGTGTTCATCACAATAGCACGTCTATTACATTACCTCCGAAATCAAACGCCACATACAGCGCATATATGGGGCAAACTAACTGGTCTAGCCCATCAGTTCGACACTAAACGGCGCGTGCCCCCCATCCTGAGCCCTCAAATGTCTCCCGGATAAAACAGAATATTGTAACAAATGCCGTCAAAACCTTGCTGAAACACACCGCCATTACGTAAACCTGCTTAGATACCCCCTTGTATGCGCTCAAAAAGGTCCGACTCTTCTAGCGCCTCTCGTTCCCGACTTATGCCATGATCCAACTTTATTGCATCTTACATGAGATAGTGGGGAGGGTGGTGGGCGGGGCACGGCCTCTCAATCCTGGTACGTCCAGTTCATGTTTTGGGGGGTAACTCGAGGGAGACGCGAGAGGCAACCGTCAGCTCTAATATCTCGCCCATAGCAGCCGTTGCGGCCGTGGCTAAACCTTGTTAGGAAAATCACAGTGAAGGATGATGCCGACGATGCCTTCTGAAAGTCAGACTCTCTCTTGCTTGATCACCAGGGGTCACCAGGACGATCAGAACACGGCGGCGGTACTGAAAACGGGACAACATGAAGGGTAGACCCATGGGTTAGGGTTATAAAAAGGCTGCACGTTAGAAATGTAGTGTTGTAAACGTCCGCCATTGTCCGCCTTCAGTGTCACTAAAACAATGTCACTAAAACAATATTCATTAGTTACGTCATGTCCACGCCTACACTAGCGACAGTCACGCGACGACTCGACTGCACAACATTGTTTGCAACGGTACCCCCCCACCACCGTCCCCCCCAAGGGTTAGGATTAGGATGGTTAACTTCCATCAACCCTAACATAAGGGGTTTGGGTTATATACAGGGTATATATGACCGCGTCGTCGCCCATCCCCGCGCTCAAACCTATCTCTTGTTGTAGGAGGTTTGCTTATGCAGTTGCTTATTATTATTTCGGCCACTACACGATCTCCCTTACGTAAGCTCGTAGACATCTTCAACCCACAATGTTCACATCCACCCTCTTCTTCTTCTTCCTCCTTCCTCTCACTTCCTCCTTCACTCTCCTCCCTCCCCCCTCTCTCTTCCTCACAACCTCCGTACTCTACGGAGGATACTACTCTGAGAATGAAGGAGCCTCACCTCCTTCCTCACCGAGCACGCCGATTGATCCGAATGCACTTAACAAGTACTCGTCTGAACTCACCGGATCGAAGCAACGTGGCGCCGCCCAAGCCATGCTCTTCGCGACAGGCCTAACAGAAGCAGACATGAACAAGCCTCAAGTTGGCATTGCTAGTTGTTGGTATGAGGGAAATCCGTGTAACATGCATCTGCTGGAGTTGGCGGGACACGTGAAGAAGGGGACGCAGGCGCAGGACATGGTTGGGTTTCGGTTCAACACGATCGGTGTCTCTGACGGTATGTCCATGGGTACAACAGGAATGCGTTACTCCCTCCAGTCTCGCGACGTTATCGCGGACTCGATCGAGACGACCATGTGCGCACAGTGGTACGACGGACTAATTGCGCTACCCGGCTGCGATAAGAACATGCCTGGAACTGTGATTGCGATGGGTCGGCTGGATCGGCCGAGTATCATGGTTTATGGGGGCACTATTAGGGCGGGGGAACAGCCGAGTACGGGAGCGAAGCTGGACATCGTGAGCGCGTTTCAGTCGTATGGCGAGTATGTGTACGACAAGATTACGGAGGAGGTGAGTGCCAGGAGAGTACGAGTGGGCGGGGAAGGGTTGTGAACGAAGCCGGTCGTCAAGCTCTTAATGAGAGCGTTCAAGCGCCGCCATCGTGCTACCGCGCAATCCTTCCTCGCCGCCTCGCAGGAGGTCCTTTGTTCACACCGCTGCCCCCCTTTGTTCATATATATATATATCGTGTTTCTCACAATGTTCATGTGCGTTAGGAGCGTGCCGAGATCACCGCCCACTCCTGCCCCGGCCAGGGCGCTTGCGGCGGCATGTACACCGCCAACACGATGGCGACGGCGATCGAGGCCCTCGGCATGTCCCTCCCTTACTCCTCCTCCTCTCCCGCGGACTCTGCGGAGAAGCTGAAGGAGTGCCAGGAGGAGGCGGGGGCGGCGATGAAGCGCCTCCTCACGCTCGATTTGAAGCCGAGCCAGATTATGACCAAGGCGGCGTTTGAGAACGCGATCAGGATGGTCATGATGACGGGAGGTAGCACCAACGCGGTGCTGCACCTGATCGCAATGAGCAGGAGTTTGAACGATCCGGCCGTTCGCATTACGCTGGACGACTTCCAGAGGATTAGCGACGTGACGCCGTTCCTGGCCGACCTCAAACCGAGTGGAAAGTACGTGATGGAGGACATTCAGAACATTGGTGGGACTCCGGGGATGATTAAGTTCTTGATCGACAATGACATGTTCGATGGGGACCAGATGACGGTCACGGGGTACTCGCACAATGAGAACTTGAAGAGGATGAATCACCCTGGGCTGACTCCCGGGCAGGAGATTATCAAGCCGTTGAGTGACCCCATCAAGAAGACGGGACACTTGCAGATCATGTACGGGAACTTGTGCCCGGGGGGAGGAGTGGCGAAGATTACGGGGAAGGAGGGGGAGACTTTCACGGGCGTTGCCAAGGTATATGACAGTGAGCCGGCTATGATGGAGGGGCTGAACAGGAAGGAGATCAAGTGCGGCATGGTCGTCATTATCAGGTACGAGGGCCCGAAGGGCGGACCGGGGTTGCCGGAGATGTTGACGCCGACGTCTGCTATTATGGGCGCGGGTTTGGGCGACTGTGTGGCGCTGCTGACGGACGGCCGCTTCTCCGGGGGCAGCCACGGGTTCTGCATCGGGCACATCACGCCGGAGGCGCAGATCGGGGGGCCGATCGCTTTGGTCGAGGACGGGGACCCGATCAGGATCGACGCGCAGAGCGACACGAGGACGATCGATTTGCTCATTAGCGAGGAGGAGTTCGAGAAGAGGAGGGCGAAGTGGAAGGCGCCGCCGCTCAGGGCGAGCAAGGGCACGCTGTTCAAGTACATTCAGTCCGTGAGCACTGCTAGCGAGGGGTGCGTCACGGACGAGGTCAGGGAGGGGGAGACGGCTGGGGGGGAAGAGCAGTGGAGAGGCAAGATGACGCCGACGGTCGTGTCGCTGGAGGACAAGATTGCGAAGCTCGAGGCGGAGTTGAAGGAGGCGAAGAAGTAACATGTCCAGGCTGCATGGTTGATTATTCAAAGTTAAGTTGTGTACAGCAAAGGGATGTGTTGGCGTTCAAGGTTTTGTTGAAGTTACAGTTCCGTGTAGTGGCTCTTCTGCTCATGAAAGCGAAGGAGCGGGTCTTGGTCAAGATCGCAGAGCGGCGGACGATGAGCATGAGCGGCGGTGTGTTTATAAGGTCTTAGTTTAGGAAATTGACGCGCAAAATGAGTGTGTTGATTCCGGAAATTTGCCGTTCTACATACAGCTGTAGTGCATAAAGGGCGCCCTGCTTGAATGGCCTCCCCACGCTCGTCGACCTCGTCACTGACGAAGGACCTCCTCCCCCCCCCCGCGGCGTCTGCCCTCCTAGCTGTTCAAGCCCGGTCAGATCATGACCCCCCCCTGGACATTGTACTCCTGAATATAGATCCCCTCTTAACCTCAGACCTCCCAACAATCCAACTGATAACCGAGTTCCTTTCCTCGTCGCGCTTCTCCGGCCACCTCGAGCATCTTTCTGGTGGCACCCGGAAACCGTGCTGGCTCCTGGCTTGCATCATCCTCGCCCTTTCTGCCCTGCTCTTATCCCTCTCAAATATTATATCCTTCCTCCAGTTCAACACGACAACAACCACAACTATCCGGCTCAACAAGAAGGAGGCCCTCCTATTCCCCGCCGTCACGGTTTGCAACGCCAACACCCTTTATAATCGCAACACCACGCTCCCCTTCCACTTGCAAGAGTTCTGCGAGCTACCTTACGATACCGGTTCTGGGACCATCATGAAAACACTATACAATATCAGTGACGAGGACTACATGGACTACGGCCCTGAACTCAACGATTTTATCATCACGTGCACCATCAACGCCGTAGACTGTTCCGAAGCGCAGTGGACAGCAGTGGTCCCGGACTCGTACTCGTGGGGCAAGTGCTGGACGCTCACCCCAAACGCAACCGTAAGTGCATGTGTGTGCCCCCTCGTGCACACCGCGTTCCCCCTTTGTTCACACATGTGTATGGCAGAACGCGTACGCAGTTGGTATTGGCGTCTACAACGCGATCGAGCTGATCCTCGACGTCGAAGAGGAGCTGTACTGCGGCAGCATTTCGGAAAGCGTTGGCGTTCGCTTGGCGTTGCACGACCCGGGATCGTGGCCCGACCCGAGCCTGGGCATCTCGCTGGCGCCCGCCTCTACGTGGACTATCGGCATGGGCCTCGTGAAGACGGAAAAGGCCAGTTGGCCGTATGGCGAATGCAGGTGAGGAGTGCAGAGCGAAGCTGGCAGTGTGGAGACGGTGATTCCAAAGCTCGACCGGTTAAAGTGATCGACCAAGACTGACCGCCTCAAACTACGCTAGCTCGCGCCCTTCTCGATCCCCGCCGCCTTTCTAACACTCTCTTCGCTCGTGCAGGAGCGACGACCACGTCTACTTCGGAACAAACCCGTGCTACGACAAGTGCGTCGTTGCACGCGTAGCTTCCGAGTGCAAGTGCAACGTGAGGCGGGAGAGTGTGCAGAAGAGTACTGTCACTCTGCCGTACTGCGACGACGACACAGGCATGAAGGATTGCGCTGACGAGATTGTTAGCAAGTGGTACGAGGAAGAAAGCCAGTGCGAGTGCCCGCTGGAGCGCTGTAAGAGTAATGAGTACTTGGTGACGGGCGCCACCGGCGGCAGGTGGCCAAGTGATCCGAGCTGGGAGATCATGGAGAAGATGGAGGCCTTGAAGAATCTAAAGCCAAACGAGATCGTGAACGCCAAAATATACTTTGATCGGTTCAGGTACGAGGAGCAGAAGGAGATACCCGCTCTCGACTTCGTCACGCTGTTGAGCAACGTTGGCGGGAGTCTGGGTCTCTGCTTGGGCATGAGTCTGGTGAGCCTCGGGGAGCTCTTTGAGTTGGGCGGATTGCTGGTTGCGCGGTGGAGGATGCGCTGGAGAAGAAGACGGACAGAGAAGGAGGAAGAAGAGGAGGAGCTGGGCGACGTTGCGAGAGAGAGTAGCGTTGCTAGTAAATAGCTCGCAGACAATACCGGCTACCAAGTACGCGAATGCTTGATTGAAACCATCCCTAGCTATGATAGAGACTAAGCGACAATCGCCCCCCGTATATTGCATGCTGAACACAACCTTGTTCTCCCCCCCGCTCTCCTCCGAGCAACGAGTCCCACCCCAACAGTCGCACCCACATCAAACGTAAGTGAGAATCTTCCGCCACACCCCAACGCACTGCCCGCTATTGTCGAAGTTTTTCCGAGCGAGCTGCAGATCCAGAGACCCAAGCATGGCTCGGCCCTCAACTCTCCCTAAAGTACTGTCCCTGTCCGACATCAAACAAAGCAAGAAGGTGGCCCTCAAGTGTGGCTCTCCCAGCACCAGGCACCCTGCGTCGAAGCTTCTGAGCAACCCCTCCTTAACGTAACAAACATCGCTCGTGAGGAACACACTGCCTAGCAGAGGACAGTCCTGGAACACGAGACCCCCAATCGACTTCACACCAACGAGGTTTGCAGTCTCCAGTTTCTTGCAACCAAGGAACGCAGCGAGGAGGATGGTGTCGACCGCAGGAAGTTCCGCCACCGCGATCACTCCAGAGTTCGAGAAGGCGTGCATCCCAATCGTCGCCACTGTCTCCGCGACGACGAATGCCGTCACTGAAGTATCATTCTGATAGCGACGACTTCCATCGTAAACGATGGAGTGAGAGGGAGTTAAGGGAGTCACATGCTGCTGCTGATGTTGTTGCAACTGATGTTGCAGCAGCTGCTGACGCGCTTGCTGCGTCATGGCCATCCGAGGCGGCATAGGGTCCGGTGGCATGCATGGCAAATCCTGGACACTTAGACTCTCCTTTAGACTTTCCTGCAACCACAACTGCTGGGCCACCTGTCCAGACAATATCCCAGGATGTCCTAGCGGGATGTAGCGGGGCCTAACATTGGGGGAATCTGAGAGCGACGGCTTGGGCTTCTTGCGAGCCGGCGGTGATGTCGGTGATGTGGATTTGGAGTGACCCATTGCCACGTTGTTTGGGCAAGGGGGGATTAGGGGGGGGGAAGACGTGAAATAAATGGTCAGAACGGTGGGAGAGGGGGGACAGGATTCGGAGAATGTGGGCGCCGTCTCCGCCAGATGCTAAACCCACACAACAGCCCTTCCACAAAAGGTTTGAAGGGTTTCGCGTTAAGGAGGAATTTACCCTTAAAATTGACCAGAAATTCGACAAGTTTGACCACTTTTACGCCAAAGCGAGGACTTAGTTGACGCGCACGCAATCGCCTATAAGGCCAATCCTGGCTGACTATCTGACTATCTGACTATCTGACTATCTGACTATCTGACTATCTGACTATCTGACTATCTGACTATCTGACTATCTGACTTTCTAACTATCTAACTATCTAACTATCTAACTATCTAACTATCTAATCCTGCTTGCTGCACAGCAGCGCCGCCCCCCTCAACACCCAGAAGTCGCTGCCCCTGTCGTCGTTAGGCAGCTCCACGCTGACCACGAAGTTGGTGCTCGTACCGCTCGTGCTGAGCTTCCCGGCCCTGAGCATGGTCTTGTAGCACGGGCACACGTAGACGTCGTCCATGACCTCGTGCTCCTCGTCGGGCAGGAAGTGCAGAATAGGGCACGAGCTCACGACCTTCTTGACCACCTCGTCCCCCAACTTCGTCCTTTCCCAGTCCCACCTGCAGCTTTGCATCCACAGGCCGTGAATCAGCACCCCGTCCTCCACCCGTTCCACCTCCCCCACCTCCTCGGTCTCGAGTACCTCGAACGCGAAGTCGAGCAAATTGATAGCCACCTTGTGCTTCCTCGCGTAATTTTGCAGCACCGCTGTCAAGAATCCCTGCGGGAAGAAGAACGCCGGCAGCCAGAAAACCTTCACCAGCCCCCTCTCCAGCCAGTCCTTCATGAAGACCACCCTGTCGATCAGATCCGTCACCCAGCCCTCCAAGCCCTTCAAGCTGGGATAGCCGACCGCCATCCACGCCTCGGGCACTCTCTTGATCAATATGCTCGTGTACAAGCTCTCCAGTTGCGCACTCATGACGACTTCCCCCCTTATGGCCAGTTCCAAGTCCTCCAGCGTGGTCTTGACGAACCCCAGCAACACGTTGAATTTCCTAATCTCCTGGAACAGCACGACGCTCAGGGCGTTCGTGCTCCCGTCCGTCGTGCCGTTCGCGTGGAAGCTGCTGCTTTTCTCCAGCAGCAGCTTGTCCGGCAGATCGCCAAGGATCTTGCTCACGCTGACGCTCACCAAGTCGTCCGGGTCGTTGCTCGTGCTTATCGTCCTGCTCCTCATCCTCGCCCCCCCCCCCCCTCCTCCCCCCCGACTGCCACAATGTTCACAAGTCCATCGAACAGCGCATTGCTCCCCACCAAGTTGTACATGAAATCCGCGTTCTGGTGCATACCGAACAACGTCGGCGGATCCACGCTCGGCAAGTTGTCGTCCGTCCACCGCTTGACGAAGTAACCCGTCTCCAGCTTGCTGCTCGGGCAGGAGCTGACCAAGTCCGCCTTGTTTCCCGCCGCCCCTCCCGCCACTCCCCGGGCGTAGTTGTACCCGTCCTCCAGCGCGTCCTTGCAATAGAAAGTGCTGATCAAACTCATCAAGCACCTCCTGTCCCAGTCGTCCGTGACCCTGCCGCCGTACACGATCTGCCCGGTCACAAACAGCAAGCTCTCCATGGGCACAGAAAACTCCTCCCCCCCTCCCTCCAGCGCCCCCTCCACGCCGCCCTCCATCATCCTCTTTAAGGTCATGATTCCTGTCGTCAGATCGCTATCACTGAAGTCGTAGACATTGTTCCAGCCGATGCTGCCATACTTCTTTCTCTCCATGCACACGGCGTGGAACACGCACAAGCTGTACAGCAGCTTCCTGAACTCCGCCACGCCGACCTCCCCGTCGCCCTTCAGGTAGTCGTCATCCCACATACCCTCGGTCACGTGCATCTCCAAGCTCCGCACCACGTTGGCTTTCACGCCCCTCGGCGGCTCGGTGGTCAGTTTTATGCAGCTCTGCAGCACCGCAATCGGGAAGTACTCGACCGGCATGCTCGTCAAGAACAGCCTGAAATTCCCATTAATCTCGTGCTCGTTCTCGACCAAGCCCAGCACAATCCTCTCCAACTCGTCCATCCAGCTCTTCGCCAAGTGTACATTCTGCAGCAGCACCCACTTGCCGCTTCTCTTCGCGGCTTCGATCAAAGCGGTTGCCCTCGGGCCCTGTCCTTGCCCTAAACTGATAGCCTGAGCATCCCCGCCCACCCCCTTCTTCTCCGCAAATGTCAGCCACATTCCCATCACGTCCGTGCCCGGACTCAAAACGAACAAGCAAGGAGTTTTGCAGTCCATGTCGCCGTACAGTCCCTCCATACCATCTCCTCCACCTCCGCCGTCTCCCACGAACATCTTCCCCAGCCCCAGCTCGACGAACCTGGCGAGCGAGAGGGCGTGAGAAACAAGACGGCAATCAACAAGGTGGGAGAAAATCCGCGTCTGTTGCTAACACGGATGCCCCCGTGTTCACGGCGCCTGCTGTTCACACTGATGCCCCCGTGTTCACACATGTGTGTGGGCGCTTTTTGTTCACACTGATGCCCCCTTTGTTCGCACATGTGTGTAGGCGCATATGGTAAGGCGACTCACCTTCTCACCGCGACGAGCGCGAACTCTGGGCACAAGCATCTCAGCATGATGATCTTCTGGAACGCGCTAAGCCTCTTCTCCCACTCTCCCGGCATCCTCTTGACGTGTGCGTTCCTACTGCCTATCCACGTCTTCCAGTCCTCCCAGTTCTCGATCATGTGCTCGCACAATCCGTCGAAGCTCGGCAGCATCTTGCAGTACAAGCAAATTTGACTCCAGCTCGCTTCCTTCACCGCGTCCTCGTCAGGATTAGCAAACTTCTCCAAATAGCTCTCTACCCGTCCCCTCGTGCTCACGCTGCCCAAGCAAAGCTGCCATTCGACGTCCGAAATCTTCTTGTCCATCACCTTCTCCTCGTCGGCATTTCCTGTGACACTCAGCCCCATGACCTCGCAGCACAGCAAGAACGAGAACAGCAATCTGTGCTTCTCGAATAGTCCCCTGCTGATGTATCTGTGGATCGTGCTCGTCGTCCTCTCGGCCAGCGTCTTGAGCCTCGCCTCCAAGTTGGCCTGGCTCGGCGTGTCCTCGATGCACGCGCAAAACAGCCCCTTGAAGTACGCCAGACTATAGCTGTACATTGCATCCAGCTGCACCAACTTGCTCACCAAGAAGTACATGACGCTGCCTCTCGCGGCAGCCGGCCTGTAGCTCTCTCTCATGCTCTTGATCTCCGTCTCGGTAATGACACTCTCCGCCAACCTCTCCGTGACCATTTTGCTCATGATCTTGCTCTCGGCCAGCGCGTTGACCAACTTCTCGTTATCCAACAGATGCCCCCTCGCGTGATGCAAATCGCGCAAAATGCTCTCCTCGATGCTCGCCAGCTGCTTTTTATCGCTGCTAATACTAACAACCAACCCATTGTACTTGCCCTCCAGACTCGGGTTCTCGATCTTTACCACGTCCGCCAGCAGCTGCTCCTCCAACCCAGGCATGGTGACCGTGAAGTTCAGAACCGTCGTCCGGATGAACACATCTGGCGCGTACCTCGGGTTGGTCAAGTTCGTCGTCATGTACATCCTAAAACCCTCCCCATATTCCACCTCTTTGTCGCTGATCATGATTACTTTGACCCCGCCACTTTTATAGAACCGCTTGTACAGCAGGTTGTCGAGCACGGGCTCAACAGTTTCCCCGAAGTCCTCGATCAACAGCGGCACGCCGCCAGCAACGGCCTTCTCGACTATGACCATCATTTTCAAACTTTTGACGCTGGCAACCTGCAGCTTCCTTCCCTCGTAGTGCTTGATCCAGTTCCCGGCCTGGTGCTGAGGATCGATCATTAGCGGCCAGCGCTCCCCGCTGGTCGCGATAATGCCGCTCTCGGCGCTGAAATCGTCGCTCGGCAAACCGCCGATCCTCCAGTCCCTGATCACGACCGGATCCCCTAAACTCTTCACAACATCCCAGTCGTCCCCCGTCCCAGGAATCTCCCTGTCCTTCACGCGCTCGCACCACAAACTCTTCAGCTCGTCCCTGTACTCGCCGCTGAACGGCCCCAAGTAGCTGATCACAGCCGCCCCTAAAAATACGTCGCCCACTAAATGCTTCACTTCGTGCTTCAACAAAGCCACCGTCTCCGTCCACCGCACCTTCTCGTCCTTCAGGCTGTGCTTAAGTTTCTCCGCCCTGATCAACCTGGCGCTACACCGCTGCACCTCGATCGTCAGTCGGTTCTTCTCGTTCAGCGTGTCGTCGCACTTCCTCTGCAAACCCGCGACCTCCTCCATCACCTCGCTCAGCTCCCTCTGCTTCTCGCTGAGCTCAATGTTCGCTCGACTCAGCTCGTCGTTCATCTTCTCCAGCCGCTCCTGTTTAGGGGCGACCTCCGACGCCACCTGGCTGTACACGTTCATGGCGTGCACCCACATGCACATGCCGGCAGCGGCCAAGCTCACCTTCTTGACACTCTCCGGGGCCATATCCGGGTTCTCGACGTACTTGTTGATCTTCGCGAGCGTCTTGGCGCTGATGTTGTCCTTGTCGAAGGTAGCCAAGTCTTCCATGTACGTGGGCCTGTTCAGGATCTTCCTGGCGTTCTCCCACGTCGGCACCTCCTCCATCAAAATACAAACAGCCTCCATGACCGTCTGCACCACGAGTGGCGGCTTAATGAAGCCCCTGATCTCAATGATGTCCTTCTTGTCCAAACTTTCGAGCGCCTTGACGGCATTCTGGTAGGCGGGCATGGCCTTTGCTAAATCACGCTTGGCGTCCACTTGCAGCGCCGAAACTTCCGCTTGTCTCTTCGTCACGTTGGCTTCGTCCTGACTAACTCTCAGCTGAACAGCCGCCGCCTTGTTCTGCTCCTTCTCCACGAACTTGAGCAGCTCGGTGGCGTTCTTGGCCTTGTTCTCGAGATCGGGCTGCATCAGACTCAACTCCTTCTGCAGCTTCAAAACGGTGTCGTTTGTCTGATCCAGCTTCTCGAGCCCGTCCACCAATTTTGTGAGTCGTGTCTCGATCTCGCCGCGCTTATCCTTGAGCATTTTCAAGTACAGACTGATCATGTCCACGTAGCTCTTGGGCGTCGCGTAAACTCTCCTCCCGAGCTTCTTCAAGTACAAGTCGGCACTAGCCTGGACACTCGTGTGAACGTCGACGCACATCTCCGTGAGTCCCTTCCTGAGAATTTCCCCAGTCGGGTCCATCCGCTCGCTCACGAACTCCTTCAAGTCCTGGCTCACAATGAATCTCTTGGCGACGCTCCTGAGCGCGCTCTGCGGCCAGTTGTCGAACCAGTCTATCGTGGTGCAGTTGATGAGACTCGGGAAGTGCCTCACGCGCACCCGAAGTTCGTTACCGACGGGGCTCATGCACAACACGACGTGAAGGTGCTCCCGTACCCTCCGCACGAACATATCCTTGCAGCCGTCCGGGGTGTCGGGAAGTCCCAGCGCGACAGCGTGCGGTCGCATCTTGATCAAAATGTCGGCGTCCTCCTCGTCGTCGAACAAGTTGGGCACAACTCCGAAGCTCAAAATGCTATTGATGTCCTCCAAAAAGCGCTCGTCTGTCACTTGCGTGTCATTCATCAAGAACACGTTGTCCACGCCACCAACACCGCTACTCATGATGACCTTCTTGAGGTCTTCTTGGAAATGAGGAAGCCCGTAGTTGTTCACCATCTCGGGCGTGTGCAGGTTGTAGCCTACGATGGCCGTGGCCAGCCTGCTGAGACTGCCTCTGCCGCTGCCGCCCACGCCGATGAGCATAACGCTGCCGCGAGGCTGCCTGAGCACTCGGCACATTCTCACCACGTGCTTCACGGCGTCTGTGAAGAACACGAGGTTCATTTGCCGGTTGTTGCTCAGGTTGAACTCGAGTTGGTACTCCTCCAGAATGCCGACGAGGTTCTTCATGCTCTTGCACTCCTCGTACGTTCGTTCGCGTACAGGCAGTCCTGGGCGCAGGAAATCGACCCAGAGCAGAGGACTCGTCTTCCGCTTGCGCATGCTCTCAGGCAGCGCTAGGTCGGCGGCACTGCCAGCAACGGGGCTCGCCCGACCAGGTTCTTTACTCTTCTCTGCGTCGCCAACGGCAAAGTTGTCGTCCTTCTCGTCATTCGAGTGGCCGAAGATGTCCTCCCTGCTCCAGCCCTCACCGCCTAGCCGGAGGTGCTTCGAAATGAGTTCGCTCGCGGCCGTGTAGTACCACTCTCTGTCGTTCTCCTTGTTCAGGCGGTCGTGGAAAACCCTCGTGAGCTCGTGCAGCCAGAGGCGCGCCATGCTGTCCGTGCTCGTGACACTCTTGGTGCTTCCCATCATGATGCCCTGGAACACCTTGCTCACGTCTCTCAGCGAGAACAAGTAGTGGGATCGAGAGGGAGTCGGGAGGAGGGTCGCCGAAATCTTTAAGTACATCTCGATCGCTCCGGAAATCATTGGTCCTGTGAGCAACTGCACGGCGTCAGAAAACTGCTCCATGAAGTTGCTTAACATGCTCGTAAAAATGCCCTTCATTGTTTCGGCCTTGGCTGCGGGCAGGCAGAAGATGCTGAAGTGGCGGAGGAAGCGGGAGGGGAGAATATGCCTGCCGCCGCCGGGCGGGGCACCGGCGGCAACGTAGCGGCAGTCCTGAATCTCGATCCAGAAGAGCTTCTCTCTCTCGTAGTACCCACCCTGATCGAGAACCTGCCGGAGCAGCTCAATAGGCGGTTGCGCGCCGTGCTTCTCGGGAGCAGGCATGTTCACGTCGTCGACAATCACCACGAACTTCTTACCCTCCGAGGCTCCGAATAAGTTCTTGCGCTTCTTCTCGAGCTTCATCTCGAGCATGTGCTCGCAGTACTTGCTCGAAGTGTGGGAAGAGAAGGCCATGTTGAGCGGCGCGGCGTTGTAGCCCCCGTCTTCGACACTCAGACTGAGCTTGTTCATGCATTGCGAGACCAGTGCGCTCTTGCCGCAGCCGCTCTCGCCCGTGAGAAAGACCGGCCGGTCGATGCCCACGAGCGTGGCAACGAGCGACTCGTAGCGCACCGTGTCGACCGTGGGGATGATCATGTCGAAGAATTGCATTGAGGGAACGTGCTGGAAGGGCTGCACGACGTCGTCCCACTTACGCCACGTGAGAAGGGGGTTCATCACCTCGTCCTGAGTGCCGAAAGGTTTCTTGATCTTGACCGAGTCCTCGAAGAAGTCATCGGCGGAAATGCCCAGAGAGTCGACCACCTTTGGTACGTAGTCGGGGAAAATCCGGCCAAACTCGTGCTTAACGACCTTGGCGTGCATGCTGTTTTCCCAAACAGCGTTCTCGTGGACGTCGATGAAGTAGTCGAAGACGCTACCGAGTGGTGGCAACACAATGCTCCGATCGTACTCCATCTCAACTAGGAGGTCGCGAATGTAGATGTTAAAGCCCTCGCTGTAGTCGCCCTCGAGAGCGCCTCCCCAGCTCCACACGAGGGAGTAGAAAAAGAATTGGTCGAGCAGGTTCATGCGGTCCTCCGCCGTGGCGCCGTTGGCGTTTTCGGCGGGGGTAGCGGCGGGGGGGGCACCAACGCTATGCCCGTGGTGGTGGTTGCCGTGCACCTTCTTCACGGGCATCTTGAAGATGCTTCCGTAGCGCTTCAAGAGCGCGGCGAGAATGCGGCACTGAGACGTGATGGCGCCCACGTCGTTGGTCGGGATGCACTCGAGGCACCTAGTTCGAAGGAACTCGGCCGTCGGGTACGTAAGCTTGAGAAAGTTGTCGCTCATGCGCGAGGTTTCGGCGTCCGTGAAGCCATTAAAACCAGTGAGCTCGTTCTCGCACCAGCTCTGGCAGATGCTGTCGATGCCCACCGTGTTTTCGGGAAGGTAAACGACGCCGAGGCGACTCACGGTGGCAGGAGAGGCGGCGAGTAGGTCGCTGACCTCGAAGAGCATCTTCATCTCCGTGCGCAGCTTGATTCGCTCGCCAGAGGCGAGGCAGAGGAGCATGTTGTCGTCGAGTACAGTGTTGAGATTCTCCACCCATAGGGGGTCGATGGGGCCGTCG
>Ga0307985_10001237_pt1 | contig 14525 bp, 17 predicted proteins | sample EllFjometageno80_FD_203155 | JGI IMG/M metagenome (GOLD analysis project Ga0307985, IMG submission 203155) | Marine microbial communities from Ellis Fjord, Antarctic Ocean - #80 | ecosystem: Environmental > Aquatic > Marine > Unclassified | place: Southern Ocean | collected 2014-10-09 | reverse complement strand
AGGGTGGCGTGGGGAGTGGGTGTTTTGTGGGGGATTTGGGCCAGCTTGTAGAGGCCGGGGAGCGTGAGAAGGACGCAGAGGTGGGGGAAGTAGTCATGGGGGATGGGCAGATTGTCGAGAAGAACGAGGAGGGTGGGGTTTTCAGGGGGGTAGGTGAGGAGCTCACCCTGTAGCAGAGGGTGGGGCGGGATGGTGGGCATGAGGGCCAAGTATAGGACAGAGAAGATGGTGAAGCCTAACTGGTACTTGAGGTTGTTCTGAGTGATAACCTTCATGATTGAGGCTTTAGAAGGAAGACTTCGGGGGGAATTGAGGGGAGTAGGGGGGATCGGCGTCAGACACTAGCTGAGATGCGTGAGATGCGTGAGATGTGTGAGATGCGTGAGATGCGTGAGAGTCCGTAGAGGCGTTTTGGGAGCAGACCAAATATCTCCATTTTGCTCCATTTCACAAATCAACGACGCCGCCGCAGCTCAGTGTACCCCTGGGGACACGCAGCATGTCGCCGAGTCGCTTCACTCCACGTTCCGTTCGCTACATCCTTACTGCTACATTCCCCCTACTTCACACTCTCCCTCTTCCCCCTCCCCCCTAGAGCTCGTCCCAGTCAATCTTCTCGATCTTGCTGTAATGCTTGCCGTCGTTCCCCTCCTTGCGGCTAATGAAGAAGTACGACTCAGGCATCGAAAAGCTGCCCTGGGTCTGCGTCCCCAACTCCTGCTTCATCATACTGACGAAGTCCTCGTCGTGCGTGATAGCGATCAGCTGCAAGTGTGCGAAAGCGAGGCATGTCAGTAAGCGACCGGTGCGGGAAAGCGAGACATTTGGCTCAACATGTGTGCAAGCGATGTGTGTGTGTGAGCAGCGCGTGTTTTGTCGGGCGACGATCCTTGTCGGCGCTGCGATCATTGCCGGCGCTACTCACCTGGAAGTTATGCTGCGTGGAGCGGTTCGCGATGATCTGCGCGAGCGCGATGGCCAAGCCACGCTTGTTCTCGTAGTCCAGATTCGTGGTGGGCTCATCGAGAGCGAGCACGCCGCAGCTGATGCAGAAGGTCTCGGCGAGAGCCAGCCTGATGACGATGCTCGCCAGCACCCTCTGCCCAGCACTGCACCTGCCGCGCATGTCCATCTCGGTGTTGCCCTTGCGCATCGCCACGCGGTAGTTGTAACTCCTGGAAGCCGCGCTGCTAGTCGCCGCGCCCTCGTTGCCGCTCACAATCCTGATGTTCGTGATGTCCTGGCCCTTGTAGGTCAGGCTCCACAGCTCCTTGATGATCTTGTTGATGTCCTCGATCTTGAGGGAGTGATAGCGGAGCAAAGCCTTGTCGACCGCGGCGTGGTACTTCTCGAGATCCTGCACCGCGATGCTCGTAATCTCGTACTGGATCATGCTACTCCTGTGCCTCTCCGCGACGTTCTTGTACTCCTTCGAGTTGAGCTTCCCCTCCAGCTGCGCGATCTGGTCCCCGAGCGCGTCCTTGTTGCCGGTGTTCTTGAGCACCTTGCCCTTGAGCTCTTCGATCCTAGCCCTGGCCGTCCTGTACTGCTCGTTGCTCTTGTCGCTCTTCTCGATGCTCGCAATCTCCGCAGTCATGGCCTCGAGTTCCTCCTCCATCTCGACGACCTTGGCCAGGTTCTGACGGTACGAGATGTTGTCCAGAATGACCTTCTTCTGGCGGTCCCTGTCGCCCATCCTATCCTTCAACGCGGCGATCTGCGGCTCCATACCCTTGACCTCAGCGTTCTTCTCGGCGATGTTCTGCTCAATCCCGCTGATCTCCGCCTCGAGCTCCAGCAACTCCTTGTTCTTCGCCTTGGGGTTGAAGTTGGAAATCTTCGAGTTCATGCTGGAGATCTCCATGAGGCTGGAGTTGTACTCGGCCACCTGGTTCCCGAGCTTCGCCTCCTCCTTCGACGCGGTCTCCCTCATCCTCTCCTTCTCGCTCTCGGCTTTTCCGATGTCCTGCCTCAACGGCGCCTCCTGCTCCCTCAACTCGGCCTCAAGCGCGTTGCACTGAGCGATGCCCTCCCTGATCTCGCTACGCTGCTTGTCATTCGTGCCGAACTGCGCGTACTGCACCTCCTTGTCACTGGCGGTCTTCTCCGCCGCGGCCGCCCGGGTGGTGCTCAGCTGAAGCGTCCTGTTGATGTTGCTCATCTCCTTGTTCAGGTCCTGGATGGTCTTCATCCTCGCCTCCTTGTCGCCCTGGTGCTTGCTGACCTCCGCCTCCACCTCCCTCAGACTCTTGCCCTCCGAGCTCGGAGCGTACGCCTCGAGGTTCTTCTTCTTGCTCTCCACCTCCCCCCTCTTGTCAGCCAGCCCATTCCCGCCGCTCAACAGCCTGTTCAGCTCCCCCTCGAGCCCCTCCAGCTCCGACACGCCAGTGGCGCACGTGTCGTAGATCGCCTTGGCGCTATCAAAGTCGCCCTGGCACCTGAGCAGCTTCTCCTCAGTCTCCTTGATCTCAGCCTCCACCTTGCTGACCTCATGTCCCAGCCTGACGCCGTCCTTGTACCCGCCCAGGTTCTCCTCGATGGTAGAAATCCAAGCGTTGTACTTGGCCTTCATCTCCTCGTTGTTGCCGTCCGCGCCGTCCATCAAGGTGCTCGTGTCTGGGCTCATCTGCGTCTTGAACCAGCCCTTGAACGTGTCCAGCTCGTCGTTGCCGTCGAACTCCTTGCTGCAGCACGGGCATGCGGTCTTTTCGACCTCCCCGTCCGCGCCCTTGACCATGGCCATGTTCCTGATCTTCTTCAGAATTTTCTTGACGAGCGCCGGGCTGACGGTGGCTTCGTCGATCTCCCTCAAGCTGCTCTGGCACTCCCTCAACAGCAGGTCGCCGTCGATGACTCCCTCCGCGGGAATCTGCGAGAGACCGACATGCTGAATGTCGTGCGCCCTGATCTCCGCGGCGACCGCCGTGATGCTGTCCACGGCGCTCTTGGACCTCGCCACGCTCCCCGCTATGCCCTCCTTTGTGATCTTCTTGAACTTGATCAAGGCAGTCGTTTCCGTGACTTCGCGCTGCTTGTCCTCCAGCTCGCCCTTGAGCTTGCCCCCCTCGTCCTTCTTGCTGGCGAGCTTTCTGTGGACGTTCTGGTTGGAGCGCTCCATGGACGGCAGGTCGCTGGCCGCGAGCCCCTCGAGATCCACAGAGAACTGCGGAAAGCGCTCAAGCATGTCCTTGCACGTCTCCTCCAGGCGGTGGGTCTCCTGCTGGAGCTGCTTCTGAAGCATCGCAACGGCGTTCTCCTCGTCGGAGCAAGCGCGCAGCTGCTCCAGGCCCTCGTTTACCTCCTCGATCTTTAGCTGCAGCTCGTGGATGACCGTCTCGTCCTTCTTGATCTCCTGGGGGATCTCCATCAACCTCCCATTGTTGCTCGCGTTGTCCCTCTCCGCGCAGAGCAACTTGGCCTGCCTCGCGGCATCCTCCACTTCACTCTTGCTAATCCTGCTCTGAGACGAAATCGTCGCGCTAATCGCCGACAGGCGACTCTCGAAGGCAGTCCTGCTCGAGCCGTTGCCCTTGCGCCTCTCCTCGATCTGCTTCTGCTTCGCTGTGAGCTCCCCGATCGTCATCTGAATCTTGTCGTCTTCCTTCCTCAAGTTGTGGCGCGCAGACCTGCAAGGCATAAAGGCGTCGAAAGAGTGAGCAAAGAGCAAAGGGGAGCGAGCGAATATAGTGTTTCGAGGCGCGAGCAGCGCGTTTGTTGAAGCGCGACTCACCTAACCCCCTCCTCGAGCTCCGCCTTCTTCGCCTGCAGCATGTTCATCGCCGTCGTGAACTGCGCCCCCGAGAGGTCGCTCGCGTCCGCAATGCCAGCGGGCAGCTTCAGCCCGTGCTGGGCCACCACGGCGTCGATGAGCGAGTTGCGCTGAACGAGCATGATCTCGTTCTGCTCGTTCGCCGTGTTCAGACCGCCCCTGCTGCTCATCTTCTCAATCCTGATCTCGTTCAACTTCTCCAAGTCGGACTTCAAGCTATCGTACTCCTCCTGGAGCTTCTCGTACCCGCCCTCGCCCTCCTCAACGGCGTTGTCGAACTCCTCCAGCATGGTCTGGGGGGCGAGCACACAGGGTGAGCAAAGGAGGAGCGAGGAGCTGCGCGAAAGCGCTAAAGTTGCTCCAGAAAGCGCGGTTCGCGAGCGCTGCTCGCGTCGCTCGGCGCCGTTCACTCACCTGCAGCTCCTTCTCGTCCTCCTTCATGACTTTCTCCATCATGCCCTTCTGGCTCTGCACAATCCCGTTGTGGTTACGCAAGTTCTCCGCCTGCTCCTTCTCGCGGTCCTTCATCTCCTCCACGTCGGCGATCTTCCCCGCCAGCTTCTGAGCGACTTCCAACTGGTACAGGGGGGTGCGTGTTAGCAATGGGCCACACACATGTGCGAACAAGGGGGCAGGGCCGGTCCGACGAAAGGGGGCGTGCTGGATGAGGCGCGCTCTGAACCGGTCGCTCGCTCGCTCGCTCTCTTCGCCCCTCACCTGCTCCTTCTTCTCATCCTCATACCCCACGTTCTTCGCCTCAATCTTGTCAAACCTCGACTGCGCCTCATCCAAGTCCCCCTGCAAACCCTGCGCCCCCTGCAAATGAGCCGAATATCCAGCCAACTCCGCCTTAACGTCCTTCACCTTGGAACTGTACTCCAACCGACTCTTCCTGATCGCGTCGAGCGCCTTGGCGTACCTGCGAGCGAAGCGAGCGTGAGTTTAAGTAAATAGGCGCGATCGAACGTTGGTGGGGGGGGAACAAGGCGAGCGCGAGTAAATAAGATGTGCGCGAGGACGTTGATGAGGGGAGCAGGGCAAGCGCGAGTAAGTCGCGCCAACTTACCTCGTGGAATCAAAAATCTCGTCAAATCGCTTCTTCAACACGGCGCCCTCCTGCAGCGGCCAACTCGACTCCTCCTGGTGGCAGAAGATCACGTGCTCCAAGATGGGAGCGCTCACGCCGATCAAGTCGGGGATCTGCTTGTCCAACTCAGTACACTTGTGGCTCAGAGTCACCTTCTCACCAGTCGGTCCAGTGCTCCGAATCACGCCGTCCAGTGCCTTGAAGCTCATCATGCTCTTCTTCTGTGTGACCTCCATGCTGCGGATCACCACCATACTCTTGCCAGCCCTGACGCGCATACAGTGTGAACAAAAGACGCACATACAGAGTGAACAAAGAGGGCTAGTGCAGGGTGCAACTTGTGCCCACTCATACAGTGTGAACAAAGAGGGGAGGCGGTGTAGCGACCCACTCATACAGCGTGAACGAAAGAGGGGAGGCGGTGCCCACTCATACAGTGTGAACAAAAGGCCCTCCTACAAGCCACCCACCCACGGCGGTGCCTCGCAAAGCGGCCCACTCATACAGTGTTCACAAAAGATCGTCGGCAGTGTCTCGCAAAGCGGCCTGCGCCCGGTCGTTTCTTGTCTTGTTCTTCCCTGCGCCGTTCTTCTCGCTTATTCTTAGCCGGTCGTTCGTAGCCTGGCTCGTTCGTTCAGCACCTTGTTAATTGCACTGCCTGTGAGCGCAGCGCATCGTGAAAGCCGCCCGTTTGTGAACGCAGCGCGTGCGTTACGCGAGACACCGGGGCGATCTTGCATGAGCAGCCGCGAGCACGAGATCGAGAGCTCTTACTTACTTGTTATTGAACCGGAGCTTGATGTTCGCCTTGACGCTGCTCTGGTTACAACTGCGAGGGTCGTGTACAAACGCCTGCCCGTTCTTGATCCCGGGGGGCATGGACCCGGTGACGACGTACTTGAGCGACTCGATGATGGTCGTCTTACCACAGCCGTTCGCGCCGACTATTATGGTTAGGGGGGAGTAGAACTCGATTACCTGGTGGAGGGAGGAGGGGGTTGGAGGAAGGGGGATAATGGGGGAGGTAGAAAGGACAGGGGAATGGCGGCGTGGCGGGTTTGGTTGCAGGCGGGCTTGGGCAAGGAACGTGGGATATTGGCGCGCTGACTCGGACAACTGTGGTTACTTGTGGTTGTTCCGCAGCGGCTTGTCACGGTTTTGTTGTGGTCCTGCATGGTGGTCCTGCATGGTGGTCCTGCATCATGTGTTCTTGGGTGCAATGGCCCGTTCTATGATTAGCAGGTTGGGACGAACCTGCTCCTCGTCGTCAGGTGAAAAGGCACGGACACCGCGGATGGAGAGCTTCTGGAGAGATGCCATGGTAGGGGGGGGTGAACGGTGGAGGGCCTGGGGCGGTGAGAATTGGGCGCGGAAGGAAAAAGTGTCGAAGGGTTGCACACGCGGGTGTGGGGGTTGTGTACATGATGCTGCACTTATTCCTGAATGCGGCGCATGTACGTGGACTTATGTGGGGCAGCACTTATTTACACCAACGGGCCACCTGGCGCCGTCAACTTTTTGCGGTGACGTGCCGTCTTGGCGCTGTTCCGAATGTGCGCAAAGAGTGTGTGTACGGTGGCACGTGGCACACCATCGTCCGTGCCGTGGCGAGTGAATAGACTGCCAGACAGGCGTGATTAGGCGTCGCGGTTGCTCTGGCCATCGTTTCATTCATAAAAGAATACAGCTATTCGCTCACTTGAAGACTCCGACTCAAAGATCCCACTCGTCCGCCTCCTTATACGCCACCATGCTATCCACTCTATGCACCGTCGTCGTGAAGCTCCTCAACTTGACCTCCTGCGAGTTCATAATGTACTGCGGGTCGCTATCCTCCCACTTTTGGGGCACGACGGCGGCGTGGTCGGCGTATATCAGCAGGTCAAAAGTGCAGGGCTCGTTCAGGAGAGGTAAGAAGGTCACGGATGCAGTGATCTGAGGCACACGGGCACACACGGGTGTGAACAAGGGACACACGCACTTTGTGAACAAGGGCGGGGAGAGAGAGAGAGAGATGGTCTCGGTGAGAGCGCACTCGAGAGGAGTCTCGCTCGAAAAGCTGCATTGAACGTTGCGCTTGCTCGTAGCCGCCGGTCGTTCTTATCGCTGTGCCACACCCTCTCTCTCCCCCCTTCTCTCACCTGCCTAATAATCGCCGCAATCTCCCCATTAATCTCCTTGACACTCTTCCCCACCTTCCCCCCCACCTTCCCTCCGTTCCCTCCCCCCACCTCATTCTCGTCGCAACCAGACCCGGGGAAGTCTACGTCGTCCACGGCGACGTTGAATGTCCAACGCTCCAACGTCTCGCCGGAGTCGACGCCTGTTACCACCACGACTAGCCTCTGAGAACACACCGTGTTAGCAAGAAAGTTCCGGGGCACTGCAAGTCGCCTCGACGAGACGAGCCGAGGAGCGCGAGCCGTGCCACGAGTCTCTAAAACGGCGCCGCGAGACCGCCCTTTCCCACTTGCCCTGTCTTCACTTGCCCTGTCTTCTTCTTCTTGCCTTCATCTTCACGTACCTGCACCTCCCCCTTCATCATCCACGCCTCCATCTGTCCCATAATACTCCCCAAATAACTCAACAACCCCTCATCAGTGCTCGTCAATACTGTCAACCCGTACTTGTTCTCACGCTTGAACGTCTCAGGCTCATATATTCCGCGCTGGTAGAGGATACTGTTGATCGCGTAGTGGAAGAACTCGGTCACGATCGAAGTTGAGCCGGCGAGAGTGATGGCGGTGTCGGTGGCGGTGGACATGGCAAGAGCTTGAACAACTGTGCCAAGAAAACAATTGAACGGACGTTTCGACGGGTTACATACCGGCAGCAGTGAGTAGCGTCTTTGTACAACAACCCGAGATCGCTGTCCTCTACCAACACGTCGTTATCTGGCGTGACCGCGCTGCGGCCGTTGTACCAGGTCCAGGGCCCCGTGTTTACTTAGGAACCGGGATATTCGTAGCGCGCGAACTCGCGGGACCGGACGATTCAAGCCAGCGGCGAACACGCTTTGATAACATATACATATTGCACTACAGCTGGTGCACGGTGCACAACAGCTGGTGCACGGTGCACAACAGCAGCCCCCCACATCTTGCACTCGCCCCTCTTCATGCGGCGTCGCAAATTCTCGAGTCGTCCCTGCCCTCCCCTTCTCATCTCTCTCCAACACAGCCCCGATGCTCTCAAGACTCACGCTGAACGCAACCAGGGCCGCACCCAGGCTCCGCATGCAGGTTAGTCCCGACCGAACGACCAACGAGCGACCCCCCGCGAGCCCGCTACCTGACAATTCTCATCACACCCTCCTCCCCCAACACGCCTCCCCCCCGCGCCCCGCCGGAGTTACACCACTGCACTACGCAAACGCACAAGAACGCGCAAGCCTGGGGGCGAGCGCCGAGAGAATGCCACGACGAGGAGGCGTGCCATAACACCATAAGGGTTTTCCGACCAGAGTGCTGCCGCACTGCTGCCCTCACTCACTCACCCCCCCCCCAGATCGCCTCGTACCACAACAACATCGTCGAGCACTACGAGAACCCTCGCAACGTCGGATCCCTCGACAAGTCGTCTACCTCAGTCGGCACGGGCCTCGTCGGCGCGCCGGCGTGTGGGGATGTTATGAAGCTGCAGATTGAGATCGTCGACGGCGTCATCAAGGACACCAAGTTCAAGACGTTCGGTTGCGGCTCCGCCATCGCGTCCTCGAGCGTCGCGACCGAGTGGATCAAGGGAAAGTCCGTCGAGGAGGTGCTAACGATCAAGAACACGGACATTGCGGCGCACTTGAAGCTCCCGCCGGTGAAGCTGCACTGCAGCATGCTCGCGGAGGACGCGATTCACGCGGCGGTCCTTGACTGGAAGCGTAAGCAGCCGGATTATGTGGAGGAGGAGAAGGGGCATAACCACGCGCATGACCACGCGCATTAGGGAGTTGTTGGGGCGAGGAACTTCTTCAAGTGAACGAATAGCTGTACCCTTTTATGAATGAAACGATGGCAAGAGCAACCGCGACGCCGTCTATTCACTCGCCACGGCACGGATGATGGTGTGCCACGTACCACTCTTTGCGCACATTCGGAACGGCGCCAAGACGGCACGTCACCGCAAAAGGTTGACCGCGCCTCGCGGCCCGTCTGGACGGCGCTTTGCCAAGCAAAAAGAGAGCCAAGCCACCAACGCTCACACGGGACGAAGCGGCGTAGCGCAAAAAGGAGGCTGCGCAAAAAGAAGACTGCGCAAAAGGAAAGCCGCGCCACCAGCGCCCACACGGGACGAAGCGGCGCGGAGCAAAAAAGAGGCGGTGTTGCGTACAACACCGTCTCAATGTCCCCAGGCATTGGTATTAAGGCCAACCCGCCACGACAAGGCTCCTGGGAGGGGATGGAAAAGGTAAAGTTATCTCTTGATTTTTGCGTGTCATCCTTGCGCAGGGGCCATGCTGGAGGGGGAGGGTTAGAAGTGTGAAGGGACGGCGTGGAAGTATTAATGATGCTTACCTAATCTTCTCTGTATTTGTTCAACTTTAGTTAATGTCTCGCCCGAAGGCTCGACAACAGAAGTGGCTGGTTACTGCTATCTAAACAGTTGGACCCCGATTTGGGACGTAGCGATCTGGTGGTGAACACTTACATACCCTCGGTGATCACCCAGATGAGCCGGTTTCGCGAATGACCACCAAGAGCGAAGGCCCAGCCCCCCGCCCCCCACAGCTGCCAAACGTTGATTTGCGATAAAGAGCCGGCAATACCCCCCTGGGAGGTGCCGGCCAACAAATGGCTCCCTTGCCCGAGTCCCTATTTTCACACCTCCCTATGGCGGAAAGGACGATATCGTGGTGTATCTGGCTTGGAACGTGGGGGCGTCCGCCAGGTCTGGCCGCTGAGAGCTTCGAGAACCGCTATTCATTATGCCACCGCCGCTAACTATCCCAGCATCGGTATGAATGTATGGCACCGAGAAGCAGGGAAGTTCATGCACGGATAAACAGGTATTTGGCCCGCAAAACGTGCAGGGGTTGTCTGGATATGTTCGTTATTCTTTGCGGCTCGGGTTCCTCCTTACAGTTCGCCCCATCCTGCTCACTGCGCCTCCCGTCAGGCTCTCTATTGCTGGTCATTTGCTCTGTCAAGCTCACCGTGTCTGATTAAGGGTCGGATCGTTCGTCGCATCGCGTCTCGACGGCCCATCTTCGCGGAGTCGTGTTCGCTCGCGGGCGCTGCGTCTGACTCAAGCGTTACGGCAACTGTTTGCGCGGTACAGCAGCGCCCACGGGTCCCAGGTTGTGGGTAGTGTTGCAGTAAATCACAGTAAAGCGAATGGGTACGGACGGCGGAAGACATTAAGGGACAGTTGACGTGGGAGATTATGAGCAGGCAACGGGCTGTGAGCGGAGAGCGGAAGGCGCTTGACAGAATACGAACGGTGCTGTGAAGAGAGAGAGCAGACGTTCAGAAGTAGAAGCTTAGTTTGTCGATTACAATACAATAGCAGCTACAGTAGCTACAGTAGCTACAGTAGCAGCTAGTTGTTGACGATGCACTCGAGGAGGGGCTCGATCTTCTTAATGATCTCCTAGGAACGCCATCAAGACGACATCCACCCAGCCGCCACCGCCCTTGTATTTGTGGACGCTGGTCCGGATATATCGTTCCTCTTGTAGCCAGTGCGCCCCCCATCACTGTTTCCCTGTGCCTGCTTGGCCACCATGCCTTTGCCGACGATCTTAACTAGCGAGCCGAGACGTTCGCCCCCGTAGCCGTCCAGGCGACTCCCAACCACACGCGCCAGCGCCAGTATAAAATGCCGGTTGTCGGGCCCCACGACCGGGTCCTTCTCGGCGCTCATCTGGCGCAGTTCTCTTCGTTGAAGGCACTCGCTTCGTATTTGCCGGCGGCGAAGTTTGGCATCCTGGGAGCGGTGAGGGTGAGCGTGAGGAGCGTGAGGAGCGCGAGGAGCGCGAGGAGCGTGAGGAGTGGAGGTGTTTGCTTGTCTCTCGTTTGAAGGTTTGCAGTATGGCTGAAAGGGGGCCAGGGAGCGGCCGTGCGAGCGTACGTTGGTTAAGGGAGTGGGTGGTGGTGGTCAACTAGCCCGTGGTTGGCGAGGATTGGCAGCTCTCGTGTAGGTGCCTCACTCGGTACTTTGCGGTGCTTGTTGAGCGTCGCGTTGTCGGCGAGATGGCGATTTCGCCAGTCATCGTAAGCTGCGACGGCCGCTACTCGCTACCCATCCGATCATCCGCCTCTGTCAGACCTCCCCGACCTACCTGTTATCCGACCCTAGTCGCCTACAACGCGTAGCTCCTTCCGTCCCCCTCAACGACCAATCTAACTCCCTCACTTTCCCTCCAACCTCTTACAACCACAAAGCCCTCCGCCATGTCAGAACCCCTCCCCCCCTCCCTCCTTTTCCGCGCCAGCACACCATCCTGCAAGCCCCTCCACTCCCTCCTCTCCTGCCTCTCCCAAACCGCCTCCAACTCACTCCACACTCCTCCCTCCCTCGTGCACATTTACGTGTCGCAAACGTACCTCGTCTTCTCCCTCAACGCCGGCAGCAAAACCACCGAGTCGAGCGTGCACATACAGAGCGAGATGTTCGACCAGTTCCAGGTGGGAGAGACTGCCAATGAGGAGGACGATACCGTAGATCAGACGGGGGAGTTTGCGGTCAGTCTGGAGCTGGTTATTCAGTCACTCATGGTGTTCGGCACCTCCCTCGATCGCATGCACACGACCTTGTCTTACGACCGCCAGACCTCCATCTTCACCATAACCCTCGAGGACCCATCCGGCGCTCTCTCGTCCACCGCTCTCCAAGGTAGCGAGATCGAGGACACTGACCTCAGCGACACGCTCAACACGGCGTTCCAGAACGAGGCGATTGTGGCGCGCGTCATTCTGAAGAGCAAGTATCTGAAGGAGGCTGTTGCGGAGATGAAGACTGCGGTGGGCGGTGACTTCATTACCTTGACCATCAACAACCAGCAGCTCTCCCTCTCCACCGACGGCGACTCGATCTCCACCACCGTCTCTCTTCCCCGCTCCCGCACCGTCTTCTCGTCCCTCTCTACCTCCCCGCCCATCACCCACTTTCACCGCTACGCCGCCACCCACTTCTTCACCGGAATGCAGGGCCTGGAGCCCGCCGAAGAGACGTGCGTGCAGGTGAGAACGCTAGAGCGACGAGCAAAGTGAGAACGAGTTGATTGATTGTGGGTGTCGCTGATCGCGATCACACTGCACCCCTCGCCGTCCCTCGCCAAACACCCTCCGCTCCTGGACTGATTGTGTGTCGCCCCCGCCGTCCCCCACCACACTCCTCCCGCTGCTCTAACACTCGCTTCGCTCGTCGCTTCTCTCGTCGCTGCAGATGAACCGCCTAGGCATCCTCGCCATTCAGCACTCTGTTGTCAACACGACGACCAACGAGCCCTGCTTCGTTGACTTCATACTCGCGCCCGCCGTGGAAGACGCCGACGACGAGTACGCCTCCTCCTCTCAGGTCGACGTAAGTAAAGCTCAAAACGCGCTCCGAGCGGCTCAAACGCGCCATTCGCGAGCCCGAGCAAACGAAGCTCAAGCGGCTCTGAATAGCAAGCGGCTGTGAGCGCTCTAATTGACACCACCGCTCCCTTTGTTCACGTATGTGTGCGGCGCCGCCCCCTTTGTTCACGTATGTGTGTGGCGCCGCCCCCTTTGTTCACACATGTGTGCGGCTCACACATGTGCACTCGGCAGGCCCCCGAGGGCCACCAGATCTCCCTCATGACTGGCCAGAGTGCGTCCCTCGGTCTCGGCGGCTCTGACAGCGACACTGACGACGGCTCTCAGCGCTACAAGTCCCGGCGTCGCGTGGCGTCGTTCAGTCCTCAGGAGAAGCGGATGGACCAGAGGAAGCCCGCCAATCCGCCACAGGCACCGATGACGAGTCAGCAGAGCAACGTGCCCGCGATGAGCGCGAGCAAGAGTCAGGTCGTGTACAGCGACGACGAGGACACGGAGGGGGAAGAGTTCTTTTAGGATTGTGAGAGTGTGGGTGTTATATTGTAGTTTAGCTGTTGTACTGTGAACGCGAGTTCTTGCGTTGGAACAACTGGCAATTTTACAAATTACGAGCGGAAAAGAACCTGGACCACCTTGTCGCTGCCCTTGTCTCCACGTCCAGATGCTCTTCCCCTCCCTCCTCCGCTCCCTCCCCTTCCTCAACCGCCCCTTCTTTGCCCTAACGTCCTTCAGCCTCCTAACCCTGCACCTGTCGACAAGTACCTCAACCCCATCCTGCTCCCCCCTGCCCCCACAGTACCTCAACGCCACGACCGCCACCGCGCTGGACGTGTCTCTGATGAACCCCGCACTCTCCGCCTTCACGCTCCCGCAACTGATGGAGCTCGCCGGCCTCTCCGTGGCGCAAACCATCGCGTCGGTTTACCCTCCTTCCACCCATCCAGCAGCACTGGTGCTGTGCGGGCCGGGCAACAACGGCGGGGACGGGCTAGTCGCCGCGAGACATCTCGTACATTTCGGGTACGAGGTTGTTATTGTCATTCCGAAGATGCCGAGGTCGGAGCACTATAATCTACTGGTAAAGCAGGCGCGGAGTTTGGACATTGATGTGTTGACAACCCTTCCTCCAACCCCGCCTCCAACAACAGTAGTCGTGGACGCGTTGTTCGGGTTCTCGTACAGAGCCCCTCCCCGCAAGCCGTTCGACGACATGCTGACCTTTCTCGAGCGGTGTGCTACGACCGTGTCCATTGACATTCCGTCAGGATGGGACGTGGACGCTCCCCCAACCAACCCCGCCTTCACCCCCTCCGCCCTCATCTCCCTCACCGCCCCCAAGCCGTGCGCCGCCAACTTCCCGAACAGGCACTTTGTGGGCGGTCGCTTCATCCCACGAAAGGTCGCCGAGGAGTTCGGGGTCGCGCTGCCAGATTACAAGGGCGGGGAGCAGTTTGTCGAGGTTACGAAGGAGAAGGAACCGGGGCCAACGAGGTGAGTTTGCACACGAGGGAGAGGGCGGCGACGCGAGTGGCGTGGATCTAGCGGCGAAGGTCGCCCCATTCTTACATGCCCCAGCCAACTCAAGCCTCTTTGCTCAACCTAAACACTCCGCCGCAGCCCTCCGTCCGAGAGTGAGGGGTGGGAGATTGGTTATCAACAGCACCTCGATGCTCAGGTCAATGCTCAGGACCAGGATCCCGTGAACGCAGCGGGCGAGTTCGTCGTCGTTTACGTGACCGCTCCCTCGACCACCGTCGCTGATTCGATATCAGAGGCGGTCGTGACCTCGAAACTCGCTGCTTGCGTGAATCAAGTGCCGGGCGTGACGTCCGTTTACGCGTGGAAGGGCGAGATTGAGCGTGACACGGAGGTGTTGATGATGATGAAGACGAGGAGGGCGCTGCTAAAACAATTGGAGAAGGAGATCAGGAGGCTGCACACGTACGAGACGATGGAGTTCGTCGTGGTGGGCGTTGAGGGGGGGGCTGAGGACTATTTGGAGTGGATCAGGGAAAGCACCAAGTGAATTAAGGCTAGTGATAAATACACACGCTCTCTATTTCCTCTCTGTCACCGCCTCCACCTCCGCCGCCTCCTCCGCCTTCTTCTCCACAGTCATATTCTTGAACTCCGCGAACTCGGCCATCACGGCCTC
>Ga0307985_10001232_pt1 | contig 14543 bp, 11 predicted proteins | sample EllFjometageno80_FD_203155 | JGI IMG/M metagenome (GOLD analysis project Ga0307985, IMG submission 203155) | Marine microbial communities from Ellis Fjord, Antarctic Ocean - #80 | ecosystem: Environmental > Aquatic > Marine > Unclassified | place: Southern Ocean | collected 2014-10-09 | reverse complement strand
CACTTACACCCACTTACACCCCCTGCCCCCCCCCCTCCGTATCACAACCTAACCCAACACCCCCCCCAGCCGCCCACTGTCAAGCCATGCCTCCGAGTCATTCCTGAGCGGATCGAACAGCATATATGCCGAGCAGATGTTGGCGGCGTGGAAGAGGGATCCTGAGAGTGTTCATGTTTCGTGTAAGTTGGCGAGAGGAGCGATGGATATGCGGGGCTTTGTGTGCTAACTGATTGATGAGTACTTCGTCGGCCCGCTCGTATCGCCATCACCATCGTCTGTCGCTGTCTGTCTGCCTCCACTAACCCCACAACACAGGGGCCATCTACTTCCAAAACGTCGAGGCCGGCGTGCCCGCCGAGGCCGGCGCCTTCACGCCCCCCGCCTCCATCCAATCCAACGCCGCCCCCACCGCCGCCTTCGCCGGCGCCGGCGCCCCCTCCGACTCCCTCGGCGTCGCCCACCTCATCAGCGCCTACCAGTCCCTCGGCCACATGGGCTCCAATCTCGACCCCCTCGGTCTCCACACCAACGCCTCCTTCCCCAACCGCAACAAGCACGTCGGCTCCCTCGACATCACCCACCACGGCTTCACCGAAAAGGACCTTGATCGCGAACTCAACCTCAAAGGCAACTCCTCCGGCGGCAACACCGGCTACCTCGAAGAGCTCGCGACCGGCCCCAAAGTCACCCTTCGCAAAGTCGTCGACAACCTCAAGGAGACGTACTGCGGCACCTTGGGCATAGAGTACATGCACATTACTGATCCGGCGAAGCAGAATTGGATTAGGGATAAGGTGAGCACCGGAAGCGACGCACACACTAAGCACACACACTAAGCACACACACTAAGCACACACACACACTAAGCACACACACACACTAAGCACACACACACACTAAGCACACACACACACTAAGCACACACACTAAGCACACACACACACTAAGCACACACACACACTAAGCACACACACTAAGCACACCCTAACCCCCCCCCCCACAGGTCGAGAACCCCGCGTGGCAGGCGTACACCGCCGACCAGAAGATGCACGTGTACGAGCGGCTGTGTTTCGCGGACACGTTCGAGAACTTCCTTGCGGGCAAGTTCAACACGACGAAGCGTTTCGGGCTGGACGGTGGGGAGGCTGTGGTGCCGGCGTTGAAGGCTGCGATTGACAGGGCGAGTGAGATGGGAGCGCACTCGTTCATTTTCGGCATGCCGCATAGGGGACGGTTGAATGTCCTTGCGAATGTTATGAGGAAGCCGATGCCGCTCATCTTTAAGGAGTTTCAGGGAACGCATTACAATGTGGAGGACCACCTCAAGGTGGCGGACGAGACGGACGACCACTGGTCCATGAGCGGCGACGTGAAGTACCACCTCGGTACGTCCATGGACAGGACGTACCCCGACGGGCGGCGCGTGCACCTGTCCCTCGTCGCGAACCCGTCCCACCTCGAGTGCGTGAACCCCCTCGTGGTCGGGAAGGCTCGCGCGAAGCAGTTCTACGCCGGGAACCGGGCGGAGGACGTGAAGAAGGTCGTCCCGATTCTTCTCCACGGCGACGCGGCGTTCGCGGGACAGGGGATTGTTTACGAGACGATGCAGATGGCGGGGGTGCAGGACTTCAACGTCGGCGGGACGATTCATGTGGTGGTTAACAACCAGATTGGGTTCACGACGAACCCGATTAACTCGAGGAGTACGCCCTACTGCTCGGACATCGGCAAGGCGTTCAACTGCCCCATCTTCCACGTGAACGGCGACGATCCGCTGGCGGTCACGAACGCGCTCGAGACGGCCGTCGAGTGGCGCCACGAGTGGGGCACTGACGTGATTATCGACATGGTGTGCTACCGGAGGAACGGGCACAACGAGCTTGACCAGGTAAGCGCGCGCACCGCGAAGCGACTGCGAGTTCAGCGAGCTCTACGAAGCGCTCCGAGTTCCATCCCCGCCCCCCTTGTTCACACCGTATCCGTGGCCCTTGTTCTCACCGTACTGTGTTGTTTCGCAGCCGCACTTCACGCAGCCGAAGCTGTACCAGGAGATCGACAAGCACCCGTCGACGCTTGACGTGTTCGAGGCACGCATGATCGCGGAGGGCGTCCTCACGGCCGAGAAGGCCAAGGAGGTGCGCGACTTCACCACTGCGTCGTACGAGGCCGACCTCGAGGCGTCCAAGACGTACGAGAGCAAGGAGTCCGACTGGCTCGCGTCCAAGTGGAAGGACTTCAAGTCCCCGAACCAGCTCTCGCGCATCCGCACGACTGGCGTCGAGCTGGACACTCTCAAGCACGTCGGCGCCACCGTGTCGACCGTTCCCGAGTCGTTCACCCTGCACAGGCAGATGAAGAAGATCTTCAAGGCGCGCGAGACGACGATCAACGAGTCCAAGGGCATCGACTGGGGCACCGCCGAGGGCCTCGCGTTCGGGTCGCTCCTGCTCGAGGGCAACCACGTGCGCATCACCGGCCAGGACGTGCAGCGCGGGACGTTCTCGCACCGCCACGCCACCGTCAAGGACCAGAAGACGGAGGAGGAGTACATTCCGCTCAACAACCTCGCGCGCCACCTGTCCCCGAGCGCGCCGATGAACGAGCTGTCGCTTCCCGACACGCAGGCCGAGTTCACGGCGAGGAACTCCATCCTGTCCGAGTTCGGCGTGCTTGGCTTCGAGCTGGGGTACTCTCTCGAGAACCCCAACTCTCTCATCATGTGGGAGGCGCAGTTCGGGGACTTCATGAACGGCGCGCAGATTATGATCGACCAGTTCATCGCTGCGGGCGAGGACAAGTGGATGAGGCAGAGTGGCCTCGTCATGCTGTTGCCGCACGGGTACGACGGCATGGGCGCGGAGCACTCGTCGAGTAGAGTCGAGCGGTTCCTGCAGATGGTCGACGAGGACCCGCACCACGTCCCCCCCATGCACGCCGAGGAGCGCATGCAGGTCCAGAGGCACAACTGGCAGATTGTTAACTGTACGACGCCGGCGAACTACTTCCACTGCTTGCGTCGCCAGGTCCACCGCGACTTCCGCAAGCCGCTCATCGTCATCGCTCCCAAGAACCTGCTCAGGAACAGGGCGTGCACGTCCACGTTGGAGGAGATGGGCCCGGACACCATTTTCCACAGGGTACTCAACGAGCAGGACGAGGCCGTCGTCGCCAACGCGGCCAACGTCAGGACACTCGTTTTCTGCACCGGCCAGATCTACTACGAGCTCGAGGCTGCGAGGAAGGCCCGCGGCCTCGACGACGTTGCGCTCGTCAGACTCGAGCAGATCGCGCCCTTCGCGTTCGATCGCGTCGCCGAGAACGCCGCCCTGTACCCCAACGCCGAGGTGCTGTTCGCGCAGCAGGAGCCCAAGAACATGGGTGCGTACGCGTACTGCATGCCGAGAATCATGACCGCCACGCGCGAGCTTAACGACGCCGAGAAGAGGCCGAGATACGTCGGCCGCGCGGTGAGCGCGGCGCCGGCCACCGGCATGGGCGCCGTTCACAAGGCGGAGTACGACCTGATCAACTCGGAGGTCTTCGACATGAACCGTTAGGAAGGGAGGGGGTTTAGGTAGGGCGGTGGTAATAGTATGGGAGGTTTTTTCTGATAATTCTGTGATGATAATGAGTCTTGTTAGGGTGTGGATCATCTCGCGCGTGGAAAGCTGTGGCCCAAGCTGTGCGGGGGAGGGTTCGCGATCTGACGAGGTTATCTGTCATTTTTGCATGGTTCGTACAGCCAACACATCGAACGCCCGTAAAAACCAGCCTGCATTCTCTCTCACCATCGCTCCAGCCGTTTGCGTGGCCCTAATACTCATCCCCTCGCTGCGTCTCTTTGCTCTCTACCTGCCCCGTGACCCTCACTTCTTCCTCGATTAGTTACCGGCTTGCACTCGTCTCACTCGTGCGCAACGACCGCCGAGTACACCACAATTGACATTCCATACCTCTCACTACCTCCCCTAGTTTGTCCCACCCCTCTCCTAACCCTCTTTCAATCGTAGGGCGATTGGCACCATGAAGACCTCCCATACTACCCAAATGCGCGCCCTCCTCTGGAAGAACGCCGTCATCCGCTCTCGCACCCCCAAGACCACACTCTGCGAAATTCTCTCCCCCGTTCTAATGATGGCCGTGCTAGTCTTCGCCTTCCAGCTCTCCGAAGTGCTCACAAAGCGCTCCAAACAGTACACCACCTTATCCGTTGACTTACCCGGTCCCTTCGAGGACGTGCTCCGTCTCTTCGGCCCCGACATACCCTCCCTCGATGACATTATATCACCGCCGGCTCTCGAGTGCAAGAAACCGATCAAACTGTACTGCGAAGGTGGCGAGTTCACGGCTGAGGAACTCGCTCTCTTGCCACCCGCCGGCGCTATCCCTGAATCCACTCGTGTATGCCTCCTAGACCCGCTCCTCGACCTCCCCGACGCCTGCACCACGTCCCTCGACTACTGGTCGCCGCCTCCGCCAGAGAATGACGCGGCCACGGACGACGACGAGTGGGCCAACGACGACGAGACGAAAGGCGCAGGCGGTACTGCCGGTGCCATCTTCTCGCTCCGCCGTTCCCTCAACCGCTATCTGCGCTCCCCCCTGCCCACTCCCACCTTCGACCAGTACATCGCTACCGGCCTCGCCCTCTCCCAAACCTTCGGCGACGCCACCTACAACCAGCTCCTCAACAACAACGACTACGGGCGCGAGTGGGGCAACCTGTTCACCCTCGGAACCCTGCACATTACCCCCGCCGGCCCATTCGCGTCCGACCTCGTGTCCTACCTCTCCGACAACACCGCCACGTTTGCCAACATAACGCACCGCGTCCACGAGTCTACGGCCGACGCGATCAACTACATCAACGAACACCTCGACGAGCGGGCGTTCGCGCTCGTCGACCTCAAAGCGACCCTCCTCGACCCCGCCCACGTCGACTTCACGATCCGCATGAACTACACGACGCTCCCCAACACCAACCGGGTTACCAACTTCGTCGCGCTCGGTCTTAACAGGCGGTACCAGCGGTATTTCACCTCTGGTTTTCTCACGATGCAGCGGACCCTCGCGGAGTTTCTGTTCGCCACCGCTGGTTGCGACGGCCTCCTCCCCCCCTCTTCCGACGTCTACAGCATGCCGATGCCCACGCCAGACTACTCGCAGAACGTGTTCTACACCGCCGTCGGGTACCTCCTCGGCCTCGCGATTTCCATGGGCTTCCTCTACCCAATGTCAAGGCTCGTCAAGTCGGTCGTGGAGGAGAAAGAAAGCCGCATGAAGGAGACGATGCTCATTCTCGGCGTTCATCCGACCGTCCTTTGGCTGTCATGGGTTTTGACAGCTTACATCACGTTCACTTTAATCGCCGTCCTCGTGACCCTCGTCATCCACGCGTCCTTCCTCCCCTCCTCCTCCACCGGTCTTCTCTTCCTCTACATCTGGCTCTTCACGGCGTCCGTCATCGGCTTCTCGTTCTTCGTCGCGTCCTTCTTCTCCAAGGCGAAGGTAAGCTGCGCCCCTCCCCCTTGTTCACACGGGTGTGTGTGTGGCTCACTCATGTGTGTAGCTGGCCGCCATCGTCGCCCCCATTGCCCTCTTCGCGTCCTTGATGCCCCGCTGGATCTTCTACGGCACGAACCGGTACGAGGCGTCAAACTCTAAGATCTACGCCTCCCTCCTTCCCTGCACCGCCTTCGCGTTCGGCGCCGACATCCTCTCTGACTACGAGTACGCCGAGATCGGCGTCCAGTCGTTCAACATCGATCAGGGCGCGTACTCGTTCCGGTCGTGCCTCAACATGCTCGCGTTCGACGCGCTCTTCTACTTCTTCCTCGCCTGGTACTGCAACGAGGTCATTCCGGCGGAGTTCGGCGTGGCCAAGCACCCACTCTTCCTCTTCTTCCCTTCGTACTGGCGCACACTCATCTCCTCTTCCGCGACTGCCGCCGAGTACTCCACTCTCGACGATCCGCCACCGCCCAACCCCTCCTCCCTCTCCGTGCCCCCCGCCTCCTCCCCCTCCATCCCGTTCGAGCCCGTGGACGCGTCCTTCGTCGCCCAAGTCCAGATCAACTCCCTCACGAAGCAGTACGCGTCCGCTCCTTCCCCTGCTGTCGACGACCTGTCGCTGAACATGTACGAAGACCAGATCATGTGCCTCCTCGGGCACAACGGCGCGGGCAAGACCACGACGATCTCGGTACTCACAGGACTGTATCCCGCGTCCTCTGGCGACTGCAACATTTACGGCAACTCGATATCGAACGCCCTTTCTTCAGTCCGCCATTCTATGGGTATCTGCCCGCAGCACAACATCCTCTTTCCTGAACTGACCGTCTCGGAGCACATCATCTTCTTCAACGCCATCAAGGGCGTCTTCCCGCCCCCCCCCGCCGTCGAGACCGCCGCACAGGAGGTCGGGCTGGGCGACAAGCTCTCCGCGCTCTCCAACACCCTCTCCGGCGGCATGAAGCGTAAGTTGTCCGTCTGCATCTCCCTCTGCGGCAACCCCAAGTTCCTGCTTCTCGACGAACCAACGTCAGGAATGGACCCGTACTCGCGCCGCGCGACGTGGGAGTTGCTGAGGAAGAGCAAGAAGGGGAGGGTCACGTTGCTGACGACGCATTTTATGGACGAGGCGGACATTCTGGCCGATCGGATTGCGGTTATGAAGACTGGGCGATTGCAGTGCGTCGGCTCGTCGCTCTTTCTGAAGAAGCGGTTCGGCGTTGGCTACAACCTCACGTGTGTCGTCGACGACAACTCGCAGTCCGTCCAGCAGGGCATTCTCAACTTCCTCAACCACCACATTCCCAACACCGAGACCATTTCCGTCTCCGGGAAGGAGGTCTCGTTCCGCCTCCCGTCCGGCAGCGAGTCCAACTTCCCCGCTCTCTTTTCTGAGTTCGAGGAGGGCGGCATGCGCGACCGGTTCAAGATCGGCGGCTACGGCATCTCCAACACCACGCTCGAAGAGGTGTTCATCGCACTCGCCAAGGAGGAAACTAACCCGAACTCCCCCGCCTCGAACTCCTCCGACAGCAACTTCCTCGCGCTCCGTCCACCATCAGAGATCGAGTCTGACGACGGTTCTGAAATCTCTCTCTCCAACGTTAACCTCTCCCCTCCTCCATCGCCGCGTCAGTCCCTCGTCAAGACCGCCTTTCGTTCCCTCTTTCCGTCTTCCTCTTCTGTTGTCGTGGACGAAGAGGCGACAGTGTCCGAGATCGAGATGTCCGCGAGAGAAGAGCTCGGCCACTTCTCGACATCCTCCTCCTCCACTGCCACTTCCTCCCCAGCCCTCCACCCCGCAACGTTCTCTCAACAGTTCACCATCCTCCTGCGCAAGCGGTGGGACGTGCAGAAGCGCGACATCAAGAGCGGCTTCTTCCAGCTCGTGCTCCCGGCGCTGATCGTTGGCCTCGTGCTCATCATCCTCACCATCGACGTGCCGCTCGCCGGGCCCTCGCTCGAGCTTTCTGCCGACCTGTACACGTGGACCAACTCCAAGAGCTTCAAGAAGCAGGCGTTCACGGAGATCCTCAGCGGCGGCGGCTCCCACGGCGGCACCGACGCGGCTAAGCGCTCCCACGAGCGCATGGAGGTCGAGCTCGAGCCGTACTCCAACGGCCGCATCGACTTTGAGTTCGACCCGGACCTCACCACGTCCACGAAAGTTTCCAAGAAGCTTCTTGAGGAGTACAACGACCACTCGCACCACCTGAGGTTCGGCAGCTACGTCTTCAACGACAGCGTGCCCCTCTCGCTCACGATCGACTGGCCTAGCATCCGGTACGACATCGACAACAACATCTGGGGGGGCGACGCGGACAGCAGCGATCTGCCGTACGACGGCGACCTGAATTTCTTGTTGGAAAACGTCCTCGGCAAGCCTGACTCTGACGGCTACTACGAGTACTCCTTCAACACGGACGAGCTCAAGTACCTCCTCGAGGATGTGCTTGACTACGACACGAACTTGAGGTACAACGTGTCAGACCTCACTATGCAGGCCGAGGACGCCGTGCACCAGATCCTGAACATCACGAACAACACCGATGTCGTGACGCAGCTGGAGGAAGTGCTGCTCGACCAAGCCATCGAGGAGTTTTTCAGGAGCGTTTCGTCCAACAACGAGACCATCACGATCGACGAGCTGCTCGACGACGTTGCTGAGCAGGCTGGGGGCGAAAATACGGTGGACGACATCCCGGGCTGGTTCACGGTGAAGGCAAAGAAGATTGAGGTGGCGGCCGTGTCGAGGAAGATCACACTGACAGACGCGGTGGTGATAGTCGGCGGGGGCGAGGGCGGGACTGGCGAGGGCGCCACGACGACGAAGTTCAACGAGCTGGTGATTACAGTTCCGGAGGACTGGAAAGAGAGGCTCTCGGAGTCGCTGCCGTTGGACGTGTTCAGGGACACGTACAACATCACGAATGCATACAGCATCCTCCACAACGCGAGCTCGTCGCACGCGTTGCCCAGCTTCTCTCAGACGCTCTTCCAGAACCTGTACTCGCAGTGTGGCGACGTCCCCGACGACGCGCGCTTCTCTATCTCGAACCACCCTCTGCCGCTCACCGTGACGCAGTCGCTGGAGATTCGCACCGTGCTGTCCCTCTTCGCGTCCCTCTTCATCCTCATCCCGTACTGCTACATCCCCGCAGCCTTCGTGGTGTTCGTTGTGAGGGAGCGAATGTGCAAGTCCAAGCACCTGCAGCTCGTCTCGGGCGTGCGCATCTCGGTCTACTGGGTGTCCACGTATGTCTTCGACTGCTTGCTTTTTTGCGTCTTGACGTTCATGATCATGATCATCTTTCTCTGGTACGGCACCACGTCCGCCGAAGTGTGAGTCCGCCAACAAACGTTTGCCCCCTTTGACTTTACTCACTCATGCACATGGCAGGTTCGTCGGCTCGGCCGAGACGTTCTTGGCCACGCTCATTATCACTCTACTGTACGGCTTCAGCAGCCTGCCCTTCGCCTACATCCTGTCGCGCAAGTTCAACAACCACACAACGGCGCAGATCAGCGTCATGGGCATGTTCTTCATCACCGGCTTCGTCTTCGTCAACTCCTACTTCATCATGCGAGCCCTTGAGTCGACGCAGGCCACTGCGGCCGTGCTGGTGCACTTCTTCCGTTTCTTCCCCGCCTACAACGTGGGCGAGGCCTTGATCAATCTCGCGAGCAGCTTCTTCATGCGCACAATCCTCGGAAAAGACGTCAGTCCGTTCGACTACCATGTGTGCGGCATGAACATGCTCAACATGTTCGCGCTGAGTATTGGCTACTTCATCTTGCTGCTCTTGCTGGAGGAGGCCGAGTTCGGCGGCGGCGGCGGCATCGTGGGCGAGAAGCTGTGGCAGCTGGGCGCGTGGCTGGAGAAACACAAGCTGAAGCTGTATGGAGTTCACGAGGTCAACGGGAGATTGATTGCGGACGACGGGCTGGACGACACGAGCGGCGGGGAGATTGTGGACGACGACGACGTCGTTGAAGAGAGGAAGCTCGTGAACGAGAACACGGAGAGCATGCGGCACGAGAGCGCCGTCATGATCAAGGGTCTGTGGAAGGTCTATCCACCGAGCTTGGGCATGGCGAGCGGGATCATGAAGGTGCTGAGGAAGAGTCTCTGCGGGCAGAGCAGCGACGCGAGCAAGGGCGTGAAGCGCGCAGTGAGGGGTGTTACCACGAACGTTCCCAAGGGCGAGATCTACGGGCTGCTGGGGGTCAACGGAGCGGGCAAGACCACAGCGCTGGGCATCCTGACGGGCGAAACTACCGCCACGGCCGGAGAGACGTGGGTCGCAGGGTTCAACGTGAGCTCCGGTTCAGGCTTGAAGGAGGCGCGCAAGAGGATCGGCTTCTGTCCGCAGGAGGACCCGATTCTGGAGCTCATGACGGGAAGGGAGACGCTGCGCATGTTTGCGAATCTGAGAGGAATCGCGAAGGGAGATATCGAGGCGACAGTGAGGCGATTGTTAACGGCCGTGGGCTTGGCGCCGCACGCTGACAAGGTTGCTGGGGCGTACAGCGGGGGCAACAAGAGGAAGCTGAGCTTGGGCGTGGCGCTAATCGGGGACCCCAGCGTGCTGTTCATCGACGAGGCGAGCTCGGGCATGGACCCGGTGGCGAGGCGCAAGATGTGGGACCTGCTGTCGCAGCTGGCGAAGAACAGGAGCGTCATCTTGACCACGCACTCGATGGAGGAGGCGGAGGCGCTGTGCTGCCGAATCATGATCATGGTGAGCGGGCGCATGCGGTGCTTGGGGAGTCCGCAGCATCTCAAGACGAAGTTCGTCGACGGGTTTAATGTTGATGTTACTTGCGACTATGATTGTGGGGATGAGGATATAGTGAAGGTTCGGGAGTACTTGCTGGGGGGAGTGCTGCCGGGGGTGAAGATCATGGAGAAGCACGGCAGGTTCTTGAAGTTCAGCTGGTCGAGGAGGGGCGGCGGGGGCTTGGGCACAGCTTTCGGGTTGCTGCAGGGCATGAAGGTGGGCGGCGACTTTAGGATCGCCGACTACAGCATCAGCCAGTACAGCTTGGAGAGCGTGTTCATCGGCCTGGCCAAGGAGGGAGACGGGGCGGTCTGCGCTGGCGGCGGGGACGTCATGGGAGTGGGGGGCGGAGGCGGAGGCGCCAACGAGCAAGGTGAGCTCGTGGACTTGTAACGAATGTTAGATTGGGTTATACCCTGGTAGATTTTCCAACTTTTTGTTGTTGTTGGCTTAACCCCTAGCAATCGACCGTGGACACGCAAAACCAGAGCCGAAATCGCGCCAGAACAGGCGCACTCGTGGGGCCAAAAAAGTCTTCTGAAATGCGCCGCTCGCAACGCATATATACTGTTCGCGTTCCGTGATAACATATTAAAGGTCGAAGCGAACATAAAGGTCGAAGCGAACGCTCACTCGTGGTGAAAAACGAGTGAAAAGTTTTTAGATTAACTCGCATTCATTCAGTAGCAGCGGGGTGGGGACGGGGGGCCTGCAGCACTTGCACTGGCGCGTAGACGGCCGTCGCGATCTCAGGGTCGACGTTGAGTGAGAGCGAGTCCTTGCTGAACTGCGTTTGGTCCAGCGTGGCCTGAGCCTGTTGGATTTTGGCGATGTTGAAGTGTGAGGCGTCGCTATCCGCCCCGGTTGAGTGGCGCCGGGGAGCCTGCGCGGGGGATGGGAGGGGTGGGGAGGGGCGATGAAGGGCGTCTGCCTTTGAGACCTTGCGGACGAAGGGGCGATCGGCGAAAGTACCAGTAGTGGCTTGAGGCATGAAGGAAGAGGAAGAGGAAGAGGAAGAGCAGGTCGAGGATGGTTTCGCTCGCGATGGTTTGTTGACCGTCTTCGTCCTCGCCTTGACCTTCGCTTTCCGACTGGCGGGCTCGTTGTCGTCCGACGACGCCTCGTCAACTGACTCGTATGCACACCCCGCCTGCTTCATCCTCGGCGGCTTCGCCTTGACCTTCGGTAACTTCTTGGTGGAGGCGGGGGAAGGGTGGGGCTCGTCTTGCCACTGCATCCCACCATGACAGTCGGCATCGTGTTCCCGCAAAGCGCGCAGAAGTTGCACTCCCCCGGATTTCCATCGCTGTCCTCGTTGTACGACGCGATACTCTCCCCGTCGCGTTCCGGCGGCACATAACCCTCCTCTCCAGGCACCGGATACGGCTCTGCGCCGAGCTTGATTAGCTCCTCCGTCTCCCCATCATACAGCCCACCCTCGTCCAATCCTCACGTGTACGCCATGCCCGGCTCTGCCAAGCCGAAGCCACAGATCGTGTGGCACCATTTCCCCTCGGACCACATCGTTTTCGGGTCGAGGTTGAGTGCCGTGGGGTCCGTCTTCAAGGGATGGAACGCTCGCCCGGCCTTCGGTTTGACGCCGCACAGCACACATGTCAACATGTTTACTTGCACGTTCTTCAGGCTAGGGTGGCAAGTGAAGGTGGCTGTCAGCTCGGGTTTGGAGGCGGGGGGCGGGACGTACGTGTGCGAGAGGGTCTGGTTGGCGCCTGCTGGGATTTTGCTCAGTTTCTCGGTGTAATAAGGGTATCTGCGGGACTTGCCTTGGTCGATTGGCAGCAGATGTCGCAGCGCAAGTGCTTCTTGGGGGCTAGCTTGGGGGGCTCTGAGGTAGATGTTGGCATGTTAGCCAGCCGATGCAGAGGGCGGACAGTTTAAAGAGGAGCGCTTCGAAATTGCTTTACTGTATTGATTTGAGCGCACAAGCCGGTAAATATCCAGTGCCCCTTCAAGTACAACAGCAGCGCGACTTACTGCTTCACTCACTGCTTCACGAAGCAAAAATCCCTCACTACATGCCCCAGCTCCTCCTTCGCCCTCTTCTCATACTTCGTCTCCGCCTGCCTCCGCCACTCCGGCGCGTCGACAATCCCTCCCACAAAGTCCTTCCGGTCCCCCATCAACGTATCGACGTGTATCGCGTAGCTATCCGCGTCCGTCGCGATATGCAGCAGCCCCTCTGGCTTGAGCTTGGCGTATATAATGTCGATCGTCTCCGGACATACTACCCGCCTGTCGCCCGCCGGGTCAGCGGAAGATGCAGTGGAAGATGCAGCGGAAGATGCGTCAGGCACCACAGCAGACGCGCTGTCGTGGTTGCCGCCCTTGTGCTGCTTGTCCATGGACCCGTCGGTGAGCCAGGGATCTGGGAAGAGTATGATAACTTGGTCGAGAGCGCTGTCCTCCATATTGTTTTTGAGCAGTTTCACGGCGTCTCCTCCGTACAGTTTAACGTTCGTGCAGCCCATCTCAGCCGCGGTGGCCATGCACTGGGACAGCGAGGAGCGGTGGATCTCGGCGCCGAGGAAGTTGCTGGAGGGGTTGTGACGGGCCATTGAGAGGATGTTGGCGCCGAGGCCGAAGCCTATCTCGAAGATGAGCGGGCCTGGCGTGGGGTAAAGGGACTGGAAGACGAGCTTGGTGCCGAACTGGGCCGGTGTGGGGACGAGAAACTGGGGGGAGTGCAGCGACAACTGCTTCTTCTGGCCCTTGGTGACGGAGGAGGCCTGTTTCGTGTACCATTTGGGCTTATTGAGGTTATAATGGTATGTTTGAGGGAGGTCAGTGGCTGCATGCGAGGGCGTTAATGGGCATGCACATTGTGTGAACAAGGGGGTTGATCATCATGCTTCACTATTGGCACCCTTTTAGTTGTCTGGGGTTTACGCATAGCGCTGGTCGCCGATCGTGCCAGTCGCATTACAGTACAGACTGAACACTACTCTATATATCATCACTAAACCATCGAGTATCCCTTCGCGCGCAACAGCTTACTCACCGAGGGACGAGGTTGTGGTAGTGGAGTCGGATGTAGGACTGAAGTCGTCACATAGATCGTAGTCTGAAGCCGCCAAAGAGTTAGATGATATAGGCCTCGACAGGTCAGCGAGCTCAGTGGCTTGCAGCTCCGGGTTCTCAGCCATCTCCATGGCCTCCTGCATCTCGTCGAGGTGGAGCATGGAGTGGAGCATGCTGCCGGGCCCTGTTGAGAAGAAGGACATGAGCAGCGGCTACAAAGTGGTGTGTCAGGTAGAAATGGAACTTGGAATTCTCACTTTTGTAAGCAACGCGCGCCGTACGTACAGCTGTACCTAGTGCACACATCGTGTACACACACTCATCGTTTATTTGCGTCAACGCTTTTCTTCTGTCTTTCCTTTTCTTGTCCGTCTCCTTCTTTACATCAAGTTTTTCTCCATCAAGTCCTCCAAAGTCCAGTCCTCGTCGTCCCTGCACTTGACGTAAGCCTCCTCAATCTCCTTCACGAACATATCCGCCTCTCCCTCCTTCTTGAACATCTTGCTCTGGTACGTAGCCACCCTTCTGAACTGATCCGCCTCGCTCGTCCCGAGCTCGTTCATGCAGTTCCCGTCATACCTAATCCTCGGCGCGTTCTTAATGTAACCAGCGCCTCGAGTTCCCGCGACAGCGTACTCCCCACTGTGCGCCTTGACGTTGACGTAGCTCGTCTGGTAGCCCCAGCTCGTGTCGTTCTTGTATCTCTCCTTCGTGTCCACGTCGTTGTAAAAGTCGACAATCTCCGCATCCTCCCTGATGTCCTTGTCCTCGCTCAGCAAGTTAGCCCGGTGATTGACCATCTCCTGCCTCTGCTCCTCGTCGGTCAGCGGCCGCTCCTCGCCGACCTCGTAGCCCAGGGGGACGTTCTCCATCGGCCCATCGTCCGCCGGGTCCTCATCGTCGTCAGGACCGGGTGCCCAGCCGAAGCCGCCGCCGTCTAGATGGGTGGATGGATGAGTGAATGGATGGTTGGATGTGCCATACACGTGTGTGAACAAAGGGGGCAGACAATGCCGAGTGAGAGCGCCGTACATCAGTGTGCAGCGCACGCTACTTGCAACGTAAATGGCGGAGCGACACTGTTGCATCGTCTCTGGCGCTCCGTCCAGGCTAAAAACTCACCTCCTCTTCCCCCTCCCCTCCCTCCCCCTCTCCCGCCCTGTTGCGCCCTCGGACTCCACCCACCCCCAGCTCCACTAGGCGTCCGCG
>Ga0307985_10001231_pt1 | contig 14548 bp, 12 predicted proteins | sample EllFjometageno80_FD_203155 | JGI IMG/M metagenome (GOLD analysis project Ga0307985, IMG submission 203155) | Marine microbial communities from Ellis Fjord, Antarctic Ocean - #80 | ecosystem: Environmental > Aquatic > Marine > Unclassified | place: Southern Ocean | collected 2014-10-09 | reverse complement strand
TATGCGGTATTTTTCCTAATTGATGATAAAATGGCATGGCGGTATTCTTTAAATATTGTTTATCTAAATTAACTTATTTAGGGATATTTCCAGTGCCCGTTGAGAGATTCCTTGCTTCTCAGTGGAAACATTATGAACATTTTCCAGCGCAGTTTTGATAATTTCAGAAGTATCATTAAAGATTGCTTCATCTTCCAACTGAACATCTTCACTCATAAGGAAGGCAAAAACCCTTGCCATTCCACAATTAGCAATAAAATCTGGAAGAACAGATACGTGATCATCAATGAAGGTTCCGATTGGACCTAAAAATATTTCACTATCTGCAAATGGAACATTGGCACCACAAGAAACAACTTCCAGCTTGGAAGCAATCATATGGTCTACCTGTTGTAAGGTCAAAAGGCGAGAAGCAGCAGCCGGAATGAATATCTCATAATCCATATTCCAGATAGATTCATTTATCTCCTCGAATGGAATCATATTTTTGGCAACTAACTGGTTTCCATTCCTATTGACAAATAGGCCTTTAATTTCATCAAGGGTAAATCCATCTTCATTGATAACTCCTCCTGAACGGTCAATAATTCCGACTATTTTGACTCCCATTTGAGCTAGGTAAAAACCTGCCGCAGCTCCAACATTACCCCAACCTTGTATTACAGCCCTTTTTTGAGAAATATCTCCGCCCCAAATATTGTAATAATGCTTGACAGCCTCTGAAACCCCATAGCCAGTGATCATATCAGCGACAGTATATTTCTTTGAAAGCTCTGGCGAATATTTCGAGCTTTCAATCACCTTGATTACACCCTGTCTTAATTGACCAATTCGGTTGATTTTCTCTGCTTCCGTAGGCTTAAAATGCCCCGTAAAAACTCCTTCTTGTGGATGCCATATTCCGTTGTTCTCAGTAATGGGGATTACCTCGTGGATTTCGTCCACGTTCAAATCTCCACCAGTACCATAATAATATTTCAGTAAAGGAGACACAGCCTTGTACCATCTTTGAAGTACACCTCCTTTTCTAGGATCTTGTGGGTCAAAATTGATCCCCGACTTAGCACCGCCAATTGCAGGTCCCGAAACAGTGAACTTTACTTCCATAGTTTTGGCAAGGGATTCAACCTCTCTTTTATTCAGCCCAACCCTCATTCGCGTACCGCCGCCTGCTGCACCACCTCGAAGAGAATTGATAACTACCCAGCCTTCCGCTTCTGTCTCAGAGTCTTTCCATTCAAAAACGATTTCAGGCCTCTTATTTTCAAACTTATCAAGTAATGCTTTCATGTTGTTCTTCCAAAAATATTGCGCTGCAAAAATAGCCATTCTTACTTCGATCAGTCTCTTCAACCTTTTAATATCATCAAATACAGATTTATATTCTAAAATATTGTAATAATTTAGATTAATTATCTAAATATGCATAACAAAATGCCGATTTCCAGAATATTACTCTAGCTGATGAAACTTGACGCAACCGATATCAAAATCTTAGAAATCCTTCAACAGGATTCGAGAATCACTTCCAAAGCCCTTGCGGTAGAATTGAACCTTTCGCCCACTCCTGTTTTTGAACGAGTGAAACGGCTTGAACGAGATGGAATCATCAGGAAATATGTGGCTCTTGTAGACAACAAAAAAATCGATTTAATGCTTTTGACCTTCATTTCCATTTCATTGACGAAGCACACCAGAATGTACCTAGAGAAATTCGTAAAGGAAGTTGAGAAATACCCTGAAGTACTCGAATGCTATCACATTGCTGGCAATTTTGATTTCCTCCTCAAGGTCCTAGTCAAAGACATTGAAGCTTTCGAGGCATTTACTTTAACTAAACTTTCGACAATTGCCAATCTCGGTCAAGTGCATAGTTCCTTTGTATTATCTAAGAATATTCACACTACCGCATATAGTCTTGACCACAAAAAGTAATTTTCACAGGTTCTAATGTCACATGTCCTAAAAGCATGATCATTAGCTAAATTATTTTTCATCTTCTTGAATTATTGCTGATGTTTGCCAACTTTTAAAAAGTTGGCAAACATTGACTGTTAATCAACCCCACACAAATTAAAGTTCAGAGGTCGATGAATTTTGACTTTAATATTGAGGCTTCAAACATAGAATTTTGCTCGATTAACCCTATTTTTGCCACCTAATTTTAAGCACAACGAATCAATGTCCCTGTCAACAAAATACAACGCAGCTGAAATCGAAGATAAATGGTACCAGCATTGGATGGAAAAAGGTTATTTCCATGCTGAAGTTAATCCTGAAAAGGAAGCGTTTTCAATTGTTATTCCTCCACCGAATGTAACAGGTGTGCTGCATATGGGACATATGCTAAACAACACCATTCAAGACATACTGATCAGAAAAGCGAGAATGGAAGGCAAGGAAGCTTGCTGGGTCCCGGGTACAGACCATGCCTCTATTGCCACTGAAGCCAAGGTGGTGAAAATGCTGCGTGAAAAAGGAATTAAAAAATCAGACCTTACTAGAGAAGAATTCTTATCTCATGCTTGGGATTGGAAGGAAAAATATGGCGGAATTATTCTTGAGCAATTAAAGAAACTTGGTGCTTCATGTGACTGGGAGCGTACTGCGTTCACAATGGATGAGGGTTACCACAAAAGTGTTGTCAGAGTATTTGTTGACTTATACAAGAAAGGATATATCTATCGCGATTTACGAATGGTGAATTGGGATGTTGAAGCCCAAACGACTGTTTCTAATGAAGAAGTAATCTATGCGGATCAAGATGAAGCCTCTAAACTCTATAAGTTTCAATATGATTTAAAAGGATCGGATGAAAAAGTTGTGATTGCAACCCAACGTCCAGAAACAATAATGGGCGATACTGCTATTGCCGTAAACCCAAAAGACGATAGGTTCAAACACCTTATAGGTCAGACCGCTTTAGTTCCAGTTATCAACCGTGAAATTCCAATCATTGGAGATGACTATGTTGAAATTGAATTTGGTACTGGTTGCCTAAAAGTAACCCCTGCTCACGATCCAAATGACTATGAAATAGGTCAAAGACATAACCTTCAAGTAATAGACACCATAAACCTTGACGGAACACTCAATGAAAAATGTGAGATTCCTGAATATGTTGGAGTAGACAGGTTCATAGTAAGAAAAAGAGTCGTTAAAGATTTCAAGGCTGCTGGATACTTGGTTGGAGAAGAAGATTTCACCACTAGAATTGGAAGGTCAGAGCGCACAAATACGGTTATTGAGCCAAAGCTTTCATTGCAGTGGTTCATCAAAATGAAAGACATTTCTAAGACAGCGCATAAGGCTGTGATGGATGATGAAATTCAATTGCTTCCTGCAAAATTCAAAAACACATACAATCACTGGATGGAGAATGTTCGGGATTGGTGTATCTCAAGACAGCTATGGTGGGGACAGCAAATACCTGCCTATTTCTACGGCAAAGGTGAGAACGACTTTGTAGTTGCCCAAACCAAAGAAGAAGCTTTAGAATTGGCAAAAGCTCAAAGTGGAAATTTAAACCTGACTTTTGATGATTTAAAACAAGATGAGGACGTTCTGGATACCTGGGCTTCATCATGGCTTTTCCCAATCTCAACATTCAACGGATTTGATGACAGCTGCTTCGATAAGGCAACTGGCAAAATCATTAAAGGTAAAAACCCCGAATTAGATTATTTCTATCCTACCGCTACGCTAGTTACTGCTCCAGAAATATTATTTTTCTGGGTAGCTAGAATGATAATTGCTGGTTACGAATACTTGGACGAAAAACCTTTCAAAAATGTTTATTTAACGGGTATAGTTAGAGACAAGCAACGCAGGAAAATGTCCAAATCATTGGGTAACTCTCCTGACCCACTGGACCTAATTGCGGAATACGGTGCTGATGCCATTAGAACAGGCATGCTATTCTCATCTCCTGCTGGGAATGATTTGCTTTTCGATATGGATTTGGTAAAACAAGGCGCCAAATTTTCGAATAAAATATGGAATGCATTTAGATTGGTACAGGGCTGGGAGGTTGACAATACTTTAGATGGTAAATCAGACCAAACTTCAATTGATTGGTTTGAATCTCGTTTCAACCAAGCATTGATTGAGGTAGAAGATCATTATAGCAAATTCAGAATGTCTGATGCTTTAATGAGTACCTATAAGCTTATTTGGGATGACTTTTGTTCTTGGTATTTAGAAATGGTGAAACCCGAATTTGGCCAGCCTATTGCGGCATCAACACTGGCTGCAACAAAGAATTTCTTTGAAAGAATAATGACTGTCCTACATCCTTTCATGCCATTTATATCGGAAGAGATCTGGTCTCAATTAGAGGATAGAAAAGAAGGTGAAGATTTGATTGTTGCCAAGTATCCCAAAGCTGGCCCTTCCAATACAGACATTATTACTGATGCAAAATTGGCATTTGATGTAATTTCTAATATCAGAAACACAAGAAGTTCCAACGGCATGTCTCCTAAGAATGCGCTAGACCTTGTTATTAGAACCAAAAACGAATCAGCCTTTGAAACCTTTAAGAGTGTAATCATAAAGCTAGGCAACTTAAATACAATGGATTTCAGAGATGAAAAAGTAGCAGACGCCTTAGGCTTTGTAATTAAAGGAGATGAGTTTTTCATTCCGGTTGAAATGGAGATTGATATTGAAAAGGAAAAAGAAGAAATCAATGCTGAACTTCAACGTGCTAGAGGCTTCTTAAAAGGAGTAATTGGCAAATTAAGTAATGAGCGATTTGTCAGCGGTGCCCCTGAGCAAGTAGTTGCTATGGAAAAGAAAAAACAAGCTGATGCAGAAGCTAAGATTCAGGTGCTCGAGGAAAAGCTTAAAGGATTGAGTTAAGATCTCAATCCTTTCACATTCACCTTTCACGGTTTCACCTTTATTTCTATCTTAGGATTTCAACCTTAAGATAGATCATGCGATTATTAACCACCCTTCTTTTTTCCTTAATTCTTGTTGCATCTGCAACTGCTCAAAAAAAGAGCAAAGATGTCATTGCAGCCTTAGAAGCCAAGCAAGATAAGTATGCGGCCATTGCCATGCAAATCTGGAATAATCCAGAACTTGGTTATTTAGAAGAAAATAGCTCCAAACTACTTCAAAGTACATTGTCAGATGCTGGGTTTAAAATCAAAACAGGCATTGCAGACATACCAACTGCCTTTACTGCAGAATTTGGGTCTGGCTATCCAGTGATCGCCATTCTTGGTGAATTCGATGCGCTCCCTGGAGTCTCTCAAAAAGCTATAGCAAGTAGCGAAGCTGCTGTCGAAGGAGGCGCTGGCCATGCATGTGGTCATCACCTTTTTGGAACAGCTTCTGCTGCAGCTAGCATAGCGGTGAAAGATTGGCTCGAAACAACTGGGACCAAAGGGACTATCCGTTTTTACGGTACCCCTGCTGAAGAAGGAGGTGCTGGTAAAGTATATATTTCTAGAGCTGGTGCATTGGATGATGTCGATGCAGTTTTACACTGGCATCCAAGTAGTCAGAATGGTGCCGGTGCCACTTCTACACTAGCCAACCAATCCGCGAAATTCAGGTTTTATGGTGAGGCATCTCATGCGGCTGCTTCTCCCGAAAGAGGTCGTTCTGCCTTAGATGCAGTTGAATCAATGAACTATATGGTAAATATGCTAAGAGAGCATGTGCCTATGGAAACAAGAATCCACTATGTAATCACTCATGGAGGGGAAGCGCCAAATGTAGTACCAGCCTTTGCCGAAGCATTCTATTATGTGAGAAACCCAGACGTTGCCAATGTTAAAACAATATTTGCAAAGGTGGTCAAGGCTGCTGAAGGTGCAGCTTTAGGGACAAACACGGAAATGAAGTATGAAATCATTCATGGCCTTTATAATGTTTTGCCGAATGAAACTCTTGCTAGAATTATGCATAAAAATCTAGAGACAGTGGGTGGTGTAAAGTACTCTGATAAAGACACGGAATTTGCTTCAGAAATATTAAAGACGTATCCGAACATGAAGGTATCTCTAGAAAGTGCGAATGAAATTGCACCATTTGTAGTCCGAGAGAAAGGCACAGGGGGCTCTACAGATGTCGGTGATGTAAGTTGGTTAGTACCAACAGCAGGAATGGGAGCCGCAACTTGGGTACCTGGTACTTCTGCTCATACATGGCAAGCAGTTGCAGCAGGCGGTACTGCAATTGGTATTAAAGGAATGATGGTAGCCGCAAAAACAATCACGTTAACGGCTATGGACATTTTTAATGATCCTGACGTTACCAAAAAAGCAAAGGAAGAATTATTGAAGAGACGAGGTGCAGACTTTGTCTATGAAGCTTTAATAGGTGACAGAAATCCTCCACTGGATTACAGAAAAAAACAATAAAGAATTGAGACTATCTGGTGCCGAGATTTCTGAAGTTTAGGGCAAGGGAAAATTAAAAAACCTTTTTGCCCCTATCGACAATGCTACAGTCGTACTTTTTCGATTGATGTTTGGTGGTATCCTATTTTGGGAAGTCACACGCTACTTCAAATATGATTGGATTGCACGGTATTGGATTGATCCATATTATAATTTCACTTATAGCCCCTTTAATTTCCAGCCCTTAACCGGAAATGGAATGATCACGCTCTGGTACATCTTAGGGGTGCTTGCAGTATTTATTTTTCTAGGCCTTTTTTATCGCATAAGCACAACACTCTTTTTCCTTTTATTCACTTATACTTTTCTACTGGACCAAGCACGGTACCTAAATCATTTTTACTTGGTCTGTTTGGTGAGCTTTATTATGATCTTCATTCCAGCTCATAAATCGTTCTCTTTAGATGCTTATTTCTTTAAAAAAATCAAATCAAATATTACCCCAGCCTGGCACCTTTGGTTAATTAGATTCTTAATTGGGGTCCCCTATTTCTTTGGAGGAATCGCCAAAATAAATCTGGACTGGCTAAGAGGATATCCGCTGCACAACTGGCTTTTAGATGATTTAGATTTCCCAATTATAGGTAAATACTTCACGGAAGACTGGATGATACTCCTTATGTCCTACTCAGGGCTATTATTGGATTTGGCAGTAGTTCCAGTGCTACTTTTCAAAAAAACAAGGGTCTGGGGGTTCCTCGTTACATGTTCCTTTCATCTAATGAATGACCAGCTATTTTCGATAGGGATTTTTCCATGGTTTATGATTGCAGCATCTACCCTTTTCTTCGCTCCTGATTGGCCTAAGAAACTACTTGCCAAATATTCTCTAGGCATATTTAAATTTTCCTAAATCGATTTAAAAAAGAATGCTAATCCATTTAAGTATCAAAAGCACACTGTAATTGCATTGGCGATTTTTGCTGGAATTCTGATACTATCTCCATTCAGACACTTTTTGATTAAAGGAAATGTACATTGGACAGAGGAAGGCCATAAATATTCATGGCATATGAAGTTGAGAGGGAAATATGGCACTACTGAATTCCTAATTCGTAATAAGTACGATGGCGAAGTAGTGAAACTCAATAAAGATGGTTATTTGTACGATTGGCAAGATTCCAAAATGGAAGGAAATCCCATCATGATATGGAATTTTGTACAGTTCATGAAAAAAGAGTTTGAGCTAATGGGTGAAGATGTTGAAATTTATGTTGAAGCTCAAGCATCCTTAAACGGTAGAGAATATGAATACATTATTGATCCTAATGTAGACTTAGCAACTGCCAAAATGAAAAAATTTGGTCATAATGACTGGATACTTTCAACTACGATTCCACTTTCTCGCCAGCGCTAGAATTTCACCAAATACATACTTTATCAATCGTCCTTGAGAGGGTTGTTCGGTCTTTCACTATCAAAAGTCCATGACATAATCCAATAACGCTTTCCATCATTGTACAATTGGATGCTGTTTATTCCTCTTCCACCCACTTCTCCATTTGCAGTGCTCCGCCATTCATAACTGCTCCATACTTGAGTAAGGTGTCCAAATTCCTCTACTTTTCGACTGATCTCCTTTTCGAAAAACCCATTGGTAACCAAATTCATAGAACTGTCATGATATTCCTTTAATGACATTGGGGCTACAGTAGCAATCCCGTTTTTATCCTCACCTATGAGCCAAATTTTAGCAGAAGGCAAATGCAAATAATTATCCCTGTCCCAATCTCGTTCTTGACCTTTCGGCCCGACACTACTTCATAATAAGCATTCATTATTCCGTCAAGAGACAAGACATCCTTCTGGTATTTGGGATTGATTACATCAGATTGTGCCTTTACCACTCGAGAGATTAAAGTGGTCCCTATTATTAGCAAGGTAGTTTGGATTATTATTCTAAAAGTGCTACTCATTTTCTTCATCTAGAGGTTTAAACTCGTCAGACTCGCGATAAGCTTGAAAAGGAATGCCAAGTAAATTCCCTAGTCGCTCATTTTCATCTGGATTCATATGGGTATCTACTCCATAAATAATACTTTTCGTGTCTTCAACTTGAGCAAAAGTACCAAATAGGCGATCCCAAATAGAAAAGATGTTTCCAAAATTAGTGTCGGTAAGCGGGCGTTGATAATGATGGTGTACTTTATGCATTAATGGAGTAACAAAGACATAGGAAAACGCCCTATCCAGTCTTTTCGGAAGGTTAATGTTGGCATGAGTAATATGTGCAAACAACACTGAAAGGCTCTGATAAATCATGATTAACCACATTGGTGCTCCCACGATCAAAACTGCAATTAAGGTGAAACCAATGCGAATTAACGTTTCACCTGGGTGATGACGAAGCCCCGAAGTCACATCGATGTTTTTATCAGAATGGTGTACCAAATGAAATTTCCACATCCATTTTACTTTGTGCTCAATCAAATGTGCAGAATAGGCCCCAATTAAATCCAGCAACAACAAACCCACAATCAATTGAGCCCATATAGGCAGTTCAACCAAATAAATTAATCCAAATTGATTGTTAGAGACAAAATCACTTGTAAGGAGTAAGATAGCTGCCAATCCAAATCCAATAATGGCAGTAGTCAACGTAAAAAATAGGTTCAATCCTGCATGTCCAACTTTCTTGTATTGAAATGAGAATAAAGGAAAAACACCTTCCAGAACCCAAAATATCACCACACCACCAATTAAAATCAACGCTCGAAATACTGTGGGTATATCAGAGAAAAATGAAACGATCCAATCCATGCTTCAATATACGAGACATGAATTAAAACTCTAGTTCAATAACATCATGGATGTAAGATTACTTTTAAAATGAATCCGTTTTATTTACCTTCCGAGCAGAAATTCAAAGACTTTATAATTTTGCTATTTCTCTTACTAGGTTATAAAATCCATCATTGATGAGTCTTGCTAAAGCCGATATATCTAAAATTTGGGGAAAAGGTAAATTAAAGGCCCTTTTCGCTCCTGTCGATAATGCGACAATCATTCTTTTTAGAATGATGTTTGGGGGTATTATGTTTTGGGAAGTGACGCGTTATTTTAAATACGATTGGATCACTAAGTATTGGATAGCACCTAAATTCAATTTCAGCTATACCCCATTTAACTTCCAACCGCTTGAAGGAGATGGGATGATCATAATTTGGTACATACTTGGTGTGCTTGCCCTTTGCATTTTTCTAGGACTGTTTTATCGTGTCAGTATAAGCTTGTTCTTTCTGATTTTCACCTATACTTTCCTTCTTGACCAGGCGCGCTACCTTAATCACTTTTACCTAATCTGTTTGATAAGCTTTTTCATGATCTTCATTCCGGCCAGTAGAGCATTCTCGCTGGATTCCTTATTTTTCAAAAAGAAGCGATCAAATGTTAATGCAGCTTGGAACCTTTGGCTAATTAGATTTTTAATTGGTCTTCCTTATTTCTTTGGAGGTATCGCTAAAATAAATCCAGATTGGTTGCGTGGCTACCCGATGCACTTATGGCTAGGGCGCCAAATCGACTTTCCAATAATAGGTAAATTCTTTACAGATGAATGGATGATTCAACTCATGTCATTTTCAGGTTTACTGCTTGATCTAGCCATAGTCCCTTTATTACTCTTTAAACGTACCAGGATTTGGGGCTTTATTATTATCATTTCTTTTCATTTATTGAATTCTGAGCTTTTCATAATTGGAATTTTCCCCTGGTTTATGATTGCCGCTACCACTTTATTTTTTGCGCCAGACTGGCCAAAAACACTGATCACAAAACTTTCTTCTGGGAATATCAACTTACCAATTCTCACAAAAGATGAGATCAAAAATAATTTTCCTTACCATAAAAAAACAATCATTGCTTTGGCTATTTGCTCTGGCATCTTAGTTATCACCCCTTTTCGTCATATATTGATTAAAGCCAATGTACATTGGACTGAAGAAGGTGATAGGTACGCTTGGCGTATGAAATTGATTGAAAAATATGGCAACGCAATATTATTGGTAAAAAACAAGCAAAACGGCCAAGTATCACAGATTAAAAATGGTGACTATCTTGCAGATTGGCAGATTTCGGCAATGGGCGGAAATCCAATATTGATCTGGAAATTTACACAGATCGTTAAAAATGATTTCAAACTAAAAGGAGAAGACGTTCAAATTTTTGTTGTTGCAAAAGCCTCTCTAAATGGTAGAGAATTTGAGCCGATTATAGATCCCAATATTGATTTCTCAAATGCAGAAATGAAGGTATTCGGACATGATAATTGGATTCTACCTTCTACGATTCCTTTAAAAAACCAACGGTAAACTGCATTTATTTACATTTTATAATCAGTAATTACCTATGAAAATCCGGATTCAATTTCTCCTCATTATATTTTTCACCTCATTAAATACATCTTATTCGCAACAATTTTCAAGAGTTGTTATTCCCTTTATCAAAACACAATCTAAGAGCATTACAATTACTCATGTTAAAGTAATTGACGGAACAGGCGGTCCAATAAAAAATAATCAGACTATTATTTTTAAGGATGGTATAATTGTATCAACTGGCGAATATAGCGCGACAAATATTCCCGAAGGCTCAGAAGTTATTGATGGAACAGGCAAAACAGTTATTCCTGGACTTATAATGTTACATGAGCATATCTTCTATCCTAAATCCTTCGATGGTGTTTTTAGTGTGGCTCAAATGACTTGGACTTTCCCCAGGCTGTACTTGGCTGGTGGTGTCACCACAATGCGAACGGCAGGCAGCATTGAACCTCAAACAGATATCTACATTCGCGAGGCTATTAAATCTGGAAAGATGCTAGGCCCTGAAATGGATGTTACTAGTCCGTTTATAGAAAGAGCTGGCACGCCCGTACCAGAAGTTGGCATTATAAAAAGCCCTGAAGAAGCTGAAGCCATGGTAAATTATTGGTCCGACAGGGGCGTGAATTCTTTCAAAGTTTATCAAAATGTCACAAAAGAAGATTTGACAAAAGTTGTAGCCGCAGCACATGCAAAAGGCAAAAAAGTAACCGGACATATTTGCTCACTTACCTATCAAGAAGCAGCGGAAATTGGAATTGACAATATTGAACATGGCTTTTTCCAAAGCTCTGATTTTGTAGGTGACAAAATCGAAAACTTTTGTCCTGAATTCAAAAGAGGACAATCCTTGACCGCACTCGATGAGGACAGTCCTAAAATGGAGGCGCTTATGGATATTTTGATCGAAAATGATGTTGCTATTACCTCTACACTTCCAGTTTTCGAGCCATACACAGGTCGTGAAGTTGTTGTTGGCGGAGGTATTGATGCCATGAGTCCTGAAATTAAAGAGACATTATTAAAAAATCATTTAAGAAGGCAATTCAGAGATTCTACTTCAATGAAAAATTTCAAGAAGCAAATGGCATGGGAAAAACGCTTTTATGACAAAGGCGGAAAATTGGTTGCAGGAACTGATCCTACAGGAGCAGGCCGAACAATTGCTGGTTATGCTAACCAACGAGTGATCGAGTTGTTTATTGAAGCAGGTTTCTCAATCAATGAAGCCATAAAAATCTCATCGTTAAACGGGGCCGATTACCTCGATATAGCAGCAAAAACTGGCTCTATCGAAGTTGGTAAAAAAGCCGATTTGGTTTTGATCGATGGAGATCTTGAATCCAATGTAAATCATATCCGAAAAATGGAAATAGTGTTCAAGGATGGAATCGGTTTTGATTCGAAAAAAATATTCGAATCCATGAAGGGGAAGGTCGGGATGCATTAACTAATTGATCAATAATATTTTCTTCGAAATGTTATTGTCGTTATTAAGAATGATTATAAATTGCGCGCTATTTAGAATTAATCTTAATGAAAATAATGACGAGCCAAAAATTTCAAAATTTCTGTAGAAAGTATCATAGGGATATAGCCTACTTTTTTGTAGGTCTTCTGATTGCCTTTTCCATTTCAGGCATCACATTAAACCACCGAAGGACCTTTAGCTCAAGGACATTTGCTTACGGCACTGAACAGATTACGCTTCAATTACCAGTTAATGAGGATGATATCAATGAAGAGTACATAAAAAGCATACTCCCTATGTTAGATATTGGAAATAAATACGAAGGCTTTCAGGTAAGAAATGGAAGCCTGAGAGTTATTTTTGATAAAGCCCGTGCAGAAGTAAACCTAAAAACAGGAGAAGGAGAAAAGGAATGGCTTGGAAAAAAGTATGTTTTGGCTGAAATGGCAGATTTGCATCAAACTACCAACCCTGCGTGGATTTGGTACTCAGATATATTCGGTATTGCTATGCTCTTTATCGCGGTATCTGGGATGTTCATTTCTGGAGGAAAATTTAGCTTTAAAAACCGTGGATGGAAACTTGCACTAGCGGGTATAGCCTTTCCTTTAATCTTTTTGTTCCTGCTCATATAATTATCAAGAATTAGTAGCTAATAACTAGCCATTCAAGGATATAGGGTTACATTTGCATTCCCAAAAAAGAATTAATGAGTGCCCATTCTGTAAAATTTAATGTTCTAGATCGTCCTGAATTTTATTCAGAATTAAAGAAGCGCATAAACGGGTATTTTAAGGAAAACAACATTTCTAAGCATGCCAACAATACCATGAGGTTCAAAACAGTCTTCATGATCAGTCTGTATTTTATTCCTTTAACCCTAATGCTCACTAGCACTGTTTCAGGTCTTTGGCCAACCATCTTAATGTGGACTTTAATGGGATTTGGCATGTCTGGTATTGGGCTTTCCATCATGCATGACGCCAATCACGATGCCTATTCTAAAAACAGAAAAGTAAACAATGTCTTAGGTTTCATTATTCACATCGTTGGAGGTTCTAGAAAAAACTGGAAAATTCAGCATAACGTTTTACACCATTCATTTACCAATGTAGATGATCATGATAAAGACCTAGAATATCCCTTTCTGCGAATGTCCTCATTCCAAAAAAGAAAGGGAATTCACAAATACCAAGCCTATTATGCCTCAATTCTTTATGCACTTATGACTGTCTATTGGTCATTAGCAAAAGATTTTGAAGACCTCATTGTATTCAACAGAATGAACCTCTTGTCTACCCAAAACTTGACATTCAAAAAGGCATTGATGCAGATTATTTTTAACAAAATCTGGTATTTCGGTTTGGTGTTGGTATTGCCTCTGGTTTTTATAGACTTGCCATGGTACCAAATAGTTATTGGCTTCCTTTTAATGCACGCAATATGCGGATTGGCACTGGCATTAATTTTCCAATCGGCCCATGTCATTGAAGAAACAAAGGTTTATAAAACTGACAAAAGTGGAAGTGTAGAAAACAACTGGGCCATTCATCAGATGAATACAACTGCTAATTTTGCGAACAATAGTGTTTTCTTTTCTTGGTTTATCGGAGGCTTGAACTTTCAAATAGAGCATCACTTGTTCCCAAACATTTGCCATGTTCATCACAAAAATATTTCAAAAATCGTAAAAGCTACGGCCAACGAATTTAATGTGCCTTATCATGAACACAAGACTTTCATTAGCGTTCTCCAAAGTCATTTTTCAAGACTAAACTCACTTGGTAATGGTGAAGATGACCAAGAATTACCTAAAGTTGCCTAGGCAAATCAGCTTGTTAACATACTTGATCGATAATCCAAAAAGTTGGCAAAATTCAGTTCGCTTCCCAATAAAACTCTACATTTGCGCGCAGTTTAAACAAAGGTACATTGAAGGAATTATTACACAATTTTACATTTAACCCAAAGAATGACATTCTTTCAGGATTAACAGTTGCGTTAGCACTCGTCCCTGAAGCTGTGGCATTCTCATTTGTAGCTGGAATTGATCCATTGGTTGGATTGTATGGCGCTTTCATGATGGGTTTAATTACCGCTATTTTCGGTGGTCGACCAGGAATGATATCTGGAGCAACCGGTGCAATGGCAGTTGTAATGGTGCACATGATTCAGCAGGGAAACGAAGTTGGAGATGCACTTACAAATCCTATTAATAACTTGGGCCTTCAATGGCTCTTCATTACGCTCCTAATTGTAGGACTTATTCAAATTGCTGCGGGAGCATTTAAATTGGGAAAATTTGTTCGTCTTATCCCCCACTCAGTGATGATGGGATT
>Ga0307985_10001230_pt1 | contig 14555 bp, 13 predicted proteins | sample EllFjometageno80_FD_203155 | JGI IMG/M metagenome (GOLD analysis project Ga0307985, IMG submission 203155) | Marine microbial communities from Ellis Fjord, Antarctic Ocean - #80 | ecosystem: Environmental > Aquatic > Marine > Unclassified | place: Southern Ocean | collected 2014-10-09 | reverse complement strand
CGCGCGGAATTTGGTTTAACGTGGGGGGCTGCAGTGAAGGGGGGGGGGTTAGGACAGGCTTGGCAACGGAACGGGGTTGGTATTGACCTACGTGGCAACTGGGTGTGGGCGAGTTCTGTATTCATAAGCTGCTTCATGTCGTTCGTTGTTCTCGCTCTTGTTCAGCTTTGCAGCTTCGAGGAGGAATTTGGCGAAATCGGGGGGGGTCGTGATTTGGCCAGCATATATTTTACATTTTAGTATGGTTTGCCCCAAGTATTTGGCATATATGGGTCTGTCGCTATTACGAGGTTGTTTCAATCTGCCCCCCCCCCGGAGCTGAGCCGGTCACTAGAGGGTGTTCCGTGGTCACTGGTAGGGTCGTTGCCGGTTCGTTCCCCCCTGCACTCGTCGTGCGGGTTCAAGTCCCCCAGCAAAGCCAAAGTCCTGTGATCTTTGCAAAGCATGCTGCTACGCCGCTGCACATCGTACTTTTACGGCTCTCGTACACATCGTACACATCCTGCGTGGACTCTCTCCCCCCGTGATCGGTAGTTTGCGGCTCGATTCCCCCGACTTTTCTAGTCACGTTTCCAACTGACCTCACACCGTCACCCCTTCTCTATGGAGCCACACCAAGGTACCCCAAAAGGATATTCACCCCTCCCCTACCGCGTGCCGAACGAGCCTGCTATTTTTCCGGCTCCAAATCGCGATTAGCTGAAATAGGTGCATTGGCTACTTACTACCTATGGCCCTATCTCCAAAGAATGTCTGCACCAATCGATCACAAACTGTTGTCTCTGTTGGCGCGTCGCTCGGGCGCTTCGCGCATCGCTCGCGCACCTTGTCTTTCGTCCAATCGACGTCATCTATCCTAATTAAATGCTTCGTTAAACCCCGCTCCGCGTTGAGTGTGCAGCTTGCAAAACGAGGAGCAACAGTTTTATAATCGGTGAGTTGGATTGCTGGGGATTTGACCCCGTAGAGTGCCAATTCTTTTGCAATGATTAGCTTCATATATACTTCCCCACCTCCAACATCCAACATCCAAACACAACTCATAAACCCTCCTACCGCCTGCCGCCCATCGTCATCATGAGCAGAGCCGTGGCGTCCTCTACTGAGGCGTCGGTCTTGCCGCCCAGCAGCTTCAGCTTCTGCTTCTGCTTCGTCGCTCGCGCCGGGCTCTCAACATCGGCGAGACTCCTCTTGCCGACGATTGGCGACATGCCCATGGCGCTCGTTAGGGTGGAGGCGCTCTCCGTCGCGCTCGCCACGCTCTGTGACTGCCGAGTGCTCTCGGAGGCTACGCTGGAGTCGTCCGTCGCCTGCCGCATCTCGCCAATGTCGCCCATGTTCTGAATGGGCTGTTGCTGCTGCTGAATGGGCTGCATCTGCATCTGCAACTGCACCTGTTGCTGCATCTGCAGCTGCTGGTACTGGATCTGCTGCTCGCTCGTCATCGCGCCTCCATTCGGCTGCGGCTGCTGTAACTGAAGCTGCATCATCTGGAGCTGCTGCTGTTGTAACTGTTGCTGAGGCAGCATCTGCTGCTGCTGGCGCGCGGCGTTCGGCCAGTACTGCGCATAGTGGCTGAGCGCCTTGTTCTGGTTGTTCAGCTCCACCGACCTGACCTTGTTCTTCCAGTTGTCCTCGACCGTCTTGAGCTGAAGCATGGCAGCCTCCATGGCCACCGGGGATATTTCCGTGGACGGCGCGTAGATCCTCTTGCCCAGGCAGCTATCACCAGAGTACTTCTTGGTGATCCGCATGGGGTCGCAGTAGAGCCTCTCGGAGAGGCACGCACGAAGCGTGGAGCCAGGAGAGGCCTCGAGGGTGCCGCTGTTGAAGGCCACGATGATGGCGGCGGCGTAGGCCTCTTCCTCGTACGTCCACTTGCCCCTGCGGCTCGGGAGAGGAAGGTCGGCGGGCTGGTGATAGGGGTTGGACTGATGGACGGTGCGGGTGGGGAGCTGCTGCTGCATATGGGGGGGGGCTTGCATCTGGGGGGGGTTAATGAAAGGAAGAGAAAGGAAGGGATGGGCTCTCACGAGACTCGTGTTCGGCGTACCTGCATCTGCTGCATCTGCTGCATCTGCTGCATTTGGTGCATCTGCTGCATCTGTTGCATCATCTGCGCGGGCATCACGTTGTTCATGTTCATGGTCATGTTCTGCATGGGCGCGGTGGGGGACGGCATGCCGCCAGCGGCGAGCGGCGGGGGGAAGCCTGGAACCTGCTGGTGGATGGCGTTCATGTTGCTCATGTTGATCATGGGCTGCCCATTCATGGGTTCGCTGCCGCGGCTGCTCACTTCCATCTGGATGGGCTGCTTGGGCTTGACCCTCCTCGCTTGTTGGGGTCGCTTAGCAGCTGCGAGCAGCTGCTCGTCAGTGGAGACGCCGCTTCCGTTGGAGATCACGCTCGCGTCGGACGCGGTGGGCATGGGCCCGTTCATGGGCATGGCGGTATTCATGGGCATGGCGGTATTCATGGGCATGGCGGTATTCATGGGCATGGCGGTGTTCACCATGGGGGGGGCCATGGTGGCACTGATGGTGGTGACCATGACGTTGCGTATCTTGTCGGCCTGAGCTTGGTCGTCGTGGGGAGTGTCGGGGGGGCTGTCCGGGGCAGGCTCGGCGGCGGGGGCGGGGATAGCGAGGGAGCGGGAGGACTGGATGGGAGTGATATGAATTCCCTCAGTGAGGCTCTGGTTGGCATAGGTCAGGGGGGGAAGGGTGTCGTGTGAGAATTTTGCAATTATTATGAGGGGGAAGTGTTTACCTTATGGTACTGTGTACGTATAAAAAGAATCGCATTTTGTTTGTCTTGGTTATGGTGTAATTGTGTCGGTAATGTGCTCATGTTTAGTGAGAGAGAGGGGAATGGTCTTGGTCACTTTGTCGTTCTTACCATCACTGGCCTAAAATTGACGGGGTTGCAGGGATTAGGCTGTTGCCTCTGGGGTGGTGCATTATCATGATTGTACGCATCTAGGGAAGTCGAGTTAGTGGCTTTGTGAAGAGTTGTCAGAGAGGAATTGTGCAGATGAATGATGTATGTTTTGTCGGGGGATACGAACGCTTACCCATGACGGGGGCCTAAAAAAAATAACCTTAACTTTGGAAGCGGGGTAGGATAAGGGCTGTTGCTTCAGTAGCGACGCAATGCGCGATGTATAAAGGTTCAAGTGCGAGCAAGATGCACAAGAGGATAGTGGCCAAGTGGCCTATAAACTGTCTAACCTTATGCTGCTTATGCCCTTACCTGTGCGTGATTGAGCAGCAGCAGCATTTAACTCTATTGTTTCCTTCAGTTGAAGAACAGTTCACGTGCTGACGCAGATACAGCACAAGCACAAGCAAAGGCGCGTGTAAGAGAAATTTAGCTAATAGGAGATTACGGGTGAGGGTTGAGACAGTACATAGGTGTATTAACAAAACAACGTGTGTAACATACGCGTGGACTCGCGTTCTAAGTTCACTAAAGTTGTCGAGAGGGAAGGGGCTCGAGACGTCGATAGAAAGACGGGCGCGGAATAAATAACTTGTTACGCGTTTCCCGTTTCGCGTATCCCTTATTATAGTGTGGATTGTGAGGAGAAGCACAAGGCTGTGAAGTGAGCTCGTTAGTGGGTGCGTGTTCAGTGTTCAGTGTTCAGGACAAATAGGTTGCAGCAATCTGAAGAACCACAAGACCGCGATTCACAGCATCGACGTCGTGTGGCATTACTGCCCTGAGCTTGGGTGCGAGTACAGGGCGAATGAGAAGGGCAGCATCAAGCAGCACAGAGTCGACGTGCACGACTTTGCCGTGACTTGGCATGATTGCCAGGAGCACAACTGCTCGTTCAAGGCGAAGAAGGAGGGAGAGCAACCTCAAGGTGCACAAAGCCCACGCAAGGTATCGACGTAATTTGGCATGTCTGCACCGAGCTTGGCTGCGAGTACAAGGCGAAGCAGGAGGATACCCTCAAGAAGCACAGAGCCAACGTGCATGATGTGCTCTGGTGGTTCTGCTACTACGAGGGCTGCGAACACAGGGCCAAGTCGAACAGCGACGTTACGCAGCACAACTCCAACGTGCACGACATCGGCGTTCAGTGGCACCAGTGCCCTCACTGCGAACACAGGGCCAAGACGAACAGCCACATCACGTTGCACAAGGCAAACAAGCACAACATCGGCGTTCAGTGGCACCATTGCAACCATTGCGACTATAAGGCCAAGACGAACAGCGAGATCACGAAGCACAAGGTCAACAAGCATGATATCGGCGTTCAGTGGAAGCAATGCCCTTATTGCGAGTACAAGGCGAAGGAGAACGGCACTCTCACGACGCACAATGCCAGCAAGCACAACATTGGCGTTCAGTGGAAGCGGTGTCCCGGCTGCGACTACAAATCGAAGAAAAACGGCGAGATCACGAAGCACATCAAGAGAATGCACACGTCCAAGTGAGATGCGAGCTGCGAGCAGAAGGAGCGAGCGGACGCGAAGAGAACGAGAAGCAGGTTCGAGGGGAGAAGGAGTTCATAGAGAGTTAACTGAAGCATCTTGGAGTAAACAGCGTTCCCCATGAACTCATTGTACTCAAAGCTCGCAATCGCACTGGCACTCAGAGCGTGCGTTGTCTTGTCTCTGAAGGTCTAGGCGGATAACAAGACCGCTGATCAGCCAAATCCCCGCCAATCGCCAAGGACCGGTCTGGCTCGCACGTCTATAAACAGTTGTTCGTAGTTTGGGGCGTTTGATATGTTACTGTCGTTTACGCACCCTTCCCGCACTCCCATGCACCTTTCCCGTGCTCCCATCCCCCCACCCAGCCCTTGTCCTTCGTTCGAGTCCACTCCTTGAAGCGCTTCTCGTGTGTGTTTCTAGATCGCGTCGCCGCCAATAACCTTGTACTTGCTCCCCTTCATTTTGTCCAGATCGTTGCGAGTGTCGTCGAAATTGTTGACGTTGTAGAGGACCAGGGGGGACACTAATTGGGGCAGGCAGTGGAGCAGCGAGGTGGTAATGGAGGCGTCGGAGGCGGTATACAGGTCTGCAAGCGAGGACGGGGTGAGGCACGGCGGCGGGAAGCTGCTCGGGGAAAGAGTGGAAGGAGCCGGTCGCTTTGTGAAGCGAGTCGTAGGTGAAGCGCGATCGTAAGCACCTGTTCGTGAGCCGGAGTCGCAACAGTTTCCGTCGCACGTGTCACACGAGCCGCTCTAGAGCGTATTGAGCCGCTCTTGAGCGTATTGAGCCGCTCTAGAGCGTATTGAGCCGCTCTTTGCGCGTTTAGGTGGTGTGCACAATGGGAAACAGGGAAGCTCGCCGGTCGCTTCTCACAGGTCGCGTTTTTCAAAGCACTTCCACACTGTGTACTCTTGCAACTTACCATACGCCGCAAACAGTAGCTCGACAACAACGCACCATCCCTGCAGCCTCCTTAGATCTGCTCCCCTCACCACGTACTTCTGACGAAGCCACCGCCGCCCCTCGGCGTACGGTCTGAGGAGCACTGCTGCGAGAGCGAAGGAGGTCGCGGCGGAGAGAAGGCGGAGGGGGAGGAGGTAGATGGGGTCAGGAGGGTTGCGGGGGGCGGGTGTTGTGAGGTTGGGCTCGGCGAAGAGGAGGAGGTAGATGTACGCGAGCGCCGCGGTGAGCCAGATTATGGCGCCGAGTACTGCGAATTGGAGCTCAGTGTCGATGGCTTTGGTGAGGAGGTCGTCTATGATGGACTGCTGTTGCGTCTCCGATATTTGCTCGGTGGGCGATGAGTGGGGGGCTCTGCGTTTCTTCAGTCCTTGCTTCAGTGTATGATTCATGTGGTGCGAGGCTTTGTACGACGTAGGGTGGGTGAAGTGAGGAAAAACGGGTGAGTCAAGAGGGGGGGGGGCACACACACTGTGTGAAAAAGCACACACACTGTGTGAAAAATCACACACACTGTGAACAAGAATGTCATGTCTGGTTGAGCGGCGGCTAGCAACTCCGTGGGTATATGCGTGGTTATAGCAGCCCAAGAAGCGTCTGTCTGTCGCAATCCATGCCCCCTTCTGTAAAAGTGGGACACCGTATTTGTCAGTGTTTGTGAAAAGCCGGTGTGTTTTGTGACCAAATCCGGTGTGTTTGTGGATCAACATTGCGAGCACATCAGCGGCAGCAAGGCAGCAGGGCAGCAAGTCAGCAAGGCAGCAACGCAGGAGTAGCAAGTTGTAGCAAGTTGTAGCGACTGTAATGCATTTTATCGCACCAACGAGCGTAGTTCGTAGTCGGCTTCTTCTGGAAACCAAAACCTTGCAGATCTACCAATTCTCGACGCGAGGCAACTATAGCTGGGGTGCTTGCAGATGCACAAGGTTGGCATTTAAGTTGACGAAAAGGATCAATCGTTGCGCATTTGTCGTTTGCATCGTTTGCATTTGCAATTTTGCTGCTGACTGAGCAGCTGAGCTGCTGACTGAGCAGCTGAGCTGCTGACTGAGCAGCTGAGCTGCTGACTGAGCAGCTGAGCTGCTGACTGAGCAGCTGAGCTGCTGACTGAGCAGCTGAGCTGCTGACTGAGCAGCTGAGCACGACAGTCCCATTCATTTTATCAATCACCCTCTGCCAGTCCATCCGCCTGCCAGTCAGACCAATCCTCCCCTGTAAATGACATTATCTTCCATAAAGTCATACACCCACACCACACGCCACACTCCGCTTCACCATGATAACCGTCTCATCTCCCCCCTCACCCTCCCTCTCCGAGGACACGGATATCTCCACGTCCGTCCGCAAAGACGTCCGCCATTACCAACAACATGCACAAAAGAAGGGGCAGCGTGGAGATGGTGAAGGAAAATGTGGTGTTGTACACGAAGTCATTCAAGGAACAACTCAGGCTTATGATTTGGGAGACGGGTGGATACTCGATGCTCGCGGCACTCCTGCCCATCTTCACGATTTACATGATGACCTCTTGGTACAAGAGCTCCGTGGCTGTTACTGTCAGCGAGACGTGCACACACGAGTACGACCCCGCTGCTTTCGCGCATGGTCCTGCAGAGAACACGACGTTCATCCCCATGTATGCTTTCTTAAGGCGCGAGACGTTCAACGACCCAGTGGATCCTGAAGGCGAGCCGGCTACAAACTTGCTGGAGGGCATAGTGGTCAATGGTAAGTTCACGCTCTACAACGTTGGTATCTTCGGCCCAATCTACGTCAAAGGGATGGGGAGGTGTGGTTTCCTTCGATGTAGTATAGCGTAATGACAGCACACGCGAGTTGTCACAAGTCGCGATGTGGGCTGAGTCGCGATAAGAGTCGCGATAAGAGTCGCGATAAGAGTCGCGATAAGAGTCGCGATAAGAGCGAGCCACTCCACAATTTCTGCACTATTTTTCTCAAATTGATCTGGCTTGGGTTACAAATCTGTTCATTGATTGCTCGGTAAGCCACGCCCTACGATCTCGCTATTGTCGCCGGCCCAACACATCTCCTGCCCTCCCTCCCCCCCCCCCCCCACCTGTTTCTTCAACCAAAGTGTCTCTAACCCCGCCCTCAGCTCTTAACTCTCAGTCTTTCTCTATCTTCCACAATGGCAGAGTTTCGAGGTCCTGCATCAGACTATGACCCATCTAAGGCTCCCAAGCCCGAGGAGCTTTTGGCGCCTGCCGAGGTTGCCAAGATCCAGGCGGCCAAGCAGCGCGCCGACTTGGGCCTCGACGAGGGCTCTGGTGAATCAGAAAGTTCCGAAGAGGAGTCTGATGACGATGCGTTTGATCCAAACAACATGGAGGCTCTCGATGCGGGATCTCCGTCGTCGTGTTTCGCCACGGATGAGAAGACGGAGAACAAGTCAAGTTATGAAGGCGAAACGATTTCGATCCCCCGAGCCAAGCTCAAGCAGATCCAGACTGCCTACAAACAGCTGCAGGCACAGTGAGTGCCTGAAAAGCGCAAGCAAGCCACAAGGACAAGACCACAAGCAAGCACAAACTAACGAACGAGCAAGAGCGCAATCGCACGTGCGAACACAAGGAGCAGAACGAGCCATCCTGAGATCCCCGAGCGCACGGATCCCCGAGCGCACAGGCAGCCGAGCCTGTTTTGAGCGACTCGCGACTCGCGACAAACGAAGAACGACCGAATTGAAGAACGACCGAATCGAAGCGCCCTTTGTTCACACTTGTGCTGTCAACACATTCGTTGGGCTACTGCGCAATTACCAACACCCTCCCGTCCCTCTCGTTCAGGTGCGCTCGCCTCACGCAGGCGGGGAAGGCCCAGACGGCCGTGCTTCGCAACGCGTACGCCGCCAAGATGAAGGACAAGGACGAGCTCGTCGTGGACATGCTGAGGACGCTTAAGGAGAACAAGGTCATGGAGCCGCTGCAGGTGAGTGTTAAGAAGCGGCACGAAGTGCTGTGTGTGCGAGGTGCTGTGTGTGGGAGGTGCTGTGGTTGCGAATATTGAGAGGCTTGGACCCACCCCCCCTTTTTGTTCGCCGCCCATGTGTATTGCTTTGTTCACACATGTGTATGCGTGTACGCGCAGGCGCTGTCTGCCCGGAACGCTCGGATTGGGGCGTGGTCGGCGATGGCTCTCGGCGAGACGATGGATATCGGCGGGGTGTGCACTGAGGAAGAGCTCGAGGAGCTGAGGAAAGACCGGACTGAGCTCAAGAGCACCTTGGCTGATATGAAGAGCGCCATGGCGGCGAGCAAAAACCCGGACGCCGGGCTCAAGATGAAGGTGAAGGAGCTCAAGAAGGACGCGAAGAAGCTCGAGAAGGAGAACGCGAAGCTGCTCGAAGGTCTCCAGCGCGCTCAGTCTTCTTCTGGCGGCGGCGGCGATGGAGGAGGGGATGGGGGCGAGGAGAAGAACAAGTTGCTTGCCAAGATTGAGAAGCTCACCAAGAAGATGGAGAAGATGAAGACCGAAAAGAGCAGTAGCGGTGACCCGCCGTCGTCTGGCGGGGGCGCCGACCCCAAGGAGCTGGCCGCGGCGAAACAAGAGACTGCTTCTCTTGCTGCGAAGCTTTCTGAGGTGCAGGGCAAGTACGACAAGCTCAAGGGCGAGTTCAAGGACAGCCAGTCGCTGGCGGGCAAGAACCAGGAGGAGATCATGAATACGATGGCGCAGGAGGTCGAGAAGCTGGAGAAGGGCAAGGCTGCGGTGGAAAAGGAGCTGGAGGGCGCGATGGAGAAGCTGGAGAAGGGCAAGGCTGCGGTGGAAAAGAAGCTGGAGGGCGCGATGGAGAAGCTGGAGAGCGCGCTGGAGAAAAACAAGAAGATGGAGAAGATCAACGAGAAGCTGAAGGGGGCGAGCGGGGAGCTGGCCGGGCAGCTGACCGTCATCCGGAAGAAGGGGGAGGGAGTGAGCAGGGACTTTGGGAAGCTGAAGCAGTTCGTCCAGCTGCAGGTAAGGCCTGCCCACGCACCCCAACGGACGGCGTCGGGAGCCGGGCGCCGATTCAAATTGCCCTCGTCGCAGCGCCCTCGGCCTTTGTTCACGCATGTACATGCGTGTGCCCCCCAACTAACCCCCCCCCGCTCAGATGGCAACGGAGGTGCCGAAGATCGCCGGCGCGACTACCATGCAGATCCAGTCCGCCACGGCGGCGTTCATGGACAGCATCAAGGACTTGCGCAAGAACTACGAGCTGGAAGTGAGCGAGCGGAAGAGGCTGTTCAACCTGGTGCAGGTGAGTGAGGGGTTGGGGTCTGGCGAGCGAGACGCGAGCAAAGCACGCGCGACAATTCACGCTGCTCAAACACGCGATTGAAACACGCTGCCCTAACTGCACTCCATGCCCCTTCGTGTGTGTGTCTTACTAACACTCGCTTCTCTCGCCTGGCAGGAGCTGCGGGGCAACATTCGGGTGTTCTGCAGGTGCCGCCCGCCCAGCAAGAAGGAGCTCTCGAATGAGGGCGGGGCTGCCGAAATTATCGTCGGATTCCCCGCGACGGGGGAGGTGACGATGAGAAACGACAAGGGCAAGAGCAAGAACTGGGAGTTCGACCAGGTGTTCGACACCGACAGCACGCAGGAGGGCGTGTACGTGCGCGAGCGAAGCGAGCATGTCTCGTTAACGAGCGAAACGCGCGAGCGACGCGAGAATATCTCGTTAACGAGCGAAGAGCGCGAGCGACGTGAGAATATCTCCCTGACGAGCTCAACAAGCACTCACTCGCTCAACCTGTACCCACTCGCTCAACCTGTACTCACTCGCTCAACCTCACGTCTCTCGCAGGTACAAGGAGGTGAGCCCCTTGGTCACGAGCGTGTTGGACGGATTCAACGTGTGCATATTCGCTTACGGCCAGACCGGCACGGGTAAGACGTTCACGATGATGGGCCCCGAGGACAACAGGGGCGTCAACACGAGGGCGCTCTACGAGCTGTTCGATCTGAGCGACAAGCGCCGCAAGACGATCGAGGACAAGATCATCGTGAGCGTGCTTGAGGTGTACAACGAGCAGATCAAGGATTTGCTCGCGGACGACGTGGGAGAGAGGAAGTACACGGTGAGGGAGGGCCCGCACGGCAACTACGTCCCGGATCTGACCATGGTCAATGTCGACAGCTTGGACGAGGTGATTGAGCTGCTGGCCCTGGCAGACACCAACAGGAGCACGGCGAAAACCAACATGAACGAGCACTCGAGTCGGTCGCATCTCATTTTGAGCTGCTACATTCACAGCACCAACAAGCACTCCGGGGAGGTCAGCAGGGGCAAGCTGCACCTGATCGACTTGGCCGGCAGCGAGAGAGTGGGCAAGAGCGGGGCCAGCGGCGTTGCTCTCAAGGAGGCGCAAAACATCAACAAGAGTCTGAGCGCGCTGGGCGACGTTATCAGCGCAAGGGGCGCGGGAAGCAGCCACATTCCCTTCAGGAACAGTACACTGACGCAGCTACTGCAGGACAGTCTGAGCAACCAGAGCAAGACACTCATGTTCGTGTGTATAAGCCCAGTCATGTACAACGCCGAGGAGGGCTTCTGCTCGCTCAACTTTGCGGAGAGAACCAGGAAGGTGGAGCTGGGGAAGGCCAACAAGAACATCGAGAAGGCGGGCAAATAATTGTGAAAGTGTTGGGGCTAATCCAGAGCTGAATTTCACCGTATTACAGGTTCTTCTTGATGTCCTCGAGCTCCGCCAGCGCTGCCTGCGCTCGTCCCTCTTCGGCCGCTTCTCATCCTTCTGCCGCCCCCTTCCCCTCCAACGCCTCCCTCTCTCGCACCGGTCCCTCCTTCTCCCGCTCCAACCTCTCAATCTTCTGCGCATCGCTCTCCCCCTCCTCCAGCACGGGCAGCACCGCCGCCAACCTCCCCTCCTCCATCACCCCTCGCCCCTCGCAGCCCACAGCCAGCACTGCCAAGGCCGCACCGCCGATCTGAATGAAGAGCAGCAGCACATCCACGCTCTTACCACCGCCCGAGCTCGGGGCATCGCGCCGAGCAGCGAGAATAAGAGTTGCCAGTTGACGATCTCGCTCAGCCTGTTAATGCCGCTCGTCAGGTACGGCTTCTTCGCGGCCACCACGCGCAGGCCTATAGACGCGATAATTAGCCCACCGCGTACTGGACTCCCCCCCCGCCCGCCAGCAACCTCAGCCCGCCCGTCAGCGAGATCCTCCTGTACACCTCCGCCACCTCCACCTCGAACCACCAGTACTTGGGCTGGTACGACTCAAACATGAAGCTGAGGTACTTGATCTCCGCGTTGTCGTCGCGTCTCTGCACGGCCTCAAGTATGCCCATCCTGTCTTGGCCGGGGTCCAACTTGCCCTTGACGCCGTGTAGCAGGTAGAGAACGAACATCGGCGTGCCGACCTACCGGGAAGACGAAGATCATATCGGTCGCGTAGCCCTTAATGGCGCCGTCGCACTCGATGCTCATGTCCGCCGTCAAGTAACTTCCGTAGTCGCCGTCAAACGTCTTGCACGGGAACGTGTCAAAGATGGTCATGGAGATCTGGGGCATGAGGAAGTTGTTCAGGAAGAATATCGCGAGTACAGGGCGAGGAATGTCAAGGTGCACAGAGCCAACGTTCACTATATTAGCGTAACTTGGCATGGCTGCCCGGAGCCCAACTGTTCGTACAAGTCGAAGCAGCAGAGCAACCTCACGCAGCACAGAGCCCACGCGCATGGCTAAGGCTTTACTTGGCATGCTTGCACTGAGCTTGGTTGCGAGTACAAGGCGAAGGAGGAGGGTCACCTCAAGACGCACAGAGCTCACGTGCACTATATAGATGTGCTATGGTGGTTCTGTGACTACGAGGGCTGCGAACACAGGACCAAGACGAACGGCAGCATCACGCAACACAAGACCAACAAGCACAACATCGGCGTAAAGTGGAAGCAGTGCCCCGACTGCGACTACAAGGCGAAGCACACATGCGACCTGAACAAGCACATTAAGAGCCAGTACACATCCAAGACAAAAGCGAGCTGCGAGGAGGCCGCCATGCCTTCCTCCTCAAAGCTCCTCTTTCAACTAATTAAACTACTCCCTCCTCATGCGCACTCGTATCCGTATTTCACCGTAAACCAGCACCGTGCAAAAGTCCGCGACCTTGCCCGCCATTGTCAGCGCCACCATCGGCTTCTCGCCGTTGATGCTGTACAGGTTGGGGCAAATGACGATGGCCATGTTCTTCGCGCTCATCTTATTGTTGGCCTCGTTCTGCACTACTGTGCTCGTGAGATCGAACAGCCTCAGCATGCAGCTGTGTGCGACACACCCCTTGTGCCCCTCTTGTCTCTTCACGATTGTTTCCACAGCGTCCAGCACGGCCGACCCCACCTGCACGAGAGAAATGAGTGCTAGACGGACCACAAATAAGCATTGTGAACTAAGGAGAAAGCGTTGGGTCGGTCATTATCCAGCACCCGTTCTTCTCCTGTCAGCGCATTCTTCTCAGAGCGCTACTGGTTCTCGCTTCACTCCCACTCACCTGCATCCCCGCAATCTGTCAGATCTCTGCTATCGAGTTGTGGGAGGTTTGGGCAGCCAGCCGAGTCCGGGCTCTTCAGGGGGTGGTATGAGGTCGGTGTTGGGGTTATACGAGTCGTGCGGCTCCTCTTTAATCTTGAACTCGCCGGACAGCAGCAGAGTGAAGAAGTGGTCGTACGGTATCCAGGTGCGAGTCTGGTCCTCCCACAACACTGCCATACCCCACCGGCAATCCAACTGCTCTACTTGTGCCACACGGGGCGAGGGATGGGAAGGGAGGGTTATCGAGACGACGTCTCCGGGACGCCAGTTTACGGGTGGATCGTTAGCAGCTCCACAAGCGCCACACATCAAGCTGAGATTGAAGCCGAGATTGAGTGGTTGAGAGGGTGCGGCTGTTGGTTTGCAGGATTGGTCTGGTGTCGATAGTGACAAGGGATGTGGATTGGCCGTTGAGGGGGACGGAAGGAGCGGCGATTTGTAGGCGGCTAGGGTCGGATAACCGGTAGGTCGGGAAGGTCTGAGAGAAGCGGACGAGCGGATAGGGTAGTGAGGAACGGCCGTCACAGCTTATGATGATTGGCGAAAATCGCCATTTCGCCGACAAAAGGGACGCTCAACAAGCACAGCAAAGCAACGAGTGAGGCATCTACCTGCTCGCTGCCAATCCTCGCCAACCACACGCTACTCAACCACAATTCCCCACTCCCGTGGCTAGCCTACGGGAGCTGGTACGACCACCCCCTGCCCCCCTTTCAGCGATACTGCAAACTTCAAACGAGCTACAAGCAAACACCACGCTCCCCAGGCTCACCCTCGCCGCTCCCGCAGGTCACTGCTCTCCTCACTGCTCTCCTCACTGCTCTCCGCCGCCATGGACCTGCCGCGCTTGCTCGACACAGACGTGGGCCACTGCCTCGTCTCATACCTCCCCTCCCTCTTCCCCGTCTCTGCCTCTCGCGCAACTCCAAGAACTACCTCGCAATCGAGCCCGGCTCTGAGACGTACTTGCTTCGCTTCAGCCGCCGCCCGCGAAGGCAGCCCTAACCGTTCTTCAAGATCTTCGATGAAGGGTTAACAGAAGGGCTCGGCAGGATTGCAGCGCAGGCCGACCTCTGCGACCCGACAGAGCTCTTGCCGCTGTCCTCGTTCGCTCCCCGCTTTTACAGTTGGTTCTGGCACCTGCCACGGGATGCCTCAAGGGTCGCCGGATACCTCTTCACTGTCTGGTATTACGAGACTCATCCTCTTCCCCCTTACAACGAACCAGACAGTGCGACGTGGAGGGCTACCGCCAAGGCGAGGCGCATCGTTTGCGCAGGGTGGAATTAGTGCCGTGATTTGTGTGCAAGTGCTACCGCAACATTCTTGGGCACTGCCGTTGCAAAGAAGGGCGTTGCAACCGTCTATTGCCGCGAAAAATTAGAGCTGCAATCTGCTTGTGAGTCGCACGAGACAGCGAACGAGCCCATCTATTCATCCATCATCGCTTCGCTCACGTCAGACTGCGAAGCGCACCCAAGCCCGTACAAACAATTTTTATAGCAGCAACCCTAGCAGCTTCCTAACCCCTTCCCTCCAGGTTCTCAAGCATGGACGAGTTCGCGGCGCTTCTTGGGCTTCCGGCTCCTCCTTC
>Ga0307985_10001229_pt1 | contig 14558 bp, 19 predicted proteins | sample EllFjometageno80_FD_203155 | JGI IMG/M metagenome (GOLD analysis project Ga0307985, IMG submission 203155) | Marine microbial communities from Ellis Fjord, Antarctic Ocean - #80 | ecosystem: Environmental > Aquatic > Marine > Unclassified | place: Southern Ocean | collected 2014-10-09 | reverse complement strand
GAGGGGGGGTCGGTCCTCATGTTTTACTATTGGCGCCCTTTTGAACCTCTGGGGTTTACGCATAGCGCTGGTCGCCGATCGTGCCAGTATTACTGTAACAATACGAGCGTAACAATACTCTATATATCATCGCTGAACCATCCTGTATCCCCTCGCGCAACAGCTTACTCACTGATTGCATCTGCGGGTTGTTCGCAGCCATCTGCTGGAGCATGGGATTGCTCTGCATCATGTTCTGCATCATGGCGGGATTCTGAGCCATCTGGTCCATCATTCCCCTCATCATCGGGTTATCAAGCATCGCGCTGAGCCCGTTGGCATCCATCGGCGGCATGCCAGGCATGCCGGGCATCTGCGGCATGCCAGGCGTCGCTCCCAAACCTCCCATCCCCGCGAACGGATTCGCCGCCGCCGCCTCTCCAGCCGGCGCTGACGCAGGTGCTGCGGGCGCCTGTGTGGCCCACGGATTAACCATTGGCGTGTCCTGCAGGGGGGTTAGGGGGGAGGGGGAGGAGGGGGGGGTAGAGTGGACTGCTTGAAAAGCACGAACAAGCTTCGAGTTTGGAGCGGTGTGTTCTGGCGCAGCGCCGTTTTCAACAGCGCAATCTCGAAAACGCTCTCGCTTTGTTCGCTGCGGTCGCTTTCTCACCGCCAACCCCCCCGCCGCCTGATTGCTCGTGTTCGCGGCAGTAGCGCCCGCCTCGGGGCCCATCGCGCTCTCCATGGGACCCTGCATATTCCTGTACATATTCGCCAACGCCTGGAACCCTCCGGGCATGTTCTCAATCTGGCTCATCTGCAAATCATTCCCCCTCTGCGCCTGCTGCATCGCCGCCGGATTCCTCATCATCTCCATGCTCTGCCTCATCACCTCCGGGTTACTCAGCACTTCGCGGAGCTGAGGATTCTGCTCCATCATGGCGCGAGTTTGGGGGTTGCTCTCCATCATGGCTGGGGCCGCACAAGTGTGAGCAAAGGAAGGCGCACACACACGCGTGAACAAAGGAGGGTGCACACACACGCGTGAATAAGGAGGGCGGCTCGGAAGAAGGGTCGAGCGGTGCTAGCTCAGCGGTGCTCGCAGCTCGTCTTGCGCTTTCGCCCGTCTACTATTCGTTGCGCGCTTGGGCCGGTCGTTATGAGCCGGTCGTTTGGAGCCGCGCTTTTGAGCTGTGAGTCCAGAACGCGCGTTCAGGCTCGCGCGTTCTGGCTCGCCGGTCGCGCTTTCACGGCCGGCCCATGACTTGCAATTCGCAAATCTGCGCTCACGCACGCTCCCGGCCCTCCCCGCTCCTTGCTCGCGTTCGCTCTTGCTCACCTTGCAGCGCTTCCGGGTTGTTCAACATCTGCTCCACCATGGGGTTGTTCATCATCTGCCTCATCATATCGGGATTCTGCTGCATCTGGCGCTGCATGTCGGCCATGTTCGGCGTCATTCCAGGCATTCCGCCCGCGCCACCGAACGGGTTGGCGAACGGATTAGCGGCGACGGGGGGGGGAGTTGCGGCGGCTGCAGGGGCGGGAGCGGCGACGGGCTGCACCGTCGGCTGACTACGGACGGCCCCTCGGACCATGTGGATCGTCTCGTCGTCCTTGAAACCGTAGCTCGCCAACGTGCCGGTGTCGGTGAGGACGCGGCCCTTGTAGATCAGGCGCTGGGGGGGAGGGGTGTGAGAGATGAGAGAGAGTGGAGAGAGAGGAGAGAGAGGAGAGAGGAGAGAGAGGAGAGAGAGGAGAGAGAGGTTGAAAGAGCAGCAGCAGGCGTTCCATATGTGCGTGTTCAGCATGTGCGTCCAAAGCACCCTTATCCCGCCCTCATCCGCTCCTCCGCTCACCTGCTCCGTGCTAGCAGTCCCAGAGCTAGCCCCGATAAGCTCTTTGAGCTCGGCAATACTGGTGTCGATGGAGGGCGCGGTCACGGAGAACCGGTCGTTGGCGGAGGCGCGAACGTTCACGGTGACGGTCATGGGCTGGTGAGGAGCGGGGTGAGAGGGGTTGCGCTGAGTGATTCTTGACTCTTATTTTAGCCTGCGCAACTGAGCTCAGCGCGCGCGATGATGGGGAGCAGTGAGCATAACAAAGGCAAGGCGAGGGGCTTTGTGGCGGCTGTGACTATGGGCACACGCTTGGTGCCGCGAAACAGGCTCTAGACGGTCGAGGAAAGCCTAAGCAAACGGACGGGTTGCGCAATCAGGGATTACTTGGGGTTAGGGTTAAGCGCGCAGCAAGCCGGACTTGGGAGCGACATTCACACTGCCGGAAGGGTAGGAGGTGATTGTGTGTTGTGGGGCTCAACCGAGTGAGAGGCATCTGAGAGGCATCCTCTCCGTGAGAAAAGAGAAATTGAAATAAATGAACTCAAGAAGGATGGAGGAGTCTCAGGCTCATAATCAAAGTGAGAACCCAGCCGCTACGAACTGCCACGAACGCTAGCCAGTTACTACACCCCCCACCCACCCCACCCCGACTGTCAATCAGCTGCTCCAGTCGCTCGCAAACCCCCCCCGAAGCCCCACCAACCGCTCCGAGCCAACTTCTATTTTGGGATTGGAGAGTACCCTCTCTGCCTGGCCTGGTCAGTGCCTGTCCACCTGGTTTACAACGCCCGAAAGCAACGAAGGGGCATGGGTCTTTTTGCATTCGACCGTGGCTCTTGTGCACTTGCCACTCCGACCATCCTTCCAACAAACAAAACGCCTCCTCTCCTCCCTCCCCTCCTCCCTCCCCTCCTCCCTCCCCTCCTCTCTCCCGACACCCTCTTGCCCTCGCTAACCCCCCCACCCCACGCACAGACATGAACGGCGGCCAGGATCTCGACAGTTACAGCCTCGAGCAGCTCGGCCAGCTCAAGCAGCAGGAGGAGGGCAAGCTCACGCAGGTAACCCAGCACTACTCCCAGCTCAAGCAGGCCCAAATCCGCTTCCAGAACTCCAAGGAGACGCTCGCGACCATGAAGCCCGAGACGGCGGGAGCGGAGGTCATGGTGCCGCTTACCCAAAGTTTGTATGTCAGTGGCAAGGTGAAGGACCCGACGAAGGTCATTATCGAGGTAAGACTGACGTGAAGCCATGGAACTGGGCGGGGGGCGAGGGACTGGGCGTTCGGGAGAAAGCGCTGCGAGGAAAACGCTGCGAGGAATGGGCTGCGAGGAAAACGCTGCGAGGAATGGGCTGCGGTAGGCACAGACCGACCGGCGCGGAACGAACGCCGAGGAATGAACGCCCAGGAACGAACGCCCAGGAACAAACGCCTCCCGAACGCGCCCCTCCTCATTCCCCTTCTCCCTTCCCCCTTTGCTCACACATGTGCCTTTCCCAGCTCGGTACTGGTTTCTACGTTGAGCAGAGTACGAAGAAGGCGGGTGAGTTCCTGGATCGCAAGATCGCACTAATTGGCAAGAACGCTGACAACATCTACGATGTTGTCATGAACTGCAGGAAGAACCTCGAGGCCATCATTATGACGATGCAGGGGAAGATGTCGATGATCCAGGAGAACCAGAACTCGGCGAGGGCCGGTATGGCTGCTTAGGAGGGTAATCACAGAAACGCTATCAAATTACATTCACAAGGCTGGCCCTGGCGTACGTTGAGGTGCTAATTCGTCTCTGCACACTTCTTCTTCTTTGCCCCACACATCTCATGGACAGGATAACGGCGTTGCTCCGCCGCTAACTCCAGGTGTACGGCGGGAGGCGCTCGCTCTGCTGAAACTTGCGACGGCCCTGGTGCACCGTCACCCCACGCTCACGCGCAGGATCTATACTAAACAAATCTCGCAAAAAAATTCCTGTTCGGTTCATGTGGGGGAAGTGTCAGTTTTCTCGCGGTAGCACCACCAGCCACCCGTCTCCAAAGCTTTCTGGTCAGAGTCCCCGCCCTGCCCTCTCGTACTTACTTGCAACTCCCATTCGCCCCGCCCTCAACGCCTGGAGAAAGTTTACTTAACCCGGTGCCCCCAGTGTCTCAAACAGTCTCGCGCTTGAAGGAGGACAAGAGGAACGTGGAGAGCTGGAAGGATTCCGTGAAGCACAAGCTTGCGGATGTGATGAGGCTGTACAACGAGGTCAAGGGGGTTGAGCTGGGAACGGTGGTGACCAGGGAGCTTTACGACACGGCGTCGGCTGATAATGTTGAGCTGAGGAAGGAAGTTAGATCAGTTACGCGGGAGAATGGGCGGCTACAAGCGGAGTTGGACGTCTTAAAGAACTAGTTTAAGCAACAGTTTGGACTCTTCGTTGCGCCCGCTCCCCTCCGCACGAAGGAGCGATTCGCGCTGAACAAACGGGTTGACGCGCGCCAGGGTTAGGGTTAACCCTAACAGTGATTTTTACATAGTGGTCGTCTCAAGCCGCGTTGTTTGACAGTCGTTTTCGCCGGTCGCTTTCACTCGCCAGCGAATTGAACATATCCCATTGAGGAGAGCTCTTGGTTTTGCCGAAAGCGCGTTCAAAGATCACTTTGGAGAGTTTGAGATTGTTGAGCTCTCTCCAAAACATTCTGCTATTGTCGCAACGAACTACCACCCATACGCTCTTCCATTCCTCCCAGCCCTTTTCGACTCCTTTTTCTTCCCTTGTCGCCTCACAAACCCGCCTCTCCCTCAACAACAAATACTTCCAAGTGAACAAGAATGAATCTCACAATGAATCTCATAAACCTCATCTTTCTCCTCTCCCTCCTTTCTCTGTGCGCCTCGTTCCCTGCCCCGTTGCGGTCCGCCCTCCTCCGAATCTCATTTCCCCCCCACCTAGAAGAGTTCTACACCAAACCCTGCCCCTTCCCTCCATCAACTGATTCTGGCTTTGACCTCTGCATGTCCTCCACCATAACTCTCCCCCCTAAATCCACAACCCTGATCGATCTTTCGATAAGAGTATCAGTCTCTCCCCCCTCTGGCCTCTGGCTGCTCCCCCGCTCCTCCCTCTCCCGAACCCCTCTCCGCCTCTCCAACTCCGTTGGCCTCATGTGAGTCCTGAATGTACGCGAGGGGTCTGGATGGTGAAGTGATAAACATATAAGTCGGTGAAAAGCGGCGATCAGCGCTATGCGTAAACCCCTGCCATACGAAGTGGTGCAAATAGTGAAGCATGAGGACCACCGCAATGCGAGCGCATCATAAATCGTTCGCGGCTCCTTTTTGAGCCGCTAATTGCGCATTCAAGTCACGCTCAAGTTTGCTAATCGTTCGCGGCGCCGTTTTGAGCCGCTAATTGGGCCGGTCATTCAGTGCGATTCTCAAGCTTAGAGGCGCGCTCAAGTTTGTAAATCGTTCGCAGCGCCGTTTTAAGCCGCTAATTGCGCTTTTTGGGGCCGGTCGTTCAGCGCGATTCTCGCAAGGCACGCACAAGTCTGTTTCCTCTTACAAGCCTCGCACTAACACAATCCGAGCAGAGACCCAGACTACACTGGCCCTATCAAAGTCTCAGTCGACAACACGTCCGACGACCCGTACACGATAGAGCAGGACACCCGCCTCTTCCAGCTCGCCCACCCGTCCCTCGTTAGAATGGAGATCGAGCCGGTCGAAGAGGAGGACATCACGGGAGCTGACACGGCAAGAGGGGACGGAGGGTTTGGTTCCACTGGTGCCTAGCGTAATGTCTAATCTACGAAGCCTTCTGAAGTTGTGAAGACTGCTGCCCCGCCTGTGTACACCGCCTAGCTCGCGAGCTTGATCTTGGCAGACAAAGAGCGGCTCACGGTAATTACGCGCTTTTCGAGTTGACCAAGATGCAGTTTAGTTACTGCGTGATTGACATAAGGACGCCCATCTCTAGGCCATCAGGTCACTCCTCTTTCTTGCTAGCGTCCTCTTTCTGGGCAAAAAACTCGTCGTCGTCAGTCTCCTCCCCCTCCTTATCTACTGCCTGATCTACTGCCTGATCTACTGCATCCTCCCCAGACTTTCCCTCCCCCCCTTCTTCCCCTATAATAACCGTGTCATTCACACCTGCGCCCCCGAGAACCCCTTCCCGAAACAACTTCATCAGCCACAGCAAGTACCACAGCACCGCACCTGCGAGAGAACGTGTTAGCGCTACGTTACGGCGGACAACGGCAGCTGTAGGCGAAGAGCGTGTGCGCAGTGCGCGCAAGGGCGCAAGCAGGACGGCGCCGCGCCACGTTGTAGTCGCCATACCCGTGTCTTGCTCGCGCTTACCTCCCATCCCTGCAAAGACAACCGCCGGGACGTAGCAGTGCGGTTCCGGGATCGTAAGCAGGCAAAGCAGCGACAAGCTCAGCGCGAACAGCGGCGTGCTGAGCAGGAACAGCTGTATGATCCCGGTCCGGAACCGAGCGAAGGCCGGATTCGAGTACCTGCGAGAGCGGGAGGGGATGTTAGTTGAGCTGAACAAGATAAAACTGAGTCGCGGGAGCTTGGTCTTTGAGCCGTGTAGTTCGCGCCGTGCAGTTTGAGCCGTGCAGTTTGAGCCGAGCAGTTTGAGCCGTGCAGTTTGTGCCGTGGAGTTTGAGCAGTGCAGTTTGAGCCGTGCAGTTTGAGCCGGTCGCTTTTCGCCGGTAGCTCTGAGCCAGCCGTTCTGACCCGGTCGCTTTTAGCCGGTCGCTTTTAGCCAGCCGCTTTGAGCCAGCCGCTCTTCGCCAACGCCCTTCGTGCCGGCCCGGTCTCTCCTCGCTCGCTTCCTCCCCTTCGCTTCACCTTACCACGCATGCAACTGATCGTCATAAATATGCTTCAGCTTGTGGTTCTTCCTCGCCATGCTCAGCCCCCTCGCAACCTTACCCTGCTGCTCGAGCGTCGTGCAGAGGATGCACACGAAGAGCTGCATCGCGATGGACAAGGAGGTGGCGGTGTGGTAGAGAGTGACGATTAGAGGGGAGGAGGTTGTTACGGTGACTTGGGGTAGGCAGGTTAGGCCGGCAAAGGAGAAACTTGCGAGCAAAGCGGAGATTACTGCGAGAGTTCCCTGGGCGGCCGTCAATTCCTCGATTACTAAAGAATGAGTATCATCCTCATGATCATCATGGTGCTCAAGTATTATCGTTTGGCTGGATTGGCGAGTCGGTACGGGGCGTCTCGAGTGCAGGGATGGGGACTTTTTGTGGTGCGATGAGTGGGGCTTGGCGACGGGGACGGGCATGGTGGGGGAGAGGAATGGGTGGGGTGGGGTGATGCGGTGGGAGAAGGAGGGGTTCAGAGGGTGTGGATGGATTGAGTGGGTGGGGAGCGGGGTTTTGGTCGAAGGGGGGGCAAGGAGGGCGTGTGGCAGTCGAATGAGGAAGCAGTATCTCTAACAGCTTAATGATTGACACATTTCTCTTGCTGGGGGCAACAGGGTCTGTCTTCAACAATTTACCACGAAAGGTTGGTACACCAGGTGCGGTGCACAGTCGCAGCCCGTTTCTTCCCTGGTCAATGCGGGGCCTGGTACCCTAACCCGATTAGGCCGCGCGGTGGCGGCGTTGGCTGGCCGTCGTCGCGGGTACATCGGCGCAGGACAAGCTCGGTTACTTGCGCAGCAGCGACGAGTACAAACAGACACATGCAACCACTTTGCACGAAAGGTGCCCTATTGGACGCTTGAATTAGAAGACAATTTGGTTCGCCGTCATCGCACTGGCGGAGCAATGATTTGTTGGAAGAAGGTCACGCCGCTATCGCCGTCCTCAGCATTCCACAAGTCCAAGAGCTCCCGTTTCAGAGGTTTACTCCACAAGGACATTCTTTTCTACCCGGAAGTCTTGTCTCTCCCGCTCAGGCTCAGGCTCGAGCACCATACAAGGAACCCGTTGCGCGCTCCCCTTCGCCTATTCCCTTCGTCCCTCACCACAATTCGCCCACAACTCCCTTCATGTCCCTCGAAAGTTCCTGGGTTTGTCCCATAGCAAGGGCCGTCTTCGAAATCCCCGCTCTTGGAAGGACAGCGATCGGCCCGAGTTCGACGCGGACTTCCTGGCGAGCGATGGCATCGGAGTTAGCGAGACTGCTGGCCGAAGAGGGGTCGCGAGTTCCTGGACACGCAAGTGTACACCATTGGCGACCGCTTGTTCAGAAGGTTTTTTGCAGGTCAGGCGAGCGAAAATTGACAGCCTCTTTAACCACTCGCAGCGACTTTTGCGCCACGCGCGCATTCTCTCCCGGCTTGTTCGAGGTTTCTGGAGGAGTTCGATCTGGCGGAGGGGAAGCTGGGCGTGGCGGTGGATGACGTTGAGAGAGGGGATGCGTTTGAGGGGGCGTACGCGCCGTGGCCGATTAGGATGTACGTGATCGAGGGCGGTATTGTTTAGTTCATTAGCTGTCCGAGCGAGGCGAGCCACGATGTGGGGAGCCTCACGCAGTTGTTGGACAAGCGGCACGGGAGGTGAGGGGAGGGGGGAGAGTTTGCGTGATGACGGGTCTTGACCGGTCCTGAAGGAGCAAGCTCGACGGTTCTATAGTAGTAAGTTCGATCAAACATGGAGTACTCTATGAAATTCCTAATCGTAAATGCTCTTATTCTGGTGCACTGGCCAGGATTTCAGATGTGTTTGATCGATCTTCAACGAAATAATGTCCATCTTTTGGCCTGCCATCGCTGTTCCCCTTTTGTTCACGAGTCAGCTTTCAATCCCCCCCTCTCTCTCTCTCTCTCTTCTCCCCATGCGCCTTCCCCACATTTTCCTCTCCCTCATCCTCCTCCCACTCTCCACCCCCCTCTCCTGCCCCTCCGGTCAAATCTCTGTCCAGAACTTGACCTCCCCCTGCACCTGCTTATCCTCGTTCCCAGGCACCGACCGCATCGGCTGTGGAAAACACACAAACGCCATCAACTTCTGCCACACTTCCCTCGATTGCGCCACCGCAAACCCCGCCCCCGCGCTCCCCTCCACGACATGGCGCGAATGCGACCCCCTCACAGACAACAATTTCACCTTCTACTGCACCGACCTCGAATGCCCAGCCGGCTTATTCGTAAACACTACCACGAACGCCACCACTTGCGACCCCTGTCCTCCCGGAACCTACCAACAAGATAAAAGGTAAGGCGGAAAGGGGGGAAGAAGGCGCTCGACGCGCTTCTCGAGCCATTAACTTTGTCCCCTTGTTCCTTGTTCGCGCCGCCTTCGTGTGTGTGGGCTTCCTTCCCTCTTTGTTCGCACCGTGTGTGTGGCCTTGTTCGCGCCACCTTCCCTCTTTGTTAACTTTGTGTGAGTGGGCCGCCTTCCATCTTTGTTCACACCGTGTGTGTGTGCCCTCTTTGTTCACACCTTGTGTGTGGCCCTCAGCCCCGCCCGCTCCTGCACCGCCTGTCCGCCCTCCCTCCCCCTCTCCCCCCCCTCCTCCACCCTCCCAACCTCCTGCCAACCCTCCTGCCCCCCCGCCCACGGCGCCGTCCAAGACTTCACTGACCCGTGCGATTGTGACGTTGACGGCGTAATAACCGGCATCACCACCGACAAAGCCACCTGCAAAGACCACGACACGACCTTCACCGGCCCGTCATGCTACGTGTCCATGGCCTGCCCGACGGCGACGGCGTCAGGAGGCACGCCGGGCACCAAGTACCGCGGCTGCGACCTCGCCGTGGACAACTACTTCGAGTACCACTGCGAGCCGTGTCAGGAGGGGTTCGTGAGCGGCATTGAGGACGAGGCGCAGGCGAGTCACTGCGTTGCTTGCCCTGGTGATACGTATGCTAGCAACGGTACGTGCGCGGCGTGCCCTGACGAGTCGCACTCGGCGCCTGCTTCCACGGGGTGTGGCGCGGTTTGCTTTTTTGCGCATTTGAAAGATGACTTCGGGGATGGGTGGGACACTAACGGGGATCAGGCGAGCGTTAGTGTGAGGAAGGCGAGCTCTGACGAGGTTGTCCTTTCCGGGATCGGGGAAACATTCCAATCCGGGGCTACGAAAACGGAGGGACCGCACTGTTTGAAGGGGTGTGGGTGCTGGCGAGCGAGGGCGTCCGGCGGAAATGAGCACTACTTGGGTGAAATGTCTTGGGAGTTCACCATGAACGGCGATATTATTGCTGCGGCTGTGGCGGAAACAGATAGCGCGATGTTCTGCGGCGGCGTGTGCGAGACCTCTTGCCCCCCCGGCTCTGAGCCGAACGCGAACGACGACGGTTGCGGCAAGTGTCCCGCCGATAGGTACAGTGAGAGCACGGGGGTGGAGTTATGCGCCCAATGCGACGCGAACATGGGCACGGGAGGCGCCGAAGGAAGCGTTGACTGCGTGTGCAAGGCTGGATTCTACATGGGCGCAAGCAAGTGTGTGGCGTGTGAGGCGAACACGTAAGTGCAAGAGCGAAGCGAGTGGAGACAAGTCGAGACGCGAAACGCGAGCCGCTCACACCTCGCTCACCGTTCATTTACTCAAAACGCGCGAAAAGCGACCCAAAACGCGCTACGAGCGGCGCATTCTGGCGCGACTCGCTCGCAAATGGCGCATTCTGGCAAACCTCGCTCGCAACCGCGTGTTCTGGAGCGACCCGCTCGCTCACGAGCCTTGTTCCCGTCAAATCTACTCACGCTCACGCTCGCTTCGCTCGCAGGTACAACCCAATCTTGGGCGCAACTCTCTCGAGTCAGTGCCTCGCGTGCGCAGAGGGGGCGAGCTCGGACGAGGGGTCGGCGAGCTGCGAGGCCGCGTTGCCCACGGCGAAGATCCGGCAAGCTGTCGATGCTGTTCTCGAAGGTGAGTCCCCCCCCATTCATCACGTTCTAATCGCGTTCATTCCCTCCGCTGTTAGGGTTCCTAACCCTAACATTCATCACGTTCTAATCGCGTTCGTTCCCTCCGCGGCAGCGAACGAAGAGAAGCGAGCAGTGCGGCGAAAGATGCAAAACCTGTGGGGCTGAAATCACATTGTTCGCCCCTTTGTTCAAGAGTGACATCGCAGAGAACATTACTCTGGGTCCCTCTTTGTTCGCTCCGCCTCGCACACGCGCATCGTTCCTTTGTTCACACGTATGTGTGGTGTGTGGCACCCTTCTGAACGCCGCGAGCCCCCCTCTGTTCACACCTCGTTCCTTTGTTCACACATGTGTGTGGGCCCGCGAACGCGCTCGCGAGCCCTGAACTTTCGCGAGCCTGAACGGTCTATTCGAGGCTTGCAACGCGCTGACTGACTGGTCGCTCGTATTCCCCTCCCTAAATCAGTCTGTTCCCTTTGTTCGCGCAGATGTGGCCTTTGTTCACACACATGTATGTGTACCGCAGGCGCCACGGTTTTCTGGAAGAGCGGGTCGGGAACGCTCGAGCAAACGTGGTCGGGCGAGTACGGGTGGCCGCTTGACACTGCATTCACGCTCGTGTGCACTGTCGGTCCGTCCAAGTGCACCATAGACGCTCGGTCAGGTTATCGCGCAGTTTTGTGGGTGAGGCACGGCGGCAGTGTGTTCAGCAATTTCATTAACTTGGTGTTGAGGGGGGCCAACCGCAGCGGTTACGGCGACCGCGGAGGCGGAATGATGATTGAAGCTGGGTCCAAAGTGAATGTCGTGAATTGCGAGATCGCGTCCAACAAGGCGTACAAGGGAGGGGGCATCTACGTCGACGAAGGCAGCGACGTCAACCTGCACGCTACAGTGTTTTTGGACAACTCCGCAGTAGCGATGGAAGGTGCCGATATCTACGGTGGCTCGGGTGCGGGGACCTCTGTGAACATTTACGGCTCCACGTTCTCCCCCACGAGCGAGGGGAGCGCCAACATTTACACGCTCAAAACCACAATAACGTTTCAAGGGTCTGAGTGCAACGCTGGGGAAGAGGGAGTTAACGCAAGTCACGTTCCGACGATCGATGGCGACCTGCAGTACGTGCGCGGGCGAAACGCGCGAGCGAAGCGAGCATATCACATTATGTGCTCAACCTGCACTCACCTTGCACTCACCCTGCACTCACTTTCGCCTTGCTCCTCTCCAATGCACCCCAGCGCTGACTTAAGAGAGCACACACCCGCTGCACGCTTAGCTTGCTCGCATCCCTTTGCTCACACCGCCCCCCTCCTTTATTCACGCACATGTGTGGCTCACACTCACGCTCGCAGGTACTACGCAGGAACGCCCGCGTCATACCTCGCGGGGCCTGCCGGCTGCCGAGATTGCCGATCCGGGCGCTACTCGGGTGCGCCCCATGCGGAGCTGTGCTCGCTATGCCAGGTCGGAACGTACACAGACAAGTTCAAGACTGTTGGTTGCTCCGGCTGCAAGATGGGCACTTACATGTCCAGCTTGGGCGCCGCAGCTTGCACAGGTTGCGAGCCCGGCAAGTAAGTATGCGCACCACGCTCATTGTATTCGCGTAAATACTCAGCCTCACCCCTTATTTCCTCCAGGTACTCGACCGCCCTGGCCGCGAACAACCACTTCGTCTGCGACGTTTGTCCGATCGGCAAGTCCTCGCCCAAGGCCTCCTCCAGCTGTACATGCGCGCCCCCGTTCTCCGCCCTCTCCGACGACACTTGCGCGTGCGCCGCCGGCTTCACGTTCGACGGCTCAACTTCTTGCGAGCGCTGCGACAACGGGTACTTCAAGAGTGCGACCTCCAACAACCCGTGCACCACCTGCGACACCGCTCTCAAGGGCTCCCTCTCCACCCACTCGGGCGACCTCCCCACCTCTCCGTCCTCATGCGTCTGCGGCTCGGGCGAGGTCCAATCCAACGCCGTCTGCGAGCCTTGTCCCGAAGGTGGTGTCTGCGACGGGTTGGGTTTGACGCTCGAGGCCATGCTGCTCTTGCCCAGTTACTGGCGCACGAGCAACTCCAGCATAGACGTCCTGAAGTGCGACAACGAGGCCGCGTGTACAGCGCCCACGAACTCCACCGACGTCTGCGCGCTAAACCACGTCGGCCCGTTCTGCGAGATGTGCGCTGAGGGGTTTGCGCTTGCGGCCGGCTCTTGCGTGAGCTGCAAGGACGGCAAGGCGGCAAGCGCCTCTCTTGCTGTTATGGCGGCGGTCCTGCTGGGGGCATTGGGCTGGTGCGTCTACAGCATCAAGGACAGGAATGAGGTGGGGGCGGTCGTGGGGACAGGAGGGCTCTTCGTTAAGCGCTTCAAGCTCCCGGTGAAGTTGCTGCTGCAGGTGAGGCGGCGCCGAGAGGAGCGCCGAGAGGAGCGCTGAGCGAAGCGAGGGTGGCGCCAACCAACCGGCAAGGAACAAGCGACCGGCGAGGAACAAACGACCGGCGAGGAACAAGCGCCGAGCGAAGCGAGGGTGGCGCCAACCGATCGGCGAGGAACAAGCGACCGGCGAGGACAAGCACCGAGCGTCGCTCCCACAGCCGAGCGAAGAGTAGCGCCGGCCTCAACCACGCTCGGACAAGCGACCGACCCAAACCACGCTCCTCAAGCCTAACGACTAGTGTCGCTCTTCCGCGCCTCTTTACCCACTTTGTGTGCCCCTTTCTCACCCATGTGTGCGCAGTACTACCAGGTTATCAGCATGCTCGAGGTCGCTTTGAACCTGGAGTTCCCGCCGCTGATGAACGAGTTGGCAAACGGGGCGAGCGTGAGTAATCTGGACGCATTTGCCATCGTACCGACGGGCTGCGCCTTCGCGATGAACACCCACGACAAGCTGTTTCTGTTCAGCTTCACGATCGTGGTGACCGGCGCGGTGGTCGGAGCGTGGTCTGTGATCAAGAAGAAGAGCCTGTTCAAGACGTACTTGATCGCCCTCAGCTTCATCTTGCCAACAGTCACGAGGCTGATCTTCACGACGTTTCCGTGCGTGGAGGTAGACACGGGCGAGAGGTGGCTGGTGGCGGACAAGAGCATTAGTTGCGACGACGAAGGTGAGCTATGCGGGCGGCGAGCGAATAGCGCGTTTTGGGCCGCTCGTAGCGGTTTTGAGCCGTTCGTAGCGCATTTTGGGCAGCTAGTGGCGCGTCTTGGGGTGGGGGGCGCTGAACGAAATGCGCTGAGCGTGCCTGCCTGCGAAGCTCGTTTCTCGTCGTTCCTCCTCGTTTCACGACGCGCTTCCAGCACCCCTTCGTTCCCCACTGCCCTCCTCTAACCCCCTCCAAGGCCACAAGGGTATGGTCGTGTACGCCTATTTCATGTTCTTGATCATCTGCGTGGGACTGCCCGGCGGGTGCTTCGTAATGTTGCTCGTGAACAGGGCCAAGATCAACCCGCCTGGCGTCTCCGAGGCCGAGGCTCTCCGCCTCCGCAAGGCTGACAAGAGTCTGGACTACATCCGGTTCCTCTTTCAGAGCTATCGCCCGGAGTATTGGTACTGGGAAGTGCTGGAGATGGTCAGGAGAATCTTTATGACGGGTTTTTTGGTCGTCTTGGTCCGCGGAAGCGTCGAGCAGATCATCATATGCGTGGTCGTGAGCGTCATCACATTGAAGGCGGTGGGCAGCAGGCGCCCGTACCTTAGGCTGATAGACGCGGATGGGACGGTGGACGCGGTTGCGCCGGACAACAACGACGTGGCGGAGGGCATGATGTGGCAGACCATCAGCACGTTGCTGCTGTGCGTTCTGGTGAAGGGAGACGAGGAGGCGGAGGGAGGCGTGCTTGGGGAAAAGGCGTTGGACGGGATGCTGGTGGCGAGTCAGTTCCTGTTTGTGGCCGTGGCAGGTTGGAAGATGGCTAGGGGGAG
>Ga0307985_10001228_pt1:7500-14562 | contig 14562 bp, 10 predicted proteins | sample EllFjometageno80_FD_203155 | JGI IMG/M metagenome (GOLD analysis project Ga0307985, IMG submission 203155) | Marine microbial communities from Ellis Fjord, Antarctic Ocean - #80 | ecosystem: Environmental > Aquatic > Marine > Unclassified | place: Southern Ocean | collected 2014-10-09 | reverse complement strand
CTGGAGCAGAGAATGCAACAAAAATCCAAGGACGCATACCTAAACGGTAGCTTAATTCCCATTCACGACCCATGTAAGATGCTACACCTAAAATGAAATGTAATACAACTAATTGGTAAGGACCACCGTTGTATAACCACTCATCAACAGAAGCAGCTTCCCAAATTGGGTATAAATGAATACCAATTGCGTTTGAACTAGGTATTACTGCGCCAGAAATAATATTGTTACCATATAGTAATGAACCAGCTACTGGTTCACGGATACCATCGATATCTACAGGAGGTGCTGCGATGAATGCAATAATGTAACAAGAAGTTGCTGTTAATAATGTAGGGAACATTAAACAACCGAACCAACCAATATATAGACGGTTTTCTGTACTTGTAATCCAACTAGCGAAACGCTCCCATAAGCTAACGCCTTCGCGTCTTTCTAATGTTGCTGTCATTTTTAATTTAATTTAATTTTTAAACATCCCAAACTTTTTGCTTGTTAAACATTATTATAAGACTAAATATCGATCATAACTTAAAAATAATTTGTATAATTTAAATAAAAAATTAAAAATGTTTTATAATGATGTTTAATACATATGAGGTAAAATAATTATGTCACATTTTAGTTATATTAAAACACGTTTATTAAATTTAGAATATTTAAGAAAAGCTTTAGATGAGTTAAACGTTGAGTATCAAGTTATTGAAACAAAAGATCTAAATGAAATATCGCATTCAAATTTAGTTATTTCTCAAGAAAATGGTTATGATGTTTATTTTAAATGGGATGGTAGTGAATACGAATTAGTAACAGATTTAAGCTTTTGGCAACAAATTTGGTCAATTGATACTTTTATTACTAAAGTGTCTCAGACTTATGCAAATCAAACTATTCTAATTGAAAGTAGTAAACAAGGATTCGAATTTATTGAGAAAATGAAAAATATAGATGGTTCAACAACCTTAATTTTGGAGAGATGGAAATAATTTTTATTTCCATCTTTTTTATTATTGTATAAATTTTTATACAATATTGATACGTTTATGTCTTGGGTCAATCATATCAAATTTCACTATGCCTGGTTGTAAAGCAAATAACGTAAAATCTCTACCTGAAGAAACATTAACTCCAGGTTTAATTTTCATTCCTCTTTGACGAACTAATATACTACCTGCAGTCACTAATTGACCACCAAATCTTTTAACACCTAATCTTTTTGAATTAGAATCTCGTCCATTTTTAGTACTTCCTGCACCTTTTTTATGAGCCATTATATGATTTCCTTCTTATAAAATATTTATATTTTCAATTAGTACACGTGTTAAATCTTGTCTATGACCTTGTTTTTTTCTTGTTTTTTTCTTTGGTCTCATTTTATAGACAATTGTTTTTTGACCTCTTAGATGTTCTAAAACTTTACCTTCTATACTTACGTTTGTTAAATAAGGTTTTCCAATCAATAAATTACCATCATTATTTACAAATAAAATTCTATTTAATTTTATTTTTGTTCCAAGTTCAGTTGGTATGCGATTTAAATCGTAATATTTACCCTTTTCAACCCAAAATTGTCGACCACTTACTTCTATAATAGCGTATTTCATAATTAATAAAATTATTAAACTACATATACATATATTAAATTCCTTAATTATTTGTCAAATTTTTTAGTACTTTAGGTAAGATTCTTAGCTTTTATTCTAGTAATATACTGACATTTATCTCTGTTTTTTTTATAATTTTATTCTAAATAATGTTATAATCAAAGTAATTTATTCGTTTTGTCACTTAATTTAGTTTTTATTTATAAAAGTTTAAATTTTTCTAATGATTAATTTAAGCTTTTAAAATTATATATACATCAATAAATATCATATCCCTATTGGTGTTCTGGCACACATTTACCCCAAAAAAAACGTTTAAAATTATGTACTTTTTAAAGCTCTTTAAAATATATTTAAATAATAGTAACAAAAATTAGTAAAAGTATAGTATAATTTTAGTAAGGTTTAATAGCAGCACTAGCCCCCGTTTACCATTAGGTATTCGATATTATTCTTTTAAGCTGTAGCTACCACTATAAGTTATTATTAAGAAGAATATTAACTGCATTCATGTCAGACTTTAGATCAATTGTCTTATTTCAATTTTTTAGAAATTTTATAATACATCTTCAGTTTTTCAATTTATTTAGGAGAATATATGTCTCAATCAGTTACACAACGAACTCGTCTTAAAAGTGATCGTTATGAATCCGGTGTAATTCCATATGCAAAAATGGGCTACTGGGATGCAAACTACAAAATCAAAGATACAGATATTTTAGCTTTATTCCGTATTACACCTCAACAAGGCGTAGATCCAGTAGAAGCTGCAGCTGCAGTTGCAGGTGAATCATCTACAGCTACTTGGACTGTTGTTTGGACAGATTTATTAACAGCTTGTGAACGTTACCGTGCTAAAGCTTACCGTGTAGATCCAGTTCCGAATAATCCAGACCAATTCTTTGCTTTTATTGCTTATGAATGTGATTTATTCGAAGAAGGTTCATTACCTAACTTAACAGCTTCAATTATTGGTAACGTTTTTGGATTTAAAGCTATCTCTGCTTTACGTTTAGAAGATATGCGTATTCCGCATTCTTATTTAAAAACTTTCCAAGGACCTGCTACAGGTATCATTGTGGAACGTGAGCGTTTAGACACTTACGGTCGTCCTCTATTAGGTGCTACTGTAAAACCTAAGTTAGGTCTTTCTGGTAAAAACTACGGTCGTGTAGTTTATGAAGGTCTTAAAGGTGGTTTAGATTTCTTAAAAGATGACGAAAATATTAACTCACAACCATTCATGCGTTGGAGAGAGCGTTTCCTTAACTGTATGGAAGGAATTAACCGTGCATCAGCAGCAACTGGTGAAGTTAAAGGTTCTTACTTAAACGTTACTGCAGCAACAATGGAAGAAATGTATGTTCGTGCTGAATATGCTAAAGCTATTGGTTCTGTTATTATCATGATCGATTTAGTAATTGGTTATACTGCTATTCAAACAATGGCATTATGGTCTCGTAACAATGACATGATTTTACATTTACATCGTGCTGGTAATTCTACATATGCACGTCAAAAAAATCATGGTATTAACTTCCGTGTAATTTGTAAGTGGATGAGAATGGCTGGTGTGGATCATATCCATGCAGGTACAGTTGTAGGTAAATTAGAAGGTGATCCTTTAATGATTAAAGGTTTCTACGATACTTTACGTTTAAACGTATTAACAGTTAACTTACCATTTGGTATCTTCTTTGATATGGATTGGGCTAGTTTACGTAAGTGTATGCCAGTAGCTTCTGGTGGTATCCATGCAGGACAAATGCATCAATTACTTTACTACCTTGGTGACGATGTTGTGTTACAATTTGGTGGTGGAACAATTGGTCATCCAGATGGTATCCAAGCAGGTGCTACAGCGAATAGAGTTGCTCTAGAAGCTATGGTAATTGCTCGTAACGAAGGTGCTGACATCTTTAATGAAGAAGTTGGTCCAGTAATTTTACGTACTGCAGCTAAGACATGTGCTCCATTACAAACAGCATTAGATTTATGGAAAGATATTAGTTTCAACTACACTTCAACTGATACAGCTGATTTCATTGCATCAACTACTGCAAACGTATAAAATTCTTGAGATAGAATTATAATTCTATCTCAAAAATTTAACAAAAATTTAATTTAATAATAAATAAATTCGGAGAGTTAACATGAGACTTACACAAGGTGCTTTTTCTTTTTTACCAGATTTAACAGATGCACAAATTGAAAGCCAAATTTCTTACGCAATGGCAAAAGGTTGGGCAATTAATATAGAATATACAGATGATCCTCATCCTCGTAATAGCTACTGGGAATTATGGGGTTTACCTTTATTTGATGTTAAAGATGCTGCCTCAGTTATCTTTGAATTAAATGAAGCTCGTAAAGTTATCACTAAAGGTTATATTCGTATAAACGCTTTTGATGCTAGTTATGGTACAGAAAGTTGTGCTTTATCTTTTATCGTAAACCGTCCACAAAATGAACCTGGTTTCTACTTAGAACGTCAAGAAGCTGATGGACGTCAAATTAGATATACAATTAAAAGTTACATTACTAACAACAGCCCACAAGGCGCTCGTTACTAAAAATACTTTTTTTGTAATAAAGAAGGTACACTTAAGTGTACCTTCTTTTTTTACGGTTTACGAAATGGGGCGCACAATATTTTCAAAAATGCTTTTGGAGGGTCTGTTTTCGGGCTGAACGAAATATTTGACGATTTAAAGTAGTCTATCTATTCTCAAAAGAAATTTCCCCATAAACCGTAAATTCCTTTCAAGGAAATAAAATTTGTTTGCGGAAACGCTATTAGGATGGCCAAAAAATTAAATAGACCGAAGTACAACAAATTCGACTTAAATTCTACTTAAGATACTTCAGTAGTTGTTTTAGATACTTTTGCTTATCCATTTATAGATTGGTTTCTTTGCTATTTTTAGGAATTTTTAGATCTTAGAAACTATATTTAGAAAATCTAGTTTCTAAGATTTAAAAATTCTTTTGTTATTCTTTTATAATTAATCAATCGGTCTCATAGATAATACAGGCTCGTTAGCTCTATTAATACCTTTTTCAAAACCTGCAGCTGCAGCTCTTGATCTACCTGAATGCCACCAATGTCCAATCAAGAAGAAAAATCCAAGGAAGAAATGAGAACAACATAACCATGATCTTGGAGATACATAATTAACTGAATTAATTTCTGTAGCAACTCCACCTACGGAGTTTAATGATCCTAAAGGTGCATGTGTCATATACTCTGCAGCTCGACGTTCTTGCCAAGGTTGGATATCGTTTTTAATTTTGTTGATATCAAGACCATTTGGTCCACGTAATGGTTCTACCCATGGAGCACGTAAATCCCAAAAACGCATAGTTTCACCACCAAAAATAATTTCACCACTAGGTGATCTCATTAAGTATTTACCTAATCCAGTAGGACCTTGCGCAGAAGATACATTAGCACCTAAACGTTGGTCACGAACTAAAAATGTAAAAGCTTGAGATTGAGATGCTTCAGCCGCTGTTGGACCATAAAGCTCACTAGGGTAAGCTGTGTTATTAAACCATGCATAAATAGATGCCGTAAATCCCATTAATGAAATTGCAGCTAAACTATATGATAGGTAAGCTTCACCTGACCAAACAAAAGCACGTCTTGCCCAAGCAAACGGTTTTGTAAGAATGTGCCAAATACCACCAAAAATACATAAAATTCCAACCCAAATATGTCCACCAATAACATCTTCCATATTATTAACAGCAATAACCCAACCGTCGCCACCAAAAGGTGAACGGAATACATAACCAAATATAACAATTGGGTTTAGTGTAGGTGTTGTAATTAAACGAACATCTCCACCACCAGGAGCCCAGGTATCATAAACACCACCAAAATACATTGCTTTAGCTACTAATAAGAACGAACCTACTCCCAGTAAACATAAATGAATACCTAAAATAGTTGTCATTTTATTTTTATCACGCCAATCATAACCAAAGAATGGGAATGATTCTTCTAATGTATCAGGTCCAAGTAATGAATGGTAAATACCACCAAAACCTAAAACTGCTGATGAAATTAGATGAATAACACCGACAGCAAAGAAAGGAACGGTTGATGTAATCTCACCACCAGGCCCAATTCCGTAACCTAGAACTGCTAAATGTTGAATTAAAATAAAACCTTGTTCATAGAGAGGCTTTTCTGGAACAAAATGTGATACTTCAAATAATACCATAGCACCAGCCCAAAATACCATTAAACCAGCATGAGCAACGTGCGCACCCAATAATTTACCTGAAACATTAATTAAACGAGCGTTCCCACTCCACCATGCGAAGCCTGTCGATTCAATATCGCGGCCAACAATACTACTATTAAAGGGCGTTTCCACGTGGTAATACCTCCTCAGGGAATACAAAATTTTCATGTGGTTGATCTTGTGCAGCCATCCATGAACGAATACCTTCATTTAATAAAATATTTTTTGTATAGAAAGTTTCGAATTCAGGATCTTCAGCAGCACGAAGTTCTTGGGATACAAAATCATAAGCACGTAAATTTAAAGCTAAACCTACGATACCGATTGCACTTGTCCACATACCTGTAACTGGTACAAAAAGCATGAAGAAATGTAACCATCGTTTATTTGAAAAAGCTACTCCAAAAATTTGCGACCAAAATCTATTCGCAGTTACCATTGAATAAGTTTCTTCTGATTGTGTCGGAGTGAATGCTCGGAATGTATTTGCAGCATCTCCATCTTCAAATAATGTGTTTTCTACTGTAGCACCGTGAATAGCACATAAAAGTGCGCCACCTAAAATACCAGCTACACCCATCATATGGAATGGGTTTAGTGTCCAGTTATGGAAACCTTGTAGAAATAATAAAAATCTAAAAATTGCTGCTACACCAAAACTAGGGGCGAAAAACCAACTTGCTTGACCTAATGGGTATAGTAAGAAAACAGATACGAAAACTGCAATTGGTCCTGAAAATGCAATAGCATTATAAGGTCTAATTCCTACTAAACGAGCAATTTCAAATTGGCGTAAACAAAACCCAATAATACCAAATGCACCGTGTAAAGCGACAAAAGCCCATAAACCACCAATTTGACACCATCTTGTGAAGTCACCTTGTGCTTCAGGTCCCCAAAGTAATAATAGCGAATGGCCCATACTATTAGCTGGAGTAGAAACAGCTACTGTTAAAAAGTTACAACCTTCTAGATACGAACTTGCTAAACCATGAGTATACCATGATGTTACGAAAGTAGTACCCGTCATCCATCCACCTGTCGCTAAATAAGCTGTGGGGAATAGTAATAAGCCTGACCAACCAATAAAGATAAATCTATCTTTTTTTAGCCAATCATCAATAAGATCAAATAAACCACGTTCTTGGTTTTTTCCAACAGCAATGGTCATAAGTAAAAATCCTTAAATAAATGTTTGCTTTAGT
>Ga0307985_10001228_pt1:0-5000 | contig 14562 bp, 10 predicted proteins | sample EllFjometageno80_FD_203155 | JGI IMG/M metagenome (GOLD analysis project Ga0307985, IMG submission 203155) | Marine microbial communities from Ellis Fjord, Antarctic Ocean - #80 | ecosystem: Environmental > Aquatic > Marine > Unclassified | place: Southern Ocean | collected 2014-10-09 | reverse complement strand
ACTTAACGTCTGACTGCGTGCCTGTTGAAGAATGAGCCGGCGACTTATAGTTAGTGGCAGGTTAAAGTAGAGAATACTGAAGCCATAGTGAAAGCGAGCCTGAATAGGGCGTTAGTCACTAGTTATAGACCCGAACCCGGATGATCTAACCATTGCCAGGTTGAAGCTTAGGTAATACTAAGTGGAGGACCGAACCGACTGATGTTGAAAAATCAGCGGATGAGTTGTGGTTAGGGGAGAAATTCCAATCGAATTCGGAGCTAGCTGGTTCTCCCCGAAATGTGTTTAGGCGCAGCGGTTAATGTTATAATTTAGGGGTAAAGCACTGTTTCGATGCGGGCTGGTAATTCGGTACCAAATCGTGGCAAACTAAGAATACTAAATGAATAATTAACCAGTTAGACTGTGGGGGATAAGCTCCATTGTCAAGAGGGAAACAGCCCAGATCACCAGTTAAGGCCCCAAAATATTTACTAAGTGGCAAAGGATGTGAGTTTGCACAGACAATCAGGAGGTTTGCTTAGAAGCAGCAATCCTTTAAAGAATGCGTAATAGCTCACTGATCGAGTAGACTTGCGCCGAAAATGAACGGGACTAAGTAATTTGCCGAAACTGTGAGATATTTTATATATCGGTAGGGGAGCGTTCTGTTGTAGGTTGAAGCATTAACGGAAGTGGATGTGGACGAAGCAGAAGTGAGAATGTCGGCTTGAGTAACGAAAATATAGGTGAGAATCCTATACCCCGAAAACCCAAGGTTTCCTCCGGAAGGCTCGTCCGCGGAGGGTAAGTCAGGGCCTAAGGCGAGGCTGAAAAGCGTAGTCGATGGACAACGGGTTAATATTCCCGTACCATTCTTTATTGACAACGAGGGACGGAGAAGGCTAAACTAGCCGGATGTTGGTTACCGGTTTAAACGTTTAAGATGTTGAGAAGTGGCGAAAACACTTTGAGTCAATACGTGAGTAGGAGATGTTAAGGCATCGAAGTAGTCTATGCCAAACTTCCAAGAAAAGCTCGGACTGTCATAAATAAAGAATGCCTGTACCATAACCGACACAGGTGGGTAGGTAGAGAATACTAAGGGGCGCGAGATAACTCTCTCTAAGGAACTCGGCAAAATAACTCCGTAACTTCGGGAGAAGGAGTGCCTTATTTATAAGGTTGCAATAACAAGACCCAAGCAACTGTTTATCAAAAACACAGGTCTCCGCTAAGTCGCAAGACGATGTATGGGGGCTGACGCCTGCCCAGTGCCAGAAGGTTAAAGAAGTCGGTTAGTATTAACGAAGCTGATGACTGAAGCCCTGGTGAACGGCGGCCGTAACTATAACGGTCCTAAGGTAGCGAAATTCCTTGTCAGGTAAGTTCTGACCCGCACGAAAGGCGTAATGATTTGGGTACTGTCTCAGAGAGGGGCTCGGTGAAATAGACTTGTCTGTGAAGATGCGGACTACCTGCACCAGGACAGAAAGACCCTATGAAGCTTTACTGTAACTTGAAATTGAAATTGGACTTTACTTGCGCAGCATAGGTGGGAAGCTTTGATGATATTCTTGCGGGAATGTCTGAGCTATCAGTGAGATACCACTCTTGTAATGTTAGATTTCTAACTTTGTACCATTAGCTGGTCAGAGAACAGTTTCAGGCGGGCAGTTTGACTGGGGCGGTCGCCTCCTAAATGGTAACGGAGGCGTACAAAGGTTTCCTCAGATCGGTCAGAAATCGATCGTAGAGTATAAAGGTATAAGGAAGCTTGACTGTGAGACCTACAAGTCGAGCAGGGACGAAAGTCGGTCTTAGTGATCTGACGGTACTGAGTGGAAAGGCCGTCACTCAACGGATAAAAGTTACTCTAGGGATAACAGGCTGATCTCCCCCAAGAGTTCACATCGACGGGGAGGTTTGGCACCTCGATGTCGGCTCATCGCATCCTGGGGCGGTAGTACGTCCCAAGGGTTGGGCTGTTCGCCCATGAAAGCGGTACGCGAGCTGGGTTCAGAACGTCGTGAGACAGTTCGGTCCATATCCGGTGTAGGCGTTAGAATATTGAGAGGAGCCTTCTTTAGTACGAGAGGACCGAGAAGGACATACCTATGGTGTACCAGTTATCATGCCAATGGTAAACGCTGGGTAGCTACGTATGGAGTGGATAACCGCTGAAAGCATCTAAGTGGGAAGCCCACCTCAAGATGAGTATTCTCATCACTTTAAGTGAGTAAGGTCACGGCAAGACTAGCCGTTTAATAGGCATTAAGTGTAAGTACAGTAATGTATGTGCTAAGATGTCCTAACAGACCGAGGACTTGAATTTTAATAATCTTACTTATTTTCTAATAAGTAAGATTTTCTACCTTGGTGTTTTTAGCATTATGGAACCACACTGATCCATTTCGAACTCAGTAAGTGAAACATTTTAGCGGCAACGATACTTGGAGGGTCACCTCCTGGGAAAATAGCTCAATGCCAAGGTTCAATTGTATAATAAAATTAAAAAGTTACTAAAAAGGTTAGTCTAACTATTTTTGAAGCCAAATCCATAATAATAATATATTTAAAAGGTCCTTAAATCTAAATGGAAACCACATGATATTTATTTCCTTAATATAAATAGTTGTACTTTAGTAGAAACCAATAAAATTTAATTTACTAGTTTCTAAGGGTTGTAATAAAAACAACCTTATTAACAATTATAACACTATTTTATGAAAAATGTGATTCAAAAACATTAGTTCCGTCTATTTATATATTTCTTACTATTATGTGTACAATTAAATACAAAATAGTTTTTTTTGTACGTTAAAATTATAACATAAATATATAAAGAAATTTTATTGTGGATATTTACAGGTTAGTTATAGCATTATCTTTTTTAATTACGTCGTCTTGAGTTTTATTAGTCCTCTAGCAATTTAATCTCACTACTTTTAGAACCTAGTTAATAAATAAAATTAATTTTTTTTAAATTTTATTTGTTGCATAAGATTTTATACTATGTTTATAATGTATATTACGTAAATTAAAACGTCTAATATTTATTCATAGTTTTCTTTTTCTTATAAAAACTTATCCTTAATAATTAAAATATTATTCTATGGCAGTCCCGAAAAAACGTAAGTCAAAAGCAAAAAAAAATAGTCGTAAAGCTATTTGGAAAAATAAAGCTGTCAAAGAAGCACAAAAAGCTTTATCACTAGCTAAATCTGTTCTAAAAGGAAAAACTACTAGTTTTATTTATACTCTAAATGAAGAAGATTAAAAGATTAATCTCTTCATTAAGCGGATGTGGCGGAATTGGTATACGCGCTGGGTTTAGGTTCCAGTAACATTTATGTTGTAAGAGTTCGAGTCTCTTCATCCGTATATTATTAAGTTTTAAAATTATAATAAATAAATTAAGTAGAGTTGTTCCTTTTACATTAAAATATCTAAGAGCAATTGCTTGTAAACCCCACTTTCCAAGTGCCTCAGAAGATGTTTTATTACTCTTAGTAAATAAATTAAAATTCTAGGTATTAAAATATTTAACCGATCAAATAAGGAAATATGAATCGGATCTGCTATTTTTAAGTTATGCAGAACGAATACTATGCCTATTAAAAGAGACTTTACAAGTAATTCGTTATTTAAATGTAGATGAACTTAGGATTCTTTGTATCCCTATTACTATCAAATTTATGTAGGTATAACCAAATGTAAATTAATTGATAAAACTATTGATATAGAAATTGTAGATAAGGGTACTCCTGAAAAATTTAGGGATATTAATGATGAATTAGTTCTTATTTTTCCTATAGGTCACCCTTTCCCAATAAAAAATGAGATTAAAAAAAGAAGATTTAATTTATTTAGATTTTTTTACCTTAAAGTTTAACAGTTTAATCCGGAGTATTCTTATAGAAAATGGTATATAGTTGATTTAATAACTTACTTTAGCTCAATTGAAGTTATTAAATTAAGTACCGGTTTATGAATATGTATAGCTTTTGTCTCATTAATTTTGATTAAACAAGAAATATATATATAAAAAATAGATTACGATAATTAAAGGAATTAAGCTAAAAAGTAATATTTTAGTGTTAATAAATAAATTTCTAAATCTTAATCTTGTAATAACTTTTATAATGAATTAATAAAATTAAAAAAAGAGCAACTAATATGTTTTAGGTACTGTTCTAAACAAGTTGACAACAATCTCAATTACTTAAATAATGTACGTAGAGACACTAATAAGATAAATTTAAAATTATGAAATACGCTATTATAGAAGTTAGTGGTCGACAATTTTGGGTTGAAAAGGGTAAATACTATGATTTAAACCGTATTCCTACAGAATTAGGAGCTCAAATAACTTTGAATAGAGTTTTATTTGTCAATGATAATGGTAATATATTAGTAGGAAAATCTTATTTAGATAATGTTAAAGTAGAAGGCAAAATTTTAGAACATTTACGTGGCAACAAAACAATTGTTTATAAAATGAGACCAAAAAAGAAAACACGTAAAAAACAAGGCCATCGCCAAGATTTAACCCGTGTATTAATTGAAAATATTAATATTATATAAATAAAAGTTATTAGGAATTTTTATTATGGCTCATAAAAAGGGTGCTGGAAGCACAAAAAACGGACGAGATTCCAATGCAAAGCGTTTAGGTGTAAAAAGGTTTGGTGGCGAATTGGTTACGGCCGGGAGTATCCTAATCCGTCAGCGTGGTATGAAGTTTAAACCAGGATTAAATGTTTCATCAGGTCGAGATTTTACGTTATTTGCTTTAGAATCTGGCACCGTTAAATTTGATATGATTGATCCTCGACATAAACGTGTTAATATAATAAAAATTTAACTTCTTATCATGCTTTATAGTAAAGAAATCAATCAATTTCTTTCTTTTAATTTATTATAGAAAAAAAAGCACTAATTCGAAAGAATATCCAGATATTTTTGCTGAACTGTGGCTATATTAATTTTTTTTAATAAGGTGGTACTCAGATTTGAAC
>Ga0307985_10001224_pt1 | contig 14584 bp, 21 predicted proteins | sample EllFjometageno80_FD_203155 | JGI IMG/M metagenome (GOLD analysis project Ga0307985, IMG submission 203155) | Marine microbial communities from Ellis Fjord, Antarctic Ocean - #80 | ecosystem: Environmental > Aquatic > Marine > Unclassified | place: Southern Ocean | collected 2014-10-09 | reverse complement strand
ATATTTCTGTTTCTAAATCAAATCTATCATATTGTGCCATAGTACTACTCATCATTATTAAAAGGTTTTTCTAGTGTGATTGAACCATTTGAATTGGGAAGAATTTCAATTGTGTCGTTTTCTTCCCATCCCAATTTCTCAAGGTCTTCATCATTTAATTTAATGAATAAATCTCCATTATCTTCTTCTATATATTTCATTCTTTATTTTGTTCCCATATATGTGAAAGGTTTATCCCACTTTCCAATATCGGTAAAGACATAAAATGCCGTAGAAAAATAATCGGTCATCATGTCCGAATCATCGTACCAATCTTTCCCACCATCTTTTGCAGGAGCGGTTTTGGCGATTGTGTCAATTCGGTCTAACAGTGTTTTCACTTCGTCTTTTGGAGTCATCCAAGGAGAAATTCGTCCGAAACCATATCCGTTCCCTTCTTCACAGTCATATTCAGGATTGGCCTCTAAATTCCATTTCGTGGAGGACAATAATTTAATATCTACACCAGAGAGGTGTCTGTTTTTCACTGAAAATTTCAGTGTTTTCCCAAACTCTTCTTTAAGAGCTTTACGGATTGATTTCGTTTCTTCTGCTGTAAGATATGCCATTTTAACTTCTCGTTTGGGTTAGTTGGAAAGGGTTAATCCCTAACCTTCATGGACCATTATACAGTAAACCGGGCTGAAAGTCAAGTGTTTATACAAACTTTTTTTAGTATAAGTGGGTATAAGTAGGTATAACTAAGTTAAAATGGTTTCAACTTAACACCCCGCTCACGAATCAGCTTGGTCAAAGAAGCACCATGGTTCGCATTGTGCTAGATAATCATACAACTTATCAAATGTATCTAATGTGTGAAGAAGTTTTCCATCGTCATCAAATACCTCTGGCTCTACTCCAAGAATATTGTCGTTTATTCCTGCGGTTGTCTCCCACATCCACCACTGAAGCCATTCAAAGGCTATCTCCCCTATGAACTCTTCCACCAGATCCTCCATTGCCATTGAATATTTCTCAGACACTAACGAAATATTATAATTGTCAGGCTGAATAAATTTGAGAGCTTCAAATAATTTTTGTTCAGCATCGTTTTGATGTTGTATTCCATCAATATATTTTTTCAAAGTTTCTTTTTTTATCATATTTTCATTTTATTTTATACATATTTTAATACCATTTCCCACATAACCATCACACCATTTACCGCTAAAAATCCAATAAAAAAAATCAATGGCCACAGTAGAAACCGAAATAGAATATTGTGCATTTACTCCTTAAATATATTGTTTACCTTTATTCTCGCAAGATATTACACCACTTCATTCCATTGACCCGATCTCTGTTCTCCCATTCTGAAAACCTACCATTTGCATCTACATAATGTAGAAATACTTGTGCCAACTGTGTTCCCTCGTTATATGGTTCTCTCCAATGAACTATCTCGCATCCCTTATATAATACTGCGTCACCTTCTTCCAGAAGTATAGAGGTGGTATCTCCTATATACTCTTTATGCATATTTTCTATGGAGGTGGGTCTATCTATATTACTTTCCACCGTTTTGTAGTCTGTATTGTTGACATATATAGGCCAAATTTTTCCTGTAGTTCTAAGAGACAATGATACTGAAATTTCACAGGCCTGTCTATCTATATGCTTTTCTAATATATCACCGGCCTTATAAGATCTATAATAGGTATATGTCGATAACAACTTCATACCTGTTAATGATTCTATTTTTGGTAACAAAAAATCTGATAAACTTTCCATTACGAAATCTGCACCAATGGATGGTGTATTTGGAACTGCCGGATCATCTAAGGCATGGTCTGCGTAAGTTCTTGCTACATTATAGACATATATACCCAAAAAATTTGATAGTTCTCTTGATAATAATTTTGGAATGATCACATAACCATTGTCTTTAAATTTTTTTACATTATCCAAATTCACCCCCTAAATGTATTGTTGACCTTCTTTTTTGATTTCATCATCTTCAATATAAGTATTATCATTATAACTTTGAGCCAACCTCCATTTTAAATAATCATAGGCTTTAATCGGTTCATATCTTGATGGTTGATCTGTGAAATTTTCAATCATCACATCACGTCCACAATCCACAAAATACGGCATCGAATACCTTGATCTTGTCATATCGGTATTTATTATTCTGTGATTTGTAGATTTGAGAATACCGTTTGACCATCGTGAAAAAAGGTCAGCAACATTCAGTACAATAGAATTTTGCACTATTGGAGCATCTACCCATTCTCCTGTTTCTCTGTTCTCAACTTGAAGACCTCCCACATCATCAAAACGCCAAAGTAGAGTTATGCTTCCATAATCAGTATGACTACCTCCGCGTAACTGTCCTTCCTTTACTTCACCATCCCATTTCGGATAATGAATAACTCGCATCGTTGAACTTCCATCTATGTGCTTCTCTACAAGAAATCCTTTTGGCAGAGAAAACATTTCTTCAAATTTGTAAAGGAATTCGTATGAAAGTAATCGTGCGATACGTTCAATCTTTTGGGCAAGAGGTTTGAATTTTGGTGTTCCGTGTTCTCTCGGCCAATACTTGTCTTGCATTCTATCTGGTGAAACCCAATTGTAACTTTCTTTCAAATCGCCAGGTGTGCTTGGAGTAAGACGCTCGTTCTCCAAACACGAATAACCAAGATTTTCTGTCACACCCGAATAGGCATGAAGTTGTTTTACGTCCCTTGGTAGTTGAAAAAACAATTCCATTTGTTCTTCCCATTCTCTGAATACTGGAATCCACTCATCATAGACGTGTGTGAAACAAGCGAAACCTACGGTAGTGTAAGCGTCAAACATTTGTTCCACACAATCTTGACTTCTAAAATCTATGATTGGGATATTCATTTTGTAAATACTCCTTATCCGTATATGTTACGTTGTAAAAAATCATATGTGTTTTCATAATTTTTTACTGCATGATTCCACCTATTTCTTTTTGTATTCAAATTTTCAATGTATGGCGCCCACTCTCTTTCGAAACTTTCTTTACTTTGATCAAGCCCCCACATTACTTCATGTAATGCCACAGGTGAATAATGCATTCCTGTAGCAATAGTATGAATTCCACCAAGAATTCCAAAATACCCCCGAAGTTCTCCTACGCACCGCTGTTCAGCCATTCTGGACATAAAAGGATGTCCTTCATGTAATTGACTCTTTTCCTGTATGTGTTTCCAATACTGAGTATCGTTTCTATGTGAAAGTATGTAATGTAAAGATACAAATTCAGCAAACTCTTTAAACAAACCTTTACAACTATAAGTAAAATTATCTCTATCCCATTGAGAAATTCTATCACGTTTTAATTCTCTGATCAATTCTCTTAAAAATTCATGTACAGAATATAAACCATTACTCTCTAAGGGTTCAATAAATCCAGAACTGAGTCCTAAAGCGACCACATTCTTTTCCCAAAGCCTTTCATGAATACCAATTCTCATTTTTATTTTTTGAAATTCAGCCTCATCCGTACCTATATGTTTTTGGAATTGTTTTAATGCTGCATCATCATCAATAAAATTATCTGAATATACATAACCAGTACCCATTCTGCTCCATAGAGGAATAGACCAAATCCAACCATTTTCCACTGCTTTACAATCAGTATAATTAACTAATTCTTTTCTCTTGTCTTTATATGGAAGTTTTGTTGCCCATGCAGAATTATTTGGTAAAATATCTGAATATGATTCAAATGGAACCTTTAAGGTTTCCCCTAGTAATATTGAAGCAAATCCAGTACAATCAATATATAAATCTGCTTTATATTTTTCATTTAGAGATTCAATTCCATCTTCGTTTTGTTTTATGTCTGTGATGTGTTCTTTTATATGAACAAGTCCTCTAGGTAAACAGTAATTATCTCGTAACCACAATCCAAATTTAGCTGCATCAAAATGAAAAGCTGAATCTTTAAATAACTGGAAATTATTCAGCTGATTGTCTTCATTAATAGATAATTTGTTTGAATTTACTAATGCCATTTGAGAAAAAAAACAATCAACATAATCAGTATATGGGGTTTCTGGATAAATAAACTTTTTATACCACCAATCATTATATCCATTACCAGTAGTTTCCATCCCATAAGGCATACCAAGAGGATAATGAAAATATTCACCTTTTTTATAAAAATCTGTAAATTGTATACTTAATTTATAAGTTCCATCAACATATTTTAAAAAATCTTGGTCTTCAATATCTAAATAATTAAGCCAATTTCTTATTTGACCAATAGTACTTTCCCCCACACCAACTGTTGCTATCTCAGGAGATTCTATTAAGGCAATTTTCTTATCTGGAAATTCTTTTATTAGAGTAGAGGCGGACATCCATCCAGCAGAACCCCCACCAACAACTATTATATCGTATGTAACATTATCCATAAAAAACTTCAATGTAGTTTCTGATTTATTGTTAATGGGGAGCATCGGTTGCTCCCCATTAGTTTTAGTTTTTAACTACAAACTTCCTGTTACACCTTGAACGAAATAATTCATCGTATCAAGTTCTCCACGTTTGATAGAATTCGATGGAACTTTTGTGCCATCTCGTTTTGTGACGCCAGCACTGAACGGATAGAAGTCATCAAAATTATCGTCAAGCCAAGATGTCTTGACTGTCTCAACAGTATTAATAACTTTGCCAGGCACGTTGACACCCCACGGGCTAAGAGCAACACAGTTTTGTTTGAGTCCCAAATTCATCCTACGATTTGGTTTCCAAGTTCCATTTGCAACTTCATTAACTAATTGTTGGTATAATCCAGACCAGTGAAACATCATTCCTGTGATGTATCTATCGGGCCCGTTGTTTCCCATTGGAGCATCATTACCCATACTCCAAACTTCTTTACCATCGCGTTTCCAAGCCTTTTGTGCAATAACAACTACACTAGGTGAATCCGTTGTGGTGTAAAGAATGTCATTACCGTCATCAAGAAGTGCTTGGGCTGCATCCATATCTTTTGCGGGTGCAAACCAACTATTAATCCAAATCACATTTACTTCAATATTTGGATTTACACTTTGAGCTCCAAGAGTAAGTGCATTGATGTTACGAACAATTTCTGGAATTGGATGTGAACCAACCACTCCGATTTTGTTTGTCTTGGTCATCATTCCTGCCGCAATCCCTGTGAGAAAACGTGCTTGATAACTCATACAACCATAGTTATCCATATTGGTATCGTTACCCTTGTAACCTGTGGCGTGCATGAAAATTGTGTCTGGATATTTCTTTGCAGCCTTTACCATACCATCCATATAACCAAATGATGTTGCAAATACAATATCATTCTTTCGTGCAAGTTTACCTAACAACTTTGCAGCTTCTGCTTCTGGTGCAATTTCAATACCAGTTACTTTGTGACCATACTTTGTCAATGACTGAAAACCCTGTTCGTGACGCATTGACCATCCGCCATCATTTTTTGGGCCGACTAACAGGTATCCAACTTTTACTTGTTCTTTACCAATTAGTGAAATACTAGAAGCAATAAGAATTACTACTCCTACGACTAATACTATAATTTTCTTCATATTCAATCTCCTTCCGAGATTTGGGTTAAATGAGTAGCTTCCACCACCCACCTTAAAAGAGAGTCATAATGACTCCCCATTCATTTTATATATTTGTCATACCACAATTTAATGGAATGTACTGGCCATTGTCCATAAGTTGGTGCGTCAGGAAGCCGACAATCTATATAATCAAGTGACTTCGCTAAGTTAAATATTTGTTGAAAATTTTCATCTGATTGTTTAAATATAGCAGTGGTTTCAGCTTGTGCTGCTCTCCAGAAAGGTGTATCATATACAGACCCTCGTACATAGTGCCATAAAATAAATGTATGTATTTCATGAATATGTTTGTTGATCATGGATGTTATATTTTGCATTTGGTAAATACTCATCGTCATCTCACCGTTCTGTGATAACTGACCAGAACTCTGATCCACAACCCAATCAAAAGTAAATCTAGCCACATCTAGATAAGATGCTATTGCAGTAGATTCCATCGGTTCAAGGAATGTTAATCTATTACCATTTAATATTATTTTTCGTCCATTGGAATCTATTCGCATAGGTTCTTTGGCTTTATATGATTCAAATGGTAAATTGACCACTTCCTGTTTGTGGTCAAAATGTCCACTATAAGATTCTGACGCTTCTGGAAATATTTCACTAAAATTGGTCTTAGCAGTTTCCAGAGAAGTAATATCTTTATTATACAGATACCCGTAAGAAGTAGTGTCTGTAGTATTTGGAATTATAAATGTCCAGCCATCGGGTGTTGCTACATGCCTAGTCCAATTTTGAGAAGTATCTGGGCTGGGACCTACTGCCAATAAGACTGAATTTGCTGGAATATACAATGGAGTATATTCAATAGTATCCTTATTAGTATTACCTCTACAATCAAAAATAACATCAGCATCTACAGTATCAAGATCAGTAACATTTTCTTCTTTGACCGAAAAAAATCCAGAGTTTAATATATATTTCTGTAAATATTTTGGGTCTGCTTGTATTGCAACACTTTCAAAATCAAAGCCATGAAAAATGTTTTTGTTTTTCTTACTGAAATTTTCATATAAGATACCCAATTTTGGAGTAGCTCGTATTTCATTATGATACCAATCAATACCACACGCATCCCATAATAATTTGGGTGCTCGTAATATCGATGCTTGTCCTACTGGAAATGAATCAATTTCGGGATCATATATCAATTCTACTTCAATATTCTTATTGTTTCGGGTAAAATATCCATAATGTAATGCCGTCCACACTCCACCATTTCCACCACCTATAATTGAAATTTTCATATTTTTATCTATTCATTTTTTAGTAAGATTTTTTTCTATTATTTTAATTATTTTTTTCTTGAACTGAAATTTATCAAATAATTTATAATAATAAGAAAGCAGTGTGGTTATGGAACCACTCGAATACTTATGATTTTTTGTAGCCAACATTGCTTGAGTGATTTCATTAAGTTCTTTGTCCCAAAAAAATTGTCTAAAAACAATTGGCCTTGTTGTATGGAAACGAATATTAAAACATATTTGTTGCCTCAAAAATGATATTGAAGATGTTTCCTTTTTGAAAATAAATGCATGATCTGCAGTTCTAAAATATTTCGCAATATCAAATCGGCCTGGAATATGTAATGTTTTGTTTGCAATGTCATTATCTTCAAACGAGGCGGCGGTCTGTGACATCAATAAACTCTTTTCATACGGTGCAAAAAATACCTGCGATGATGTGAATGAAACACATCTGTCAGACCTGTCAATAATATGAGTATTATAAAAATTTTGGTCATAATCGGGACTTGAAACATGGCCAATTGAATCTATATCCAATTGGTAATCATAATATGATTTTACTCCATATAAATTATGTAACTCATCCAGTATTGCAGGACATCGCGACATCATGTTAGTTGCCTTATCTTTCCCTGCGTATTCTATTAAAAACTTTTTCAAAATCGGGATGGGTTCTTCTGCTCTAATCCCCGCCTCAAACCCATGTCCAACTGTAGTATCTACTCCCCACCATATTACAATAGGCTTTTGTATCATTTTCATTTTACTCTTTTTGTGTTAGTTAAACTGGAGCTAACCAGAAAGATTCCCACGGAAATTCCAGCCAAATATTCTCCGAATCCTTCGCCATTTCCTGTGCGTAGTAGTGAGGTTCAAATTCGATTTCATTGTTCCACCATAAACTAGCAAATCGTACATCACATTGAATTTCCAATGGACTTCCTTTTCGTGGTCCAGTAATGTATTTTGTCATCTTCTCAAATGTTTTACCAGAATCACAAATATCATCAACTATCAAAACTCGTTCATCTGTGGGCCTTGGCAAATAATCTTCCCATTCCGCAAAATCTCTGAGTGCTGCTTGAACAGGCTTGAACGGAACTCCAAACCAATGACTCATCATAACGCCTGGGATTAGTCCACCACGAGATAATCCAATAATCACTTGTGGGTCAAATTTATCGCGGACAATATCTCTACACAATACATTAACATCTCGTTTCATCTCTTCCCAGCTATACCATACTTTATTGCTCATATCTATCCTTCTCCATATACAGTATTGAGTTGACGATTAACCTTAACAAATGTAGTACACTTAGGTAATGACTTTATAGTTTTGGCTCCAGCGTAAGTACATGCACTTCTTAGTCCACCAAGTATATCTTGCAGTGTATCTGCAACCCTACCCCGATATGGAACTTCAACTTTCTTTCCTTCGGCTGCGCGATGGGATTGTTTTTCTCCATAGTATTTTATTTGGGCATCATCAGAGGACATGCCATAGAATGTCATTGTGTCATTTTCAACTTCGCCTTCACATTCATCATGACCTGCTAACATTCCACCTAACATTACAAAGTCAGCACCAGCACCAAACGCTTTAGCAATGTCTCCTACCACTGTGCATCCACCATCTGTGATAATATGTCCACCCAAACCATGAGCTGCATCAGCACATTCTATTGTTGCTGAAAGTTGCGGGTATCCAACACCTGTCATTTTTCTTGTGGTACATACACTTCCAGGCCCAATACCAATTTTCACAACATCAGCACCAGCGAGGATTATCTGTTCTGTGGCTTCTGGTGTACAGACATTTCCAGCTATGATTATTTTATCTTTGGTTGCTTCGTGTTCTCTCATCAAGGAAACATAATCATTAAATCGTTCTGTGTACCCATTTGCAACATCAAGACAAATCCAAGGAGCTGTGTCAGAATCATAGTCCAAAGTATCTAAATTTTGGTCTAATCCGATTGTTCTTATTATGTTTTTGTTCCATCCCCATTCTGTAGAGCTGACAAACTTACAAAGAGCTGTAAGCATAGGATATTCCATAAGAACATGTGCCATGGCATTAGTTCCTGTATGATCCATGTTTGCGGCAATTATAGGAATTCCACTCCATCTGAATTTTGAGTGTTTGAAGGTAAATGATCTGGTGAGATCAGCATCCTTGCGTGAGGTAAGTTGTGATCTTTTGGGAGATATTAAAACGTCAGAAAAATCGAGTTTCACATCATCTATAATTCGCATCTAAACCCTTCCGGTTTGATATATTAAAATGTAAACAACAAGGAGCCTTCCGCTCCTTATTGCTATTTAGTATCCTTCTGAGAGGTTCATCGCCAAAATTCTAAACCACTATATTGTTTTATGATACTTTTATCTAGAACTTCCAACGGATCATTTTTACTTTTTGATATAATTGGTCTAATATCATGTAATGTGGGTATCCCATATATAGTATCGTCCTCACGAATATCATTTTTTATATTATCATAATCGTGTTCATATTTGGGAATTTGTAAAAATTCATAAATTTTATTTATAATATTTTTAGTATCACTAATTAAGTCTTCATATTCGACAAGATGAATAATATTTTGAAAGAGCTCTCGATTTTCGACAAAAAGTTGTGATAAACCATTCAATGAACTTGCAACTGGACCATTGCTTGCAGTGTCCATCAAATTGTGACAATGATTATTATCGGTAACTCTCTCCCCATTCGCCATCAAATTGATATCTAGCATAGTCAAGTTTGTTCCATTGCCACCATTTACCTTTTCAGAATATTTTCCATTCAAAAGAATAAATGATGATAAAATATCTAAAATAGAACGAACAGGACAAATAATCTTTATATCTTTGGTGATCATTCCTGCCTCGGCAAGTTGAGATGACCAAGCCCGATTTTTATCTATAATAATAGGGTTGTCTATATCAGAATACCAATCATTACAAATTTTTGTAATAGTTTTTTTTCTAAATTCTTCTTTGGGGAAAGCTTTATATGTATTATTTTCAGTGATAACATAAGTGAAGTCTTTTATAAATTCAATGACAGGAGATGTGGGACTAACATAAATATCTGGATTTTGATTTAATATGGCCCCCAATAAAGTTATACCCGATCTAGGTAGTCCAGATAAAAAGAAATAAGTTCTTTCACTTTTCATGAATATCTTTTATAATTGCTTTTGCCCAAAATTCAGCGTCTTGAGTCAATATATGATAATCCACCTCTTCTTCAGATGGTGGCTCAAATATTTGATTTGTGTCTTCAAATTGACTTTCCTTTATTGTATCCATCCATATTGTAATATCAGCATTAAATAGTTTCCGAGTTTCTTTTGTGGGACATATAAAGTCAACTATTATAAAATCATTTTCTTTATTAGAAATTGATGCATCTTTCGCTAATGATGCCATACGTTTCGCTTGGCGGATTCTACCCTCTTTTGAAAAGTCCCAATCACCAGCACCGTCATTAGCAGCCGCACGCACTTCATCGGCGTTAAATCTACATACTGTTCCATTGTACGTATCTTTTATGGTTTGGGATAAAGTCGTCTTTCCACTATCGGGAAGTCCCATTATCAATATTGTTTTCATTTTTTCTTATCTCCGTTGCTGAAATTTTCTCTATAAAATCTGGTAGTTTTTCACTTGTAATAGTATAACCAACATCCCGACCAGTAGTAATATCTGTAATGTTAGGAACTTGTAATATAACAAAATCGTGTTCTACTGTGTATCCGTGTTTACTCAAGTCTATTTCTATTCTTTCAGCCACTTCAGAATAAGAATAAGGATTGTTACTGCTTTTCTCTTGAGATCTAACTACAATAGCAACTTGACCTACTCTATCGTAAGCTTTAATAAAGAGTGCGCGATGACCTGCGTGCCATGGTTGATATCTACCCATTAATTGTGCGGTGGGTTCATTCATTTTAAATGTCATCATTTACCTTTTCTTGAATTGTTTTTTCATTAAAAAATTTACGAGGGTTTCCACACATGTAACAACTACAGTTCTTTGGAGTATGTGCTTTCAGTCCAATGAGGGTTGGAGTTGGATCAAACCATGAAAACCAATCGTGTTTGGCCACTTGTTTCTTTTTCTTTTCTTCTTGGTTTCTACGATAATCTTTCGTTCTCATTTTGCCTTCCATTGTTACGCAGGAAACTGAAGTCCTTTTTCTTCCATCGAGTTGCGTATTTGTTCTCGAATATGTTCTAATGCCAAATCGCCTGTTTTATACTTCCCTGAATGATATTTCAAAAGATATCTGATTATTTGATCTATATCCCAAGCAAGAAGAGCCCAATCCATTGACTTCGCTGCAACATTAAACTCTTCTTCATCTTCTGGTAAATTGAATTTTAGTATTGCTTCCATAATATTACCTTCTTATTTTAATGACCATTCCATTCTTTGATTATTATAAGATCCAGAAAATCCAACGTGAGTAAGTTCACAATATTCTGTCTGACCCACGTACTCAATAGGACATGGTTCTGGATTGGTTATTATAATCCATGTCAGGATAATAGACTGAACTAGAAACATTGCAGTAGTGGTGATTATCATATTAAAAACTTTGTTAATTTAAAAGGGGATGCGTAAGTTAATAGAACTCAAGGTCAAGCCCAGCTTAAACCTCGTACCATCCTATACTATTAAGCGGATGACGATTCCCGCCGTTCTGGTTAAATGGTCAGGAGTCACCTGCGCCGCCCCAGAAACAACATCCCCATTATCTTTTTGATTCATCTTTTTTAGAAGAATATCCGTCTTTATACCATCCATCACCTTTAAGAATAAAACTCATCCTACCAGCTACAAGTTTATGTACTCCACCTTCCTTTTCACAACTTTTACAAACAGTAAGTGGTTCATCAGAAAATTTTTGTAATTCTTCCCACATTCCGTTACATAAGTCACATTGATATTCGTATATTGGCATCACACTCCATTTGAAGTATTAAAAGATATAGATATTCTTTCTTCTTCTTCATTTTGACTTGGTTCAACAAAATGTTTTAACCAACCTGGAAATATATATAAAGTATTTTCAACGGGTGGTAATCTATAAAGTCCTCCAAAACCCATATTATAATAACGTAAAAGATCTAGATTCGGAGCTTCAAAGATTATATGTCCACAATTTTCGGGAACCTTAATATAATATACACCAGCATACATACAAAATGGATGACTATGTGGAACATTGGAATCTTTATATCGATTAATATTAAACCACATATTAAAAACTATTTGAGGAAATTTAGAATCAAAAGTGTCATCATCATTTATTGTCCGTTCAATAGCATTAACTAAATGAGCTGGCTCTACACTATCCAATGGTAAATCTGTAGATTGAAATCCACCCAAATTACTTTTTGTAACAGAGTTATAATCACGTGAAGAATATCTTGTAATAAACTTTTTCAGTTCTTCATTATCTATTTCCAATTTATATTCATATATTGGAACCATGAATATTTCATGTTTTTTCATAATGTAAGACCTGTGACAGCTTCAAGATAATTTGTACTAACTTGAGATCTAGCATCATCTTCAGCTACAACATTATTACGACCAATTGTAATGGATTGATTATTTCCTGAAATTATCCACGGCACCAATGCAAACCCCAGTTGACCGCCTGCACTTGGTGGTATAGTTTGTAACATCATCGGTTTATCAAGACATAGTTCACGACCGCCAGTCTCTCCACTTTTAAGTGTTTTTTCATCTAGTCTTGTAATGATCTCTTCACCTGTAATCAATTTTAATACTTTAACACTACTCATCATATAATTCCTTCCTGTTTATTATTGTTTATTTTATACTATCCTTGAAAAATTCTTGTACTTATCAAACCTAATAATATCCTTAAATTTATCAAAGAGTACATCACCCTTATGGCTAATAATAAATACATTTTGGTTTCCTGTTAAATGATTAAGTATCTTTAAGAATTCATCTGTACCATTTGTATCTAATGAACTATCGAATACCTCATCCAAAATCAAAAGATTGGTATTTACACTATTCTTCATCTTAGCAATTGTCCGCCAAGTAAAAAGAAGTGCCAAGTCGATTCTCATCTTCTCACCCTCACTAAATGAATCATAAGTAAATTCATCTCTATGTCGTGACTTAATTTTCTCTTCAAATTTTTCATCTAAATTGAAAGACACAAAGAAATCCATTGAAGCAAGATACTTGTTGATTAACTGATTCATTATAGGTAGATACTGTTTAATGATACGTGTCTTGATTCCAGTATCTTTTAATAAGACATAGGCTGTTTCATACAACAGTTTAGATGATGACAATTTTTCTTGTTTTTCTAAACATGATTTCAGTTCATTCTTTAAGTCTTTTAATTTTTGTATCTTGTCACCGATGTCATCTTCTCTATCCTCTATTTCCTTAATTTGACCTTTTAATTTTGTAATATAACTAGATATCGCTTGGATTTGATTTTGATTAGTGGTGATGGCTGTCTGAACTTTCGTTACATGATCTAAATGTGATTCCAAATCTTTAATTTTATTACCAAGTTGTAATAACGCACTTCCACTTTTATGCATCATACCATGATGTTCCTCTATCATTTTAGATTTATGTTCTTCGCCTAAGTCTTGATTACATGTAGAACAAGTATCATTTTGTTCATAAAATTCTATTTCATTTTCTGCAGACAACATCTTTCGTTCAATACCTTTTTGATATCCTTCCAACTCCTTAAGAGTTTGAGATGTCTTATCATCCGTTATCGAGTCCATCAACTCTTTTATTGTGGTATTTAATCGGGCAAGTTCCTCTTCGTTGTTAGTAATATCACGTTCATTATGTTGAATTTGATTTGTCTTGGTCTGACGTAAATCATTAATTAACTCTTCAGTAGTATTAATATTTCCAGTGGCCAATTTTCTATTTATCTCAACATTTTGACTGTCATCTCTATTCTCTGATATTTTGAACTTCAATAAGTTATTCATTACAGAGAAGATTTGAATATCAAGTAGATCTTCAATAATATTTCTACGGTCTGTTGTTTTTAATTGCATGAATGGGATATAATGATTTGCTCCCAATAAAACAATTTGAGTAAAAGATTTATAATTTAGTTTAAGAATAGTCTTTTCAAGATACTCCTGCTGATCGGCACTCCTAGCATCTTGATTCAATCTTTTATCATCGATAAAAATTTCAAAGATATTTTTCTTGATTCCTCTACGAACCATATAAGATTTACTACCAACGTCAAATTCTATTTCTACCAACAGTCCACAATTATTAATAGAATTTATTAATTGTGGTCTATTAATTCTTCTAAATGGTTTGCTAAATAATCCGAAACACAAGGCATCCAAGACAGTAGATTTACCTGACCCATTTTCTCCGACAATTAATGTTGTAGAACTTCTATTTAATTGAACTTCAGTGAACTGATTGCCAGTACTTAAAAAATTCTTCCATCGTATATTTTTAAACTCTATCAAATTAATACTCTTTCAATACCTGTAATGTATTACGATGTTCAAATTTATCTTCTGAAGATTGTAGTTCAGCTTTCAATATGAGTCCTACCATCTTATTAAAAGTGATATCTCTTTCATGTGCCTGAAAAGCAACTTTTCTAAAAACATCATCTGAAATCTCTATATCAACCGATGTAT
>Ga0307985_10001223_pt1 | contig 14589 bp, 22 predicted proteins | sample EllFjometageno80_FD_203155 | JGI IMG/M metagenome (GOLD analysis project Ga0307985, IMG submission 203155) | Marine microbial communities from Ellis Fjord, Antarctic Ocean - #80 | ecosystem: Environmental > Aquatic > Marine > Unclassified | place: Southern Ocean | collected 2014-10-09 | reverse complement strand
CCTAGCTTTGTTGCTCCTGTACTTATTGAGACCATAATAAAAAGACCTTGGAAGTTCCTTCCTTATATAATAATGGCAGAAGTTACGAAGAGTATGTTTAAGGAAGAGCAAGACGTTAGTGATGAAGAGTATCAAGGAGTAATGAGTACAATGTCAGACTATCTTCATAAGAGAGCAAATGAGAAAGGTGACTTGTCTATAATTCCAGAAAGCGTACTGCCACTACCACATAAGGATTCGCTAGGTAGGGCACAGATAGTTGACGTAGGATACTTCTATCCTTGGGGAATGTTCTCAGAAATATTCCGTCAGTTAAGTCCTTTTAAAGAAGAAGGTTCAGAGATAACAGGAGCAATGCATTCACTGGGATTAATGGGTAGCCCTCTACTTAACATTGCAGTTACTTCCTTGACAGGCAGAGACCCATTTACAGACAGACAAATACATGATGAACTAGCTACAAGTGGTGAGAAGTATGCATCATGGTTTAACTATGCATTCAATCTGACACTACCTCCAATGTTCCATGGACTTAGTCCTGTAGGAAGTACAGACGGATTTTTCGGTAAGGGTGCTATGAAGAATCCAGATGCAGGAGGCTTCGGAGCTTTAACAAGACTCCATCAAGCATACAATAACAAAGTAGGCAGAGAAGGGGAACCTAAGTTTACAGAAGCACAAGCGTGGTTCCGTATGGTTGGTTTGAACTTAACTCCTTTAGCTCCATTTGAATCAAGAGCAAAACAAGTCAACTTTGAAGTGAATAAGATTAAGAAGTTACAGAGGGCACTCAAGATAAAGTACATGAAAGGACTGCAAGCACAGTATTCTAAGGAAGAGTTAAAAGAACTGGTAGCAGTTGAGCTTGAGAGGATTAACAGGCAGACGGAGAAACTTAATAAAAGGATAAGCAAACCCCTTCCGGCCTCTTTAAAAAGAAGCAAGAAGGAAATGCTTAAGTCTAGGGAAAAATATTTGAAGTACTTGAAGTCACAGAAAGCTGGTTAAATAGAATCAAGTATCCGTTTAATCAAACTTATTTCATTATCATTTTCTGTGGTTGTTTCTTCAAGCTCCCCAACTCTAAGAGTTAGGTTTTTTATTAAAAGACTTTGGGCTAATATTTGGTTACTAGCCCTTTCAATAGCTGTTACAATTAGCTCGTCATCACTCATTTTAGAGAGACGGGCCTCCTCTAGGGTTGTGATCTCGCTCATAGTCTAGTATCGGGATTTGAAGTTTAATTAGTTCAGGTAGTGGGAACATGCGCCAGACTTCCTCTTGAGGTAGCTTAGTCACTTGTCCTCCCCGTTTAAGATATGCCTCTACAGTTTCTTTATTTTTCATATCTCACACGATCCCGCCACACAAGCTAGTTCCTGACTAGCAATTGTATAGTCTTCTTCTTCGTACTGAGATAAGTCTTCCCAATGGGCCTTTGCAAGCATACCGCCTAACTCAATAAAGGTCTTCTTGTCACATTCCTCATAAGGAGCTTGTCTGTAGCTGTGGTCTGAGTGTGGAAGAAAAGAAACCCCTGACATAACGTCAAAGTTCTTAAGCACCCATGAACCAACTTCCAGCCATTCTTCTTCCTTGACCGTGATAGTGATTGAGGGCTTATGTTGGCACCAGTGCTCTTGGTAGGTCTTCCAAGTCTCTAGCTGGAATAGAGCAGACCTGTCATTCCTAGTTATGCTACCCTTCGGACTTTTTATAGGGAAGGAGAACACAGCCGTGTTACTGGGGTTAGTAACGTCAGGTTCCCAGTACCATTCAAGGTCTTTCATGTAGGCCGTTAGCGGATCTTTTGAATCCATCCTGACACGTCTGATGTAGTAAGGAGAGTGCCTTGAGTGTATTCCACTCGCACTGTCCACTAGCTGTGAGACTGTACCTGACGGCTTAACGCACGTGATAGATGCACTAGGATTAATACCTATTTCCTCTGCTAACTTAAGGTTAGATGCAATGGCAATAGACCTAAGATACTGTAAGTCCTCTGGTTTAGGATTAGCGGTTATCTTGTTGTCCATGATACCAGTTAAACTAACACCTAGTAGCCTTTCCTCGTCACAGTTTTTGACCCACTCTCTTGGTAGGTACTTGAAGTTAGTAAGGGTAGACTGGATTGTACCCAGTACCGTAGCAAGTTTGACTTTTCTTGCGATGTCCTCAAGTTTATCCTCTGTGCGTATGACTACTTCAGAAAGGTTACAGAACTCTCTTGATCGTAGTATAATCTCAGAGCATGGGTTTGTACCAAAGGCATGGATGTCTTGGTTTACGAATCGATCTGAGTGCTTACTAGCTTGAACTCCTGAAGCCTTTGAAGAGAATAGTCCTCTTTCTCCACTCTTGGATTCATATAGGGATGTCCACTCACGTAAGAACGTACCTGTCTTTGGTGTTTCGTGGTAGTTAGCAGAATTGTTAGCTAATGCACGTTGAGGGTTATCTCTCCACCACTCACCTGACTTAGCGTAGCGCATTTCATCGTCATCAAGGTCACTCAGACTCAGTAGGGCTGAACGTCTTACACCACCTACTACTACTATCTCAGCAATTTTACATACTATGTCATGACACTCAATCGGATTGAGTCTGCGTGACTTAGCTTCTTCTGCAATCTTGACTACGAACTTGAACAGGTTGTCTAGTGGCTCCGGCCCGCTGGCTCTGCCCCCAAAGGTCTTAAGGATTGTACCTGCACTACGTACCTTGGACAAGTCCCACTTAGGGATGTGACCAGAATAAATGAGTGCAATCAATTCCTTAAGGGCTTTAGCCCATCCTAACTTAGAGTCTGCAACCATAATGGTAGTATCTGTAGGGTGCAGTTCATGTGGTATAGGAGGTAACTTTTCTGTGTGCCTTCTCTCTACACTGAATCCGATTCCTGTACCATTCATTAGGACGTATAATATCTCGTCAAAACTACGGATGCTGTCAATGTGAATGTAACTACAATTATAACCTGCTACGTTCTCCTTCTTAAGGGCTGGCCCTGCTGTCATAAGGCACCTCATTGAGGGCATTATCTCTAGGTTAAGGACAGCACGTTTCAGGTCAAATATGTCCGAATCCTTTAGTGTGTACGAGTAGTTCTCAATCAGATGCTCCTTAAAGAAGTCGAAGTACCTGTCTATGGTTTCTTCCCATGTTTCTCTACGCTTGGAGTCATAGTTCCAGCGTGAGTACCTTGATAGATGTATGAATTGCTGATACTGCGTAGGTAGTACTGTCATGTTCGTTCCCTTTCTATTAACTTGTCTAAGTATTTTTTAGCCTTGATTAAGTCCTCTAACCCGTTCTTAAACGGGAACCTTGTTACGTACTTAACTATATTCCCCTGTAGGAAGTCCATCTTATTAGCAATGATGTAGTCAAGAGGTTCAATGCCTAGTCCGCTCTTATGATAGTGACTTGGATTGATCATTTCCTCTTCCTTCTTCCTATCCTCTTCATCCAAACTATAGTTTGTCATTTACCTGCCTCAGTTAAGATTATCCTTGAATTGTTAGTTGCCTTGCCATCTGTTGTCTCCATGAACAGCTTACCGGACTGTTCCAACGATGTGATGACATAGTCGTACTCATTATGACCACCATCAAGTATCTTAGACGCAAGTAGTTTCTGCCTTGAAACTGCTCCGTTTCTGTTGGCTAAGTACTCTAACAACTTACGCTGTTTGTTCTGGTGGGTACTCTCTCCTAAGTCTCGTTCAAAGAGGTAACGTGTACACTTCTCGGCGTACAGGGATAAGGAAATCCCGCCCATTACCGCTGATTCGGAAATGATCTGAGACTCGCTATCTATAAGATATTGAAATATTAGTGCTAACTTGAGTACACTCGGAGACCACCGCTTAAGGAAGGGGTCTAGGATAGACTTAGTACCATCATCTGAGTCCTGAAAGCGGGAGAACATGTCATTGTGATAATCCTCAAAGACTTTCTTTGCTTCAGGCGAAAGACTATACTCTATGGAAACGGAGATATTGTCGAGTTGATTGTATATCTCAGACAATAATCTGTACGAATGTAGTTCCTGTATCTTAATATTTTTGTGTGGTAAAGCATGAGGTGTCTTCTCTGATACAGGTGGCTTGAATAACATAAACCGTGCTAGAAAGCCTGACCCTGCATCATCCTTACCAAGTAGGCCTTGAAGAAATTCAATTGTAGACACGCCGGATATTCCAACAAAAGGGTAGCGTAGAATTTTACTTCCTCTAGTCCTTGTAACGTCCTCAAAGTAACTTGGTACGTCATACAGTTCTGTAAGGTTCTGGCGGAATCCTCTGTTGTGGTTTGATTCAAGCATTGCCAACCATGCACCAAACTCTGAGAGTAACCACACACCACCGCCTGTTTCATCCATACGGTCAATGCACGCTTCCCACGATGCCTTGTTAGGTAGTACAGTCCTCATGGACTTGTACCTGTTAAGTTCGTTATTATATTCGACCACTTCCTCGTCGTCCTCGCCTGCTCCATGTTCACGTAAGGATGTGATCCTCGCCTCTAGTTCCTTGACCTCAAAGATAATCTTTTCCTCACGATCCTTAAGTCTAGCTGAACCAGCATTCAGGGCTGTGGTCTTGAATGAACCACTCTCTGAGATTGAGAGGAACCAGAGGTTGCCGTATAGTGGAACGAAGTAGTTAGGTGGTTGAATTGTTAGTTTAATTCCTGCATGTGCTCCAAGACAGGAGATAGCCGTACCGTAGATAATAGCTGAACTTGCCTCAGTCAATTCGCAGGCCTCACGTACATGATCCTTTAGGATTGACGGCATGTGTGTATCATCAAACTCTTCAGGCTCGTTCTGCGTAAGCAGGTTAGAACAGATAGCCTTCATGTCGTCTGGCTTAGGTATCACGATATGAGTCTGTTGGTGATGCCTTAACTCTACTGCACGTTTCAGGAACAACTCACTAACTTTAACCCCTAGTGAGTCACATATACTTTGAATGCTACAACCTGAGTGACACCGCATAAGTATCTTCTCTGCCTCAAGGGTAACACTCAAGGAGGCCTTACGATCGTCATGCGAGGGGCATTTCGCATTGGCAGTCGTGCCTGACCATGTAACCTCCCTGAGTTGTGAGATAACTCTATCGTGTGTAACTTTGATGTCATTAACTGTCTGCGACCGCTCTGAGTCAGTCAGGTGTTCGTCCACAGTAAGATTGTCAAAGTCCCATGCCTTATTCATTTCTAACTGAGAAGTCTGAACTTCAAAGGGAATCTTAGTGTCCTCAATCAACTTGACTAGGGCTTGCTTCTGGTTGTCTAGTGGGATGGTTGCTAGGTAGTCAGATACATCACCTCCCTTTTCTAGGTTGGGTAGGTTGATTATCCATACCTTAGAGACAAAATCACGTACGTGTTCGCCAGTCTCCTGTGCAAACTTCTGTCCTGCCTCGTCATTGTCTGGAATAATGAAGACTTGGTCAAATCCGCTGAAGTACTTCTCAGGGAAGTCTGACTGCTTCTTTAGTAGGGGAGACCATGCATTGCTACCGCCTGCAATGGTTGTAGCTAGTAGGTCTATTTCGTGTAGTTTGTCTACGTCCTTCTCACCTTCAACAAAGACAACTGCCTTACAGTCCTTGATGTCAGGCCAACGGTAGGGAACCTGCTTAATGCCGTCCCAGTTCCATACTTCTTTACCTGTTGTATCTACTCGTAAACGTCTGAACTCCTTGTTAGGGAACTTGACTACTGTGTATAGGTTTCTGCCGTTCCCATCATTGTATTGGTGTTTGATCTGTTGTTGCTGTACCATCTATTGCCCCGCATTTAACGATTATGTAACCTTTCTTTCGTGAATCCTTTTCGCATCTGATGATAGTGAGCTTGTCTACCTGTGAGTCGTCTCTAAACCACGGTAGTGCATCCTCTACTATCTTTATTAAGTTACTGATGTCTCTCTTCCTGTTGTCTGGTGAATATACTTCCATGTCCAACCAAACCCTCTCTGTTTCATATACCATAGGTGTATCTGCAAAGATAATGCCACATGCACTCTTGAATGCCTTGCCCTTTGCTGAAACGTAAACTCTATTACCCCTTGACCTGTACAGTGAGTTGACTGAGACAGGCCACGGTAGTATTGCTGTATAAATCTTCATGCACGTGATGGGTTTTCAGCGTAAGGGCTAACCTTGCCAGTTTTTAAGACTGCTTCGTAGGTATCCCATAACTTCATGCACCTGCTGTTGTGTAGCTCTTTGAGTCCCTCAAGAAGATTCGTTAATTCATCTTCTGTAGGTGGCCCTTCAAAGGCATCCAACATCCTGTATAGGACTGTGTCAAGGTCATCTGAGGTAGCCCATACCTTGTTTATTTCTTCTTCTAGGTCTTGTAAAATTGCCATGTATCTCCTTGATTAGCGTTACTATTGATATATTTTTAATAGATATTCAGGTCTAACTTCCTCATGGATGGTTTCAATAACCATTTTCTCATAGAACAAACCATAACTAACTGTTTTAAACACCCAATATATCCCGTAGAGTAGGGTAAAAAACAGAGCCACTCTAATAAGTGCACCTGTTAGTTCTCTTCGACTTTTTTTATCCATGTGTCTCCTTAGTTAGTGTAAAGTGAAACGTCTTTTATGTTACGCTTATCATTTTCTAAATTTTCTATAAAATCTAGTATTTGCCACCCTGTGATTCTTTTTTTTATTCGCCACTTGTTCCATCGGGCATCCCACACTCTCCCAATTTCTACATACCCTAGCTCACTCTTTTCACACCACTCTTTAATTTTTGAAGTACTGACCTCAAATAAATGTGCTGTCTGTTCGATAGTATATATAGGTTTATACTGAACAATAGTAGAAACTAAATTATCAAGACTACCCCTTATTTTATCCACCCCTACTCTTGGCACTGGGTCACATGTCTTTTTTAAAGCTATGTTATGAAGAGGTTCTTCTTTTTGTATTGCAATTCTTTCAGCATGTAAAACTTCTCTCCTAGAAGGGAAATTTTGAATAGTGATCTTTTGTATTTTATTAAACCAGTGGGATTGGCTTTTATGCTGTGATAATCTTTGCACTGTAGATAATGAGACTCCAACATAAAGTAAGTTATCCCATTCATCAAAATGTCTGTATAAGTGTTGCTCTGATTCTTCCATTAGTTTCTCCATAGTACGTTGTGGTCGAAACTTTCGACTTCAAAAAGGTGCGGTCAGGCTTCAGTTAAGTTACCTGACCGCTAGAGTTGAGAACAGAGCGTATCTTTTCAACGGTTGATCTCAACTACATTAGAAGGGTAGGGATGCTGTTTCCTCCTTAGCTTGTGGTGGCGCACTCAGTATCTCCTTGACATTAGCTTGGTCATTGACAGGAGGGCTAGGATTAGAGCCGAATGCAACGATGTCACTCACCTCATTGTAGCCACGTTTATTGGGGCCGTATGTGACCTTAACGTGTTTACCTTCTAGCTCACTGAGATTACTCAGCTTCTTCATGCCCAATGCATGAGCATACTTAGCAACCTTGCGTTTGCCTATGCCGTCCTTAACAATTCCAGCGTCATCATGCTGGTTGTTCATGTAGATCGCCTCAAAGATCCACTGACCATCAAACTGTGCGTTGCCTGTAATCTCAATAGGCATGAGGATTTTGTTGTGCCCCTTAGAGTCTTGTCTCACGTTACTGAGAGGAGCCTTGATCTCACAGACGTACTCGCCTGCTGGAATTTCTACTCGCTCACGGTTTGTTTCTGTTTCCAGAGTTGCTTGCACGTCTTCTATTGAGAACGTGGTATCCATTTCTTCATTGAACATGTCTATCCTTTTTTCTGTGTGTCTGAGTTTGCTTTATTGCCATCCCAAAAGCTGTCAATCAGCTTGCGGTACTCATTCCAATCTGCAGGAATTTCGGCTGGTAAATCGAATCGGTTCTTTGCGTCAACGCCCATAGAACCACTTGTGTACAGGAATCTATTGCCGGACTGAATTGCTCGGCTGTCCTTCCTGTTAAATCCGCTGTCAATTTTCTTGACAATGGTCTCAAACGCAACAAAAAGAATCACGTCAGCCCACTCCATAATGTCCGCAGACAGGGACTTGTGGAGCTTGAGAATGAAGGAGTCGTAAGGCTCCATAGTAGGCTTGTTGATTGTACGTATCTGCGTATGGCAGACCAGTATGGGCTGGATGGCTTGAGTGTCACGTAAGTAGTTAAGACCACTTAGCAACTTCGCCATTTCGCCACGTGAGTAGATGTAGCCCTTGCCGTAGCCCATTTCCTCAATGTTCTGGAGTTTATGGAGCGAGCACACCTTAGCCTGAGCCAGTATCTCTAACTTGTCAACTGAATCTATGATGACTCGCTTGATTCCTGACTTCTCAGTAGCTAACTCACGAAGAGCTTCCATTACACCGTCCCACTTCTCAGCATTCTCCTTTACATCACCTGTAGGAATACAGTCATGTATGTAGTTAATGCCAGTCTTGTGGAAGACGTTTTCACCTCCGTCATCTGCATTGATAACGAAAACTGGTTCTTTAGCTGTGTGTGATGAACACGCAAATGTAGTCTTGCCTGCGCCTGTTTCCCCTTCGACTACTAGCTTTTCCGGTTTTCTCACCACAGCCCTCTTATATTTGTCAAGCATTTTTTCCTTTGCTTAATAGGTTACTGATTGAAACCTTTCCTGCCTTGAACATACGCCACTTGCACTCTCGCCAGACCACCAGTAACTTTGCTAGTGTCTCCTTAATGTCTGGTTCAAATACTCGTTCCGCACATCTAGGGCAGAAAAGGTGATTGCTTTTACTCTTGCAATTAGAGAGCCACCACGCAGTGTCCTCATTTAACTTACCGCAAAAGCAAGGGAAATTACCGTTGTCCCCCTTCTTATAGCCAAGTTCATTGAACCTAGCAATAATCTGTTTATCTCTCTTTAAGTCCCTCTTGCTTTCTTCGCTCCTGAAAATCGTCAAAGGTTTCTTGTTCAAGGATTTCTTGTAGTTGCCCGATTGACGATAAGGCTGTGAAGATAATTGTTCTGACTTCGTCATTTGATTCCTCCTTCAATGCCTTTAGTGCCATGTTTAGGTGACTCTCTGTGATGTAGAGTCGCTTTAGTATTTCATAGTCTTTATTCATTCGATTTTACCTACGAGGTCATCAACTCCAATGAAGTTTTCATAGTGACACCTGTCATATACATCACACCACATGCCTGAGCAAAGGGCATGACTTCTGTTGAGAGGCCAGTAGTCCTTGTCAATGCGGTCATTAAGTTCTGTAAGCAAGTTGTATGCCATGTACAGGTGTTCTGCCGTCAACTCTGTACGTAAGAACACAGGCGGTTGGTTTGGTATGATCAAGTGGTTCTCAAAGCTAGGTATCTCTGTCAGGTTGCGTTGCTTCATGATTACTAATGCATAAAGTGCGCCTTGTAGTATCCACTCACGCTTTGCCTTGTTTATTGACTTTGATTGTCGCTTCACGTCAATGATCAGCGGTAGGCCTTGTCTCTCTGCAACTATGTCCATGTAGCCAGTTGTCCGTCTGGTGTGTGTGTCGAACATGATGTTGAAAAAGTACTGTGTTTCCAGTGGCTTATAGTTAATCCACTCCATGTAATCCTCAACGGCTTTGACGTGTTCATCCATAGACTGCGCCAGCTTAACGAAGTCAGGGTAGTCCATCGCCTTTTCCATTTCAGCCAGCTTTTCTTCCATTGACTTACGTATGTTGCACGCTGATATACCTGTCATGATGTTCTTAAGACCTGCCTCGTATCCGGCATCTACAATTGTACCTGCGCCGGAGTAGAAGTTGTAGTGGAAGCCTACTCCACCTAGTTTTTTGTACCATAGTTGTTTAGCGCAGAAGTTAGTTGCGCTGGAATGGCTTAACTTAATGTCAGGGTATAGCATTAATTAATCTCGTTAGGGTTCGGTAACTCACTATCATCATGACTCGCCTCAAGTGCTTCTGATTCTTCTGGTAGCAACTTGTAGCTGATGATTCTAAACAAGACTTGGTTGGATACTAACCACATAACAACTGCTTCACGTCCTATCCACTTGACAAAGAACTCTCTGTATGTAACCTTCTGAGGTATCTCCCTTTCAGGATACATAACGTCCTCGCCATAGCCGGAAGATAGTATCCAGCGTGAGTCAGGATGAAAGTTAGCTTGTGAGTCTGCGTTGTATAGAAGTTCTGCTACTGTCTCCAAGTCATAGCGTTTTGTGGGGTATATTCGTACTCGCATAATTGTCTCCAAAATTATAGTTTAGATTATCTCATAGTAGCAAACTTATCGCAACCACTTATTTGAACCTTTGAAAATTACTCTTACTTTAGGCTTACTAGGGTAATAAATCTGTCCCTTAGTAGGTAGTATATCGCACGTAGAAGGTAGGCTACCTTATCTTCAAAGTTACCTAGTGATAAGTTACACTTGTGACATAGCAGGCCACGTACTCTGCCTGTATCGTGGTTGTGGTCTATGTTAAGAGCCATAATGTTGCCACTCCTTCCTAGTTGTACTCTCCTATGCTTACAAATTTTACAGACTTCTTTTTGCTTCTTGTACATTGCCTCATAGTCCTCTGTACTTATACCATAGGCTTTTATCCTTTTATGATTCTGAATTTCTTTTTTGTTTTCAAAGTTATGTAACTTAACCCTTATGATCTGGCAGGCCTTACAATAAGAATACCTTGTTGGCAGGCCAGTTGATTTGTAAAATCTTACCTTTGAATAGTAGTATTCAGAGGATTCCTTTACTTCATTACAATCCTTACACTTAAAAAGTTCTTCCTCCTCAGCTAATTTTATTGGTTGTTGGAGTATCATTTGACATCCTCCTGTAAGGCACGTAGTCGTGCGAGGTGATCTTTGTGTGATCGCTGTTCCCATACACGTTCCTTGCCCCTCGCCTTATCCTTAGCGTACAACTTTTGTAACTCATGGTTACTTAACTTTTCAATGTCCTTCATATTAATCCTTTCTCAATCATTTCAGTGCGTTCAAGTTCATGACATGGCCTTGAAATAAAGTTGACGTGATGACCGCATGGATACTGTTTCCGTGCCTTGCCTTCTGTACGTTGAATAGGATGTAACTCAAATGTCAGGTCGCTGGCCTCGACTCGGTCATCCCACTCGACGGCGTTTGCCTCATGCATATCTCTATGCTTCTTGTTTAACTTCATGTTACCCCACATATTATCTCCGGTTATCTTCAAAGTTTAACTCTTGTTCTGCTTGTAAGTCATGCTCAATTGGCAGGTTGTCTTCGTTCCAGTACCACTCAGGGTCTGGATAGAGGTGGTATCTGACTTTAGTTGGTAGATTATTCTCCATTACTTCCTTAGTTTAAAGTTGATGCGGTACTCAGCGATCTGCTTAGTTTGTGAGAGAGGCCTCACGTTTCGGCTGAGAGATCATGAGTCACCGCATTTAAAAAGACAGGCGAGTTGTCGCCCATGTATGAACCTTCAATGTTGTACTGGTAGTGTTCCTGTGCTTCTTCGTCAGTCATACCCATGTCGTGTTGGAGCATGATTAGGATGTCTGTTACATCATAGCATAGCACATGCAGGTTAATTCGGGACACCACTCCCTTAATACACCAGTCAAAGTACTTGCGTGGTTCAAGGCGTATCATGTCAGGATTGTAGTCTGCCTGACCTTCCACCCATTCTGATATTGCATTTGCAAATTCAACGCTCATAGTCCTCCTATGTAGATGTTCCATTGATGGAAAAAACTAATGTAGCTATAGATGATAAGTAGTAGCGTAACTTTAGTTATCGTCATACTCGTCCTCGTTTTTGTAGAATACTATGACCTCTGCAATTTCGTGGCCTAACATTAATTCTACTGCTTTTAGTTGCTTACTATTCAACATACCCCAATTGTCATGTCCAACTCTTTTCTGGCAGGCCAAGTCGATGTAGTCACTGGTGAACTGTAATAAGTCCATTATATCTCCTTACGTTTGTATAGGTTACTTCGTTTTCGTTCGTTACAGGACGATCTGAGCATCTTTTTAAGATTGACTCTACTCAGACTTCCCTTGTAGTGGTGAACTTATATACTTAACTACTGATGCAACAACCTCAAAGGTGTCCTCGTCCCAAAGTTTTGCTACAAACCACGTTGAGCCTCCTGTTGCAAAATATTCCCAATCTGTATCCTCTTTACCATCTATCATGTCTAAAACTGATTCCTTAACTTGTAGAGGTAATAAGCTGAAGCCTTCCTTGTCAGACTTGCCCCAAGTTCCGCTTTTATATATGTCATTCTTTTTCATGCTTCCTTTGCTGTTCGATTGCGATTTGTTTCATGTACTCAAGTTCCTCGTCTGTTAGTTCCTCAAAGAGTCCACGTAGCTCGTCTAGGAATAGTGGAATCTTAGTCCAGTCCTTATGCCGGATTAGCATAACTTCTCCATATCTCAAGGTCTGCTTGTGCAATGGTGTAGCACGTTCTACTTTGTGCAATGTAGTTGCCCATGTAATTTAGAGCTAGGTTCTCTATTTTATTGTATATACGATCTGATGTTGGCGTAGCCTTTGGTATCTCCATAGCAGGCCAGTGCTTTGAGCGAACAAACTTCAGGATGTGTGTATCTAGTGGTACGCACCTTACCACAGGGTCAGAGTGTAACTTGAAGAATCTGGATGTCTTCTTGCCTACTGATGGTATGCCCTCTAACCGCTCAAGGCTCGCCTTCCTTAGCCAATCGCCTATAGTCATGTTGCATCCGTCTAGCAGGTAGTACTTAAGTTCCTTCCAGAAGTAGATGAACTTCTCCCATTGCCCATACTTACCAAACTTAAACTCCCTGAGCAGGTTGACACCTGCCTCGCCTTCGTCTTGCTCGCCTAGTAGGTAGTGAATCACGCCTGTCTCAGGCTTTACTTTCTCGTAGAATGGATTCTCTACGAATTGTTCACTGATGTGGTCTAGTAAGTCTTGCACTTTCTGTGCCGTTTGCATGGAGTTCTTACCTGCGACTGCTACTCCAAAGAATAAGAATGCCTGCAAGTCCCACTCGTTACGTTTGTAGTCAGTTATCTCATTCGGTTTGATGTTCATATTAACCTCTCCTATTCCATTGTGTCCACTTACGTGGTTTGTTGTCGCAGTAGGACATTGTCTGTATGTCCTCTGGTGAGTAGTCCTCTAACTCAATGACAAACTCTGTAATTGTAGGGTCACTATCATCATTTGAGGCCTTGTAAACGTATGGTGCTTTACGTGCGTTCACGCCTACTATGTTACCCTTGTAATGACATACTGATACTATAATTTCCATGTTCTCCTTTCTATGTACTTTAATGTTAGATGCATAAGTTATGCCGTTTTCTATGTTAGTTAGTATTTGTCTGACCATCCCTTAACACTTACCGTAGGTTGACCGCACTCACCGCAAAGTTCTACTGGTGGTACTTCTTCACTTTCAACTTTTTGTGCTAAAGCGTTAAAGAATTTTGTCTCTTCTGACTCAACCCCATAATAGCCTAGTCCATATTCTTGCTCCTTTTGGTGCATATTCAATAACTCTTCAAGGTATGGAATTATAAATTCATCACTTACTTCGTCACCTACTAACCTTGCTTCTTGTAGTCTTAATTCTAAATAGTTTGTTATGTCATCCTTCATATCAGATTCTCCTGTTTAAATTTAATGTCTTCAAACTTAGTTGCAATGCGTGTGCCCCGATTGACCTTGTATGTGATCTGGCAGTGAATACACCAGATGTGTTCCTCGCCTACTGTTGACGTTGAGAAGTAGTATGTCCTCTTTTTATGGCAGTTAGGACACGTAACGTCCTCTACTCTTCTGTTGACTAGCGTTTCCAAGTGGGTTCTCCAATAGTTTCAGTAGTTTAAGCCTTCGCTTGGGTAATTGGGTAGTACGCCCCCTTTATACAAATGGATAGGGGTCTGTCATTTAGAGAGGCCGTACCACCCAAGCGCCCAAGTATGTCTCTTTTATTGTATTATATTATATTATTATTATTATTATTATATATTATATTAACTACTTAAGAGGAAGGGAGAAGGGCAAATCTCGCTTGGAAATTTACTCTTCTCGCACTCTTCTGTTGACTAAATGTATCCAACATTCCCTTCATCAACGGATAAGTCGAAGGCTTCATGCAATTTCTGAGTCCTTTTTATCTGATCTGCATAAAATGTACCTTTGTTGACGTGTGTGAATGCATTAAACAAGTCCCACATGCTGTTCCCTGCTGAGTCGTACCTGTATGTAGGGTTGCGCCACTCGTTATCGACTGCTGTTATCTTAGTCTTAGTTATTGCACCCATACGTACTGCTCTCATAATGAGGTGATCAGAGTCCTTGTACGTCAACTTGATATTCTTGTACGTATCGTAGGTAGTGTGCAAATCTTCGTCACGTGCAATGAGTGATTTACTTAGTTCTTCAAGTCTTGCGTTGAAGGTATCGCTGATGTTTGTGGTGTGCTTACACCCTTTAATCTCTGATTCGACCATAAACGCCATATTATCGCAGACGAATACTTTACTACCTATTCCTGCTCTTAGGCCAAACTTCTGCATGTTTGAGT
>Ga0307985_10001222_pt1 | contig 14590 bp, 5 predicted proteins | sample EllFjometageno80_FD_203155 | JGI IMG/M metagenome (GOLD analysis project Ga0307985, IMG submission 203155) | Marine microbial communities from Ellis Fjord, Antarctic Ocean - #80 | ecosystem: Environmental > Aquatic > Marine > Unclassified | place: Southern Ocean | collected 2014-10-09 | reverse complement strand
TCTACCCGCTCTGCCCCCCCCCCCCCCCCTCCCTCGCCCGCGCCGCTCATTCCTCTGGTGCAGCACAAGCGCCCTCTCACGGCGTCCATCCGCGTCCTGCTGGTGAGCAAGCAGCGAGCGAGGACCAACCGCCAGAACGCCCACGCCCACGCCCGCGGCGCCGTCCTTTGTTCACACAGCCCCCCCCTTTGTTCACTCATGTGTGTGGGCCCACGCCCACTGCGCCGTCCTTTGTTCACACCGCCGCCCCCTTTGTTCACGCATATGTGTGGGTGTGTGGCTCACACATGTGCACCCCCTCAGTACTCGATCCTGAACACGCTCACGGTGATGTTCCACTCGCACGCGTCCGCGCAAATCGCCAACGTGTCGCTGGACGGCACGTCCGACACGCTGACGTCTGTGATTCTGGACATCCTGCAGAACCCCTCCTCCTACGGCGGTGTGATTACGTCGATCACGTGCACGCTCCTGTACGACATCATGAACGCGTCGCCGCAGTCGGTGGCCACCGTGCACGAGTCGGGCCTGGGCGGCGCTTTCATGTCCATTCTGTCGTCCGGCTGCGTCGCCGCGACGCCCGAGTTGATCATGGCGATCCCCAATGTCATCGCGGCGCTCTCCCTCACGGAGGCGTCAGCGCTCAAGGTCGCCAAGGCGAACCCGTTCCCGAGCATGCTGCGCATCTTCTACTCCCCCGAGTACGCCATGCCGCGCTCGCGCGCTCTGCAGGGTGACATGGCCGCTATCTTCGGCACGGGCGTAGACGAGGTGATTCGCCACGTGCCCAGTCTCCGCCCGCTGTGCATCGACGCGCTCGTCGGCGCGCTCAAGAAGATCATCGCCATCGGAGAGGAGCTCAAGGCCGACGAGCAAGCCGCGGATCTGGCCAACATCCGCACCTCGCCTACCGACCCGCTCATCAACCGGCGCACCGCGTACTTGCAGTACGTGTCCAACTTCTCGCAGCTGCTCGAACAGATCCTCAACAAAGCCGAGACGGCGACCAGCTTCATTTCCAAGGGCGGCATCGATCTCCTGCTCGACCTTTATCAGTATTTGCTGCCCACTGACCGCAACTTCCTCTCCAACCTGTCGTGCATGTCCAACTTCTCCATCGCGCACTTGGCGCACTTCTCACCCGCGCAGTCCCTCACGCTGACGCTCAAGTCCATCGCGCAGTTCGAGGCACAGACCGTCATCAAGGCGGTCACCGCTGGTCTGAACAAGCAGTTCTCTTCCCTCGCGGCGGCCTCCAAGAAGCTGCGCAACCTCCCGCCCTCCGATCCCTCGTCCCCCTCCTCCTCCACCTTCGAGGTTAACGCCGAGGGTGTTCTTAACGACATCCCCCGCGTTGGCTTGCACCTCCTCCCCCCCGGCGACGCCTCCACCTCCCTCATCGCGAACTACTCCCTCTACCTCAAGAACATTGCCATCGTCGAGTGGCACTGCTCCGTCCTCTCCTACATCATTCGCAACGTGTCCATGAAGTCGGACGCATCCAGCTTCGCGCGCATCGAGCGCTGGCACAAGGAGCTCACGTCGAACGACTTCGAGACCGTCTTCAAGAAGATTGCCGCGCTCCACCGGTCGACCCAGCTCGAGACCTGCAGGGTGCGCACCGAGGAGAGCTACCGCGAGCGCGAGGAGCAGAGGTGAGTCGGCTTGCATGTCCCTTGTTCACCCAACGCACGAACTAACCCCCCCTTCCAGAACCAACACGCATGAGACCACGCCCGACGTTTTCCCAGCGACGTACTTGTTGCGCATCGTGAATACTGACGGCGCCGTTATCCGCGACGGAATCGAGATCGACTTCTGCTCAAACTTGGGCAGCTACGACATGGGGGTGATCATCGAGACGAACGACCGCCTCGTAAACGATAGCGGAGTGCTGCGCTACCGCTGTGAGCGCGGATGGGTGAGCGAGTGCACGCGCGGCCAGGGCCGCGAGCCAATCTGCGAGGTGCTGGACATTCGCCCCGACTCGGGCGACAGGACATTCGCCGACCGCCCCAAGGACATCAAGGGCACCGAGTGCGGCGTGTGCGACCTCGCCACGGTGGGCGCCAACACGCTGTCCCGCCTGCAGTCCACCTTCAAGATGTTCCTCGTCACGCTCAGCAAGTGCGTCATCGGCGGCATGGCCAAGTCCAACTCGTCGAGTGTGAGCAACAACCGGGTGCTTGAGGGCTGGGCCGGCAAGGTCATCTCGACGATCGCGCAGTCCATCGAGAAGAGTCTATCGGCCGGCATGGAGCAGGTCCGGGGCCGCTACGGCGAGACCGCGGACGTTTCGTACTTCGAGGAGGACATGATTGGGAAGGCCGGCTTCTGGAACTGGGGGGAGGGCGGCGGAGGCGACGCCGGCGCTCAGCGCAACAACTTCAAGTTTCGTCGCGGGCGCGCCGACTCTGTCTGCACAGGCCTCGGCGGCAGACTGGGCATGAGCGGCTCCGCTCTTTACTTGGGCAGCGTGCTTGAGCTCATCAACGGCTGCGTCTTCGAAGGCGACAAGAAGCGCAACATCAACCTCTTGCTGCTCGGCCGGCTCTCGTCTAAGGACTTCTACGACTGCACGCGCTACACCCTGCTCTACGGCCTCAACGACATGTGCTTCTGGGCGGAGAGCGAGCGCAAGGCGTTCTTCGAGGTTCTGCAGAAGACCAAGGACGACGCGAGCCCCTTCGACCCCGCCAACCCGCCCGTGGTGCTCGCCGTGGGCGAGAGCAAATTCTCCCGCGTCGGCCGCCCCGTTCTCTCGTCCTTCGTGCCGGCCCTCGCGCTGCTTAAGCGTCTCAGCGCCAGGACTGCACTGCTGAACTGCACCATGTCGCAGTCGCTCGCGAGGCTGGAAGAGCTAGTCGTCGACAACGGGCCCCACTTGACGTGCGAGAAAATCTACGAGGAAGTCGGGCTCGGCAAGGACTGGCGATGCGAGCCCTTCCTCAAGGATATGCACGTCGAGCTGTGCGGCATCGTCAGCCACTACTGGGTGGACGTCCGTATGTGCGGGCTCCCTCCTCACGTCTTGAACCAGTTCTTGCAGATTGTTGTCGAATACGTGATGTGCGCCGGCGAATGGGCCACAGCGGTCAGAAGACCACCGAGACGGAGCGTGAAATACAACCCTGCTCTGAATGGGAGGGATGGGTGGGGCGCGCGCGGGAACCCTCTGGATGTGTCTCCTCGCTACGTCGCCGCTCGTGGCAACGACGAGTTGCAGCAGTTCTTTGGCAGGGCCATGATGGGCGGGCTCGCCGGCATCGGCGGCCCTGACGGCGGCGTGCCTTCCGAACTCGCCGCCATGATCGGCGGAGCTCCTCCGATCCGCGGTCCCGCAGCGGCACCAGCCCCCCCCCCTCCCCCCTTCCAGCCGAGCGAGGAGATCATCACGCAGCTCGGCGACATGGGCTTCGTTCGTGAACACGTCATCGAGGCACTTACGGAAACCGAGACGAACGTCGTGGAGGTGGCAATGGAGTACGTCCTGAATCACCCTCCCCCAAGCCCCGGAACCACTGCCCAGAGAGTCGCCGCGCGCGAGGCCGCCGCCGCCGCTCGCGAGGCCGCTGCTGCCGCTGCTCCCGCAGTGGCTTCTGTTCCTGCCGCCGCCGCCGCCGCCGCCACCGCCATTGCCGCTGCCGCCATTGCCGCTGCCGCTGTTCCTGACCCTGGCGTCGACACTGGCATCGTAACTGGGCCCACCGCTGCCAAAACCGAGGGGAAGACTGAGGACAAGATGGAAACCGAAGAGCGCCCCGTAATCGAGGACAAGTCGCCCGCTTACGAGTCGTACTTCCACGAGAACGTCGCGGAGTGCTGCCTAAGGCTCATCGAGTCGGGCTCGTACGGCGTGAACAACGAGTACCTGCCGCAGAGCAAGAGCGACGACGGCTTCGGATCCGGCGACGGCTCAGCCGAGGCCACTGTGATTGTGGTGTGCAACTTTCTCGTAGACTACGACAAGAAGCACTCCGCGACGAAGTTGGCCCTGGCTGAAGCCAAGAAGGAGCCGATGGCGGAGGAAGACAACGCTGTGCAGACCGTCATCGCCGCGCTCGTGGACCGCTTCTACCACTTCGCTGTGCTGCTGCAGGGCAAGGCCGCCAAGAAAGGCATCGAGGACGACGGTCAGGAGGGCGACGCCGCGAGGCTCAGCAACCTGTGCCACGCCCTGGTCATTCTGCTCAAGGCCCTGCCTTCCACGCGCAAGCTCATTCTCGAGAAGGGCATCGTGGGCGTCGCGCTCAGCTGCATCAGCCGCTTCCGCGCTGGCAAGATCGAGTCGGCCTGGGCTTTGAGCGGTGTTGGCGGGTGGCCGCTGTGGTACTCGTCCTTCTTCCTCCTCCTCGACGTGATGGCGCAGCCCGTGTGCGGGCCTGTCGTGGCCGAGGAGAAGGCCGACGGCGCCGAGAAGCACTCCGAGTACGAGCGCAGCCGCAAGGAGACCTCCAAGCGGAAGCACGAGGTCGGCGTCGTGAGCCGCAAGATCCTCGACATCCTCAAGCCCAGCGAAAGCGGCAAGGGTAAGGCCAAGAAGGAGGGGAAGGAGGGGAAGGAGAGGAAGGAGGAGAAGGAAGAGAAGGAAGAGAAGGAGGAGAAGGAGGAGAAGGAGGGGAAGCCCGACAAGAAGCTCTCCGTCATGACAGAAGACAAGAAGAAGGAGAAGGAGCCCGACCTGATCCCGTCGTACCACCCCCTCATCCCAAACAAGGAGGCCGAGCACGCCGTCATGGAGTGCCTGAATCTTCTCGCGTGGAAGCCCAAGTCCGGCATCCCGCTCCCGCCCGGCGTTCTGCACTCCATTCTGCAGCTTCTGGCGCGCCTCTTCCGCAATCACAAACTCGCGACCAAGTTCCTGAAGCGCGGTGGCTGCGAGCTGCTGCTCAAGCTGCCCAATACCAGCAAGTTCGTCGGCCGCACGCATCTCGTCGGCTCCATCTTGCGTCATGTCCTGGAGGACGCGCAGACCCTTCAATCCACCATGGAGACAGAGATCCGCACCATCATCTCCCGCATGGGCACCTTGAGGAAGAGCAAGGACAAGAAGGAGCAGACCGCCGCCGACAAGCAGATGCCCATCAAGGTGAGGTTTTGGGCAGAGATTGGGGTTCAGTGATGATATATACAGTACCGGGGAACAGTTACTATTATGCGACTGCAGGATCGGTGGCCATCGCTATGCGTAAACCCCAGATCATGAAAAGGGTGGCCAGTTGTGAAGCACGAGGACCAACTTCCCCCCTCCCTCCCCTCCCACTCACCAATCCCCTCTCAGACGCTGGTGCAGCAGTGCTCCACGCTGATTTGCCGCGATCCCGTGGTGTTCCTGAAGGCCGCGGCGTGCTCTGTCCTGCTCGTGAGCGACAACGTCAAGGGGGCCTTCTTACGAGTGCTGTCTCCGGAGCAGCGGGCGCTGAACTCGAAGAAGCTGGCGAAAGCGTTCGAGGTGAAGGACGCGGGCAACCACGCTAGCGGCAACAAGTTTCCGGCGCCCAAAGCTCTGACGCCCACGAGGGCTGCGCAGCCTCCCTCTGGCGCGGGCACGTCGGGCAGCGGCGGCGAGCCCAATCCCAAGAAACGCTCGCGTGTCAGCACTGGCGGCGCCGGCAGCGGCAACGAGCAGAAGCGCATGTCGCGATCCCCCACTAGGAGCGCCAAGAAGGCTGGCACGTCGCCCAAGCGGACGAAGAAGGACGAGGACGGCGTCGCAGTGGGCACTCCCAAGGCCCACCACCACCACGGCAGCCAGCCTTCTAGCAGCAACTTCGAGTTGAACGGCTCTCCCGCTAACCACGTCACGAGCCTGCTCTTCCAGAAGGTCATCGAGGGCGACAGCAACGACGACGAGTTCCTGCTCTCCATGTGCGATCTGCTGCACGTTCTCGCAGACATGGTTCTGGCCCTGCCGCCCACCGCGGCCGCAATTCACAGGTACAAGGCCCCGAGCTCGTCCGCTCTGCACGGTCTCCAGCACGCGCTCAAGGGCGGCATGGAGCCGCCGAAGACGGCCGTCAGCTGGCTGCTGCACAAAGTTCTTGTGCAGAAGCGAGCGATCGACGGCGAGGACGAAGACGTGACCGACGAGAAGGTCATCTCGAAGATGAAGAAGGAGGCGGGCGAGAGGGTCATGAAGAGCCAGAACGCAGCGCGTCTGCTTGTCGCTCTTTGTGCTCGCGCCGGTGAGGGGCGCAAGCGGGTCGTCAACGAACTGACGGCGTGCTTTCCGAACAGCACGGGCGGCGGCGTGGGAGGCGGTGGCGAGATGGACATGTGGGCACTCATGTCCTGGTCCGAGCTGTGCTTGGGGCTGGCGAGTCCGAGGAGCAGCGGAGGAGGCGGAGGCAAGGAGCCCGAGCACAACCTCAACACGCTCGCGTTCGAGGTTGTGCGACTCATGGTCGACGGCGGACTGGTGGGCTGCCTCATGGATTCTCTCGTGAGCCTCGAGCTGCACCATCCCTTGGCGCCTACCGCTGCGGCAAGCCTCATCAAGATCCTAGAGATTTTCAGCAGACACAGCGTGAACGAGATGCTCATCAAGATGCCTCCAACGAAGGGCAGCGAGGAGAAGAAGGGCGAGGAGAAGAAGGAGGAGAAGAAGGAGCCCGCGGCGGGCAGTAGCTTGGAGCGGCGGCACTCGGTCGGGGGCGCCTTTGCGGAGGACAACATGCTCGAGGACGGCTTCGACGTGGCCACGGCCGAGGAGGCTCAGGAGGAGCAAGAGGACGTGATTGACTTCATCGAGGAGATCATGGAGGGCGCTGACGAGGACGACGACGACGAGGAGGGCGGAATGGTGGAGGACATGATGGAAGAGGACGATGTGGGCGCGTCCGACGACGACGATATTGTGATCGACGGGCCCGACGGCGGAGCGATGATGCTCATGGGCGATCGCAGCGACGACGACGAGAGTGATTCGTCAGGCACCGGTGAGAGTGAGTCTGAATCCGAATCGGACAGTGACGAGGAGGACATTGGCTCCGTCAGCAACGACAGCAACGACAGCAACTCAGACTCCAGCGACGGCGAGGAGAGCGGCAGTGACAGCGACTCTGACTCGGATGGCGACTCCGACGAGGATGACGAGATTAGCGCTGGAAACGACTCGGACGTATTCGGGGACGAGGGAGATTTCAGAGATGAGGTCGAAGGCGAGGACGACGAGCCGTTCGAGGACGCTGGCGAGGACGAGGACGATGGGTTCGGCATGAACGACGAGGACATGCTCTTCGGCGACGACGAAATGGACGGTGATGCTGGGGGTTGGACCCGCATCGAAGGGCGCGGCGGCGGGGGATTGCGCGGAATGCTGGACGACCCGCGGCTGAGCGGCATGGGCGGCGCTGAGGCCATGATCTCCTCCCTGCTGAACAGCGTCGGCGGTCCTTCTTTTGCTGGCTTCAACTCGAACAGCAACCTCGGCCCGCTCGATTCAATGCGGATGGTGATGGAAGACGAGGCCAACCCCCTGAGCGGGAACAGCCGCGAGTGGGGCGCGGGGGGGAGAGGAGGAGCTGCGGCCAACGCATCAGTCGGCAACGTGCCGTTGGTGCGCCAGGCCGACAATGGCGCTGCCGGCCCCAGCAGCGGCGGCGGCTTCGGGCGCCACGCCGAGATATCTGCCATGGACATTGCGTTCGGTGGTCCAGGCAACCAGCCAAGCGAGCCGTCTTACGCTCGCCCGAGCCGCACGATTGAGGGCGTCGTGCGCAACGACGACGAGGAGATGCTCGGTCTGCTCGGCTTCCAGCGCGCTGGCGGACGGGAGAGAGAGCGGGGATCGCGAGGGAGCTTTGTGTCGCGCCACCTGGCTCACACGCGCGACGACGCACTAGCTCGCGCCGGCGGCGGCGGCGGCATCGGGAACACCCCGAGGCTGACGGGCGACACCACCCTCTTCCCGGCTGGTGTGGCGCTTGGCACGCACGCCACGAGCTCCGCTAGCGTGCACGCGATGCTGGACAGCGTGAGCCTGCCCCCCGTCAACGTCGCGGGCTACTTCTTCCCGCCGCACGGCCTGAGGGAGCAGAACGGCGAAATCAGCGAGAGCAGCTCGGCAGCGGCCAGCAGCGCCGAGGCGATACTGAACAGAGGCCCTGGCGGCGAGATCTCGATCAGACTCGTAAACGGCCCCAACGGACCCTACTTGGAGCGTCCCTTGGGACTAGGAGGAAGAGCGGCAGGCGGGCCCGGCGGAAGCCGGGGAGGACAGGGTGGAAGGGGAGCGGGGGGAGGAGACGATAGCGAGATGACTCTTTTCAGTAGCAGCAGCGGCTTCGAGAGCGTCTTGAGCAGGGCCCTTGTGGCCGAGCCGGACGAGGAAGGAGACCAGACCGGCCCCGGCTCGCCCACCGATGGGGACGCTGATGCCATGGTCGTCGATGAGGCGATGGGAGAGGAGGGAGAGGAGGGTGAGGAGGAGGAGGAGGAGGAGGAGGAGGAAGGAGAGGAGGGAGCAGGCCAAATCGCGGCTGCTGGCGAGGTGCAGGCGCAGGCGGCTGCGGCAGCGGTTGCGCCCGTCATCGATCCCGTTGCTGAACCCATCGTCGAGCCAGCTGCTGCTCCGGCGCCGGTTGCGGAACCAGCGCCGGCTGCAGAGGCACCCGCGGCTGCGCCTGCACCAGCACTTGCGCCCGTGGTGGAGGCACCCGCTCCCGCCCCTGCGCCGAACGAGGAAGAGGACGACGAAGATGACGACGACGAAGATGACATGGAGCTGGCTCTGCAGATGTCGCTCGAGCCGTCTGGGAGGGAAAGCCTTCCCGCCGAGCCCGCAGTCGCTCCCGCGGTCGCTCCCGCGGTCGCTCCCGCGGTCGCTCACGCCCCCGCTCCTGCTCCTGTTCCCGCGCCCGCTCCTGCTCCAATGGAGGTCGAGGCGACCAGCTCGGGCTTGCCGTGCCCGCCGGGGATGGACGCAGACGTGTTTGCGTCGCTGCCGCCCGAGATGCAACAGGAAATCGTGCAGCAGGCTGGCGGTGCGGTGGAGGAGGCTCTCGACCCCGAGAGCGGCCTGGATCCTGAGACGCTAGCGGCCCTGCCGCCCGACATGCGGCGAGAGGTGATTGCGAACGAGCGCGAGGAGAGAAGGAGGAGGAATGCGTCGACAAGCGAACCCCCCGCCGATCAGTCGCGGGCAGCGGAGATGGACAACGCATCATTCCTCGCGAGCTTGGACCCCGAGATGAGGGAGGAGGTGCTGCTGAGCGCCGACGAGTCTTTTCTAGGCTCGTTGCCGGCTTCCATGCTCGCCGAGGCCAACCTGTTGAGGGAGCGCCACAACGCACAGTACCAGGCCGCCCAGGAGAGGAGGAGGGAGCAGGCCGAGGCCGCCGCGGAGGCCGAGGCGAGGCGGGCTGCGGTCGCGACCAACCCGACGTCGTCGTCTAGGAGCTCCGACAAGGCACTCAAGGAGGAGATGCGCAAGAAAGGCATGATGCGCATCGAGAAGAGCCGCGACGCCTTCTTCGTCACGCAGAAGAGTCAGGAGCGCGTGGTCGTCAAATCTAACTTTCTGGACGCGCGGGACATGACCAAAATGCTCATGCTTCTGTTCCTGGTGTCGCCCGTGAGGCCGCAGAGGCTGCTACAGAAGTTCACGTACAACCTGTGCGCCAACGCGGTGCTGAGGGCCAGCACCATCAGATGTCTCGTGGCGCTGCTCAACAACAAGACCGACAGGGCGCGCACCGCCATCAAGGACGTCGACGGAGAGGACCGCATGGATGAGGAGGACAAGGCGGGCGAGGAGTTCCCGCCCCAGATTCTCATTGGCGTGCCCCCCGACATGACCAGCGGAACGGGCTTCTACCACGGCAACAGGCGCGCGCGCACCGGCGCGGCGGCGGCCGCCATCGCCGCAAACCTGCCTACGAGCGCGCTTGGAGGTGTGGGCGAGGACTTGCCTGTCATCGTCGCCCGACGCATCGTCGAGACGCTTCTCTACCTGGCCAAGGCGAGCGCGAGTCTGAACAGAACGCTTCTCACGGTCGACGACAAGGGCTTCTGCGGGCTCGAGGAGCTGCTTGACCTGCTCGCCGTCGAGACGTGGAGGAGCAGCGGCGCCAATCTGAGTCTGGCCCTGCAGCTGCTGGAGGCCGTCGTGGCGCCCCTCACCGCGCTGCCGACAGAGGAGAAGAAGAAAGAGGAGAAGGAAGAGAATGCGGCCACTGTTCCGACGACGGCGACGCCGATGACCACGAGTGCAGCGGCATCGAGCTCAGAGAGCGCGCCGGCGGCCGCGGCGGAGGACACCGATATTTCCACCTCTCTGACTCCGCCGGAACCCCCCGAGACCAAGCGCCACCTCTACGTCACGACGCCCAGGCCCGTCATCTCCGTGGATAGGCTCAGGCTTCTGTGCGCCGTGCTCAAGGAGGACGCGTGCAAGGGTAAGTTGGGGTGGACGCGCATTCGGGTCTTAATGTTTGCCTCTCTCGCGTTACTAACTCCCCACCGCAGACCAGTCGAGCTTCCAGAGAGTGCTGGTCATTTTCAGCGCGCTCGCCAAGGTAGATAAGAACCGCAGCGGGCTGCTGTCGGAGCTCGGGTCAGTCGCGGTCAGTTTGGGCAGCGCCGCGCTGCTGGATCTGGATCTTCTGTGTGCGCAGCTCGCGGCGGCGGTCAAGAACCAGGAGGCGCAGGCGGCTACGCTGCTGGAGAAGGGCGAGGGCGACAAGAAGGTGGCAGCGCAGCTGCCCGCGTCGGCGCTCACCCTGCCAGAGAGCTCAAGCGAGCTCCGGCTGCTCAGGGTCTTGCAGTCGCTCGTGGCGCTCGACGGTGTGGAGGGCGGCATTATGGCGGGCTTGGACTTCGGCAAGCTGTGGGACGTGCTCGCGAGCTGCTTGAAGTACGTGGGCAAGCTCGAGGGCTTGGTGGGCGAGGAGGAGGAAGAGGGTGGGGGAGGGGAGGAGGGAGCAGCGGGCGACACCAATGGCAGCATCAGCATGAACAGTAGCGGCTTTGCGTCGCCGATGGGCAGGACGAGTCTGAGCCGGAGCGTTGGCAGGAGCGGCGGGGGGGGGGCAGACACCAGCGGCGCTAGCGCTGGCAGCGGAGCCGGGGGCATCGCGGAGACGGCCAAGATGTCCCAGAGCAGCAGCATGGCGGCACTGCTCAGCAGGTTCCTGCCCAGTATCGAGGCATTCTTCATTTTCAGCACCTCCAAGGTGAACAAAGAGAAGGAGCAGGAGGAGAAAGAGAAGGCGGAGAAGGAGAAAGAGAAGGGGGCGCTGGATCTGTTCAAGCCCACCCCGCTGACCAGGATCGACAGCGTCACGGGGCAGGTCAAGAAGGACCTGCTGCAGGAGGAGCTCGCGGGGCTTGTGGGGGGCGTCGGACTTGTGCAGTTCGTGAGGAGCAACCGCGTGCTGCTCAACGCTCTGCTCAGGAGCAAGAGCAGTCTGCTGGAGTCGAGTCTGAAGGCGCTCGTCGAGGTCAAGCCGTGCCGCATGTTTCTGGACTTCGACATCAAGCGCAAGTACTTCACGGCTTTGCTGAGGAAGGAGCGGCAGCGCGCGAGCAGGAGGCATGGCAGCATCAGATTGAACGTGAGGAGGGCGCACGTTTTCGAGGACGCTTTCCACTTGCTGCGGCTGCGTACGGCGGAGGAGATGAGGGGGAGGTTCAATGTGCAGTTCCACGGCGAGGAAGGCGTGGACGCCGGCGGCGTCACGCGCGAGTTCTACGAGGTGCTGGCGAAGGAGATGTTCAATCCCAACTTCGCGCTCTTCATGACGACCCAAGACGGGTGCACGTTCCAGCCCAACCCGAACAGCCACATCAACCAGGATCATCTGCAGTACTTCAGGTTCGTGGGGCGCATCGTGGGCAAGGCCATCTGCGACGGGCAGCTCATCAGCGCGCACTTCGTTAGGTCGTTCTACAAGGCGTGTGTTGGCGCGCCGGTGGACCACACCGACATGGCCGCGGTTGATGCCGATTACTACAAGAACTTGAGGTCGATCTTGCAGTACTCGCTCGATGATTTGTGTCTGGATCTGACATTCTCGGTGGAGCGCGACTCGTTCGGCAAGATCACCGTGCACGATCTGAAGCCGAACGGAAGGACCGTGGCCGTCACGGACGAGACCAAGGGCGAGTACGTTAGTTTGGTGTGCGAGGACAAGCTGACGACGAGCGTCAAGCCGCAGCTGACGGCGTTCTTGACGGGCTTGCATGAGCTCGTGAGCGAAGACTTGCTGTCTCTGTTCAGCGCGAGCGAGCTGGAACTGCTGATCTCCGGCATGCCGAACATCGATCTGGACGACTTGAAGGCGAACACGGAATACCAGGGCGGGTACAAGGCGAGCACGCCCGTGATTGGCTACTTCTGGAACGTCGTCAGCACCTTCACGGAGGAGGACAAGGCCAAGTTTCTCATGTTCGTCACGGGGAGCACCAAGGTCCCGCTCGAGGGATTCGCGGCGCTGCAGGGCATGAGGGGCGTGCAGAGGTTCAGCTTGAACAAGGCGTTCGGCGAGAACAGTCTGCCCTGCGCACACACGTGCTTCAACAGCATCGATCTGCCAGAGTACAAGGACGAGGAGACGTTGAGGGAGAAGCTCATGATGGCCATCAACGAGGGGGCCACAGGCTTCGGGTTCGCGTGAGGAGCCGGACGCACTGTGTGATCGGAGGGGGTGGGTGGGTGGGGTGTATGAGTACGGTATTAGTTTAGTTAGGTTATAGTAGTAGGCATTAGGTTAGTGACAAGGTGTTTGGAAGGTTTTACGTACGGTACGATTGCACGATGTTGTAGGCTGTTGTAGGCGTTGAGATACTGTACTGCAGGAGATAGGACCCGCGTAAGCTAGACAGTGCAGGCACAAAGCACCCTCAGAACAGACACACAACGCCCTACCTCGACCACGCATCCGTCCTCCCCTCGCGCTACCACCTAACTCTCCACCCCCCTAAGCCCCCCACTAATACACCCCGCCTACACCCCCTACAACTCATCCCCCCTCATCCCCCCCCCCCCCCCCACACCACACTGCAACACACAACCTAACCGCCGACATTCATGAGCATGAGCAAAGATACGGCGGCCAAGCTCATCGAGGGAGGCGGGGAGGAGGGGGAAGCTTGCGGTTGTGCGAGCGTTCATTGAGGTGGGGGGGAGGGACTTGGACGAGCAGGATGGGGATGGTGGGGATGGTGACACCAGTGACACCGCTCTGTCTATTGCGGCATGCAAAGGTCATCTTGAGGTCGTTACGGTCCTCGTACAAGCTGATACAGGAGTTGATGTCGCCAGCAGTGAAGGCGGCACCCCTCTGCACGACGCTGCGATGAAAGGTCAGCTTGAGGAGTGCGCCTCTATTCCAACAGAGCGGAACTGTCACTCGGTCCCACCCACAACGTGATGCTCGTGCTGGACAAGAGCGCTCGCACCATCGAGGCAATCACGAAGGAGGAACAGGCTTCCGAAATCCTGGTTGCCGAGGCCTTCACAAAAGTGAACAAGGAGGTGTACAGAGGAAGGCTGAACTACGCTCCCCAGGGGATGGTGGAAGAGGGGGTACACTGAGGAATGCCGGTGCCGCGCAGAGCTCGGTTCGCCGAGCTTCGCTAATGAACAACAGCCCCCGTACCAGAGGCTTGGAGGCGAATTTGTCGGTGCTGTCGAGGCTCTTGGTGGACAACGCATCTTTGAGTGAGGCCGACGCGCGCAAGTATGCTGTAAGAAGATCGAGGAGGCGAAGAAGGTCGATGCCGAGCAGAACGCTGTCAGTTTTGAGCTGCAAGTGCAGTTGGGGGACAAGGTCCTGGGCCAAGTTGACGTTGACAACGGCGCGAAGCTCGCCAGGGTGCGCGAGTTGATCAAAGAAGACGAGCTGGACGACGAGCCTGGCTTTTACAGGTTCGTGAACGCGAACGGCATGAAGGTCAGCGTGGCGCAGGAGAAGAAGTAGTCTGCCTGGGATTACATGCCGAAGATTACGATCGTGGAGACAGACAAGTAGAAGGCTAATGATGGGCGGTAGAGAAGTTAGAGTTGGGGGTAGAGGTGAACAAAATAGAAGAAGGGTGGGGGAATTAGCTAGAAAAAATAGACAGCTGATGAAGGCTTACTCTTTTTGGCGCCCCAAATCGTTAACTCTTTTGGACAGACAGACAGGGGTACTACAGGGGATGTGTAACTCGTTGATGATCATCACGCGCTTGTGCGCGACAAACCAGACAACATGACCGACAGCATGAGCTCAGCCCTCCCACTGACGCGCTCCGGCTGCCATTATCCCGTTCGTCGCTCGCCATCAGCGCCCCCCTCGACTCTGTTCGAGTCCTTCGTCAACGCCGCCTCTGCCCACCCTCACCGTCCCTTCCTGGGCTCCCGTGCTTCTAATGCCACCCCCTACACATACTTCACCTACGAGCAATCCTGGTCCAACATCCGCTCCCTCGCCATCTCCCTTCGCGCTATGTCTCCCCCCCCCGCCACGAGCACCTTGCCAATCATCCTCATGCCCAACTGTCCTAATTGGATGCTTGTAACTTCAGCCTGTTACTCCCAGTCCTGGCCCACCGCCCCCCTGTACTCGACCCTGGGCACCGCCTCCTGCCTCCACATCCTCCAGCA
>Ga0307985_10001221_pt1 | contig 14592 bp, 14 predicted proteins | sample EllFjometageno80_FD_203155 | JGI IMG/M metagenome (GOLD analysis project Ga0307985, IMG submission 203155) | Marine microbial communities from Ellis Fjord, Antarctic Ocean - #80 | ecosystem: Environmental > Aquatic > Marine > Unclassified | place: Southern Ocean | collected 2014-10-09 | reverse complement strand
GAGTAGTGACCGCAATTGCCAACACTGCCAACCCAAAAGCTTCTGCTGATGCTGTTACTGAATTTGAAGTGAAGATTAGAATCCTAAATGGATCTTTTGAGGACTTGTTATCAGAAATAAAAGGTGCCTCTCCATTTAGACCTGGAATGACAGCGAGTGTTGAAATCATTACAAACACCAAAACGAATGTACTTTCGGTTCCTTTATCAGCTGTAACTACGAGAACTCCTAGTCAATTAAAGAAATTCAATCCTGACGGTGATGAAGAGGAGAACATGGCTACATCTGTTAACACAAAAGATGAAGACATAAAGGAAGTTGTCTTCATTAAAGATGGGCTTAAGGCTAAAATGGTAGAAGTAAAAACCGGAATAAGTGATTATGATAATATTGAAATATTGGAAGGGCTTTCGGAAGGCGATATCGTTATTTCTGGACCATTCTTTGTCGTTTCAAAAAGAATTAGAGAAGGTGATTTGATTGAAGAAAATAGCAAAAGTAAGATTGTTTCTTCATCATCGAATTAAATTAGAATTGTGACAATATTCAATGAAGGGGCGGAAGCCCCTTTTTTATTTGAATTTTTTTAAGGAAGCCCACAAAGCATGAAGTGGCAATCCTACTACATTATAATAGTCTCCATTTATGTTTTTAATACCTATCATCCCTATCCATTCTTGAATGGCATAAGAGCCAGCCTTATCTAATGGTCGATATTTACTAACATAGTATTTGATCTCTTCCTTTGTGATTTCATCGAAAGTCACTTCCGTGTTTTGGCTAAAAGATATTTGTTTATCTTTTGTCTTAAGACAAACTCCCGTAGTTACAATGTGTGTTTTATCCGACAGTTTTTCTAAAGTTGATATTGCTTCTTTTTCATGCGCTGGTTTGCCTAAGATTGTGTTTTCGGCTATGACAACCGTGTCTGCTGTAATTATTAACTCATCCTGTTTTAGAGTATAGGCTTCGGCTTTTTTGATGGCAATGTATTCAGCTACTTTCTTGATTTGTAATGTTGCAGGGTAGCTTTCGTCAATTTCTTGAGTTATTACTTCAAAATCTAATCCAAGCTCTTTTAGCAGCATTTGCCGCCTAGGTGAATTAGAAGCTAAGATCAATCGGTAATTCAAATTCATCTTGATTTATTGAGCTGAATAAATAACCACAAATGGCTTTAGGGTAAAAGTAAGTTGATTTTTGAGGGAGTGTAAATCCTGAATAACAAACTTTTTTCACTTCTTCCATTTCTATTTCTTGAGTAATGATCGCAAGTTGCGCTTCTCCACTCATGGTTTTGGATAAGCAATTCGAAAAATTTCTTTCAAAAGTTATTTCTCGAGAATTTATATGCTCATTTCCCGGTATTCCTAGTCCTTTTTCAATGATGAAATAATGCATGACAGTCAGTTCAAGCTCCTTTATTTCGTCAGGAAAATGCCAGTTTAATAATTTATGGGCTTCAGGCTTGAGCCTAACTTTTATAGCAGTGTCGCCTATTAAAAGTCCGAAAGCCCATTTCTTGCCTAAGATGATTTCATTTAAGTCATTGCGATTATCAACCGGTTTGAAAATAAAGTATTCTTCTAAACGTCTTAAAAACTGATTTTGATCAAACCCTTTTAAATTGGAGATAAGCCTATGAGTTGGTAGTATTCTCAGGTCATCGGCCTCTGCGTTTGTGAGGTACATCAGGTGAAAATTATAAGCCTCATCACCCGTATGATTTGGGTTTTTATTAATTTCTTGCTCGCGATGAATCATTGAGCCTTCATAACGATGATGACCGTCGGCTAAAATGATGCTTTGTTTGTCGATAAGTTGAATGAATTTTTTTATTAACTCATAATCATGAATAACAGAAAGAACATCTTTAACACCTTGATAATCTTCTGTTTCATACAATGGGTTTAGCATGCTTTCATCCATGTATTTTTCCAACGCAAATTCCTTATCAAAATAAAGACCATGAGTAGCGCTTACATTGAGTTGGGTATCTTCTAAAACTTTTAATCTGTCATTTACCGAATGAGGCATTGTGTTTTCATGCCGAAGAATTTCTTTATCATCCCAATGGCTAGCTGTAATATTACATATGAAACCCTTTCTAATATGCGATTTTTTGCTCCCCGGTAGCGTAAAGTGTTGATAATAAACATAGATGGCAGGAAGTGAGTCTTGAACAATAATTCCTTTCCTTTTCCAGTCCGAAAGAGTTTCGGCTATTGAGCTTGATTCAAGTGGAACAGATAAGTGAATGCTATTGATAGGGTTGTCATAGAGCGCCTTTCTTTGCCTTTCTGATACAACGTCAAATAATGGAGAAGTTAATTCATCAATACTTTTAGAAAGCTCTTGATTGTACCTCCAGGCCTTTAATGGTCTTATTTTAGCCATTTTAGTGATTTAACCTTTTGCGCCATTTGTTTTGAACATTTGAAGATTTCGATATTGTTGTTTGTTTGATTTTCTGTACATCCTCCATTAAGATTGTTGCAATTGCAGCTGCGATTTGCTCTTCAGTCTCATCAGTTGAATTCAATAATTCGGGTTTAAAGTATTTATCAACAAATTTTGTATCAAAATTACCTGAACAAAAAGCCTCATGTTGAAGCACAAACTCGCAAAATCCTAAGGTGGTTTTAATACCTGTGATTTCGTATTCTTTAATCGCCCTAATCATTTTTGCAATTGCATCGTTCCTGTTTTCTGCAAAAACGACCAACTTTGCAATCATAGGATCATAATAAATAGAGATATCCATTCCTTGCTCAAATCCATCATCAACTCTTACTCCTTTGCCTTGTGGGCGCCTATAGGTATTCAATGTCCCAATATCGGGTAAAAAACCATTAGCGGGATCTTCAGCATAGACTCTAACTTCAATTGAGTGGCCAGTAATCTTTAAATCCTCTTGTGAAAACGATAATTTTTTCTCTTCAGCTATATAGATTTGCTCTTTTACAAGATCAAGCCCAGTTATTTCTTCAGTGACTGGATGTTCCACTTGCAGCCGGGTATTCATCTCTAAGAAAAAGAAATCAAGGTTTTCATCGACAATAAATTCTACGGTTCCGGCTCCGAAGTAATTACATGACTTAGCAACTTTGATGGCTGCTTCACCCATTATTTTTCTTTTTTCAGGAGTCATTACTGCTGAAGGGGCCTCCTCTATTACTTTTTGATGTCTTCGTTGAATCGAACATTCTCTTTCAAAGAGGTAAACTAAATTACCATGCTGGTCACCTAAAATTTGAATCTCAATATGCCTAGGAGAAGTAATGTATTTTTCGACAAATACTGAGCCATCGCCAAATGCAGACAGCGCCTCACTGACGGCTCGCTCCATTTGTTCCTCCAATTCCTCCTCTTGCTCAACAACTCTCATGCCTTTCCCACCGCCACCAGCACTTGCTTTAATTAAAACTGGGTAACCTATTTTTTTTGCGATTTCAATAGCTTCTAAAGGCTCTGTTACAGCGTGGTTGACTCCAGGAACCATTGGGACCTCAAAATACGATACCGCTTCTTTGGCAGCTAATTTACTGCCCATAATTTCTATCGCTTCTGGGCTAGGGCCAATGAAAGTTATTCCGTTAGATTCGACTTCTCTTGCAAAACCAGCATTCTCTGAAAGGAATCCATAGCCAGGATGAACTGCATCAACATTCAAGTCTTTACAAACCTTAATTATTTTATCAGCACATAAATAGGATTCTTTTGAAGGAGCGGGGCCTATATTAACAGCTTCATCCGCATAGCGAACATGGAGTGCATTTCTATCAGCATCACTGTAAACAGCTACGGTTTTAATACCCATCTCATGAGCTGTCCTCATTACACGAAGGGCAATCTCGCCTCGATTGGCTATCAGAATTTTTGAAATTTTTTTCATTTGGAATGCCCTTTTAATTGCGATTACAATGCTAATTAATAATCATCTAAAATCTAAGCGAAGGTTGGCATATAAACGTTGCATTTTTTGATAAATGGTCTTTATAGTGTTACCTTCGTCAACTTATTTAAGAGTGTATTTTACAAAATTAAAGACTAACACAATTGGATTTATTTGAAAAATTATTTAAGAATCAAGGTCCATTAGGTAAACATTCAGAATTGTCGGAAGGCTATTTTATGTTTCCTAAGCTTGAGGGAGAGATTAATCCACGGATGAGTTTCATGGGAAGAGAAGTATTGGCATGGAGTTTAAATAACTATTTAGGCCTTGCTAATCATCCAGACGTAAGAAAGGCGGATGCAGATGCTGCCGCAGATTGGGGATTGGCTTACCCGATGGGTGCCAGAATGATGTCTGGTAACACCAAATATCATGAAGAGTTGGAGCAAGGACTTGCAGATTTTGTAAGTAAAGAATCTGGTATTTTATTGAACTATGGTTATCAAGGTGTTCTTTCTATAATAGATGCGTTGGTTGATAGAAAAGATGTTATTGTTTATGATGCTGAATCACATGCCTGTATTATCGATGGTGTGAGGCTTCATATGGGTAAACGCTTTGTGTTTCCACATAATGACATGGAAAATCTAACAAAGCAGTTAGAGCGTGCTACTAAGCTAACAAATGAAACTGGGGGAGGAATTTTAGTGATTACCGAAGGCGTTTTTGGCATGTCAGGTAACCTAGGGAAGCTACATGAAATTGCTGAGTTAAAGAAAAAATTTGAATTTAGACTGTTAGTTGATGATGCGCATGGTTTTGGCACAATGGGAGCCACGGGAGCAGGTGCAGGTGAAGAATTAGGATGTCAAGATGAAATTGATGTTTATTTCTCAACATTTGCAAAATCAATGGCTTCTATTGGAGCATTTGCAGCTGGAAGTAAAGAGATCATTCATTTTTTAAAGTATAATCTTAGATCTCAAATATTCGCAAAGTCACTACCAATGCCACTTGTAATTGGAGCATTGAAACGATTGGAATTATTGCGAGAAGACCCAAGCCATAAAGAAAGACTTTGGACGATTGTAAGTGCACTTCAAGGTGGTTTACGAGAAAAAGGATTTAATATTGGTACAACTCAATCACCAGTAACTCCTGTTGTTTTGAACGGAACTGTGGGTGAAGCAGCCGCTTTAATCCAAGATTTAAGAGAAAACTTTAGCATATTTTGCTCGGCGGTTATTTATCCCGTAGTACCTAAAGGCACTATCATTCTGCGACTTATACCAACAGCGGTGCATAGTTTAGCAGATGTTGATGAGACCATAGCGGCCTTTGAAGCTATTAAAGGAAAGTTGGCTAGTGGGGTGTACATGAATGCTGAGTTGGCAACTGCCTTTGGTGAATAATTAAAAAAATGTGCCTTAACTCTTGATTATAGAACATTTTGATTTATATTGCCTATATAAACAAACATTATTATCAACAACCTTAAAATATATTTAAAATGAGCAGATTTAGCGAAGTACAAAATTTAGTGAATTCTTTAGAAGGTGATTTCGAGAAGTTCTATGATAAAGGCAACCAAGCTGCTGGAACAAGAGTAAGAAAAGGAATGCAAGACATGAAGAACTTAGCTCAAAATATCAGAGTAGATGTTCAAAGTAAAAAGAACGCATAATTTATGCGATTCTAAAAAAAAAGGCTAACCAACGGTTAGCCTTTTTTCTATGCCTTTAGATTTATGACTGACGCTATTTCTGTTCTAAGTGATTGACTTGAAGGAATTAACGGAAGTCTGACATGGTTTGAACATATCGTTTTTTGTCGAAGAACCTCCTTGATTCCTACTGGATTGCTTTCCAGATACATCAATGAATTTATTGAAAGCAATTGTTCTGTAGCCCTTCGAGATAACTCGAATTCACCCTTCAATGCTGCCTGAGTAATTTGTTTAAAGACACGAGGGAAACCATTTGCTAATACTGAAATAACACCGATTGCCCCAATTGACATCATTGATGTTGTTAGCATATCATCACCAGAAATGAGCATGAAATCGACCGGTTTAGATGCCATTATTTGCATGCACTGTTCCAGATTTCCAGAGGCTTCCTTAATTCCAAGGATATTTGGATGCTGGGCCAACCTGATTGTGGTCTCTGCGGAAATGTTCGACATCGTTCTGCCAGGAACATTATAAAGTATCACAGGAACAGGTGAATTATTAGCGATTTGAGTGTAATGTTGGAAGATACCTTCTTGAGTGGGTTTATTATAATATGGACTTACAGAAAGAATAGCGTCCACACCATCCAATTTTGTTTGCTTTATAGTTTCAATGACCGCATTAGTATTATTTCCTCCAATTCCGTAGACAATAGGTAATTGATTGGTGTTATTATTCAATACAAAATCGAGAATATCAAGTTTCTCCTTAGTAGATGTTGTTGTTGATTCACCCGTTGTGCCTTGCACCACAAAATAGTCCACATCAAGAGCTGTGAATTCTAGCAGCTTTTTAAGTCCTTTATAATCAATCTCTAAGTTGGCATCAAACGGTGTTACGAGTGCTACACCTGTGCCTTCAAATTTTTTCAATCCTTACTGTTTTAGTGCGTTAGCATATTTAAGCATTTGCTCAATTAAGTTGTCTAAGCCTGCGCTCTCATTAATACCTATCATTAATTCATATGGATTACCAAGACTATTAGAGTGCAGGCCAATTCTGCATCGAGCTTTAGACTTAATTAAAAGTACTTCAGTAATCTCACTTAATTCAAAATCCAAATGAAATAGGTATTCGAATTTTTTACCTAAAAAATCAATCGTGTCAGCTGAGTTAATTTTACCCAAAACTGACAGTTCATTAATATTGAATACTGGCCTTTCAGTAGCTAGAGTGATTGTTTTGTCTGGATTGAAGCATAAACTTTCAACGTTTCGTTCATGCTTAATTTTTTCAATAAACGTTGAAATTATTTCCTCCTTCTTGATGCCTTCATAAGTATAGATAATACCAATTGAGCTTGCCTCGGCAAATGATTTTAAAGCACCTCGTTCATTCTTTTCTTTTGTAGAAGTATTAAGGACTGAAAGTATTTTTTTACCAATTACTGACATGTTAAATCATATTCAAAAATTCATCTTCAGAAATAATGTTAATTCCCAGTTTAGTCGCTTTCTCTAATTTTGAAGGTCCCATCTTTTCTCCTGCTACTAAAAAATCAAGCTTACCACTTATTGCAGAGATAATTTTACCTCCATTCGCTTTAATTTTCTCTTTAAGTTCGTCTCTTGAAAATTGAGTAAAAACACCGGAAATTAAAAATGACTTTCCTTCCAAATTACTGCTTTCAAGAATAATTTCTTTTTTGATACTAGTCAATTGAAGTCCTGAAGCCTTTAGTTGCTCAATTATCTGCTGATTTTTTTCTTCCGCAAAAAAACTAATCACACTTTTTGCTATTATATCTCCAATTTCAGGAACATTTATCAACTCATCAAAAGTAGCTAACATGAGTTTTTCGATTGACAAAAAGTGGTCAGCCAATTTCTCTGCTACCGTTTTACCAACAAAACGGATTCCCAAACCAAAAAGTACTCTTTCAAATGGAATGGCTTTAGATAATTCTATTGCTCTAATGATGTTGCTTGCCGACTTTTCGCGTAAACTTCTTACTGAATCGGCTCCTTTTTTCAAAGAATAGCTAGTGAATTCTAATCCATTTAATTGATCATATTTGAGGTGATACAGATCAGCATAATTTTTAATCAGTTCATTATCTAATAAACCTCTTATAGTTTCTGGACCTAACTTGTCTATGTCTAAGGCTTTTCTTTGAATAAAATGTTCGATTTTCCCAAGTATTTGAGGCGGACAACCTTCAGCATTTGGACAATAATGGTTTACTTCTCCTTCGTTACGAACCAGTTCGGTATCACAATCAGGGCAATGTGTAATATAATTGGTTGGTATACTAAATAGGGTTCTTGAAGAAGTATCTACTGCCGTTATTTTTGGAATAATTTCCCCCCCTTTTTCAACATGAACGGTATCTCCAATTCTTACATCAAGCCGCTCAATTTCATTTGCATTATAAAGAGAAGCACGTTTTACAGTGGTACCAGCCAGTAAAACAGGTTTTAAATTGGCGACAGGTGTGACAGCACCAGTTCTCCCTACCTGATAGCTAATACTTTCTAAAATAGTCTTGGCACTTTCAGCTTTGTATTTGTAGGCAATGGCCCATCTTGGACTTTTTGCAGTAAAGCCAAGTTGTTCTTGCTGCGAAAGATCATTGACTTTAATTACAATACCATCAGTTTCTACCGGTAATTTATGACGTTTATCTTCCCATTCATTGATGTATGATAAAACCTCATCGATGTCTTTGCACTTCCTATAAGTCGGAGATACATTAAAGCCCCATGACTCGATTGCTTTCATAGCGGCATCATGAGTTTTGAATTCTAATTTATCACCTAATAAATAATAAAGATGACAGTCTAATCGCCTGTCCGCTACAATGGATGAATTTTGCATTTTAAGTGTTCCAGAAGCCGCGTTTCTCGGGTTGGCAAGTCTATCTTCGCCAATGTCTTCGCGTTCATTATTTACCCTTTCAAATTCTTTTAGTGGGAAAAAGGCCTCTCCTCGAACTTCAAATTCTTCTGGTAAATCAGCTTTGAGTTTTAGTGGGATTGTTCGAATGGTTTTGGCATTAGCTGTAATATCATCACCTTGAGTACCATCTCCTCTGGTTACAGCCCTTGTTAATAGACCGTTTTCGTAAGTGAGGCTTAGAGACAAGCCATCGAATTTTAGCTCACAAAAATATTCGTAAGTCTGTCCCTCAATTCCTTTTGCTACCCTAGCATCAAATTCTTTTAGATCTTCTTGTGAATAAGTGTTGCCTAAAGACAACATTGGGTATTTATGTACAATTGAATCAAATGATTTAGTGATTGCACCTCCAACTCTTTGTGATGGTGAATCGGGTAGTTTTAAGGTAGGGAATTCGTTTTCAAGGGCAATAAGCTTTTCTAATAATTGGTCAAACGCAGAATCGCTTATCTCAGAGCTGTCTTTTTGGTAATAGAGCTCACTGTGATAATTGATTTCTTTGGAAAGGTTAGCTACCTCAATCCTGGCTTGGTCAATATTTATATCCACTAATCGTTCTGATCTAATTGCTTCAATGATTCATTTAGTTCTGTTTCGGTATTTCTTAATTTCTCCTTACACAGCGCGACTAATTTTGTCCCTTCTTTCACCAATTCCGCCAATTCGTCTACATCCGGTTCTTGATTTTCCACAATATCAACGATAGATTCGATTCGAGCTAAAGCTACTTTATAAGATGTTTTTTTTGTCATTTTTTCGTGGTTTTAACTACACTTATTGCTTCACCGCCACTGTATTCAGTAACAATTTCATCATTTGCATTTACTTCTAAATCTTTGATTAACTTTCCATTGATTCTTGAAATACTATAGCCTCTTTTTAAGATAGAAGTAGGCTCTAACAACTCAAATTGTTTTTCAAAATTAGACAAAGTTTGTTTGTTCTTGTCAATGTACATTAAAGACTTTTCTAATAGTTTGTCCTGGGAATTAAGTAGACGCTGTTCACTGAGTCTTATACTTTCTTTCGACTTATACTTAAACTCATCGAATTTGCGATCTAATACTGTTTGAGCCTTTTGAAGGTTTTGAATTATGCTGATTTTCATATCTGAAACCGCTTGATTCAGTACGGCTTTTGAATTAGATAATTGTACATTTCCAGATTGATGAATTCTGAAGATTGATTCATTCAATATATCATCAACACGTTCGAGACCATTAATTAGGAAATCAGCAACATCTGTAGGGGTTTTCATTTTGGTATGCGACACCAAGTCCGTTATTGTTTCATCTCGTTCATGACCAATTCCCGTAATAATGGGGATTGGAAACTGCGCAACATATGAAGCCAGATCGAATTCATCAAAGCAGTCCAAATCTGATTGAGCACCACCACCTCTAATAATAACTACCAAATCAAATTGATCTATGTTATTATTAATTTTTAATAATGATTCTATAATAGCGTTCGAGGCATTGTCACCTTGCATTAAAGCTGGGAATAATGAAGTCACAAAAGTCAAGCCTCGAGAGTTGCTTTTCAAATGGCTTATGAAATCACCATAACCAGCGGATGTTTCTGAACTAATTATCGCTATTCTCTGAGGCACTTCAGGCAACAATAAGGATTTATTCATCTCAAAGATACCTTCGTCCATTAACTGCTGAATGACCTCTTGCTTTTTTCGGGCACGTTCACCTAGTGTGAAATTAGGGTCAATGTCTTTCACATTTAGGCTCATTCCATATACTTCATGGAATTGAACAGAGACATTAAATAGAATTTTCATCCCTGATTGTAATGGAGTCTTTGTGATCGATTCGAACCAGCCGCTAAGGTTTCTGTAGGTATATGACCAAATATTTGCTTTGATTTTGGCTGAAACGAAGTTGCCTTCTTTTTCAATCAACTCCATATAGCAATGCCCTTTCTGATTGAGCCTCATTTCACCAATTTCAGCAACAACCCAATGAGTAGCCTCAAGATTGTCTTCTAAGGTTTTTTTGACTAAAGAGTTTAGTTGAAAAAGGGAGAGGTGACTCATGGTGCAAATTAAAGCACAAGAGGCAGAATCAAAACCAATTAAGCAATTGAAAATCTGTAGATGTCAAAAAAAGAGGATAGAGTGAACCATAGTTAATTGTTATCTTACTTAGGAGCGTCTCGACCAAGGTTTCCTCCTTGGCGAGATTGACAGACTCGTTCCATTAAGGACTTTTTTGAATTTTGGTAAATATTCTTTTTCAATTTTTGCCTCAGCCTGCTTTTTATGTTAATCAGACCTCGGGCATCTTTGCAGCTCAGGTCGCTCTCGCATGGGGGGAGGAAATAATAAAGTAGTATAATTATTAAATAATTTAATTCTTAGAATGCGTAATCAATACATTATGAAAAAGAACAAACTTTTTTTGTTGCTGATTTTACCTATAATTTTTCTAAACTCTTGTTCGTCAAATGATGAAGAGCCTATAATTCCAGTTGAACATATAGTTGAAATAACTTTAGACTTTAATGCATTAGCCAACCTTGAAGGTAATGATGCAACCGCGCTTGCAAGTTTTGGAAATGGTGTTTCAGCCGCAGATTTCACTACTGATGCAATAATTGGAGATAAGATTACCTATAAAATCATTGCTTCATCTAATATTGAAGTGATTTGTACTGATTATTTATATGCCTCTGGAGATGAAGATTTATGGAGTACTGGGTTACAAAAATTAGATAATGGCGCAGGAATGGTGCTTGGTTTAGAAGTTTTAGCTCCTGCTACACTAAATCAAGAATGCAAATTCAATATATTATTTAGAATTTCTACTGATGGTGTTGAGGATGTTAAGGAATATATAATTGATCCAAAAATTAGAATTAAGACAAAAAGGTAAACTAATCTATAGTTAAAAGTTGAAGATTAAACGTTTAAAATTTCATCATCGAAAGGCCTATTTATTAATAGGTTTTTTTGTTTGTTCACTTCGAATATATTTTCTCAGGATCAAAAGGAAAGTGATAGCTTAAAAACTATTTTTAGAAGTAATGACTATGAGAGAGCTAAAAAACTAATAATCCTCGAACTTATAGCAAGTTCAGAAACAGATACAGATGAAATATTAATTTATAGCAAAGAATTAATTGAATCTGCAAAAGAAATGGATTCTACAGGGTATGTTTTTTCTGGATACTTACAACAGGGAAATGCTTACCGATTAAAAAGTGATTTAAGTCAAGCGTTGAAAAGTTATTTTGAAGCTTTGAACATCGCCCTTGAAAACGATTTGAATTATCAACAAGCTATTATAAAAATTTCTATTGCAGATGTGTATTCTATTATGGGAGATGGTAACACTGCCGTTAACTATTATAGAAGTAGCATTGAGTTATTAAAGTTAGAGTCCGACTCTACAAATTCAGAATCAATTTTCATGAACTTGGCTTCAGCCCAACTGAATTTGGGTGATGAATATTTAAATCAAAAAAAACTCGATTCAGCGCTTTATTATTTTAGTGAATCAGGCAAAACATTCAAGGCATTAAGTTATAGAATTGGGGAAGCCTATAATTTAGGAAATGTAGGTTTGGTTTATGCCGAGAAGGGCGAAAATGAAAAAGCTGAACAAAATTTAAATAGGGCGATAGAAGTTTTAACCGAGATGGAGGATTATTATCCTATTAGTGTCTATTTAAATTCTATGGCGGATGTGTATTCAAATAAGGGAGATGAAAAACAAGCTTTAAATTATGCAAATAGAAGTTTAGTATTAGCTAAAAAATATGGTTTAAAAGAGCAGATAGGTGATGCTTACCTAAAGTTGTCCGATTTATTTGAAAGTAAAAGTGATTATAAGAGGTCTTATGAATTGTATAAAAATCATATTATTTATAGAGATAGTGTAAGTAGCATGGATGACTTTCAGAAAATGGCAAATGAAAGAACAAAACTTGAGTTGGCACAAAAACAAGCAGAAGTTAATTTATTAAATCAACAGAAAAAGACCCAAAGAGTGATTGCAATTGGTATAGCTATTGCCCTTCTATTAATTGGCCTTTTAGCTTTGTCATTATTTAAAAGAAATAAATATATTTTGAAAACTGCTGAAATAATTAAAGAAGAAAAGAAACGATCAGATAGTTTATTGAAAAATATATTGCCGAATGAAACTGCAATAGAGTTAAAAGAAAATGGCTTTGCAAAGGCTAAGAAGTTTGATTTAGTATCAGTTTTATTTACGTATTTTAAAGGGTTTACTAAATATTCAGAAAGCTTAACACCTGAAGAATTGGTTAAAAGTATTGACTTCTATTTTTCCAAATTTGATGAAATCATAGAAAAATACGGCCTTGAAAAAATTAAAACAATTGGGGATGCATACATGTGTGCAAGTGGTTTGCCATTTCACACAGATGATCATGCGGCTAAGATTACATTAGCTGCGTTAGATATTGTAGAGTTTGTGAGAACAACAATGAATAATATCGCGCATAGTGATGCAAAATTTGATATTCGTGTTGGAATAAACTCTGGTTCTGTAGTTGCGGGAGTAGTAGGGACCAAAAAATTTGCTTATGATATTTGGGGAGATACTGTAAATGTTGCCAGTAGAATGGAAAGCTGTGGAGAAATTGGGAAGGTTAATATTAGTGAGTCTACATATAATCTAATAAAATCTAATAATGAATTTATTTTTGAGAGCAGAGGTGCAATTGAAGCTAAAGGAATAGACAAAGTGCAAATGTTTTTTGTTCAAAGTAAAATATAATATTAGAGATAGGAAACTGGGGTTAATTGGCTGTCAATTCAAGGCTATCAAAATATTCTAAGCCTATTGATTTCATTGCCTTTTTCCTAGAAAACCTTAATTATTGAATTGTGACTCTATTTTCACAGCATTATTGCCGGATGTAGTTTTGCTTCAAAGTTCAATTCTCAAACATTGGTCTTTTGAAGGCTGATAAACCTGGCATCTACTTCTGAACTAATTGTCCCCGTCCTTTTTAGGAGCATCTTGTCCCGTTTTCCTTCCTTCTCGAGTCTGGCCAAGTCTTTGCATTAATGACCTTCTAAACTCGCTTTCTGAAGTGATTAACAACCAAGTCTGTTGAGCGGTGAGTACTTCCTGAAATTTAGTCAAGAATTCTTTTTCAATTTGAGCCTCGGCCTCTTTTTGTGCAACATAAACTTGGAGCATTTTACTTGCATTAGACTCGCTCATATCACTGAAATCTCGTTTTGATGAGTACTGTCTTTTTTGCTCCCAATATTTACGCGCTATATCTGACTTTTCTTGTTCGTATTTATTAAATATCGGCCAAAAAACTTGAGCAGTCTTACTATTTAAATTCAGCCTGTTGGCTATGAATGCTACTTTTGCTGCCTTAATTTGTTCACGATCTCTTTTTCTATTCTCATCGTTTTGGGCCTGAACATTCAGTAAAAACAATATTCCTAGTACAACTAATAATGTCTTTCTCATGGCCTTAATATTCTGCGTATTCAAAATCGTACTCCATTTCTGGGTTGTCGTACTCGAGGTATTCAAGACTGCCCATTTCATCCTCATATAATTCATTTAATATATTTTGACCATCATCAATTGAGGCCAATATATCTAGATTACTTATTTCCTCATCGAGCAAGTATTCAATAATTAATTCATCTGAAAGGTTCGCATATTCATAATTCGAAACCGTATCATCAGATTTCATTCCAAATATGAAAATGACAATCAGAGCTGCTACAGCAGCGGCATATAGAATCCAATTTCTGCTATAAAGTGGGATTACTTTGATTTGCTCCTCAAATTGTTCAGTAATTAGTTTCGATGATGAATCAAAATATCCTTCTGGAGTTTTAAAAATATTTTCTCTAAGATTTTCCTCATCAAGAATTGACGGTTCAGACTGGGCGAGAATTACCTCATGAAGCGTATCAAAATACCCTTCAGGTACTTGAAAGGCATTATCTTTCATCTCCGGGTTTTCTAATTCGCTATGGTCTGAATTTTTGTGCATCCATTATTTGATAGTCAAGGACTTAAAAGGTTTAATCTTGTTTCAATAAGTTTTC
>Ga0307985_10001220_pt1 | contig 14598 bp, 21 predicted proteins | sample EllFjometageno80_FD_203155 | JGI IMG/M metagenome (GOLD analysis project Ga0307985, IMG submission 203155) | Marine microbial communities from Ellis Fjord, Antarctic Ocean - #80 | ecosystem: Environmental > Aquatic > Marine > Unclassified | place: Southern Ocean | collected 2014-10-09 | reverse complement strand
AAAGCTACGATATTCGTGGTCTAAATCATTGTATAAATAATCCGTTGGAAGCACTTTGGGTTGTAGGTTTCGTTGACGGTGATGGTTCTTTTAATGTTAGTCGCCGTAAAGCTTCTACAAAATCTAAACCATCTATCTTTTTTAAGCCCGTTCCTGAGTTTAGTCTTTCGCAAAGTTCTAGCTCAAACGAGCATGTTCTATTGTCTTAACTAAACTCCACGATCTTTGATGGTCAAGGTGTAATAAACCTGCCTGAAAAGCCTCGTGGTGGTCAAGATTATATTGACTTTCATGCTGTTTCTACATTGCTAAATGTAGTTTTTCCCTTCTTTGAAAAACACAAACTTCTCACACGAAAAAATTCTATTAATATGAAAAAAGTTCGTCGGGTAACATTGTGGATAGAAAAAAAGGAACACTTGGAAGTAAAAGGGTTTAAAAAAATTGAAAAGTAACTGAATTCACTTGTGTTATATGTTTTAAAGATATCTATAAATTAAGATAGAGTCCGGTTTCTTATGAAAATGAGAAAGATGGAGATGGGTTTTATTTTTAAAACCGTAAATTCTCCCTGAGCAAAATGCCTTGGCCACTAATTATGGTCCTGCATGAATAGGGTAACAACTTTTTTACTGTTTCCGGCCTAATTCCAGTGAAATTGAAATAACCGTGAGGATGCGGTTTAAATCTAGGTAGACGAGAAGACCCTGGAACCTTTACTAGATCTTCCCATTGTCACGAGAGGCTTATTGTGTAGTAATAGGCGGGAGGTTTTACCATCAATTGAAAAACCGTCCTTTAAGCTATCTTGTGACTTATTGCAAAGCAAGACAGTGGGTGGTTGCTAGTTTATTTGGGGCGAAGGCCTTCAAGAGAGCATCGAAGGCAATTAAAGTTGGACTTAACGCTTAGATCAATGGCGTTATACGTTTAAAGGCATATGTGCGACTGACTGAACGCGTGACAACGCAATCAGGCAGTAATTTTTAGAATTACTGGAACTTAGTGATCCGACGCATTCTTAAGGAAGAGGCGTCGCACAATGGATAAAAGGTACTCCAGGGATAACAGAGTAATACTTTCTTAGAGTTCTTATCGACGAAAGTGTTTGCTACCTCGATGTCGACCCGTCTTATCCTGCAGGTGCAGAAGCTTGCAAGGGTCCGACTGTTCGTCGGTTTAAAAGGTACGCGAGTTGGGTTCAGAACGACGTGAGTCAGTTTGGTTTCTATCTTCTAGGTTAAAAAAAGAATAAAGAACCAATCTTGTGTACGCAAGGATAAAGATTGGCAAGCCTCTAGTGTTTGGGTTGTTTGTGCGCAAACAGTTGCCCGGTAGCCACGCTTGAAAGGATAATCAGCTGAAAGCAACTAAGCGAGAAGCCTCCTTTACGATTTTTTGAAACATTCAAGACCAGAATGTTGATAGGCGAAATGTACAATTTTGTGCTTATTCGTACTAATTTTTCATAAAAGGTTTTTAACAGCTTTTTAAAAGCAACGCGGTGTTAAGGGATGGTTCCCTTATCGGGCTCATGTTCCGAATCTTAGAGGTTCGATTCCTCTCGCCGCACGTTTATTATACTACTTTCACTTTTTATACATGTTGATTACACGAAGTAACGTTAAGATTGTCGATAACACCGGCGTAAAGCAAGTCTATATTATTATAGATTCAGGTAAATCCGCAAAAGTGGGTGACACAGTTACTTGTGTCATTCAACGTGTTCGAGCAACCGCTAGTAAATTTTCTAAAGGAAGCTTGGCACGACTCCAGATTGTAAATAGCCGTTTTGGTTAAAGCTATCTGGATGGCACAAAAGTTCGCTCTATTGAGTCCAATAACGGTATCCTTGTAAGTAAACAAGGTGAACCCCTTGGTACTCGTATTTCAACACCTTTTTCGCGACAATATTTCCGTCGTATAGGTTTTACTAAAATATTGTCTATTGCTCCGTTTAGTATTTTATTTTATAATGGCTCCTACTTATCGAAAACATTGGAAAGCTGTCTATCAAGCAAAACAAAACCTTTAAGGGATTTCATTTAAAGGTAACAAAAACAAATGGTCGTGGGCTACTGATAAAAATGGCTCGGATTTTGGTAACAGCTTTCCGTTCAAATTTGAAAAAAGCCCTGAGGCTGCTTTTGAAGTTATCAATACGTTGCCCAAGTCACTTCGTTTTTTGGCACCACTTCGGCGTGAATAAGGAATACGTTTGCGTGCAAAACAAGCGGCTAAAGCGGCTTAGGGTCTAATTCCTGAAAAGCGTTTTAAAAGCATTGTTAATAATTTTAAATATCAGTCTGGTGGTAAATACACCAACTTTTTTATTTAGATAAATATACAGCTAGCAACGATTCTAGTAACTTCAGGTCTAGTTGTTTCACCATTTCAAGCACGCCAACTTCTTGCAAGTGGTGCTGTTTTGGTTAACAACAAAAAAGTTCGTCGGTCAAGTCTTATTCTTGTGCCAGGAGACATCGTCTCTATTGATCCATCGTTTGCAGGCTTGAGCACTAAGGGAGGTAAACATGTCTCTTTTTCACAAGCACGGTCTCAATGGCACGAAGACTTCATAGCATTTTCTCAAACAAAAGCATTGTCTATTGTGATCTTGCGTTAACCTAAAGCTTCAGAACTTACTTTGGCTTGGCTTTTCAACCCACAAGCTTGTTTTGCGTTCTACGGAAAATTATTTTATTTTACATGGTTTCACCTACTATTACCAAAAGTCAGCAAGAATTCCCTATTATCGTAAGTTTTTGGCAAGATTTTATTATCTCTTGTCTAAATTAAGACCGTAAACGAATTTCTCTCGAAACTTTTTCGGGGGGTGTTCGTTGTGTGGTTCTAGATCCAAGTGATCTTCTTTTTGTGGTAAAATTCTTTCGTGATTTCAGCTGCTGTCGTTTTAAAAATCTGTGTGACATTGCTGGTGTTGATTAACCAAATCGTCAAGATCGTTTTTTGATTGTATATCAATTTCTTAGTACAGATTAAGGAATTCGCCTTCAGATTGAAGTAGCGGCTAACGAACTTTCAAGTATCCCATCAATTAGCTCTGTATTTAGCAGTGCAAATTGGTTTGAACGTGAAATTTTTGACATGTTTGGAGTTATTTTTTCTAACCATCCAAATCTGCGTCGAATTCTAACTGACTAAGGATTTGAAGGTTTTCCTCTTCGAAAAGATTTTCCTTTGAACGGTTATGTTGAAGTCTTTTATGATGAAAATCATAAACGCGTAATTGCGGATACTGTTTCTGCGTCTCAATCTATACGTAATTGGGATGTAGCAAAGGTTTGGGACTTATTTAAAAAAGGGCTTCGTATAACGGCTTATTACTACAGTTTCCAAAACTGTTAATAGCGGTTCGACTCCGCTAGCTCTTGTTCGTGTCATATAACTCAGTTGGTTAGAGTGCGCTGCTGATAATGGCGAAGTCGTTGGTTCGAATCCAACTATGACAATAATAAATAGGATTGCTTCGTTGAATAAAGTTACCAAAGATCTTAAAGACTTTATCGTAAACTGTTTAACGACATAAAATATCTCAAAAAGAGAACAAATGTTGTAATTCTTATTTATTTTTAGTGGGCAAATGGCCGAGTGGTTAAAAGCGGATGCCTTTAAAGCATCTTCGTAACAGATCGTAGGTTCGAATCCTTCTTTGCCCAAAAATTAAAATCCTTCTCTTATAAAGTTTTCTAATTGTTTTATGTATTCAAATGTTTAAACTGGACCGGGGCTAAAAAACTCTTGGGAGCGTCTACAAGCATAAAAAGCTAGTCTTAGTTCTGATGAACTAAATCAGTACGAGTCTTTGCAGAGCAAAAAAACAAAAAATAACGTAACAGAGATCCGTACACGTGAATCGGCTTCAACTATTCTTCCAGATTATGTCGGAGAAACTTTTCACGTCTACAATGGGCAAAAGTTTGTACCAATTTTTATTAAAAAAGAAATAGTAGGCTATAAGCTAGGTTCGTTCGTTAACGCTCGGATTCTCAACGTAAACAATCGAAAAACCGCTGCGAAATCAACTAATAAGCGATTATCTTTTATAAGTATTCCTTTTATTTTACAATTTTATCTATGGGTCAAAAAGTTCATCCTCTAGGTTTCCGTTCAGGAAATCGTCTGAAAAATCCAAATTACGCTTCTAATGCTTGGGATGGTATATAGTCTCGAAAATATTTGCGTTATGGTGATTAGGTTGGGCGCGATCACTTGTAATATTGTTGTGGTCTCTTCCTCGACCTAGAAAAAGCTCTGGATAGCCAAAATCTGTTGGTTAACCGTATAGAGCTTACATTTCCTGGTAAACAGGCCGTTTTGGTTTGTGAGGTTTTGACTAAATCCTCTGCGCAAGGTAAAAGTGGGTTTAACACACCTTCAGTTAGTTCTTCTTTCTTGGATAAAGATCTAGAAGAAATTGCATCTAAATTGAAGCCTTATATTGGTAATCGTAAAATTGTAATACGCTTTACTTTTCTGGATGGGTTGTTCCAACATCCAACTATGGCTTTGTTGGAAAATTCAGCGCAGGATAGCCTTAAAGGTAAAAAGCTGGGTACAGGATTGCTTTTTCTTACTTCTGATCTTCTACGTTCAGTTTGTTTGATAACACAACTTCCCGTCGCCGGTCTTTTTTCACTAACATTTCTGAAACTTGTACAAAAAGCACCTAATCATCGAGTTATCTTCGATTGGTTGGACATAGCTTTTCGCACGGTTTGGTCAAACTCTGAAAAGTTTCGACGTGTTCAAGGGATAGGTATTCAGGTAAAAGGACGTTATAATATCTCTAACGATCGCTCTCAACGTTATAGTTTGCGTCTAGGTGCTGTATCATTGAGTAACATCGACGTTCTTATTGACTACCGATATAAAGCTTATCCTACAAAAGGTGGGCGCTCTGGGCTTAAAGTCTGGTTGTGCTATCCTAAGTTTTTATAATTTTTCATGTTTATATGTTTATACGCCCTCAACTAAAACAAAACTCGTTTACAAAGTTTCGTAAAGGTCGTATTCGGGGAGTAACTCAACCAGTATCACTTAAGTATAACTGCGTTGTTGGTCTTCAAGCATGCGAAAATACTAAACTTTCTTCAAGCGTTCTTTGGTCTATTAAACGGGTTATACAGCAAACTTTGACTCGTAAAGCTAAAATCCATTTGATGGCATTTCCTCATACAGGTCTGACTAAAAAACCGTCAGAAGTTCGTATGGGTAAAGGTCGTGGAAGCATTTCTACATTTGTGGCCCGCATTCGGTGCGGTGATCTTATTTAACAGCTTTCTAACATGCCTATTTCAAATGGTGTTTCTGCTTTGAAAAAAGCTCAATAAAAATTGGGTATTCGTACACGTATCGTAACGCGAGTACAACCCTCTAAAATTATTAAGTCTTCAGTTCTATCTTTTTTAGTCTTTTAAATTAATAACAATGCCTCAGTTGGATCTCGTAACATTTCCCAGCCAAGTTTTTTGGTTGGCTATTATTTTTATGTCTTTTTATGCTTTTGTGTCTGGTCATTTCGTACCTATGCTACATAAAATTATTCAAACTCGTTCAAAAAAAGTTTCTGCTGGTCAGGGTATAGCGTCTGGTCAATCTGACGCACAGTCATCAGTTATTACTGGATCAGAAAATCTTGTAATTTCTGCTCTAGACAAATCAATCTCTGGTCTAAACGCTTGCGTTGAAGAAGCTGTTACAGCACAGTCAGCTGTACTTCGGTCAGGAGACAAATCTAAAATAAATTCTCTAGCTAACACTGTTGGATCTATCCAAGGACGTTATCTTGTGTCTCGAGGATTATTTTATCGTTTTACTTGAGGTTTTTCACTCTTATTTTATAAAATTTTCATGGTTTATTTTAATGGAACCACTTCTATATTTGACGCAGATGTTATAGGTATAGACTTTTTGTTTCTACTACCAGAAGTTTTTTTGGCTCTTTCATTGTCTAGTCTTTTGGTTTTTGGGGCGTGTGTTTAAACGCCTTCAGTTGAAGGTAATACACCAATTTTTCGTGATGTTGTTTGTTCATTGTCGATTTAAACAGCTTTTATAACTTTGATAATTTTCCTATTTTCGCCTTAAATACAGTCTGGTGTAACGAAGAATCTCTTTTAGGGTTTGTTTGTAGCAAACGACTTTGTTTAAATATTGAAAATTGGTATCTTGGTTATAGCCGTTGGGTCTCTAGCAACAATGCAAAATTCCCTACGTCAAGACAAGATTAACTCTTTTGAATAAACGCTTTTGATCCTTTTTTCAATTTTGGGTATACTTTTGCTTGTTTGTTCTTCAAACATGTTGGCACTTTAGCTGGCGCTTGAACTACAGTCACTAGTTCTTTATGTTCTAGCTTCTTTTTGTCGATCTTCAGCTTTTTCCGCTGAAGCTGGTCTAAAATATTTTATTCTAGGCGCGTTGAGTTCTGGTTTTTATTTGTTTGGTGTTGTGATTCTTTAAGGATTCACAGGAACATTGCAATTTGATGCTCTTGGGCTTCTACTTGTAGATTTGGGAAGTTATCCATTGGATCAGCTAGTTCTTGGTATTATTCCTGGTGTTGTTTTTTTGATATCAGGTCTTTTTTTCAAAATATAAGCGTTCCCATTTCACTCTTGGGTTCCCGACGTTTAAGAAGGTTCACCAACAGTAACAGGTCTCTTTTTTGCTACAGTACCAAAACTAGCTGTTGTAGGATTGATTTCTCGCCTTGTATTTGGTCCTTTTTAGGAACTTTTTAGTTACTGGCTTCCTGTTATTTTTGTTATATCTGCTGGTTCAATACTGTTCGGAGCCTTGGCTGCTTATAACCAACGTGGTTTTAAACGCTTTTTGGCTTACTCGGCAATTGGTCATGTAGGTTATCTACTTATTGGTTTCACATGTTCTAGTGTTTCAGGGGTTCAAGCTATTCTTATTTATACTTTTGTTTAGGTTGTGACTTCTTTGGTAGTTTGGACGGTATTGCTATGTTTGTCTTCATTTTCGTCTCAAAAAACTTTGTATATTTCAGAATTGGTTGGCCTAGGAAGCTCACAACGTGCTTTGGGTATTACTCTTTCTGTTGGTTTGCTTTCAATGGCTGGTATTCCACCATTGGCAGGTTTTTATGCTAAGTAGCTTATTTTCTTGTCCGCTATGGACAGTTCGATATACATTCTAGCATTTATTGGGGTTCTAACTAGTGTTATTGGTACGTTTAACTATTTGCGATGGAGTAAAATCATTTGGTTTGAATCATTGCCAAAAAGTGTCGGATCATACTTGAGTTTTGATGAAAAAGTTGGAGGGATTTCAATAACTTTCTAACAATCATACATTCTATCTTTTGGTACATTTTTCTTGGCTTTCTTGATAGTTGACCCTTCTTTCCTATTGATTACCGCTCACCGTATTTCATTGGTACTTTTCCTATTATACGGCGTCAATCAAAACGTGATGCAATTTGGTAGCATGTTCGCTTTGGGAGCGAATAGTTGCTGGTTCGAGTCCAGTCGTTTTGATAACTTTTTCTTTAATTACTTTTTATTTATATTTATTATGGCTGGTTCTTTGATTAGTATTAGTGCGTTTATTTGTGTCGCTTCAGCATTTGCTGTTATTTTGTTGCGTAATCCAGTGCATTCTGTTCTTTGGCTCGTTCTTTCTTTTTGTAGCGGTGCCGTTCTTCTCTTGGCAATAGGAGCAGAATTCCTTGGTCTAATAGTCCTGATTGTTTAAGTTGGGGCTATTGCCATTTTGTTTCTTTTTGTTGTTATGATACTAAATATTAATCTAGAGTCGCGAGGAAAAGAACGAAAGAGCCTTACTCTTGTAGGTTCAGGGATTGTTCTCCTTACTCTATTTTGTTTTTCATCATTTTTGTCTTATACAGGGGATGTTCCAAATTCTTTGTCTTCTTTCCAAGCATATGGTTGGTCTAATCTATTTGATTGGTTGAATACACTAGAAGTTCTTGGTCAAATTCTGTAGACTAAGGGTTTTATTCTATTCCTTATAGCAGGTTTTATTTTGTTGATTGCGTTGGTTGGTTCGATTGTTTTGACACTACAGACACGACATGACGTTAAAAAACAATCTGTAGCTCAACAACGGTCCCGAGATGCCGATAATTCGGTCTTTTTGGTTTCTTTGGACCGACAATCAGGCTACCGTCCTTCATCCAAAAATAAATTATATATAATGCTTGATAATCGTTTTTATAGCCTTCTGGTTAAACATGGTCAAAACCCTATTAAAGTTCGTAAAGATCTTTATAAAAGTTTGATTCTTTCTGGTTTTTCAAATCCAGCACTCGCGCTTTCACTGGTTGTTAACTCTATAGTATTGCCTTTGGAAACAAAGAAGCGACGACGGGGTCGAAACTTTCTGAGTGTGCCTTTTCCTATTACTAAAGAACGTCAAGAAGGCCTCGTCTTGCATAAGCTTATAAAGATTGCTAAACAATCAAAAGGATCGTTGTCATTCGGTGAACGTCTATCCTTTCATATTGTTCAAACTCTTCGAGGCACTGGCCCACTAGTTCAAGATCGGCAAGAAACATTGCGGACATTGAAATAAGGTCGTCCATTTGCTTATATACGTTGGTATTTATTTATTATTTATTTTTATATGTCTACTTTGAACCAATTGGTACGTCAATCTCGAAAAAAGCGAAAGCTCTTGAAAAAAGCCCCGGCTTTGAAAGGTAATCCTTTTCAACGGGGTGTTTGTCTTAAAGTTCAAACACAATCTCCAAAAAAACCGAACTCTGCTAATCGTAAAGTTGTTCGTGTTCGACTTTTCAACGGTAATGATATTACAGCAGCCGTTGGAGGAGAAACACACAATCTTCAGGAACATTCGTTGGTTCTGGTTCGTGGTGGTCGTTCAGCAGATCTACCCGGAGTTCGTTACCGTGTAGTTCGTGGTTCGTAAGATCTTATTGGTCTTGCAACTCGTAAAAAAGGGCGTTCTAAATAAGGAACACCTAAACCAAAAATAGGATTATATTCTTCCTTAGCTCAGTGGTTAGTCAGCGACTCGCTGTTAACGAGTAGGTCAAAGGTTCGAATCCTTTAGGAAGATTTTAGGGCGATTAACTCAATTGGTTAGAGTATTCGGCTTTTAACCGGCAAGTTACAGGTTCGATCCCTGTATCGCCTATTTTTAATTATAAACTCTCTTATGAACTAAGCATCTTTTCTTAATATACCTGTTTCTACGCATCTTAATATTTTTCGGGTTCTTTCATCGATTAAAGGTATCGGGCCTGCAAAAGCAAAAGATATTTGTAAATTTGTTGGGGTTCTACCTACTACATTGTTTCAAGATATAACATAAGGTCAACGAAAACGTATAGAAAATTTTGTATAAGATCAAAAAGATTTTTTGTTTGAGTCTTCACTAAAACGTAAAGTACTTGCAGATGTTCGTAAATTGGTAAAGATTAAGCACTACCGAGGTATTCGTCTTTCCAATGGTCTACCCGCGCGTGGACAACGTACAAAAACAAATGCTCAAACGTGTCGTCGTATTCGTATGATCAAAAATTTACTGGGTTGTTGGCTGAGTTGGTCGAAGGCGTCAGTCTTGAAAACTGAAGTTCATTTTATGAATCGAGAGTTCGAATCTCTCACAGCCCTTTTTTTCTACTTTTTTATTTGTATATTATTTTAAAATGTATTTGTTGATTCCTTTTCTTCCACTAGCATCTGCTCTTATTGCAGGACTAGGTGGCCGTTAAATTGGCGCTCAAAATGCCGCTTACCTCACAACATCACTAGTTGGTCTAACATTTTTCACAGCTTTTAGTTGTTTTATGAATGTAGGTCTAGCAGGTAATTCTGTTGTTATTAAACTTGGTGATTGGATTACATGTGGCTTGTTCGAAATTAACTGGGGCTTTTTGTTTGATCCCTTGAGCATTTCAGTTATTTGTGTGGTTTCAGGTGTTTCATCTTTGGTACACCTTTAGTCCATTGGTTATATGTCAGAAGACCCACATCGACCTCGATTTATGTCGTAGTTGTCGCTATTTACCTTTTTTATAGTTATTCTAGTTACGGCCGATAATTTGGTTCAAATATTTCTTGGTTGGGAAGGTATTGGGCTTACTTCTTTCTTGCTAATTGGCTTTTGGTTTACACGTATCCAAGCAAACAAAGCTGCAATTAAAGCTATGACAGTTAACCGTATTGGTGATTTGGGATTGGCTCTTGGTATTGCAGCAGTTTATGCGCAGTATCAGTGCCTGGATTAGGATACACTATTTGCCGTAGCTCCAACAGCAGACGCTACTATAGTATTTTTTGGGTAAACCTTTGATTCTATTACACTAATTACTCTATTGCTTTTTGTAGGAGCGGTAGGGAAAAGTGCACAGTTGGGTTTGCACACTTGGCTTCCAGACGCAATGGAAGGTCCAACACCAGTATCAGCACTTATTCATGCTGCTACTCTTGTTATTTCAGGAGTTTTCTTGATTTGTCGATGTTCTTCTTTGTTTGAGCTTTCTTCCACATCACTAGCAGTTATAACTGTTTTTGGAGGTATAACAGCTCTATTCGCAGGTGCAACAGGACTAGTTCAAAATGACCTTAAACGTGTTATTGCATATAGTACATGTTCACAGTTGGGTTACATAATCTTTGCGTGTGGTCTATCCGGTTATTCCGTAGGTGTATTTCATCTAGCCAATCATGCAGCATTTAAAGCTTTGCTGTTTATGTCGGCAGGTTCCGTTATTCATGCAATGAGTAATGAACAGGATATGCGTCGTATAGGTGGATTGGTTAAAATCCTTCCTCTAACTTATAGTATGATTCTAATTGGTTCATTGGCATTGATAGGATTCCCATTTTTGACAGGGTTTTAGTCAAAGGATGTTATTCTTGAAATTGCTTTTGCTTCTTAGACACTACCAGGTCATTTTGCTTGGGCTTTGGGAACTTTGGCAGCAGCTTGTACAGCATTTTAGTCAACACGTCTGATTTTTCTTACTTTTTTGGTAAAACCTTCAGCTCATCGTAATGTTATTGAAGGTGCGCACGACGCACCAATTGCAATAGCTCTACCGCTTTTTATTTTGGCTTTTGGTGCTATTTTTCTTGGTTAAGTCACTAAAGATTTGGCTATTGGTCTTGGTACAACTTTTTGGCAGCACTCTCTGTACACCCATCCATCACACATGCTTTTTACGGAAGCAGAATTTATTCCGCAGTATATTAAGCTCTTTCCGGTTATCTGTGCTTTGTCTAGCTCGGTTCTAGCTTTTTATCTTTAAGGAAATTGTTCACGTTTCCTAGTTGAGTTTAAAACTTCTACATTGGGTATTCAGTTGTAAACTTTTCTTAACCGTAAATGGTACTTTGATAAGGTTTAGACAGAATAAATTGTTCAGCCGTCTCTTCATTTTGGTTGGCACTTTACTTAGTTGGGTGTTGATCGAGGTTTGATTGAGATGTTTGGGCCATATGGTTTTGCGCAACTTTTGAATAAACATTCTCGTAATGTTGCACTAACTCAAACTGGTGAAATTTACCATGCAGCCCTTGGTTTTATTCTTGGTTTGTTGTTTTACTTTTTCCTTACGGCTCTTTCAACAGTTTAGGCTGGTTTCTTTGATCCTTCTATAATTTTTCTTTTTATCCTTGCTCTACCATTTTTGGGGTAGGCTTCGTCAAAAGATAATTCTTTATTTGGTATTTATTTACCATAAATTGGCGATAATGGTGAAGTGGTTATCACGTTAGTTTGTGGAACTAAAATTTTGGGTTCAATTCCCAGTTATGGCCCTTATATCTTAACTTTTTCTTTTCTCATGCTATTGTCTTCTTTGATTGGTTTGCCTCTTGTTGGGGCTAGTATTATTTCTTTCCTTGGCGAAAATTCTACAATAAGCATTCGTCGGGTTGGTCTATTTTCATCTGGTATTACTTTTGTTGTTAGTTTGTTGCTTTGGATTCTTTTTGATGCAAGTAGTGCAGATTAACAGTTTGTTGTAGAAAGCTCTTGGCTTTCTAGTATTAACATTAACTTGGTTATAGGTGTTGATGGAATTTCTCTCTTTTTTGTTATTCTAACAACACTTCTTACACCGATTTGCTTGCTCGCTTCCTGGGAGCTTAATCCAGGAGGGCGCGAGAATAAATCGAGTCTTAAGCTTTACTGGATAGCATTTTTGGTATTGGAATCACTAGTTATCTTTGTTTTTGTTGTTTTGGACCTTCTATTGTTTTATATTGGCTTTGAAGCAGTGCTACTACCAATATTTTTCCTTATTGGTATTTTTGGTTCTCGTGCACGAAAAGTACGAGCTTCATAGTTCTTCTTTTTGTATACGCTTTTTGGCTCCGTTTTTCTTCTACTCTCATTTGCTCTGCTTTAGTCAGATACAGGTACAACAGACTTGCGTCTTCTTTCAGTACTTGTTTGCGAAGAGAATCGACAAATTTTGTTGTGGTTGGGCTTTTTCATTGCATTTTCCGTTAAAGTTCCTATGGTACCGTTTCACATTTGGCTTCCAGAAGCACATGTTGAGGCTCCTACAGCAGGAAGTGTTTTTCTAGCAGCAATCCTTCTTAAATTGGGTACATATGGGATGATTCGTGTCCTTATACCATTGTTTCCTCTTGGTACAGTGTTTTGGACACCCCTAGTATATCTATTGGCTATTATTGCTGTTATTTACTGTTCTCTAACGGCTATTCGTCAAACAGATATTAAGCGTATTATTGCTTAGGCATCAGTGGCTCATATGGGTGTTACATTGGTTGGTCTGTTTGCTCTAACTCTTATCGGTGTTGAAGGTTCCATTATTCAAATGCTTTCCCATGGATTTGTATCTGGTGCTATGTTTCTTTCTGTTGGTGTCATCTATGATCGTCATCACACACGTTTGGTTTCATATTATTCAGGATTGGTTCAAACAATACCTTTGTAAGGTATAATGTTCCTTTTCTTTTCAATGGCAAACATTGGACTCCCAGGTACCTCTTCCTTTATTGGAGAGTTCATAATTTTGGTAGGTGTATATGAAGTAAATACTTTCGCAGCAGCATTCTCTGCTTTGGGTATGGTTCTTGGTGGGGCTTATTCTCTTTACCTAGCCAATCGTATTCTTTTCGGTAATATTAACTTGAATGCCATTGGTGTTTCTGTTGATTTGAATAAACGGGAAATAGCAACGCTTTTCCCATTGTTCATCCTAGTTCTTGTTATAGGACTTTATCCAAATATCTTTTTGGATGCAATACACGTATCTTGTTCTAACTTTGTGGAAAACTTGCGTTTATTTACTTTTTATTTTATAAATGAATACTACTTTTTTGAAGAAACCTAACAGTCGTAGCCCTGGTTCGCGTCATCAACGTATTGTTAATTCAAAAGTCTTTGGTGTTTCTCGTAAATCAGATAAGATTAAACATAACTTTTAATCAAAGCTGAAAAATGCTGGGCGAAACCATCATGGTAACATTACAGTTTAAGGTCGTGGTGGTGGTGCTAAACACTTGGATATTAAAGCTCTTCCTTTGCACGATTTTATATCTCTATCTAGTGGTATGTCAGAATCGTCTCAAAAACACTCGAAATACATACTAACTTCTATTGAACGTGTTCCTGGAAAAGGCCGTAGTTTCTTTGGTCTATTTACACCTCTTGATTCCATAGGTCTTCCAGAATTCTATCTACCATGTTCACAAGGAATAGTTGTTGGAACAGTTGTTTCCAACATTTTGCCAGGAGAATAAGTGCAGTCGTTCAAAAAAGGGTTCGTTGCACCTATTTCGCAAATACCTCAAAACAACTTTGCTTTTAATGTTGAGCTTTCACCAGGTTGTGGTACAAAGTTTGCTCGAGCAGCAGGCTCACGTATTTAGCTTCAAGGTGTTGATCTTTCTGATTCAAGCAGTGCTACAAATATTATAGTAAAATTGCCATCAGGGCGTCTAAAGTCTCTTTCACGTGACTGTCTAGGTCAAGTTGGATCTAGTTCAAACGAGGGTCATTTGTAAGAACAGCTTGGAAAAGCTGGACGTAATCGATTTTTGGGGCGTCGCCCCAAAGTTCGAGGGGTTGCTATGAATCCTGTCGATCATCCAATGGGTGGTGGTGAAGGTAAAGCGTCTGGTGGTCGTCCATCTGTTACTCCACAAGGGTGGCATACGAAAGGTCGTCGGACGGTTCGAAAACTAAACAAATTAGCTTTTTATAAATTGTTGGGCAAGTTACGTAGTGGCTATCGTGAATGGTTGTAACCCATTTCTTGCAAAAGATCGTTGGTTCGAGTCCAGCCTTGCTCAATATTTAATTTAAGCCAACGTGGCGGAATTGGTTTACGCGGTGGTTTTAGGTGCCATGTCCTTTGGATTGCTGGTTCGAGTCCAGTCGTTGGTATTTTTATTCGGGAACATAACTCAGCTGGTTAGAGTGTTTGCTTTGCAAGCAGAAAGTCACCGGTTCGATTCCGGTTGTTTCCAATTTTCTTTCACTTTTATAAAAATAATGGCACGAAGTCCTCAAGTTCAAAAAGATAAATTGCGTCGTAAACAATTTTCTAACACAGAAAAAGTTTAACGACAGCTTAAGTTT
>Ga0307985_10001214_pt1 | contig 14643 bp, 2 predicted proteins | sample EllFjometageno80_FD_203155 | JGI IMG/M metagenome (GOLD analysis project Ga0307985, IMG submission 203155) | Marine microbial communities from Ellis Fjord, Antarctic Ocean - #80 | ecosystem: Environmental > Aquatic > Marine > Unclassified | place: Southern Ocean | collected 2014-10-09 | reverse complement strand
CCCCTCCGCCCTGCGCCACTTAACAGCCGACACCATCCCTGACCCTGAAGGTTGTGTCGATCTCCGCGTGTCAGGCTGTGTTGGAATGGAGTTCGAGTCGTCAATTAGTGGCGACTATGAACCCTACACAGGCGCCTGTTTTAACACTGCAGGCCGTCCCTCATACTACAATGCACAATCTGAAATATACCTAAGCTTCTGGGCATCCGATGGGGACTGGAACTTTGGTCCTTCTTGTGGCGCCGGCGTAGTGTACGCATACGGTAACGCCGCCTACTATCCCTTCTCGTTCGCCGCTCCTTCTTACCAATGCGCCAACAATGGTGTGTTTCTCCTCAAGCCCATGAGTGTCACTTGCGAACTTTACGCGGGACAGCTTACCACTTGCCGACCTGGCACCCACAACACGTCAGGCACCGGGATCGAGGGCAAGTGTAACGACTGTCCGCTGAGCCGAGATCTGTCCTTCCCCGGAGCCACCTCTGCCAGTGCGTGCTTCACTGGTCGAGCCAACCTCTTCACTGTCTCGATGAGAGTCAACCGCATCACGGTGTACAGCAGCGGCGGCGACCACCATAATCTGGTGACGGAGGGAGGGAAGGTGGACGAACCACAGGACGTTGTGTTCATTTCTAACACGGCGATGTTGATCAGCAATTACATCAAGGGCGTGGTGGTGATGATGGACGTCGAAGGCAACTTCATTGCCGACTTCGCCAATGTTGACAACGCCATGGGCCTCCTCTTCCTTCCTGACCTTGGCATGGTGGCGGTGGCTGAATACTCAAGTGGTGTCTACGCTGCGGTCCACTTCTTCAAGGTGGACGACTTCACCAGTGGCGGCACGCTGGAAGTGTCGACAGAAGCGTACGATGCGGTCGGGACGGTGTTCATGAGCACGCTTGGAGTGGACTACCCTCAATACATCTCAATGGGAGAAACCAACGACGAGGTGCTTGTCACCGTTCGGAACGGCGAGGTTCAAGAGGTCGTGAGGATCTGCGTACCTGGCACCCAGTGCAAGCCTCAACTCCGCAACCACAAACTGATCGCAGCAGAGGTGAATACACTCTTCGGTATCGGAGTCGTTCGGAGCAAGAACATCGTCCTCCTGTGCGACACCAAGGCAGCCGGTGAGGGGATAGGAGTCGTCTACTCTTGCCCCCTCGACGTAATGAACAGCAACCTCAACGCCTGCTCGACGTTCGCTTACAGGCCCGAAGGAACTTTCTGGGACCCGTACAACCTCATCGTCGACGACGATAAGGAGCTCGTTTACATCGCCGACCGCGACTACTCCGCCGTCCACATGTTTTCCACCGACAGCCTCTACTTCGGAAAATTATCCCAGAACCCTCTCTTCCTCACCAACCCCGTCGCCATCGCATTGCAGCCAGGCGCATTCCCCCCTTTGTCGCCAATCACCCCTCCCTCCTCCGCAACTGCTGGCGAGCTCACCGCAGTCACTCCGCTCCTCAAAACAAGCCTCGACACGAACCTCCCCTCCGACTACCCTCTCGCCACCTCCCGCTTTCGCATAGCAGCCGCTGGGACCTTGCCCGGCAGCGAAATCGAGCTCACAATCCGAGGTGAGATCGCCGTAAACGCCACCGCTCCCTCGCACTCCGCCCTGATCGCAACCATCGCGATCCAGTTTGCCGGAACCTGGGACGTATCCATCACCGAAGGGATTGCGAATCCCGAGCACGTCATGGGCTCCCCCTTCCCCCTCCGAGTCCTCCCCGCCGTCACCGATCCCCAGTCCTGTAAGTGCAAGAGCGAAGCGAGAGTCCATTGGTAAAGTCGCGCGAACCCTCCCGTCAACCCGCGCTCATGTGCTCACACTCACGCTCGCTTCGCTCGCAGGTACGACTACCTTCTCCTCCGGTATCACCGCCGGCGACCTCCTCAGCCTCACCCTCTTCTCCTTCGACGCCTTCGACAACCCCACCTTCCACCCCGACGACTCCTTCTACGCCCTCCTCGATCTCTCCCCCACCTCTATCCCCCTCACCGCAGACTTCACGCTCTCCCTCCCCGTCTTCAAGTCCGGCTCCCACATCCTCCGCATCTTCCACTCCAACACCGCCCTCGAGGTCCAGAACTCCCCCTTCCCTTTCACCGTGAGCCCGTCCGCTCCCTCGCCCACCAACACCGTCCACAACCTCCTCAACATCACCGCGTTCGACCCGTCCCTCGACCAACCTCTCGTCCTTTCCCTCTCACCCGCCGACGTGTACGACAACCCTGTTTCAGACTCCTCCGCCTTTCAAGTGCAGATCGACGACGACGTCCACCCCCTCCTCCCCCCCCTCTACTCGTACTCCAAGACCTACCCCGCCGATGCCGTCCGCGACGTGTCCGTCACCTTCCTGCTCAACTCCTCGCCCCTCCCGAACATGCCCGTCGCGATCTCAGTGACCCCGACCATCTTCGCCTCCGCCGTGAGCTCCGCCAACGTCCAGCTCGGCGGCCTCGCCCTCGTGTTCGGCGCCTTTGTCATCTTCGGCCTGCTCCAGTACCTCAACAAGGGCAGTGCGGCGATGTCTACGTTGGTGAGCAGGAGGGGCGAGCTGAGCTGGATCTTCTTGGCCATCTTCTTCAACTCGCTTGACCCGCTCAGCGACTTGCTGATCTGGTACACCGTCGTCCGGTTCTGCGACGCCTTCTCCTTCGTCTACTTGGTCCTGGTCGTCATCTCCTGTCTGGCCGGAGCGCTGACCATCACCATGGGCGGCATCCAGCTGCTCGCGCTGTCCAAGGACTTGGGGAAGGACCTGAAGCTGGACAGCGAGGAGCACCAGAAGGAGCTGGGAGAGCTCAAGGTGAAGTACAAGGAGTCGCTTGTGGCGAAGGTGGCGAGGGTGATGCCAACGGGGGGAGGGGAGGAGGAGGTGGACGAGGAGGGGCAGGATGGGCTTGAGAAGAAGCTGCTGAAGGGCTTGCTCAGGCAGGAAGCGAATAAGAAGCGGGCGTCACAGTGCGCCAGAGAGCGGCAGCGCTGCGTCTACGCGATGGTGCAGGTCGTGCTGGAGGACATCCCGGTGACAATTGTGAACTTCTGGTACTTGACGAGCGAGTGCGCGACCAACATGGACACCGGTGGGGGCGAGTTCCAGTTCTTCTTCTTGGTTACCTTTTTGACAGTGACACTCACGGTGTTCAAGATCTTCAAATACATGCACTTGAAGAAGGACGAGGAGCTGGTGGCGACGGAGCGAGAGTTCGTCATGCCGGTGCTGGTGAGCGAGGCGGAGGAGCTGCTGAAGAAGTTGCGGGCGCTGAGGGGGGAGGAAGGGGGAGAGGAGGGGGAGAGCGACGCGCAGAAGATTGCGAGGTTGGAGCGGGAGAAGGAAGACGATCGGAGGAGGCGGGAGGCGGCAGAGAGCCGCGAGAGGGCGGCGGCGGGACGCGAAAAGACTGCGTTGGATTCATTGGAGGAGTTAAAAAAGTGTGTTTGATGATCGAAGCACCCATCCTACAACTTACGTAGCCCTCTCCTCCCCTCCCCCTCCCCCCTTCCCTTAGAAGGTGAAGTTCTTGATGCAGATCACCTTCGTCTTGGCCTGGTTGGTCTCCAACCCCCACATTTCGGCGTCCACAAGCCAGTTCAGAGCGGTCACCGGTTCCCTGAATCGCCGCACTGCTGGTGTCATTTTAGTCACGGAGAAGACCTTGCCGCGGGTTAGGGTTAGTGCCGGCAATGCGGATCACCAGGCGAGATGTAAGGCGGAACATTTAGGGTGGAGGGAGAGTTTGATGAGCTGGAATGGGCGGGGGAAGGGGCAGTAAGAAGGCGGCGGGAAGGTTGGGGGTTCAAGAGGAGGGTGGGGGGGGCTTGATGAGTGGACACACGGGTTCTTGTTTAACGACGCTGGTGGCTGCGTTGTTGTTTTGCAAGAAGTTCTGCAGCGAAAACGTCACGCTTCTTCTTCAACACCCCTTAACTTGAGTAAACTTACGAGTTGGAGGGATCGGCCCAAATACATTCATACATAACGTATCACATTATCAATTACACAGTCTTGGGCCTGTTGCCCTTACCGCCAAACCACCCGCCTATCTTGCCCAGCACCCCCACTCCTGCCCCTCCTCGCTTCAAGCTGAGCGGCATCAAGCCCCTCTTGCCCTCCTTGCTCCCCGGCCTCTTGGCCGCCTTCCCGACGCCCGGGAACATGTTCATCTTGCCGTAAACGGTCTTGGCCCGCTTGAGCATCTTGAGCTTGAGCGCGAGCATCTTGTGGTTGACGCTATCGTCGCCGCCCGCGCCCTTGGGCTTGTCCGTGACCCACCAGGTGGCGAATTCGTGGAACTGAATCAATCCATCCCCGCCCAAGTCGATCACATCCATGGCGTCCTTGGCCTGCTTCTCGTCCATGATCTCCCCCAGCTCGAAGCAGAGCGCCTGGAACTCCGCGCCGCTGATGGTCCCGCTCCCGTCGGCGTCAAACACTTCGAACGCGATGCGCACTTCAGCCAACAGAGCCTCGTCGCACGTCAAGTAGGGCCTGATCATGTTGCTCGTGACGTCTTCCTGGTGCATGCTCTGCCACTCCCGCACACTTCCCACGAGCATCTTCTTCTCCATGACGATTCTCTTCTTCGCGGCGTTCACCCTGAACTCCTCCAGCCGCACCACTCTGCACTCGTTCTGGATCTTCCGCTTCCTCGCCTCCTGGCTCCTCTTCACCAGCGCGAGCTTCTCCAGCGTCGCGTCTCTGCTCTTGAGCCGCTCGACGATCTGGTCCTCGTCGCTCTCGCCAACCAAGCAAAGCTGCACGCGGCCCTGCTTTTCGGCAAGCGCGAACACCTGCCCCGCTCTTCTGACCAAGAACTGCGCCAGCTCTGGGCGCTTGTCCGCAGACAGCAGCTTCTCCCGCGCTCCCTTCAGAACTTCCACCCCCCTCAGAGCCCTTTGCGTCAATCTCAAACTGAAAGTACCGCTCGTGGTGGGGTCTCCGCACGTGATCACCAGCGGCGGGTACTCTTCGTCCTCGATCTCCTCCTGGGTCACCACCTTGCCAGGTCCAGCCTCCGGCTTCACCGGTCTCTCCTGCACGACCTCCATAACCAAAACTGTCTTGCTGATCCTAACGGCGCCCTTGCACTGGCTCTGCGAGAAGCTCAACACGCCCAGGCCCTCCGTTCTGTCCATCTCGCGCTGCTTGACCACCTCCATTCTAAACAAGTCCCTCTTCATCGCCCCCTTCAGGCCTCCTTTCAGCTTGCCCATGGCGCCTTTCCACGCCGACCCGCCACTATCCACGCTACCGGCCTCAACCTCCGCTGCCCCCTCCTCCACAGCCACCGCCTCACTATCCTCGTCCTTCACTCCGCCCGTCAAGGTGAGCCGCGACAGCAACCACGAGTACAGCTCCTTGTCGCCCAGATAGTTGGTGTCCAAGAACTTCCCGTAGCCCACCTCCACACGTTTCCCGAAGCCATCTTTGGCCCCGTCGCCCACCAGCAATCCGGCGACCCTCTTGTCCAGTCTCAGCGAGCTCTGCATGTTCTTCTCGTCGAATCCAACGATCGAAGCGTCCCCGATCAAGCTCTCGTCGTCATTCTCGTCGTCGCTCTTTGCCTCTTCGTCGTCGTCCCAATCACCCATGGCCTCGCTCACCAATCGCCGGTCGGGCAGCATCAGGTGCAGCTTCATAATCTGCTGCTCTTCTGCCATGCTCTTCTTCCACCCCCGGGTGCCCTCGGCGCCCGCAATGTTTCTCCTGCTCTGAGCGGCGTCTCTAGCTCCAAAGAAACCGCGCATCATTCTGCCGGTCATTTTTAGCTGCTTCAAAATATACTGCTTGCGCTCCCACGGGTCCATCGGCTCGTGCTGTCCTAGAATGACCCTAGCCTCATGCTCCTTCTCCTCCTTCTCCAAATGGAATTCCTCGTGCAAGGCGCCCACGTGGTCCCACACGTGCTCTTTCCAGATCTCCTGAGCGCTGCCTATACTGCCAGCACTACTCTCGTCATCGCCACCAATCCCCCCCTCACCTACGCCCGCGATGTTCTCAACGTCCGCGCTCGCCAGCGCCCGCGCCTCGCCACAGAACGGCACCGAGCAACCCATGTACGCGCTGGTGCACTCCTGGGCGTGGCACCTCAAACAGACGCTCCAAACCCACCAAGGGCGGAACAGTTCCGCCTTGGGGAAGGCGTCGTCCACACCCCGCGCCATCTCCTCCTTGAACTCTTCGTCGTCCTCCGGCATCAAGTAAGGATCAAGCCTCTCACTAGGAAAGGCCTTGTCGGCCTTCTTGCGCAAGCAGTGAATGTACGCGACCATGTTGTCCTGTTTGTACATGCTCATCCTCAAGTCCCCGTTAACGCACGCCCTTCGCACGTGCGGCATGAGTCTCCGCGCTCGATCAATGTTGGCTGCGATGAACTCGCCTCTCGTGTCCGTTCTGACTTGCTCGTGGTGCTCTTGGTGCTCTCTGCGCCTTTCGTCGCCCTCGACCTTGCTCGACACAATCCTCCTGTCCCACTCCAGAATGCCGTTCATGGCTTTGGTTCCGTGCAGCATCGCCCACGCAACTGGTCCGTAGAAGTCGTGCTGGTCGCCATCTGCCGAGGCAAATTGGCTGGCTTTCATGTTGTACAGACTGGCATCCCTCTCATCCTGCAGCTTCTTGCTGCTGAAATAAACAGCCTTGCACGCGCTCACACACACGAGCTCCTCTCCGTCCTGGACGCCCACGATCTTGCGCATCATTTCCGTCCATTTCCTCATCTCGACCTGCACCTCGACCGCCCTTTCCGTCACGTCGACGCCGATCTTGAGAACGTTCGCCGCCTGTTTGGACTGCTTCATGCCCCTGACGATGCCGACCCACTGATTCCACGCCGCGCCAGTGGCCTTGTTGAGCATCCTCATCATAACCTTCCTCAGCAGCGTCTGCTCGTCCTTGAGATGGGCCGCCTCCTGGAACTTGACCATGTCGTCGTCTGCGCGGTGCCTGTTCTGAACGATGACGCTTTTGAGTGTCGCGAACCCGATGACTTCGTCGCACACGTCGCCGCAGAAACTGGCCAGCCCCTCGGCGCTGAAGCCGTTGCCTTGATCTCCGCTGCTCAAGGCGACGGCGCCACAGAAGCCGCTGGGTCCTCGCACTGCCACCCCGAGACTGTCACTGGTCTCGTGATCGTACGCAACGAACGAGATCTCGAGCTTGGTCGGGTTCTTGAGCCACCTCCTGAGTTCTCCCCAGACCGTGCACAAGTGGCCTCCCAAACGCATCGTTCTCGGTTTGACGACGATCTCGTTGACGACAACACCGCGCTTGCTCGGCACGATTTTCCTGACCTTCTTGCCCACCTTCCACTTGAATGGAACCTTCGCCCTGCTCTGCTCGATCTCGTGACTAACACCCATGAATCTCTGCTTGCCCATTAGCATCCGGCCGTTGAACTTGCGCTTCTTCCTCCTCTTCGATAAATCGTTGTACTGAGCGTTGTCGCCCACATCCGAGGGCAATACGCCGCTCCTGAGCTTCACCAGCTGCGGACTCCAAAGTGGCGACTCGCTCACGCAGTGGTTCTCAAAGCTCCGTTGCTGGAAGATGTCCTTCTTGCCCTTCCGCTTTTCGATAAGGAGCGAGCACTTGCCAAAAGCGCCGCCGCCGTCGATCGTCACCCTCTTGAAGAGGATATCAGCAGCGGCCTTGGCATCTTCAATGCCCTTCGCTGTCTTCTTCTCTCTCTGCTCGGCTAATTCCTTCACGTACAGCTTCTTCATGTTGTCGCACTTTCTCTTGAACCTGAGATCGGCCAGCACGAGTCTCTTCTTCGCCGACTCCCTGTTGCTCTTCAGGTAGCGAACCGCAGCCTGGCTCTCAATGTGCTCCTCGACCAGCGCAAACTTGCGCGAGAGCCCGTCCTCATGTACCATGAGCTCCCTCTCGTTGGCCTCGAACCTGCCCCACTTCTCGAAGACCGTCTCGTGCTTGAGACTTAGAGTGAACTCATTGGTGTCGGTGCAGCAGATCCGCGCGGTGAAGTGCCTGCTCTCGCTGGCTCCGTAGCAGCCCTCGTACACTATTTCGTACTGGTCGTCCTCGTCGACGTCCTTCTTCATGCAGAGCAGGAAATGCGGCGGAACCACGGCCACAGGGATCTGTGGAATGACGAAGTCCTTCACCTCTCTCATAACAGGAGCGTTGCTCAGCTTGGCCCACTTCGTGTGCGCCTCGAAAGAGCTCAACATCCTCTCCTTGCCCGCCTCCTCCCTCTCAACGGCCAGCTTCCACGCCTGTCGACTTCTCAAGACGTCGTCATTCGCCGCGAGAAGCTCCATCTTGCCAAAGAGAAACTTGTACAGATCGAGCTTCCGGCTGGGCTTGAGCAGGCCCATGTCCTCTCTGACGATGCGCCGCAGAGCCTCCTTGTCAATGTCGATCGTGAGCGGTGGCCCGTTGTACCGACTGTGCTCGACGCCGTGCTCGCCCTTCTCGACAAGAATGCGCAAATCGCCGCGGCTGCTGCCCATGACTTTCGCGACCACCGTCCTCCCGCTCACCCTCCTCTGCTCGAAGTACAGCGGGCCGCGGTAGCACTCGTGGTGATTCTTGCACAGCGACAGGCGGGGAGTCTCGTTCCACAGCTGCTGCCTCCACCACCTGCCCTCCTCTCCGGGCAGGGTGAAATCGAGACGATCGAGGATGACCTTCATCAGCTCGTCCGTGTACCGGTTGATGCGCACTCCGGTGAGGTACGACGCAACGGCGGCGTGGTTGCTCTTGAGGGCAAACAGAATCTCCGGCATTGTGCAGTAGAGCGTGTAAACTTGGCCCAGCTTGCTCTCGTAGCACTCGAACAGGAGGTCGCCCCAGCTGTCGTACACGCCGACGAACACGAGGCGCTTCCCGATCTTGCGCGCTTCCTGGAAGACCTTTGTGCCTCTGCCGCTGCTGCGCTTCCTGTTGAGATCGTGCCACCAGAGAGTGTCGTAAAGAGTAGAGAGAAGCTTGGTCTTGACGCGGGCGAAGTTGAGCTGGCCAACGGTGAGCGTGTTGCGGAAAGTATCGAGGCGCAGACTGTTCATGAGCACTTCGCAAATGTCTTGCTGCCGCGCGGCCTTTAGCGACCGGAGGTTGTAGTACGCGAACTGACCCTGTTTCACAACGAGCGGCTTGCACAGGTCGGCCCTTTGCTGTTGACGCAGAATCTCGATGACCTCTTCGGGTGCGATCGAGATGGTCACGGGTGTCTCGTTCTGGCCGTCGCCTCCTCCAGCGCACCACGCTTGGATGAGCAGGTAGCCCGTGAACTGGTCGTGAAGGACCGTGATGACGTATCTGCCACGCTTCCTCTCCTTGATGAACACCGCGTCTGGCTCGTACACGAGCCTCGTCTTTCGCGTGAGAACGTTCCAGTTTTTGAGCATCTCCTTCTTGAGGCGGGCCTCGGGAGTGTGGTTGAGGGACCAGTAGCGATCGACCCAGATGAGGCGGCGGGAGATGGGAACCGTGGTGCGCACGCGCACCGTCATCATCGACACAATGCGGTGCACGACCTCGTCGGCCATCTGAAGAGCGATGTCGCAGTTGTACTTGGCAAGCTTCGCCGTCTCAATCGCGGCCGCGCTTATGTTCTCAAGCTGCTTGCTGCCGCGAATGGCCGTTCTCATCTTGGCGAGCTGCGTCGCGTGCCGCATGTACAAGCCGAAGAGATCGATTCGCGCGAGTCTGCGCTTCTCCACCGAGGCCTTCGACAGGCGCTCCATGTTGCGCTTCTTGACGATTTGGGTCCAGTTGTTGCCGTTCTCTAACGGGTCCCAGCTCTGAGACCAGTCCGGCTTCGAGAAGTCCTCCATTTTCTTCAGCGCGACGTCGCTGAACTCCAACGCCATCTTAGTCTGCCGAATGGCGTCCTGCCACTCCTCATAGTTAGTCACAACGTGCATATCGGCGTCCTCGAAAGCCATCCAGCCGCCCTCGAGGTTCTCCCGCATGCGCTCCTCCTTGCGCTCCTGCTCACGCATGTACTCGAGCTTCTCCTGGTTTTGGTCATCCAGACGAGCGCTGGCTGCAGTGGCATCCTTGGACGCCTGTTCCAGCACGCGAGCCTCGCGAATGGGCTCCCAGTACGTTCTCAAGCGCAGGCCCTCGTTGTGCTGGTCGTAGCGGGGGTTGCCGTACTTGAGAGATTGGTCGATGATAAGATCTTCCTTGCGGCAGGCCTTGCTAACCTGCTCACCGGCCTCGTGAAGCTTGCAGATCTCCTGCTCGTGTAGCCTATTTCTCAACTGATCGCTGTCGATGACCATCTTCAGGCACTCGCCAGTGATGCCTGTGTAAGCCTTGACGAGGATGCGCTCCGGCGTCCGCTTCCTCACGTTCACGAACGGGCCGCGGTAGAATTTGAAGGTCTGCGACTCGGGGTCGTACGTGAACTTGGGACGCTGGCCAGCGTCGGCCGGGGACGGGTTCTGCCGATCGGCGTCCGTGGAGAGGTGCACGTAGTCGTGGTGCTCCAGCGAGTAGAGGGCAACCAGCCAGTGGTCGCCGTCCATGACCTGCACCGTGGAGTGCCTCGGCCTCGTGATCTGGCGAGCGGCGGCGTGGCTTCCCTTCTTGACGAACGACGAGACGCAGTTCTTGGCGGTGCTGGCGATCGCTTTCATGTACGCGATGCGCTCCCTGTACTTCTCCACGATGAGCTTGTGGCGCTTGCTGAACTTGCAGCGACCCAGGAAGCCGCGGATGACCCGAGAGAGCGTGTTGGCATGCCGAGTCCAGTCGGCGTACTTCTTGAGAAAAATCTCGGCTGTTTCGACGTCCAACTTCAGCCGGCTGCCCTTCAGCTCGAGAGCGTCGGTGATCAGCTGCTTGATCTTGGGAATGTCCACCTCGGAGATGTCCTTGAGGATCTCCCTGCGAAGTTGCGCCCCGACTCGCGTGCGCTCTGCCTGCTTCTTTCTACCCTCCGTCTTGAGCTTCACACCGAACTCGAACGTCTTCATGTTCTTGCCGCTTTTGCTCATTCCCGACCACTCGCCAACGTCGCTTCTACACCAGATCTGGTCGTCGCGATGCGCGAGCGGCTTGCGTTGCTGCTCCATGGAGAGCATCGCGCCGTGATCCCAATAAACGGCAAACGTCTTGACGAGGCCGGGTTGGTTCTTGAGCTGAGCGAGCCGGTTGTTGCGCGATCCAGTAGCAGGTGTCTTCATCAAGTGCGCGAGTGGGTGCGAGGAGAGAGGCTGGTCGTGGTGATCGTCGTGATTCAGAAGCTCGTTAAGAGCGGTCTCTTGCAAAACGACCTTCCAAGCGCCGGCAATTCGGCTGATCTCGAGCACTTCGAAGACGCGTTGAGTGGAGCTCATGGTCGCCGAAGCGGGGGGGGAGGGAGGCAGCATCATGGTTCCATACGAATCGTCCTTCTTCTCCTCGCCAGTCATCATCATGGAAGGCGTCAAGGGCATGTCGACGACGAAGCGAGTGCCGAGGGCGGTGTGGCCGTTCCACTCGTTCACGCCGCTGCCTAGGGCGGAGATGGCCGCGGAAGGCGTGCCGAAGGATCCACGCTGAGTCTCAGGAAAGAGGGGAGAGGAGTTGGAGAGAGCCGTCGTGTTGGTGCTTCCGGGGCGCTGGGCGTCGCTGGTCGTCTCGATGGCGGTGCTTCCTCCCCCTCGCGAGCTGAAGCTGAAGGGGGCGGTCGTAGCCCGAATCCTTTCCACCTCTTCCGCCGCAGCATCATGGGAAAACGCGGCAGTGTCGAGGTGGTTGGGATCGTTGGTGCCGGGGCGCGACCTGCCGGTGTTGGGAGTGGGTGCGGCAGAGCCCATGGGCGTCTCGGGAACCTGCATGCCGTTCACAGTGCCATCGTTGCCGTCGTCGACCATGCTCACGTATGAGTCCACCGTCTCGGCAAGCATGAACGGGTTTCCTTCGAACTCGAAGTCCGCCCCTAACCATTGCGTCAGGGCCTCGTGAGAGCGCAGGAACTCGAGGTCGTCCGAGATCTTGAGCAGGTAGTTCTCACCGTTCCAGATGTAGCCGGGGGTGTACTCGGCGATGCCCGAATACTTGGCCGCCGCGCACTGCTCGCACGGGCGGAACTTAGGGCTCGTGACGGACTCCACAGCGTAGTGCTTCTGGCAGGCGCGCAGCACGAACCGCTTCTCTGGCATTCGCGAGGCAGTGGTGCCCTTACGAACCGCTTCCTGGAGCATCGCGGCGTCGTACGCTCGAGCCGCTTCGACCTTGGAGGGGAACACGCCGAGGTACCGCACGTCGTTAGCCTTCTTTGGCATCTCCCGGTCGCGCTGGAATCGCTTGACGTTCGACTTGTACGCTGGAGAGGCATCGTACAGGCGCTTCCCTTCCGTGGAAATGGTGACGACCCACGTCTGCTTCTTGAACTTGACCTCGTCGGTCTCGCGCAGGGACGCCTGCGACTCGGCGGCCACTCGCCACTGGAGAATAGTCTCGACCGTCTGTACCGTGACGAAGCGGAGGCGGTCCAGCAACGTTAGTAGCACCCGTACGTGGTGCTCCTCCACGCCCGCCTGCTCGCTGTCTTCGAAGAAGCGCTTGGAGCTGCGCTCGGCCTCGAGGGTGATCTGCTTGAGGAGAACCTCCCGCGCGGCGATGCACTTGAGCACGCCCATCTCAGCTTTGGTGTCCTTCATCTGCCGCCACTCGACGCCAGACCGCTTCTCCTCGGACGAGCAGAAGTAGTGCCGGTGCTTGCAGTGGTTGGAGTGCTTGGGGCAGGACAGGAGGACCCACGCGCGGCAGAGGGGGGGGACCGAGTCCGGCGACACGTTGATCACCTTGTCAGCACCGGGGCGCATCAGAGCAACGTCGTGGTCGGAGGCCTGGAACGAAATGTTCTCCGGGAACAAAGACGTCACCGTCCGATCAACGTGCCGCTTCTTCTTCTCAGTCTTGACGTCGCTGGCGTCCGCGTCGCCGTCGTGAGTGTCGAGAGCGCTCGACGCGTCCTTCAGCGTCTTGTTGAACTCGTCCTCCGCCCGCCTCTCGTTCTCGGCCTTCTGGTCCTGCTTCCTGCGCAACTTTTCCTTCAGGCCGAGCATGATCATGGACAGACCGGCGCGGGAGATCGCGTTGAAGTCCCGGCCCCAGTCCGCGGGATTCTTTGCCAAGTCACTCGTCTCAATCTCCGCGTCCGGCAACGCGACGATCCGAGTGAGTTTCCGACCCAAGTCATCGTCGTGTCCCGCCACCCCGTTCTTCGAACAAGTCGCGTTGGTGATCTGAAGATCCGGACTCTCCTTGAGAAGAGTCTTGAGTAGCACGAGGCCTTCGTCGTTGGTGAACTTGAACGTGTGCGCGCTAGTCCCAGACTCAATATAGCGCCCATTCACAGCATTGATGGAAGAGCCCGAGACCATCCACGAGAGGACGGTCTTCGCGCTCTTGTTGTTCTCGTCCGGGGGCGGCGGCGTCTCGCCTGCCAATATCGCCTTCTCTCGGGTTTCAAGCTCAGCCAGGCGCTCCTTCAGAGCGCGCGCCGGCGGTCCCTTGAACTCGAGAGCAGGGTTAGCTTCCCCCTCAGAGGATACGGCCACCCAATCTTTAGCGGGCGGCGACTGGCCGCCCACGAACGCGCCGTAGTACACCGTGTCCAAGATGCCGTCCTTCGGCGGCTCGCAGATGACCCACGCCTCGATCGACGGCTCGACGATGCCCTCCATCTCGGCGAAGTCGAGCGGCGCGACGGTGTCCGCGTAAACGATCGCCTCCATCTCCTTCTTCAGCTCGGCATACTGCAAAATGGCAGCCGTCGCCTGCTCGCTAAGGAACTTCGCCTCCTCCTTCTTCGCCAGCATTCCTTTCCGGGCCTTGATCCTCGCCTCGAAGCTCATCGCACCGCCCGTCTTGTCCAGCTTGACCGCCATGACGCGCACCTCTTCCTCGAGCTTCTCGGCGGTGACGTACAAGTTGTCGGCGATCGCTTTGGACGCGATCACTTTACGGTTCGCGTCCTCCTTCACCTGCGTTCGGTCGATGTACGCTTGCGAATCCGAGGCGGCGGCGAGCACGGCGGCGGTCGGCGGGGGGGGGGACGGGTGGCCGACGTGCATTTCGGCGTAGTCACTCTTGAACTCAGTCGAGTCCGTGATGATATTTCGAGCGCTCTGGTAGAGGGTTTGCTCGCGGGCCACGTCCTTGTACTCGATGTCCTCCCTCGGCTCAGTCAAGTGCCCCCCTTTCCGGAACTCGAGGACGTACTCGTCCGCCTCAACGTACGCTCGCTTGCCCTCCTCGATCTCTAACTCGTTACGACGATTCCGATCCGTGTCCTCCAGCTTCTGAATGAACATCGTTCGGCGCTAAAGGGAGGGAGGGAGGGGGGTTAGCCACACACAAGTGTGAACAAAGGGGGCGGCGGTGTGCCATGCATACGTGTGAACAAATAACCTCCTCCTCCCGCCCACCTCCAAGCCACCCACGCGGTGTGCCATGCACACATGTGAGCAACGAGGGCTTTCTCACCTGCTGACTCTTATGCCCCTTCGCAAGTCCCGTCTTAAACCGGTCCCTATTAAACGCAACCGTGGTCATCTGTCTTCCCGTCCTCCGTCGTCGATCCTTAGGTGGTAGGGATGCGGCGTTTTGTATGTCCTCGTGCACTTGGACTTCGGCTCGACGGAGGGAGGTTCGGAGG
>Ga0307985_10001209_pt1 | contig 14688 bp, 11 predicted proteins | sample EllFjometageno80_FD_203155 | JGI IMG/M metagenome (GOLD analysis project Ga0307985, IMG submission 203155) | Marine microbial communities from Ellis Fjord, Antarctic Ocean - #80 | ecosystem: Environmental > Aquatic > Marine > Unclassified | place: Southern Ocean | collected 2014-10-09 | reverse complement strand
AGGTAATGGAATCGTTCAAGTTCGATAGCGGCATATTGCGGCGCTTCGTTCGTCTCGGTTTTCCCTCAGGTCTAGAGCTGTTCCTGAATGTTGCTGCATTCAATTTGTTTCTTCTCATGTTTCAGGGGTATGGGATTACCGAAGGGGCGGCGGCAGCAATCGTCTTTAACTGGGACATAATTTCATTCGTGCCGATGGTGGGTTTAAACATAGGTCTCATTGGTATGATAGGCCGCTTCGTAGGTGCACAGAACATGGAGAGAGCGAATGAGGCCATCACCGCTGGTTTCGTGTTGGGCCTGACATATTCAGCGATATTGGCTTTCATCTACATTACTTTTCGATTCGCTTTGGTTGAGGTGTTCGCGCCGCCAGACGGCGACTTCAGTGAGATCTTGGAGCTGGCCGCCTTTATGATGATTGGTTTGTCCAGTTATGCGATGGCCGACGCCGTTATTCAGGTGTGCGGCGGCGTATTGCGCGGCGCGGGCGATACTCGCTGGATCATGTACACCTCGGTCACGCTGCATTGGGTTATGCTCGTGGCGCAGTACCTCATAATTCGCGTGTTTGAATGGGGGCCGAAAGCGTCTTGGTTGGCCTTCGTGGTTATGATTCTGGCGATCGCTGTGGTCTTTCTAGCTCGCCTTCGTGGCGGTCGTTGGCGCGATGAGGAAGCCTTGCGACGGGTAATGGCCGAATAGCGAAAACCCCCACGATTCTCGGCTTGCAGCATCTTCTGCGAGCAGGTAGCCTGCTATTGTCCATCAATTTCAGGCTCCACAGAGAGTGGCTTATGAAGAAGATCCTCGCCAGTACCAGTTTATTGATCGTTGTGGCTGTTGTATCAACAACACAAATTTATTCCCAGTCTAATGCTCAGTCCAATACTAGCGCCGATAGTGGCTATTCTGAAGGGCTCCTCAATACCAAGCGCATATTCTCCCGTGGGCTGGCTGAGGCGATCGGCAAACCCTTTCGAGGTGTCGCCACATCACAGGGTGTTGTTAGCGATCTGTTTCCATTGAAGTCTACGGGCGCGTCTACAGCTTCAATTGTGTCGGCGGCATCTAGCTTTCTTGGCACCCTAACTGGCGCCGAGTTGAGTAGGACACAATACGCTGTTGATGACCCGGAGTGGCGTAATTGGTCTAACGTGGATGTCGGCATTTTTTCACGACACGGCGTGAGTCTCGAAGAGATGTCCGCACAGCAAAAGACAGCCGCATGGGATTTGCTGCGAGCATCGCTTAGTTTTGAGGGCGTAGCGCAGACTCAAGACATTATGAAGACCGAACAATCATTGCTCGAGTTAAACGGCGAGCCAATTCGTTACGGCGAAGAGAAATACTATTTCACTGTCATGGGTATTCCATCCACAACCGAGCCTTGGGGTTGGCAGTTGGATGGCCATCATCTAATTATTAATTTCTTCGTATTAGGCGATCAAGTCGTCATGACACCAGCTTTTTGGGGTGGCGAGCCGGCGAACTCCGAGCAGGGCAAGTATGCGGGTAATCGCATAATGCAGGACGAGCAGAATCACGGCCTCGCCTTTATGCAATCACTGGAAAGGAGCCAGCAGGTTGTAGCCACTATCGATCCCAATAAAACACGCAACAATCAGCTGGCCGCTGCCAATGAAGACAATCTTACGCTCGACTTCGAAGGGCTGCGTGGGAGTGAAATGAGTACTGCGCAGAAGTCGCAACTACTAAACCTTGTGCGTGTCTATGTGGCGAACCTTCGCGAGCCTCACGCCAATATCACCATGAATGAAATTGGGGAGCATATTGATGATACCTATTTTTCTTGGGTTGGCAGTGCTGAAGAGGACGCGATTTTCTACTACAGAATACACAGCCCGGTAATCTTGATTGAATTTGATCATCAGAATCCAGTTGGAACGGCTCAGATCAATACACCTGGCACGCCTACTCGCGATCATATCCATACGATTGTAAGAACGCCGAATGGCAACGACTACGGGAAAGACCTATTGGCGCAGCACCTTGCGGCGCACCCACACTAGGCATTTGAATTCGAGTTAAGCGAAGGAGAGAATGAAACATGATATTAGCTACAGTTAACTTACCGGAGATTTTGGCCCGCGGCGTTGCAATCATCTTACTTGTTGCCTTGCCGCTGACGTCGAGTATGGCGCAATCGCCGAACGCATTTGGCATCCCCACTGAGAAGAGTAGCAATCCTGCTGCTAACGTTGTGGCTGCTGCCGGGTCTCGTGGACAGGGTTGGCTAGGTCAGGGCCGTTCAGAAGTCATTGCGCGTCATGGCATGGTAGCAACTAGCGACCCGATCGCGGCACAGGCAGGGCTGGAGATTCTTCGAGGTGGCGGCAACGCCATCGATGCGGCCGTAGCTGCCGCCGCGGTTCTGGATGTCACTTCACAAAATGATACCGGTATAGCCGGAGACCTGTTTGCTTTGGTTTGGAGTGCCCAAGATAAGAAGCTCTATGCACTGAACTCTGCAGGTTGGGCACCAAAGGGATGGACGCCCGAGTATTTTAAGGAGGGCCTTGGCGTTGAACGCGTGCCCGGCAGTGGTGTCAATGCGGCAACCGTGCCCGGTGCGATAAGCGGCTACGATGCCTTATTAAATCGCTTCGGGACTATGGGTTTCAAGGAGACATTTGCCAGAGCGGTTCAGGTCGCCGACGAGGGCTGGGGGCAGGCAGAGCGAAGACACCAAGATATAAGTTCCGTGGTAGAAAAACTACGCGGCGATGCTGATTCTGCAGCGACTTTCCTCAACGACGGTGAAGTACCGCCACTGTATAGCATTATTCGCAATCCCCAATTAGCGGACGCGCTGCGTCTCATTCAAGAGCAAGGCAGAGATGCTTTCTACAAGGGACCCATTGCCGATGCTATCGTCGCGAAGATGCAGGCAGACGGGGGTGTTATGACGCACGCTGACCTGGCCGAGTTCGAGTCCGAATGGATCGAGCCGATTAGCACAAACTATCATGGCTATGATGTGTTTCAGCTGCCTCCTCCGGGGCAGGGCTTTGCCGCGCTGGAGATGTTGAACATCTTGGAGGTCTGCGCACCGGTGCACGGCGTCGACTTGTCGGCTCTGGGCCCATCAAACCCGAATTACTGGCACTTTCTTGTCGAGGCGAAGAAGCTAGCCTACTCTGATTTGCAGGCTTATAACGGCGATCCTCTGTTCTCCGATATTCCTGTGGATAGGTTGCTATCGAAAAACTATGCAGCGACTCTGTGTGATCGTATCGACATGGATGTAGCCACCGAGCCCTCAATTACCGGGGGCTTGGATGGCGGTACAATCTACCTGACCACGGCTGATCGATGGGGAAACATGGTTTCACTCATACACAGCATTTTTTCAGTCTACGGTAGCGGAGCGACAATCGCGCCGTATGGAATGATGCTGCACAACCGCGGCGTTGCCTTTTCGTTGGAAGAGGGTCACCCGAATGAGGTTGCACCGCGTAAGCGGCCCTTCCACTCCATCATAGCGGGCTTCGTACTACATAACGATGAGCCTCTAATGACGTTTGGCAATATGGGCGGCTCTGTGCAACCCGAGACGCATGTTCAACATATGGTGAACGTTATAGATAACGGTATGAATATTCAGATGACTACCGATGCGGCACGCTTTACCCATAGCCAGAACAGCAACACGCTCTCTTTGGAAGACAATCTTTACAGTCTCGTAGGTCGAGCGCTACAGGCGAAGGGTCACAATGTTCGTTCTGTAAATGGTGGCAGAGTAGGTGGGTATCAGGGAATCCTATTTAGTAAAGATTCCACGCTGCCCGATCCTGTCTTCGGTCAGCAGAGCATTGATGAGGATCATCCGGTGAATGGTGTTTACCGCGCCGGCTCGGACCATCGTAAAGACGGTCAGGCGGTGGGCTGGTAAGAATGTTTTATTCAGTAAATGACGCGGATAGTAAAGACTTGATTGATCTCATGACAGCGGTAGCTTGGCGATTAAAAAAGACAGCTAGTAGCAGTAGAAAGCCTTTTTTCATTACGGTTGTTTGCCTATTCTTGGCTTCCTGCATCGGGCCCAATTTAAAAGACTGGCCGGATTCGATTCCACAAACTCAGGTTTTTATAGAGGCCTACGATGCGGACGAAGAGAACCAAGGACGTCAGTCGAAAACTGAATACCTCGAGTGGGTGTTGAGTTTCTATCAGGGTAATCTTGCCTATCAGTCCGGATGGCAAGATATTCAGGGCTACGTCTATGCAGCGCCTGCTCCTGAGGTTGAGCAGGAACTGCTAGAGCAATTGAATTTGTTAGGCATAGCCATAGGAAGTGAATGGTCCAAGCACAATGACGTTCGCCAAATCGATACACGCATGCTGTCTTTATGGGGCTCAACTATTCAGCTTGCGCCTGATTTCGATACGCAGAAACAGACGGTAGAAGTCATCGCGACAGACATCGTTCTCTTGCTCAGTGGTAGTCTCAGCAAGCAGGATATTCTCGAGGAACGCTACGCGGATATTTTAGGATTGGATTTGTTCGGGGGTTTTTAGTGATTTCTAGGAGCTCATTTTTTTTGACTGATTTATTATTCTTATAGGTGCCTGAAATGAAACGCCGAGAATTTTTAAACACATCACTACACGGCTCCCTTGCAGCTTCCATCTCGATGCTTGTGCCGGCTGGACTGCTAGCCAGTGAGCTACCTGCTGACATTACCGAGCTCTCGGCCTCCAAACTCTCTGCAGCGATCCGCGATCGGCAGGTCAGCTGTCTCGAAGTCATGCAGGCATACCTGCAACGCATCGATCGATACAACCCTGTTTACAATGCGATAGTTAACCTAGCCGAAAAAGACGGTCTGTTAGGCCAGGCTCGCCGCGCGGATGCCGCGCTGGACAAGGGGGAGTACTGGGGCTGGATGCACGGCATGCCCCACGCAGTAAAAGATCTTGCTAACGTCGAAGGTATGATTACCACCAGCGGATCACGACTCTATGCAAATCGAGTTGCTACCCAGGATAGCTCGCTCGTCGCCAGTGTTAGAGCACAAGGTGCGATCTTTATAGGTAAGACAAACACGCCAGAGTTTGGTCTTGGGTCTCAGACTTACAATGAAGTTTTTGGCGCTACAGGCAGCGCTTGGAATCCTGCGCTCACGGCAGGTGGCAGTAGCGGTGGAGCTGCATGCGGTCTGGGCACACATATGCTACCCGTGGCGGATGGTAGCGACATGATGGGGTCGTTGCGAAACCCCGGCGCCTTCAACAACGTCATTGGTTTTCGGCCTTCGAAGGGGCGAGTAGGCGGCGGAGATTCGTTAAATAGGGGCCTCTCGACGTCAGGCCCAATGGGTAGGAATACCGAAGATACGATTCGATTGTTGCTCAGCATTGCGGGGCCGGTGAGTGGTGAGCCAAATGTGATGCGTTACAGTCTGCCCGAAGCAGAACAATTCACGCCACTTAATTTGCAGGACATTAAGATTGGGTGGATGGGAGATTTTGAGAAATATCTGGCGATGGAGGCCGGTGTGCTCGATATCTGTGAATCTAGCCTCAACTTGCTGGAGACGGCTGGCGCGAAGGTCGAGTACTGTATGCCAAATTTCGATATGGCAGCGCTGTGGCGTACATGGGTCGATCTTCGAAACTTGGGCCGCAGTGGCTCTCAATCAATGTATGACGATCCGGCGCAACGCGCGCTGCTCAAGCCCGAGTATATTTGGGAAATTGAACAGTCCTTGATATTAACTGCGCGGCAGATCAATGACGCTGGCAATGCCAGAGCGAGGTGGTATCAAGAGGTAGTCCATCTGTTGGAGCAATTCGATTTTCTTGTGTTGCCAACAGCCCAGGTCTTTCCATTTTCTAAAGACATTCACTGGCCGAGTGAGATAGCGGGCAAAAAGATGGATACCTACCATCGCTGGATGGAGGTGGTTATCCCAGCAAGCCTTGCTGGCAATCCTGTGGTGAATGTACCTGCTGGCTTTGATGAGCAAGGCAGACCCATGGGGATTCAGGTCATGGGCCGCTTCGGAGAAGATAAGAAGGTGTTGGAATTTGCGCTGGCCTACGAACAGGTAACAGACTTCTTACAGCAGCGGCCTAACCTAGTCGCGAGTGACTAGGCTGAGCGGGCTGTGTCAGCAGATCGTTTACGGTAGCCGGAATGCTCGCAGGGTATCTGTGGCACTAATTACCACGTATTGATTGCCATCCGCGCCCCGGTAGGTCATGGGGTTTGCGTTTCCGCGTTTCGCTAGAGTTGTTTCCCAAAGTTGTCGCCCAGTCATTGTGTCCAAAGCACGCAGACGGTTGTCATCTGTTGCTGCTATGAATATTAGATTGCCAGCAGTCACCAAGGCAGCGGCACGCCCAGCTCTTCCGGTGTTCTGGTTTTCCTCGGGGAGTACTTCACTCAGTCCTAGTGTTTGCTGCCAGGCGATATTGCCCGTTGTTGTATCTACAGCTGATAGGGTTCCCCATGGCGGCTTCTGGCAGGGCAAAGACATGCCATCGATAGTCACTTGAAAGTTGCCAGGCCTAGGGCCGCGACGTTGCATGGGAAACTCGGCGCCGTTTTCAGATTCTTCTACCCAGCCAAAGCTGCCTATGTCGCCAGCAAAGACGAAGGCGTACTTGCTGGCAGGGTCGAACGCTACACCACCCCAGTTCGGCCCGCCGGTAAGCCCCGGGAATAGCAGCGTGGTGTTATCTCCAGCGCCATTGGGTCTGTAGGCCCAAGGCGTAAATGGACCTTGGTTTGTAACGTTTCCAGAGTTAGCGAGTAGCTGCGAACAGGCGGCGGCATGTTCTGGTGATGTGTCAGCCGCAGTGACTAGATCGGATGCATCGAAGCTTACGCGCGCTAATGCGGGCGGGTTAGTCGGAATCGGTTGCGTGGGAGAAGTCTCCTCGCCTGGCACATCACTGGCGGGAACGGCGCGCTCTTCGATGCCGAAGATGGCGTCCCCGGTTTCTCTATTTAACAAATACAGGTAGCCCGATTTAGTTGTCACGCCTAGCGCTGGAATTAACTCGCCATCTTTTTCTATGTCAAATAATGCCGGAGGCGCGGGTGGATCGTGATCCCATAGGTCGTGATGAATGGTTTGGAAATGCCAGCGGTATTCTCCACTGCGGATATCGACTGCCACTAGTGAGTTAGAGAAAAGGTTGTTGCCTGCGCGGTCGCCACCGTAACCGAATGGGATTGGCGAGGCGAGGGGGAGATAGATTAGTCCGCGTTGTTCATCGACGGTAAAATAGAATGGCCAGGCATTGGCGCCTAATCTTCCTCGCCAACTATCACCTTCCCAGGTATCGTGTCCGAGATTTCCCGGTCCAGGTACGGACTCAAATTCCCAGACCTTCTCTCCGCTTCGTGCATCGAAGGCCCTTGCGTTGCCGATGCCCCCCTCAGCGCCTCTGGGTGTATTGGCTCCTACTATTACCGTGTTCTCGAAAATCATAGCAACGGAATTATAGGGGATCTGCATATCGATCTCGCCTGAATCACCAAACTCTGGGGCTAGTTCGCCCGTGGCCGCATCGAGCGCCACCAATCGCCTACCGGCGGTATAGAGTATGCGTGGAGGGGAGTCGTTGTCGCCGGGCCAATAGGAGACTCCGCGTCTGGATGCGGCACTGGGTGAAACTCTGTGTGTCCACAGCTCTTCACCGCTTACAGGGTCTAGTGCAATCACTCGGTCAGCTGCGGGAAGGTACATGACGCCCTCTACAACAATCGGCGTTACTTGCGAATTCGGTGCTCTAGGGTTCTCATCGGGATTGAGTGCACTGGCAAGCAGTGAGTAAGACCAGGCGCTGTTGAGATTGGCCACATTGTCCTGATTGATCTGCGTTAAAGGCGAAAAACCCGTGCCCGCAAGATTGCCGCGATACTGAGTCCATTCACTTCCAGAGGAGAGTGCGTCAGGGCCCTGCGCGAATAACGGGGTGAAAAGTACGGCGCTGAGCAGGCCGGTAAACAAAGCTGTGGTTTGCGAAGTGTGCATGGTGTCTCCTTATTCTTTTTGGGCTGCTGTAGTAGGGGCACAGGCCAAGATGTTCGAGTCTCGAGTCTACGTGAATCTGCGCAGTGTATCCAAGTGCAGCAAAGCAGTGGTTTCGCAACTCTGCCTAAACGTGTAATCTTTGCCTGCTTTTTACACTCTACAAATAGGAACACCCAATAAAAATGAGTCAACTTTTCCAACCGCTTAGCTTTAGCCGTGGCCCGACTATGAAGAATCGCTTCATGTTGGCGCCTCTCACTAACACCCAAAGTCATGAGGATGGCGTACTATCGGACGAGGAATTTAGATGGCTCACCCTGCGCGCCGAAGGCGGATTTGGGCTCACTATGACCTGTGCAGCACACGTGCAGGCAGTTGGTCAGGGTTTTCCGGGGCAGCTTGGCGTGTTCTCAGATAAGCACATCGAAGGTTTGAGTCATCTCGCGGCAACGATTAAGGCGCACAGTAGTGTGGCGATCTGTCAGTTGCATCATGCTGGCATGCGCTCGCCGAGTGAGCTAATTGGTACAGAGCCGGTGAGCCCCTCTGGGGATGAGAAGACAGGCGCGCGAGCGCTGAGCTTGAACGAGGTTGAGCTGTTAGTTGCTGACTTTATCGCGGCAGCGGTACGCTCTCAAGAAGCTGGGTTTGATGGTGTCGAGATTCATGGTGCTCATAGCTATATTCTCTGTCAGTTTCTGAGCAGTGAAAACAATCAACGCGATGATCGCTATGGAGGCTCTGTTGAGAACAGAAGCCGCATCTTCTTCGAAATACTCGATGGCATTCGTGAACAATGCAGAGATGACTTCATGGTTGGCGTGCGTTTGTCTCCTGAGCGTTTTGGTTTGGTGCTTAGCGAAGTTCAAACCGTGGCGCAGCAGCTGATGAGCACTGGCCAGATCGATTTCTTGGACATGTCACTGTGGGACGTCTTTAAAGAACCCAATGAAGAAGCTATGCAGGGCAGGACCCTCATGTCCTATTTTACTGAGCTGGAACGAGGCGGAGTTCGACTAGGCGTTGCCGGCAAGATTCGCACGCCCCAGGAGGCTGAAAAGGCGTTGGCCGCTGGCGCGGACTGGATCATGCTGGGGCGGGCGGCAATTTTGCACCATGACTTCCCAAATCGCTATCTCGAAGACCCGAACTTTAAGCCGGTAGAAAACCCAGTAGCACGTAGCCACCTAGTAGATGAAGGGCTTTCGGACAAGTTCATCACCTATATGAGCAGCTGGGAAGGCTTCGTCGCTAAGGAGTAGCCCCCAAGCAAGCCGGAGGCTGTAGGTCGGTATTCAAATCGCTGCGTAAATGCTAGAGTCTTAGGGCAATTGCTTAGGTGAATAGTTTATGTCCTCGATCATTTATCCGGTTACTAACCTAGCCGCTGTTGAACAGCTCAATATTGTTAGCGGCAAGGGCATCTATGTCGTCGACGACGCAGGTAAGCAGTATCTAGAAGGCTTGTCAGGCCTGTGGTGTTCCGCCCTAGGCTATGGCAATGAAGAGCTCATTGCCGCTATCAGCTCTCAGCTTAAAACCCTCTCCTACAGTCACCTTTTCGGCGGTCGCACTCACCCTGTTGTAATGGAGTTAGCGGACAAGCTCGCGGCGATGGTGCCGGTCGAAGATGCCAAAATCTTCTTCAGTAATTCGGGCAGTGAGGCGAACGATTCGCAGATAAAGATGCTGCGTTACTACGGTAATGCCATCGGTAAGCCCGAGAAGAAAAAAATCATTGCATTAGACCGAGGCTATCACGGTGTGACCGTTGCCGCGGCTTCGCTGACCGGGTTGCCTGTGATGCACAGCCATTTCGATCTACCGGTAGAGGCGCTCGGTATTCTTCGAGCGGATTGTCCGCATTACTTTCGCGGCAAGCTAGGCGATGAGTCGGAAGGTGAGTTTGTTTCCCGTCTATTAAAAAATATAGAGAAAATAATCTTTGAAGAAGGGGCTGACACGATCGCCGCCTTCATTGCCGAACCACTAATGGGTGCCGGCGGCGTGATCGTGCCACCTGAAGGTTACCTGCCTAAGGTGCAAGCTTTGTTGAATGAGCATGGAATCCTGCTTTGGGCTGATGAGGTGATCTGTGGATTCGGTAGAACCGGAAATGACTTCGGCTCCACGACTATGGGTATAAAACCAGACCTTATGAGTTTAGCGAAACAGTTGTCGTCAGCCTATATTCCAATTAGCGCGGCTGTTATTCCCGGGGAAATGTATGAAGCGATGGTCGATCAGAGCGTAGAGGTCGGCATTTTTGGACATGGTTATACTTACACCGGCCATCCTGTAGCCTGCGCTGCTGCTCTCAAGGCATTAGAAATTTATGAGCGAGACGACCTGTTCGCAAAAGCGGCGAAAATGGGTGTGCACATGCAATCCCGGCTGCAGGAGTTTGCAGGTCATGAGTTAGTGGGTGAGGTGCGAGGTAAGGGTCTCATTGGAGCGGTTGAGCTGGTGGCCAATAAAGAAACTGGGCAGGCATTTAGCGATGGCCGGGTAGGAGCGTTTGCACAGCGTGCTTGTCAGGATGCGGGCTTATTGCTGCGTGTGGTTAGCGGGAGCTCTGTAGCTTTCTGTCCACCGCTGATCATTGAAGAAAAACAGATCGACGAGATGGCTGAAAAATTTGGCCGAGCACTAACGGCAACATTCGACTACGCGAAGAAAGAAAAATTAATACAATAGGTTTGCTGTGTTTGAGCAATCTTGATTATGTAAAAAGAAAAAAAACAGGATACAAGAAATGAAGAACCTTAACAGCGTCTTTCTCCTCTGGGGGCTAGTCGCCTTTGTGGCAGCTTGTCAGCCCGAGCAAGAAGTTCAATCTGCATCAATAGATAAAATTAGCGCTGATTTAATATTAAGCAATGGAAAGATTGTTTCCGTCGACGAGGCGTTCAGTATCTTTGATACGATCGTGGTGAGCGATGGACGAATCGTCGAGCTAGGCAATGCTTCACTGTTAGATAAGTATGATGCTGCTGTTGTGCGCGATCTTGAAGGTAAGACGCTTATCCCGGGGTTTATCGATTCCCATACGCATATACGCGGTAGACCGCAGCGCTATATTGAATTGAGCGAAGTATCTTCCATTGCTCAGATGCAGGACCTAATTCGTGCGAAGGCTGCAGAGTTAGGTGAGGGGGAGTGGATTACCGGCTATGGTTGGTCGGAGGATGAGCTAGCCGAAGGCCGCAAACCACTTCGTGGTGATCTAGATGTTGCCGCCCCAAACAACCCAATTACATTTACCAGAGCGGGCGGCCATAGTGCGGTTGTTAGTACATCGGCTCTAGAGCTGGCTGAAATTACAGACGAGACGCCCGATCCTGAAGGCGGCGTATTCGAGCGCGATGAGAACGGAGTTGCTAACGGAATTATTCGCGAGCGCCAGGGCATCGTCGGTCGTCTAGTGCCAGATTCAACCTATGATGAGCTAATCGCGAGCCTCGAGATTAACTTAGGAGATTTGCTTGCCAAGGGAATTACCAGCATCACAGATGCCTCCAAGCGACCGGAAGAATACGCGATGTTCGAAGAGCTGTATGCCAAGCCTGGTGTCAAACTGCCGCGCTCAGCAATACAGTTTCAGTGGTTTGATCCACAAGGGATAGCGCAGGTCAAAGCCAGAGTAGGCGATGGTAACGACTTCTTAAAGATTGGCCCCATTAAGGTATTTGCCGATGGTGGCTTTACGGGGCCAGCTGCGTTTACCAAGGAGCCTTATCTAAATCAGGGCGACTACCGTGGTTACCTGAACATGCCTGAGGAAGAATTAGTCGCTCATATTAATGAGATTCACGACGCGGGTTGGCAAATGGGTATCCATGCGATCGGCGATGCGGCAATCGAGCTGGTGGTTGATACGCTAGCCGATGCGCTAAAGAGAAATCCACGGGAAGACCATCGCACCTATCTCAATCACTTTTCCATGCGCCCATCCGACGCCACCATGGAGAAGATGGCAGAGCATGGAATTCATATCACCCAGCAGCCGAATTTCACCTATACCTTAGAGGGGCGTTATGTTGCTAACCTTGACGGCTGGCGCCTAGAGCACAATAACCCTGTGCGTTCGCCGATGGACCACGGCATTCATGTCGCCATCTCCAGCGACATTTTGCCCATAGGTCCGCTGGTAGGCATCTATGCGGCTGTCACCAGGAAGGGCATGAGCGGAAGAGTGTTCGGGGCAGATGAGGCTATTACCATCGAAGAAGCAATTGCCGGCTACACAATCAAAGGCGCTTACCTCGGCTTCGAAGAAGACATAAAGGGTTCGCTTGAGCCTGGCAAGCTTGCAGACATGGTCGTACTCTCCGATGATATTCTGACCATCGATCCGGAAGAGATCATGGATATCGAGATCGAACAGACCTATGTGGGTGGAGAGCTGGTCTATCAAAATTAGTAACGGCGCTATAATTCATAACAATAATTGTAAGGAGAATCTCATGAACAGAAGACTCTTAAGCAGTGTGGTTGCATTCGTCGCGGCAGTTATCGTCGCCCCATCTGTATCGGCGCAGTCTGGAGATATTCCGCGCACCGAACACGGTGTGCCAGATTTTCAAGGCACCTTTACCTTTCGGACACTTACGCCATTGAATAGGCCTCCCGAACTCGCCGACAAAGCGACGCTTACCGCCGAGGAAGCTGCCGAGTGGGCCTCATTTGAGAATAGACGACAGAATCGTGATCTGATCATCGATTCGGTAGGCGGCGCGGGTTATCCACCAGGCGTGATTTCCTATAACGAATTTTGGTATGAGCGCGGTGTCGAAACGGTCGCTGATCGAAGAACGTCTCTAGTCTACGATCCGCCGAATGGCCGCGTCCCTGAGCTCAACGCGAAGGGAGTAGTGCGCTCTGCGGACTATCGCGAGAAACTTAGACTCAGTGAAGGGCCTGAAGCGAGAACACTAAATGATCGCTGCCTACTGAATGCTCGCACGGGTCCGCCGATGATATCCGGTTCCTACAATAACAATATGCAGCTCGTGCAGACCGAAGATCACGTCATGATCCTAAGCGAGATGATTCATCACGCACGCATCATCCGCTTTAGCGATGAACACCATACCAGGCAGTTGAAATGGGAAGGAGACTCGATTGCTCACTGGGACGGCGACACGCTGGTGATTAATACGCAGAACTATTACTACGCAAATGGCTGGCGGAATACTTCGAAGGCAATGAAAGTTGAAGAACGTTTTACTTGGCTCGATGAAAACACACTGGACTATGATTTCACTGTAGAAGACCCGAACACTTGGGATGAATCCTGGTCTGCTCGGTTGCCGATGCGCCGCATCGAAGATCCAATTTACGAGTATGCCTGTCACGAAGGCAATCATGGCTTGGCAGGAATTCTGGCCGGATGGAGGCGCTACGAGTCAATGGGCATGAATGGAGATGGCACGCCGAAGGAAGATTAGCACGGTGATGCTTGGCGAGCGGACGCTAATAACCGAGTAGGAAGCTTAGGATTTAAAATGGCGTCAGTTACCCGTATTACCCCCAGACTAGAAAAGGGTGCCACAGTGAGCGTTGCGCCCTTTTTTTTCGCGGAATTATTCTTTTGTGTCGGGATTTTAGGCCCGACAACTAATTCTCAGAACGTCAGTTCTTTACGATTCTGAATGAGATAGATTAGATAAAGTAGAATCGCAACGCTATCAAAGACAAGGGGGCCACCGGCAGTTTCCAAATAGTCACTTCCATAGATAAGGATAAGGCTTATAAAAATGACCTTGGTGATGGCGCTGACAACTAAAATTAGTGGCCTAGAATGCGGCTTGAACGCACCAAAAATAAGCAGCACGCCGACTATACCTATCAATGCACCCCAATTCCTCACTACAACTTCAGCGATTGGCCCGTCAATACTTGTGCCGAATACCATGTTCAAGCCGTTTTCTGGAAATAGAAATGCTTGAAACATACTGCAAGTGACCAGGCCTGTGGTCAACATGATCCATTTGATATGAGTTGTGATAGAAGTCATCGTAAATCCTTAACTTCGTATGGTTTCTAGTATTGTTGTTATCGATATCCGGTTCATTGAATCCAGCTCAAGCTCGGGCAGTTGGGCGCGTGCTTACTCTAACCCACCAGTGGCTCAAATTTTCCAATTCTTCAGGAATTCTAATGCCTAGGGCGGCTTTGGCCATCACAAAAGCGCACTGTGCCGTTATGTCGGCTACGGTGTAGTTGTCTCCTGCAATAAACTGCATTCCGATAAGCTCCTTATCCAGCCATTCCATACGCGCCATCATCGATATCCTCTCTTGTTCTGCAACTTGGGGTATCTGGACGAATCGCCCTTTCCACATGTCAGCGGTATGCCGAAAAATACTGATGATGGGCAGAATGAATTCAAATTCCATGCGTCGCTGCCACATCTCTATAGTCGCTGTTTCCAGAGCGCCACTTCCCATTAATGCAGGACTGGGATGCATTTCTTCAATGTATCTGCATATAGCCACAGATTCAGAAATGTAGCTGCCATCATCCAATTCAAGAAGTGGCATTCTGCCCAGGGAGTTCTTCTTCAGATAGTCCTCTGTTTGGTTTTCACCTGTCATCATATTCACAGGCACTATTGGAATTTCGAGTCCTTTCTCAGCGAGAAATATTCGGACGCGACGAGCATTGGGAGAAGC
>Ga0307985_10001206_pt1 | contig 14705 bp, 17 predicted proteins | sample EllFjometageno80_FD_203155 | JGI IMG/M metagenome (GOLD analysis project Ga0307985, IMG submission 203155) | Marine microbial communities from Ellis Fjord, Antarctic Ocean - #80 | ecosystem: Environmental > Aquatic > Marine > Unclassified | place: Southern Ocean | collected 2014-10-09 | reverse complement strand
CCTTTCTTCATCCCGCCTCCCCCCAAATCCCCCATCTAATCTTGCACTCCCTAGGCTTTGAGAAGTTCTACCCCAAGAACGGCAAGTCCTACCCCAAGACGCCCGGTGGTGCCGCTAAGCACAGCGGTGCGAAGGAAGCTGGCGAGAAGATGCCGAAAGACGGATTCTCGTTCAGTTCCAAGGCGAGGAAGCTTAACCCTGTGAGTGCTATCTGTGTGCAATTTGTGTAGAGCAGATGTTACACGAGAGGCGGCAGGCTGGGACGGCAGAGTGGGGAACGGAATAAGCTGGACATCACGACATGTTCCCCGATTATGTGCGAAGCCTTTAACCTTTTTTCAACACCTGCACGTTCCTTTGTTCACACCTGTTTGTGCCCTTTGTTCACACCTGTTCACACCTGTTCACACCTGTTCACACCTTTTCACACCTGTTCACACCCTTATTGTGCCCTTTGTTCACACCCTTATTGTGCCCCCCAGAAGAACAGCGGCGGCGGCAACAACAGCAAGAAGCCTCCCTCGGACTACGAGCGCCTCGGTCCCGTGATCGGCCTCGCCGCCGGCGGCATTTTCCTGTCCGTAATGTACGGTCCCGGGTCCGCCGGCGCGGGGAGGGAGATCAACTTCACGGATTTCAGGAACACGTTGATGGCGAGTGGGGAGGTGGAGAGGGTTGTGGTGACTAACAAGAACGTCGCGAGGGTGGTTATGAAGCAGGGGAGTGAGGCGGCAACGAGGATGAAGTTGAAGGGTGCTTCGTCGTCTGTTGCGGGGATGAAGCGGTCAACCGCGGGGGTGCCGGATGCGTTTGGCGACTCGACGACTCTCGACATGACCAACACCTCCACCCCGAACGAGAAGAACGCGTTCTCGAGCGCACAGGGCGCGAACGAGGTTGCGGCGTTTGCGAACGTACAACCGACGTTTTACTTCACGATTGGGAGCGTGGAAAACTTCGAGAGGAAACTGGAGATTGCGCAGAGGGAGATGGGGGTTAGTCCGGAGAACTTCATTCCGGTGCAGGTGAGTCCACACGCCGAACGAAAGCAGCGGCGCGAACGAAGCGCTCAGTTACAGCGATTTCGCTGCGCCACATGTTGACCGCTTGTTGTTCACCCACAACCCTCTCCCTTTGCTCACACCGTGTGGTTGCAGTACACGAGCGAGACCAGCTGGTATTCGGAGATTGTCAAGTTGGCGCCGACGATTCTCATCATCGGGGTTACGATGATGTTGCTTAGGTCGGCTGGCGGCGCGGGTGGCGGAGGCGGGGGGATGGGCAACGTGTTTAAGATCGGGAAGAGCAAAGCGAAGAAGATCAAGAAGGAGGAGATCAGTGTTACGTTCAAGGACGTCGCTGGTTGTAAGGAAGCCAAGGTGGAGATTATGGAGTTTGTGGACTTTTTATCGGACGGGAGCCGGTTCACGAAGCTGGGAGCGAAGGTGAGTTCCGAGCGATGCGAGTGAGGCCTCTGTTCACAATGTGTATGGTCTTTGTTCACACGCGTGTATGTTCTCAGATACCGAAAGGCGCTTTGCTGTGTGGGCCTCCGGGGACAGGGAAGACCCTCCTTGCGAAGGCGGTTGCGGGAGAGGCGAATGTGCCGTTTTACTCCATTTCGGGGAGTGACTTTATCGAAATGTTCGTCGGGGTGGGGCCGGCGAGGGTGAGGGATCTGTTCAAGGAGGCGAGGGAGAACGCGCCGTGCATTGTTTTCATTGACGAGATTGACGCGGTGGGGAAGAAGAGGGGGCAGGGGGGCATGGGCGGGGGGAACGACGAGCGCGTGAGTTCGCTGCTGCGCGCGAGGGGATATATGTGTTCACAAAGTGTTTGTGGCGCTATGCGTAAGCCCCAGATCTCTTGAAGGGGCCAGTAGTTTAGCATGAGGACCAACCGCACCCCCCAGCCCCACGCTCTATTGTGGCCCCGCTAACCCCCCCCGCGCGCAGGAGAACACACTGAACCAGCTGCTGGTGGAGATGGACGGTTTCGCAGAGTCGAGTGGGGTTGTTGTGCTAGCGGCGACGAATAGGGTTGATACGTTGGATGCGGCGCTCACTCGACCGGGGCGCTTTGACAGGCAGGTGCAGGTGGATAAGCCGGACATCGAGGGCAGGAAGGAGATTTTTGAGGTGCATTTGAAGGAGATTAAGGTCGATGGCGACATTGCTGACTTCGCTGGGCGGCTGGCGGGCTTGACGCCCGGGCTTACGGGCGCGGACATAGCGAACATGTGCAACGAGGGCGCGATTCAGGCCGCTCGACGCAAGGCCGACTCCGTCACGCTGGAGGACTTCGAGAAGGCTAGCGACCGCGTCGTTGGGGGGTTGGAGAGCAACAAGCTCATTAGCAAGAAGGAGAAGGAGATCGTGGCGCACCACGAGGCTGGGCACGCCGTTGCTGGATGGTTTTTGGAGCACGCCGACCCGCTCATGAAGGTGACCATCGTGCCGCGATCGAGCGGCGCGCTGGGTTTCGCGCAGTACTTGCCCAAGGAGGTGTTCTTGCGCACGAGGGAGCAGATCACGGACATCATCTGCATGGCGCTCGCGGGGCGCGCAGCGGAGCAGATCATGTTCGGGAGGGTCACTACCGGCGCGAGTGATGATCTGAGGCGCGTCACGGGCATGGTCTACCAGATGATCCAAGTTTACGGCATGAACGAAAAGATCGGGCAGCTGTCGTTCCCCAAGGACGAAAGCAACCCGTACGCGCAGCAGCCGTACAGCGACGAGGTCGCCAGCGCCATGGACGCCGAGGCCAAGCTAATGGTCGACGAGGCGTACAAGAGAACGATGGACTTGCTGCTCGAGCGCAAGGAGGAGCTGGTGAAGGTCGCAGATCTACTCATGGAGAAGGAGACCATCACGCACGACGACGTGGTCGACTTGATCGGACATCGCCCATTCGAGGCCGACGAGCAGTACACGCAGTACATCAGCACGCGGAAGAAGATCGACGAGGTGAAGGAGAAGTCGGCGGCGGCGGCGGCGGCGGCGGTGGAGGAGGGGGAGGAGGAAGAGGTGGCGGTGCCACCGCTCGGGTTTGTGTAGGGAGGAATGAGTGAGGAGTGGGAAGGTGGGAAAAGGATTGAGGTTGTAACAGTAATAGCGCGGACGTTATCAAGCAAATGCACCGCCCGTAACTAGTTTGGGTTACTGTCCCCGGAGCGAACGCGTACACTCCGCTGACTCGCGGAGCTGCTGCACGGCTTTCCCATCAAGCGAGTTTCCTGATTTTCCCATCTCGCGTGTCTCTCACAGCTACATCAACAAAGTGAAAGCCCCGCACCCTCCTGTCACACCTCCCCGCTTACACAATGCCGCCCTCTGCGGCCCGGCTACGCCTCCTTCTCCGACCTCCCCCCCGAACTCTCTCTCCCCTTCCTGTCCCTCGCACCCTCTGCATCATGAGCAAAGGTGTTTCCTACATCATCACCATCGTAGAGACCGACTCCAGCTACATCGTACCGTTCCGTATTCAGCAAGGCGTTCGATTTCGAGTCCGGGCCGAGCACCCAGGGTTTTTGTTTGGCCCGCGTAAACCCCGCGTAAACTGCAACAGCTCGCCAGATGCCAAGTCGCCATTGTTTTGCGCCTCACCAACGCGCCCCACCAATGCTCCGCCAAATCGTTACTCGGCGCTTCTCGTCCTCCCCCAGCACCTCCAGCCTCATCGCCCTTGCATCCGAGTACATTTCCTGGGACCCCAATCCCACCACCAGAGTCCACATGGAACACCTTCTCACCTCGACCCTCTCCAACCCCTCCCAGCCATCTCCCCTCCTCCCCCTCCTCTCCTCCCGCCTTCAGTTCGGAACAGCCGGCCTCCGCGCGCCCTTCGGCCCCGGCTACAATGCGATGAACGACCTAACTGTCATCCAGACCGCCCAAGGTTTACTCTCATACCTGACTGGCACTGTCCCGGATTTAGCCACCCGCGGCATCGTCATAGGCTACGACCACCGCGCTTCCACATCATTCACTCCCTACAAGCTCTCCTCCAAGTCATTCGCGCAGGTGAGAACGCGAGCGCGGCGCTACGAACACGGTGTGAACAAAAGGCGCCAGTTCAAGACGCCAGTTCAAGACGCCAGTTCAAGACGCCGGTTTAAGACGCCGGTTCAAGACGCCGGTTCAAGACGCCGTCGTTTCAGTTCGTTCGCTTGTTGCCCTTCGCCGGTCATTTCGCTCGCGGCGTGCGTTCTGAGCTTTTCTTCCTTCACATCGCTTGAGGCCTTTGTTCACACAGTTGTGTGGGGTCGTTTCCGTTCGTTCGCTTGTTGCCCTTCGCCGGTCATTTCGCTCTCGGCGTGCTTTCTGAGCGTCTCCTCCTTCGCACCGCTCGAGGCCTTTGTTCACACACTTGTGTGGGCTGTGTGGTGCCGCGTACTTACTCTCGCATCGCTCGTGCGCCTCCCCCAGCTCACCCACGCCGTCTTCTCCCTTGCCCAAATCCCCGTCTACGCGTTCGACATGACCGTGGCGACGCCCATCGTCGCGTACGGCGTCAGACACACGCACGCTGCTGCGGGGGTCATGGTGACTGCCAGCCACAACCCAATGGCGGACACGGGGTACAAGGTGTACTGGGGGAACGGGGCGCAGATCACGGCGCCGCACGATGAAAATATTTCGAGGCATATACTGGAAAATTTGGAGCCGTGGGAAGACTACAAGGGTGTGCACACACCCGCCAATGAAGTCGATATAATACCCGCGTACTTCGCCGCTATAGCCGCCGATCTGTGCACGCGCCCAACCCAGAACTCCCATCTCGACGACAAAATAACCTACACGGCAATGCACGGCGTCGGCGACGCGTACGCCAGACAGTCGTTCTCGGCATTCAATTTGCCGCCGTACGTGTCGACGAAGAGTCAGGAGGCGCCGGACCCGGAGTTTCCGACGGTGGAGTTCCCGAATCCGGAGGAAGGGAAGGGGGCGCTTGAGGAGGCGATGAGGGCTGCTGAGGCGAACGCAAGTCGAGTCATCATTGCGAATGACCCGGACGCGGATCGACTTGCGGTGGCTGAGCGGAGTTTGGACGGCGAGTGGAGGCTGTTCACGGGGAATGAGATTGGGGCAGTGTTGGGACACTGGCAGTGGCGGAAGGGGGTGGAGAAGGACAAGTCCAACATGGCCATGGTAAGTGCCTGCCCACGCACGCTGTGTGAACAAATGAGGTGTTCTGTATGGTGCGAGCGAGTGCGCCGCATGGCCGACCGAGAACGCTCTATTCGCTGACTGTGCATGCGCCTTTGTGAATACTGCTAACACAAGTCATCCCGTGTTTGCGGCTCGCCAGGTTGCGTCTACTGTGTCGAGCAAGTTCCTCGGCGCGGTGGCTACTCAGGAAGGGTTTCTTTTCGAAGAGACGCTCACTGGGTTTAAGTGGATGGGGAACAGGAGTGAGGAGTTGCGGGCAAAGGGGTATGACGTCGTGTTTAGTTACGAGGAGGCCATCGGGTACTGCTTGGGAGACGTGGTTCTGGACAAGGACGGCGTTGCGGCGGCGGCGGTGCTGGGAGAGGTCGTGGGCGAGCTGAGGGAGGAGGGGAGGAGCATCGCGGATTACTTGGAGGAGCTGCAGGAGACGTACGGGTTCTTTGTACAGAACAACGGGTACGTGAGAGCGGAGAAGGAGGCCCTTGAGGAGGTGTTTGAGAGAGTGAGGGACGGGGGGAAGTACGTTAATGCCATTGGAGGGATTAGCGTAAAGAGCGTTCGGGACTTGACTACCGGCTTCGACAGCGGCTCGTCGGACAACAAGGCCACGCTGCCCACCGACTCGAGCTCGCAGTTCGTTACCTTCACCATGTCGAACGGCGCCATCGTCAGCTTGAGAGGGAGCGGCACTGAGCCCAAGCTTAAGTACTATGTCGAGGCGGTCGGGGCGACGCAGGAGCAGGGCGAGGCCGTGTGCGAGGAGCTGGTTGCGGCTGTCAAGAGAGATTTAATCGGCGGTAACTAGCGGCATTTGGAAAACACGGGGGTGAGCGGGGTACTCGGTAGGTGCCTCACTCGGTACTTTGCTGTGCTTGTTGAGCGTCGCGCCCCTGCCAGAGAATCCTGTTCCCATTAACAATAACTCGCCGCACTCGAACAGAACCTTAAATATCTCCAGCTCCAACAGCACCTCCAGCAGCACTCTAGCACCCCCCTTCAGCTCCCCTAGCTCTACCAGCCCCCTTAGCTCTACCAGGCCCTTTGCCCTCCAGCTCTCGCTACCTGCCTATCATGAGGACCTCCACCCTCAACTCCTTCCTCCCAACCACCACCAAATCGTACACTCGCACCTCCATCCTCGATCCTCCCAAAAGTAGCACCCCTCTCCGCCTCGACGGTCGCTCCCAGCACTCGTACCGCGGCTACACAATGGACTTGACACGTGGCACTGCCCACTCCACCTGCACCCTCACCCTCGGCACTCCCGCCCTCGGTTCCACCACCTGCATAACGACCGTCACCGCCTCCCTCACCACCCCAGCTCGCGGCGCTCCCTCCCGCGGCTTCCTCAACACCTCAATCAACTACCTCACCCCCCCCCCCCCCAAATCATCATCCCTCTTCACCTCCCCCACCCGCATCGCCCTCCTCCTAACCCGCCTCCTAGGCACCAACGCCTCCTCCTCCCGCCCCATCCTTGACCTTGAGGCACTCGTCGTCATCCCCGGAGTTCAAGTGTGGCGCCTTTCTGTGGAGGTGCTTGTGCTGGACGCTAGTGACGGCGGGAATATTGTGGATGCTGGTGAGTAGAAGCTACATGTGTGAAGTGAGAAGCACGCCCCCCTTTGTCCACGCCGCCGTGGGTGGGGGGTTTGGAGGAGGGCTGCTTTGTTCGCACCGCCTTCCCCTTTGTTCGCACCGCCTTCCCCCTTTGTTCGCACCGCCTTCCCCCTTTGTTCACACCGTTTGTGTCGCAGCCGCCATCTCCTCCATCGCCGCCCTCCGCCACTTCCGCCTCCCTGCGACGGTCTTCAACGACGCCGCCGGCCACCAGATGGAGTCCGCCGACGCCGCCGACCTCGCCGTCGCCACCACGTCCGCCATGATGGTCCTCGACGACGTGACGAAGGAAGGGCTCGCGTTGCCGCTCTTCACGCCGCCGCTCGCGTGCAGCTTCGCGGTTTTCACACCGAGAGACAACAAGAGTCACGGCACGAGGACGGTGGCGGTTGTGGACCCGACGGTGGTGGAGGAGCTGAGCGCGGATGGGGGGGTTACGGTGGCGTTTACGGGGCATGGGGAGATGACTTGCTTGGACTTTGTGGGAGGTGAGGCAAGCGAAGCGAAACGAGCTGTGTGAACTGATATGCGGCACTTGTTGCCCGGCTTGTTATCCTCTCTCGTTTTCCCCTCTCTCCTCTCTCTCTCCGCTCTCCCGTCTCTCCCGTCTCTCCCTCTCCTCCTCTTTTAACACTCGCTTCGCTCGTGCAGGGTGTGAGGTTAGGACGGACGATTTGTCGAAACTTTTGGAGGTTGGGAAGGACCTTTGCGTGGGCATGTGCAAGGATTTGGAGATTGTTTTGGAGAAGGCGGAGAAGGAGTATAAACAGCAGAGGGAGGTTCGTCGGGCGGCGAGAGTTGAGGAGGAGAAGGCTTCTGGTTTGGCGGGGATGGGATCGGTGGATGAGATGGACGTCGAGGGCGCCTCGACGACTCAGAAGAAGAGGGAGGAGGAGGAATACAGGAAGATGGCTTTGGACTACAAGCTGACGCACGTCGCGGCTACTACCAAGGAGGGGAACGCGAAGGAGGAGGCGGCTGAGGCTGAGTCTCGGAAGAGGAAGGAGGGGGGGGGATTGATGGAGGAGATGGTCAAGTTCGCCAAGGCGCCGAGGGTGCCGGTGGCTGCGACGGTGCAGAGGCAAGGGAAGAAGGCGAAGGTTGAGGTTGAGAGTGACAGCGACGGTGACGAAGTGGTGGTCATGACGAGCGAGTTCACGGAGGCTGCGGTTGCCGAGAAGGTGGAGAAGGTGGAGAAGGTGGAGAAGGTGGAGAAGGTGGAGAAGGTGGAGAAGAAGAAGGGGGGGAGGAGGAAGAAGGTTGAGAATAGTAGTGACGAGGACTCGGAGATGGATCTGGCTACAGCGAAGAAGGTCGGCGTGAAGAAGGGAGGGAGGAAGGGGAAGCGCTAAGTAGCGGGCGGGTTGTTGAAGAGAATTGAGGGCGTTGATGGACGTTGAGCAAGGGCGGACGTGAGGTGGGAGATTATTGAAGCACAGGCACGACACCGTGTGCTCGTCGAACAAGCAAGACAGATCTGGAGTGCCTTGCGTGTGATGGAGGACACCGCAGACCCTCCCTCTCTCCCCCTTTGTCGTCTCCCGCCTGCATGGTGGTCAGCTTCAAGCTGACCGACGCCCCCCCGGACCGTGACTCTGACGACGTCTTCTCGTTCGGCAACCCCCTTCACTCTGCCATTCCCCCCCCTGTTACACCCCCCTTCATTCCTCTTCCCCCCCAATCGGCTCTGGATTCCTCCTCATCCGCACCCCCTCCCACCGTACCCGCCACATCACCCCCCGCGCTCACGGCGCACTTATTCTGGCGTATTTTCGTCCTCCTTCATCACCTCTCAATAACCGGCTTCCTTCTCATTGGAGTGCTCTATTCTTACACTCACAAATTTGATCACCCCATAGAGCGGTCCAACGTTATGGACTTCGTAGATTATTTAGCGGTCTCTCTCCACCCGATCAGTCTCGTTTGCACAGGCTTTCTGATAATATCCAACCCTCGCTCCCCTTCAAGATTCATTGAGCTCCTAGCAACCACAGCCCTCATTCTCCAGCCGCTCCTCTGCATCCTCCTCAAGCTCGACTTACTCGCCGCAGTCCTCGGCTACATAACGTACTTTGTCGGGTACGTGATCCTCTCTCGAATGTTCTTCCTCAAGCGCGCCGAGGCGGCAAACCTTCCCACCCCAGTCCTCAAGAAGTTCATCTTCCACACTCTTCCCACCGCGGCCGTGTCCTACTCCGTCGGCATACTCTACTTCGCTTGCGAAATCATCCCGTGCTACGCCGAATTCAACCCCTTCTCCCCCTCCACCGCCCTCGTCTCCTCCGATCCCACTCTCCGCTGCAACCGTTGCGACGACTCCACCAACTCCCTCTACACCTTCCAGCTCATATTCGTCGCCGCGTTCTTCCTCACGGTCTACGTACTGCCCTTTCACGCGCTCGGAACTGAGAGCACGTACACGTTTGACGACGCGGTAAGCCGACCACACAAGCCGCCTTTCCCTTTGTGAGCACATGTGTATGGCTCCCTTTGTTCACACATGTATGGCTCCCTTTGTTCACACATGTGTGTGTTGGCAGATTCGCTTCAACGTCCACCCCCGGCACGCCGTGCTCATCATCCTCTTCCTCGTCTCGGCGTTCTTCGCCATGTTCATCTTCGCGTCCTTTCGAGAGGTCATTCCCCTGTACTCCGTTTACTTCGACGCCCTGACGTGGGAGGGAAAGCTGAAGCGTAGCGGCATGAACGTGCTCGTCAGGATGCTCCTCGCGTTTATCATGTACGGCGCAGTCCGGCCGATCGACGCGTCAGCAGCCGCCAGCTCGTATACCAACTCGTACCTGCCGCGATTTCAGACCATCAGGGGCTTCTTCCAGAACAAACTCAGGCAACTGTCGCATCACCAACCCACCCAACTGGCGCCTGCGTGGCGACACATGCTGTTCTACTACATCCTAGGCGCCATGGTCACGGCGTTGCTCTACGTCTGGTTCACATTTTGCTACCCGGTTGAGTTTATGGAGGGTTTGAGCGGCAACGCACTCGAGAAGGGAAACCGGGAGATGCACGCCGCCATCGTGGGGACGGTGGCGAGCTTGATGGTTAGTTGGCGAGCGCGAGCGCACGCTTTGTGGACAGAAGTGTTTACGACGCAGCGAGGGCGAATTCCCGAGATCAACTTTCCCGAGCATCTCAACGTACTCAAGTTGAGCCAAGACGCGAGCCGCTCGCACTGGAAGCTCATTCCGCTGCCCCCTTTGTCCACGCAACACGCCACGCCCGACACTCCACTCGCTTCGCTCAGCACCTTCTGCGCTACTACTGCCCCCCTTGTTCACACATGTGTGTGACTCACGCATGTGTGTGGCAGCAACCGTTCCTGGCCGTGTCATGCTCGGCGTTCTTCCTCTCAAGACCGAACAAGTCTTCCAAGTTCGACACCATCTTCCCATATGCGAACCTCGTCGCCAACTTCGCCATGATCGGCGGCACCGCGCTTTACCGCGAGAGCCGCGACCTGCCCTCTTTCTTCGTGGGCGGCTTCGAACAGATTGTCATCGCGATCACCCTCGTTGTCACTTTCCCGCTCGTGAATGAAACCAGGTCCTACGTGCGCACCTTCTCGCCCGCCCTCACGATCAAATTTGTCCACTTGATCTTTACCACTTTGGGGGCGACGTTGCCACTTCTCGTCTACTTGACGGCCAACGCAATCGGGTGCTTGGCGTCCAAGCAGGTTATTTCCGCGGAGGAGCAGTGCCGCGACTACATCCAGGTGAGGCGAGCGAACGCGCACGCTCTCTCAAACTCGGTCCTGCGCCCTGCTTCCTCGCGCCCTTGATTTAGCGTGCGCGCGCGCACACACACACACACGAGACCGCTTTCTAACACTCGCTTCGCTCATGCAGGCTCAGTACGTCATATGCTCGAATATCATGTTCTCCGTTCTCTTCACGCTGCACACGTACACGACGGAGGTGATATCGTGGGAGGACACTGTGACATTAAAGAACGACGGCAGAGCCCTCCACAACTGGGTACTGATGTTCACGAGGATTATGACGTCGTTGCTGACCGCGGCGGTGTTTGGGCAGTCGGCGGGCGACGAGAGGTGAGGCAGAACGAGAGTAGCGAGTGGGGAGCTGAACGAAGCTAGACCGGCGAGCAAAACGGTTCAAACAGCGGCTAGGAAACGACCACATCATTTCCCCCTTGTTGCAGGACAGCAGCAGCTCGTGGCTCGCCCACAGCGCCCCCCCATTCCCTTGTTCACTCCGTCTTTGGCCCTCGCTAACCAACTCGGCCCTCAGCTTCCGGTCATTCTGCACCTTCGTGTTGATTTTCGATTTTGTGGCGTGGACGGTCACGCTGGTAGTGCACGCGAGGCGCGTTCACAAGCTCATCGTTATCGAGGGGAGGGATTGGGAGGGGGAGGACGGAGGGGAGACGAAGGGGAGTCGTTTTTCGATCTTTGCGCTACTCAGGGGGTTGCGGAAAAGGGTCCAAGCGTTGCTGTGCAAGGGAGAGAAGAAAGAGATGAACAAGGTGGTGGCTGCGGAGAAGGACGGCTTGCGGTTGGCAAGCATCCTGCGCGCGACGCTGTTCGTCATGGCGCTGCTCCCGATCTTCACCAACACACTGGCGCTGCTGCTCGAGCTTCAGGGCACGCCTCGTGCGCACAACTTGAGCGCGTTGGTTCTCCTTATGGAGGATAGCACGTTCGCTATGTCCACGCTCGCGGCGGTGACTTATTGCACTTCAGACGTGCGAGGTGCGGGGTTCACGAAGAAGCAGGTAGTGGTGATTTGGGCTCCGTGCTGTGCGGCTGCTATGATGGCGTTCAACATCGTAGTGCTGCACGCAGACAGAAGGGCGAAAGGGGAGGGGGTTGTCATGTATGTGGGCGGGGCTGCCGTTGTGTGGGTGCTGAGCTTCATGACGGTGGCGAGCGCGGCGAAGATGAGGGCGTCTTTGAGCAGGAAGGAGATTGACCGACATGTGGTTTATGAGGTGGCGGTTGTCATCGGCACAGTTTTTCCGCCGATGGTCGTGTTGGCGGCGCAGCACTCCTCGTGCCTCATCGCTGATTACAACAGTAGAGAAGCATCGGGCGACAGTTTCGATTATTACGGCAACGACTGCAGCGCGGTGAACTGGGTCACGAAAGTAAGTCCCCCCTGCACTGTCTGTCTGTCTTGTCACGTTTGTCTGCCGGTCGCTCTTGCTTTCGCTAACACCGGTACAGCCTCTCAGCGTGCTGATTTATTCGACAGGCTACTACAGGGTTTGCTTCGCGGGAATCATAAAGAAGGGCGGGGGAACGATGTCACTGCAGAAGATTTTGTTAGTAGAGATTGGCCTGTATCAGTACTTTCGACTTTTCACGTTCAGCATCGCGGCGGCGTTGGCTATCAGTGAGTCGCTAGCGATAACAGACGAGAGAGGAACGAGTCGCTCGGAGCGTGCCGCTCGGAAGGCGCTTCGTGGAACTTGCTGCTCAAAACGCACACTGTCACTGTGCTAACACCACTCCCATCTCCGCAGTGCTTTACGGCGTCGGCGCTGAGAGAGGGGACGGGGACGTCTTTTGGATCAGGAACGCGTTTCTGGCGTTTGTCTTCTTCACAGGTGTGCTATTGTTGAGCGAGGCGGGCTACGCGGTGCTGGCTGTTGTGCAGGGGATGGATGGGGCGGACGACGAAGAGGAGGACGGCGGCGGCGGCGGGGAGGATGAGGTAGAGATGGTGGAGATGAGCAAGCTGGCGAAGGGCAGGAGGGGGAAGAAGAAAAGGGGCAAGAGGAGGGTCAGCGTTAGCAATCTGCTGAAGACCGCAGCGATGAGCACCAAGCACGTTCTGAAGAAGAAGATGACGCTGGGGAACGTGAATGCGGGCAGTGCGAAAAGTTTCAGGGGAAGCGAGGAGGGAAGTGAGGCGGGAGAGGGCAGGATATCTGTGTCCAACTTAGATCTTTCGCCGGGATACATTTAATCTAAGACGGCTTCAACTAAAAACCAGTCACCAATATTCACCACAACCGTTACAAATCTAAAACTCCTCCATCACCACCTCATCCCCCCCGCTAATGACGTCCGCCACCTTCTTGAAGGCATCGTCCATGCTGTCCATGCCGCCCCTGGCGTCAACGAAGATGCTGCTCTCGTTCACGCTGCACAAGTTTTCGCCGAGGCTCACCACGGCTTGGCTGACCTCCACCCCGACGATGACTAAGTTGATGTCGCACCCTTGCTTCCCTAACTCGGCAATCCGCGCCTTCACTGCGACTGGAGTGTCGCGGCTGTCCCCGTCGGTCAAGGCAACAATCCAGTTGCTTTCTCCCTCCCCGTTCTTCTCCAAATCGGCCACGCATACGCTCAAGGCGGAGTAGAAGTTGGTCCCTCCTCTCGCGTCGATGGCTTCCACCAGCACCCGCCTCTGAGTATTTTTACCTGCCTCCTGCCCCCCCTTCACCTCGAGGTGAAACCCTAACCCCTTGGTGCGATCGTCCACCTCGTGATTGAACCGAATAAATCCCACCTCATCTTCCTCGTCGCAGTACTTGTCGTAGATCATTAGCATGTTCCTGTTCGCTTTTATCATCCGAGTCTCTCCATGCTTATCATCGACACTGTTCATGCTGCCGCTGTAGTCTAAACAGAACATGAGCCGCTTCGACTTTTTAAGCCCTTCAATCGCAACCCCTCCCGCCTTGATGTCTTTCTTCATCTTCCTCGCGAAATTATCAAGCCCCTTATCAGCTGACCACGCCAGAACAGCACGGCTACACACAGCTGCCGCCTTGGTGGCCACATACATGTCCTCCACCAGCATCCTCACCCCAACCTTAGCCGCCTGCTCAACCTCCCCGATTGCCATTAGCCAGTCGCAGCTCAAACCCTCCCACTCCTGCAACCTGCCCGCGAATGTGATGTCCTTGAACAGCCCCCCCCCATCCCCTCCCTTCTCCCTCGCCTTATCCAACTCGGATTTGGCCTCCGCCAACAAAACCTCTCCCCCGATGCAATCGGTCCCTCCCTGCTTCACAAGGGTCATCATGCTCCTCACTCTGCTCAGCAGAATGCTAAAATTATCCCCGGATCCCTTCTTGGCAACCTCCTTGTCGAACTCCCGCGCCCTCCTAAAGTCGAACTCCGCCTCCTCCTTGTCCCCCACCCTCCACTTGAACAGGCCTTTGTTAAACAACCTGTTCGCAATCTGGGTTTCGTACCCTGCCCTCTCTCCCTCCTGAGCCTTCGCAAGATCCTGCTCGGCGCTGCCAATCGCACAGTCAAAAGCTTGCAAGCCCCTCTTCTTCGCTTCGGGAGCGGTAATCCCAGCCCCGTGAAAGCTTTTGACCTCGTCACTCCACTTATCACGAAACTGGCCAGCCTCGTTCATCTTCTTGTAGATCATGCTGTAAGTATTGGCCAAGTTATTGCTCGCAACCGCCATCGCCTTGGGGTTGTTGAGCTCCACGAACAGCTTGTTCGCTTCCTCCAGAACGCAGAACGCCTTGAACAGGTCTCCGCTGAAAAAAGCCGCGTTGCTGAACCTCACCACCTTGTACAGCTTCTCGAAGCTCCCGTAGACGCTCGTAACCTCTTTGCTCCCCCCGTCCATGTGAGGCATGTCGTCCTTGATGTCCTTCGCGTTAATGTGCTGGACAATGTTCAGCAGCGTGATGACCGGATTGACGATGCTCACCGCCACCGCCGACGCTAGCAGCACCACGAACAGCGAGCACGCGATAATCATGATGAAATTGAGGGCGACAGCAGCGTTGATGTTCGCGGAAATCTCCGCCTTGATCTCCGTGAAAGGCAGCACCAAGTCATCTGAGCGGCGTGTTAGCGAAAAGTGTCATGTGGGCGAATATGTGTGTGTGTGTGTGTGTGTGTGTGTGTGTGTGTGTGTGTGTGTGTGTGTGTGTGTGTGTGTGTGTGTGTGTGTG
>Ga0307985_10001202_pt1 | contig 14732 bp, 15 predicted proteins | sample EllFjometageno80_FD_203155 | JGI IMG/M metagenome (GOLD analysis project Ga0307985, IMG submission 203155) | Marine microbial communities from Ellis Fjord, Antarctic Ocean - #80 | ecosystem: Environmental > Aquatic > Marine > Unclassified | place: Southern Ocean | collected 2014-10-09 | reverse complement strand
GCAGGAAGTGCCAGTGGGACTTCGTTCTAGAAGAGGCGCAGTGGTGTTGGGAGGACTTTGTTAGGTGAGTGATAAGCGCTGAAGCGACACGCCGAAGCGACACGCCGAAGCGACACGCCGAAGCGACACGCCGAAGCGACACGCCGAAGCGACACGCCGAAGCGACACGCCGTAGCGACACGCCGAAGCGACACGCCGAAGCGACACGCCGAAGCGACACGCCGAAGCGACACGCCGAAGCGACACGCCGAAGCGACACGCCGAAGCGACACGCCGAAGCGATACACCGAAGCGACACACCGAAGCGACCCCCCCCCCTTGTTTACACATGGCACGCCGCCTTCCTCCTCTGTGCGTGGCTAACACGCGTGCATGAATCCCCCAGGGAGAGGGAGTGGAAGATTTGCGTCGCGAAGATCCTCGCGGAGGGGTGTAAGGCAAAGGTGCTTTCCGCCACGGGCAAGAAGAACACCTCCTGCCCCCTCTCCCGCGCCGCCCTCTTGCCCCGGGACACGATGAAGCGCGCCGTCTCGACCGTGTTCGATAGCGTGGCCAAGGCGGGAGTTTACACGGACGAGTCCATGCATCTCCAGTCCCTCCTCGGCAAGCCCACTACTGTTGACTTGGAGGCGTCCACGCCCCCCGACACTGTATCCGGGCTGCCCAGTCACCCCGTCGAGAGCATCAAGGCGGCCGTCAAGGCCCTGTCAAAGATCAAGCACGCTGACGTCTCGCAGGCGATGACGAACCCGAACCCTGAATCGTCGACCGACCTCGGTCTCTGCTACGATGGCCCCCAGAGTACGACTCTCGTGACGGACATTGCCCAGGCGGTGTGCGCCGCCGACCGAGGGCCGTGCCTCGTCGTCGTTCCCGGCGGCCGCTTCGCGAGGTACAAGGCCGTGTTTGAGCAGATGGAGGGGCTGAAGACGGTGGTTCTCGGGAGGGTGGGGTGTGGCAAGGCGCCGACCGAGAACTGTATCGACGGGAGAACGGTGGTGCTCGGCGAGTCCGGCGTTCTTAGGAGCGCGTTTTTCGGGGCGAGGTTGCATAGATACAAGTGGGGGTTTGTCGCGGCAGGTGAGCTAGCCAGATCGACGAAAGGGGCGGAGCAAAGAGCGAATAGAGCACGCTGCACGCTGCTCCCGACACGCTCCCGAAGCGGCGCGCTCCTTGTTCACCCCCCCTTTGTTCACGCATGTGCGTGGCGCGTGGCTAACCCATTGGGCAGACCTCCGGATGAATGTGCGGAGCTATAACATCAATTCCTTCGCTCCCACTTGCAACCTGGACGGGAAGAACGCGGCGTGGTGGAGTGTGTTGGTTGCGCTGTCTTACAAAACGGGGGTCCGACGACTCGTCGTCGAGGAGCAACCGTCTGAGTCCAACCCGGAGTACGAGGAGAGGAGGCTTTGCTGGTGTTTGCCGGGGATCGGGACGGTGGAGAGGGTTAAGGAGGTCATGGAGGAGGTCAAGGCTCCGGATAACATTGGGCGGGTGAGTCACTCGTCGCCCGTCTCCCCCCCCACGGAGAAGGTCGTCGAGGCGGCAATCACTCCTTCCCAGCGGAGCGCGTATGAGGAGACGGTAGTCTCGTTCATGAAGAGTAGGGAGGGCGAGGCGGACTTCGCGGCGGCTAGTAGTATCAGTTCACTTGCGAAGATGCTGATGGAGGTTAGGAGGGTTTCGTTCACGGATGCATTCAAGAGGGGGGAGGACGCCACCGTTGGGAGGAGTGCGGAGGCGGTTTTGAACGCGGTTGTTAGGAAGAAGGGGATGACTAGTGGGGATGTTACGTTGGCGAACTGTTTGATGGAGCACTGTCCCAAGTTCAAGGAGCTGTTCAGAACGCTGGTGAACATGGGGATGGAGACGGAGTATAAGCTGGAGGATGGGCAGGAGGGGGGCGCGACGTTGATCCTTGACACGCCCGGGAGCACGTCTCGCGGGAAGAAGAAGCCCAGCAAGGCCGCTTCGTCGTCGGCGACTACCATCTTGTGCGCGCACCCGCAAGCGCTGCACCTCACTCACGCGTTCCTGTCGGCGATTCAGTGCCACCACACGTATCTCATCGGGGAGGGAAGCTCGACGAATCAGCAGCAGAATGACCAGTGCGGGGACTTCTTGCTGGGACAGACAAGCATTCAGAGGTACAACGAGCGCAAAGGTGAGTCCCGCCGCCGCCCTCGCTCCTCCCTTCCCCCTGCTAACACACACACACTCAGGGTTCAAGATCATGCTCTCGTCGGTGGTCACGGTCGGTGGCCACAACGGCACGCTGGCGGCCTTGACCGATAACATCATCAATCTCGACGACGACTGGAGCGGTCGGCTGCGAATCATCCTCTCGAACTACGCGAGTAAGCACGAGGCGAAGGTAACGAGGATCGTGGCGAAGGACACGCTCGAGGCGAAGTTGTTTGCTGCATCTATCCAGCCGTCCCCGGAGTCGACTGATATCGAGATCAACGTGGACCATCTTGGCATCATTACGAGCGCGGGTAACGCGGACATGACTCGAACGGCCTCGACGCTTCCGGAGCAGATGTCGGCGGCGCTCACGTCCAAGAAGTTCTCAGAGGCGTTCGGCGTGACGGCCGCTGACGGGGCCACGGACGGCCTGTTTCTGAACGACGACGAGGAGGTGAGCAGCCGCACGCACATGTGTTGTCTACCAGTTTTTCTGTCCTGGCCATCGCCTCCCCTTGCCCCCCCCCTTTGCTCACACCGAGTTCGTTCCGCAGAGTCGCCTGCAGCTCGCCGCGCAGCTTGCGTACGTGGAGGCGAAGAGCATTGGTTTGACGGGGAATGTCGATCCGCAGGCGCTCGCTGACCCTTCCAAGCCGCTTCTGATCATCTCGCCGCCCGCCTCCTTGCCGCCGTTCATCGCGAGCCGCGCGGACACGGGGTTCATCAAGATCCGGTCACTCGTTTCCTCCTTCTCCCCTTCGAGCGCTGCGTTTTCCGAAACTCAAGCAGCCGCGATCGGGCAGCAGTGGGCGCGCATGGGCCTCGGGTGCAGCGCTGTGGAGCAGGCGGGAAAGCTGCTCACGTACGACATGGCTTCGTCCGACCCGAGCCCCAAGGGGCAGCACGGGAACGCGTATGCGCGGGCGTTCGGGGACTTTGTGCGGTCCGCCAAGACGTTCGACGGGGCTGTTGGAACGGTTCCGCTAGTCAAGGGACCGCCTGTCATTCCGGGGATGGTGGTGGAGGCCGACAACATGCGCAAGGGGCGTCGCGTCGCGGGCGAGAACGACAATGACGAGAACACGACGGACATGGGTCTGCTGGGCAAGGGCGTGCTGCTCTCCGTCATCGACAGCGCTCGGATCGCGTCCAAGACGACCGTTGAGGTCGCGCCATACAGGCACTTCAAGCTCCCCTACCCCGGCCACATTGAGTTCTCGTCAGAGGGGCAGAAGCGATCTTGGGACGGCATGGACGCCGACGGCAGCAGCATGGACGCTGACGGGCAGCTCATTCTGTACGTTAAGAACGACTCGCGCGCGAGGAACAAGCGCAAGACCCACGACGGGTACGAGGAGGAGGACGAGAACGAGCGCAAGGCCAAGGCCGAGTCGAGAAGGAGCCGGCTGCAGAAGCAGAACAAGGTCGCGAGCGCGGTGGCCAAGAGCAACGCCGCGAGGTCGTCCGCCGGTCCCGGCGTGCCCATCCTGTTCCAGAACACCTCCAAGAGCTTCGTCATCGATCGCGACAACGTCACGCCGCACTACTTGCCGCCCGACACTGAGGTCGGCGACGCCGCTCGCCAGACTGCCGAGACGCAGCGCAAGAGGCTGGTGGCCGGGAGCAGTTGCCCGCCCGGGCCGAAACTGAACTTCGGACCGTTCGGGGCGGGGTTCATGAACTCGGCGGGTGGTCAGAGCGGGGTTGTGCTTCCTCGTCCCATCAGTGGAATTGCCTTGCCCATGGGTGTCAACTTGCGCACCACGGAGCGCGCCGCCGACGCCGAGCCGTGGAACAGGCTCGAGGACGAGGCGCTGGAGCAAGTCACGAGGAGGTACGGCCTGAACTGGCAGGTCGCCAGCTGGGTCGTGAGCAGGGCGGCCGAGACGGGCGCGCTCGCGAGGGACCGGAAGAGGAGCGCCAGGCAGTGCTTGGAGAGGTGGCAGGCTTTGGCCGGGGTCAATCCGAGCTTGCAGCGGGCGGTTCGGCAAAGGGGGGAGGAGTGGGGGGATTTGGAGAGCAGCGAGCTGGACGAGTGCGGCGGCCTTCTGTGGAAGAACATGCTTGCCCACGACCCCGACGAGCACCAGTTCGTCGGCTCGGCGAGCTTCGGGCTGGGGAGCGGCGAGGTGGCCGGAGACAGGGCGGTGGTGGACAACAGGTGAGACCACAGCGACCACACACATGTGGGGCGGCGGAGGCTGCGATTCAGCGAGGCTGCGTAACTGCGAGACTGCGAGTCGGCGCCACCCTTTCCAGCACGCCAAAGGCCCTCAACTCACTCCTCCGCCCCCCCAGATTCGGGTTCTTGAAGGAGGCCATGCTGAAGAAGAGGAAGCCGCCGCCGATTCCCGGCTGCTCTGACTCCACGGTGGTCGTCGCGACGCACCAGTCGCACTGCACGGCCACGAACGCCGCCGCGCTGGGGCTCGCGCAAGAGTCAGGGGGCAAGAAAGAGACGTGCGTGAGCGGGGAGATGTGGCCGCTCGAGTTGCTGGGCATGTTGAAGAATACGGGGGCGGGGGGGGTGGGCGGAGGAGGCGGGAATGCTACCGGCAGCGGAGGACCTCCTAGCAGCAGCAGGAGCCGGAAGAAGAGCCGGAGCGGGTCCGTGGCGGGCACGCCCAAGGCGGCGGCGGCGGCGGCGTCCGCTGCGGCTACCGCGGCAGCAGCAGCAGCAGCGGCGGCGGTCGTTGTTGACAAGAAGGAAGTCGTTGCGTGCGTCGCTCAGCAGACGAGCGAGCAGCTGCAGTTGACACAGAACGCGCAGTTGAGCGTGCTGATGGCGAGCAAGGAAGAGGCGGAGAAGAGCTGCAAGAATGACGAGCAGAGGAACATACTGGCGCTGCAGTGGAAGAACCACGCGCCCCCAGAGCCAACGGCGGAGCAGCTCGCGGCGGACCAGGCCAAGTACGAGGCCGAGAAACGCGATTACGACAAGAAACAGCAGGAGTACGTCGAACAGAAGAGGCGATGGGATGAGTACCAGGCGCAACAGCTGGTGCTGCAGCAGCTGGCGGCAGCAGCGAAACAAGGCAGTACCGGGTAACAAGAAGCGAGGAGAGTTTGAAGAGAATGAGCAGTCTGAATTGGCGATTCAGTCGGAGAGTGGGGGCGCTGCGCGTACGCCGGCGCGACAACACGACACGGGGGGGTCCCAGAGAGGCATTGGGCACTTAAGGAGGAGCGGACGTACGGGTTTGGGGTGGTGCACTCGTTGTTGCACGTTGAATATATGATGAGTGCACTTCGCACTTCTCTCACGGTGAGAGTGTATAAAGGTCCGCAATTCCTCCCCCCTAGCTCAGAGAAGTTGCTCCCCCCCCCCCATTGCTTTCCATACTGTTTTCCGCGCTGCGGGCCTTTGCCCCCGGTCTCCCCGACCTTGTAAAGGGTAAAACAATCAGTGTACCGTCGGGGGGGGAAAGAGAAAGCCGAAGAAAAAACGAGCGCTTCATCAGAGCATTCGCCGAGCAAAAAGTTCCTTGGGCTAGCGCGAACGGCGAGTTTTTTCTGAGCACATATATATGAGGTCTCAAAAGTGGCACGTAGATCTACCTGCCCGTTCTACTCTGCTTCTCACACCTCCCACAGCTGCTCCAAGAGCATGGACTAACTCCCTTCAATAGGATAACACGCAATGGATTTCAACAAGAACGTATACGTGCCCAACCTCTTGTCTTGCGAGTTATTCTTCTTCACCAAATCATTACGGTGCTCCTCAATCAAAACAAACAGTGCAACAACAGTGCAACCGAGTCCTCACACCCTCGTGGTGAGCAGCTCGAAGCCCGCTCCCCTCACCTTCGCCTTTCTCTCCTCCCAGCCGCTCCCTCCCTCCTTCCTCGTCGCCCAGAAGATGCTCGCGCCGACGAACTGCATCCCCGCCGCGACGCAGCACATGCCCCCAAACCCGAGCGCCTTGAACACCGAATCCGCCGCGACCGCGCCAACGCTCCTCGCCACCGCCATGCACATCAGCATGACGCTGATCATCTGGATCCTCACCTCGATCCCGTACCCTCCGCCCGTGAGCGCGATGCTCGTCAGCGCCGCCCACTCGAAGAAGAAGGCGCCGAGTCCGAGGAACCCAATCGCGACAACCAAGTTACTAGACTGGAAGAAGGCGAGGCCGAGGCACGCCAATACACCCCCGTAGTTCACGAAGATCTGGTTCGTGGTCAGTCCGATCCGGTCGCTAAACAGCGCCATGCAAAACACCGACAGCAACTCGCCCCCCGCCATGACCAAACTCAGCGTCCCGCTCTCCCCCGCGTCCATCTCCCACGGCTCGGCCGACAGCCAGATACTGTACGTCGTGAGGATCATGAACATTGCCGAGTCGCGGAAAAGCATGCACGTGAAGAACCCGATCGTGTCCTTCTGCGAGATGGTCGCGAAGAAGGTCGTCGTGGGGGGCGAGTCAACGATCGGGTCGGAGGCGTCAGAGGCGTCAGAGGCGTCGGAGGCCTCGTTGGGGTTAGTTTCGGGTTCAATGTCAGTCGGCAGTAGGCAGTACACGTAAGGCACTAGCATGCCCATCGCCACTCCGTTAACGACAAACGGCGCCTTCCACCCGTAGCTCGTAATCAGCCATCCAATGACAGCAAACGTGAACGCCGACAGTGTCCATGAAATCTCGACAATGCCCGTAGTGCGCCCTTGGGAAGAGATCGGCGTGTTGGCGGAGATGCTGGACATGATGGAGCTGGTCATGAGGTTGAAGGAGACTCCGAAGACGAGGCGCATCAGGCACAAGATGACGAGTGATGCCGTGCCCAGCTTGTCAGGCAAGAAAAGCACTCCAGCATTTGTAAGGCACCCAAGGAGTAAAGTGGAGGAGGATAGCAGGGGAGCGCCGAGCTTCGAAGCGGGTTTGGAAAGAAGCAACGCGATGGGACTGCTGAGCTCTCCAACAATGAGCACGGTGATGGAGAAGAGTCCAACAGAAATACCCATGTCATCAGCTAGAAATGAAGCAAATGGGAACAGGAACCGGATGGTTGAGTTGTTGAAGAGCTTGGGCAGGATGGCAGCTAGGAGAACGAGGGGGGACGAGAAGGGGATAGCAGCGGATGCATCTTTAGAAGTAGCGGGCATGACTGGCAACGATGGCTGCGCCTGGTAGGCTGCAATTATGGTTGGACAATTTTATGTCAGGGGTAAATGACCATGGACGACTAAAACGACATGTTTAAACAGGCTGCTCACACATCTTTGCATCAAACAGGGCAATCTTATACCTACTTATACCTCCCACACCTCGCCATCGTTCGCGAAGCTGTCCAGCCTGTCCAAGTCGCCCGGAAACCGCGCCTTTCTGCCGATCTTGTCGGCCCTCTCCCCCTCCCTTGCCTCCTTCCCCTCCTTTCCAAGCACCACCCAGAACTTCAACACACTGCCGAGCAGCCTCGCGTTCCTGGCGCCCATCCAGCAGCAAACCCTCGCCTCCCCCGCCTCCTTCTCGCCGTCGCCGCCGCGCCTGACCCGCCCCTCGCCGTCCACGTACCCCACGCTGACGTCGGGCATGGCGAACTCGCTGCCCTCAATGCTGTTTGCCTCACTGTTCTCCTCGTCCTCCGAGCCGCTTCCCCCCAGCACTGGACTGATCCCGCCGCCCCTGACGATCTCCCTGCCCTTCTCCTCCAGCATGACGAAAACGTCCGGCCTAAACACTTCCTTCAGCACGACCGCCAGCACGCCCAGCTCCACGATGCACAAGCAGCAGTAAAACCTGACCGCCTGGTCGTGACCGCTGCTGTCCGAGTAAAGCTTGACGCGGAACACCGACTTGAACTTCCCCGCGCTCTCGAGCCCGCTCACAGTCATCTGCTGCAGAGCCAACGCGACGACAATGAGCTTGATGACGACCAGCTTGCGCCCGGCCTCTATCGACGTGAGCAGCGGGTGCAGGATCCGGTACAGGTGAATGATGGCGGCCATGGCGATGATCAGCGGGACGGCCGCTCCGACGTGCAGTAGCTTGTTGACGAGCGTGTGCCGGTCGCCGCAGACGTCGGCCAGCAGCAAGAGGGCGGGCTTAGTGAAGCACGCTTGGATGACGAGGTACTTGCACCGGTGGTAGTGCTTCGACGGGTCCGAGGAGAATATCAGGAACGCGGCGTTGTAGCGAAGGTCGGAGAGGGCGCGGGAAAAGATCGGGAGGCAAGAGGAGAGAAGGGAGTAAGCGGTAGCAGACAGTGGTACGGCGGGGGAGGGCACGGGTACTGGTGCGTCGTGCACTCTGTTTGCGGCTGGTGTGCCTGGTGTGACAACCGTCGCCCCGTAATATCCCGTCTTGACTGGCGTGGTGCTCGTACAATTAGTACCATTCGTGCCGTGGTCTTCCTTGTTGTAAATGTGCTGCACGCGGTCGTACGAGTACTCCTCGGGGTTGGCGCAGGCGTCGCTCTCGATAGCGTCGAGGTTCAAGTAGTTCCCGCCGCCCACAACGCCCCCGATGCTCTCCCGGTAGCCCCCTTCGCTGTTAGGGTTGAGCGTTTGCAGCATCCTCTCAAACTCGCGCCGAGTTATCCAGTTGTTGATCTCGTTCACCACGCCCTCTTGCCCGCCGGTGAAGAGGACGATGAAGGCGAAGTAGCAAAATATGGAGTAGCACTCGTAAGTCGCGATGCCGACTTCGGTGAGGTAAAAGGAGGAGGGGGAGAGGACTGAGAGGAGGAAGAATACTGAGTAAAAGAGGGGGATGAGGGAGATTCGGAGGAAGAGCTGCTGGAGGGTGGGACAGGTCCAGTTGGAAAAGTGGCTCTTGAAGCTAGCGTTCGTGCTTCTGAGGGTTAGATAGAGCGAGAGGGACAGAAGTAGAGCTGTTGGAAGAAGGAGGTGAGAGGGCAGGGAGTTGGGGGAGGGGGGGGGCAGGGATTGCGGGGAGGCCGAGAGGTAACTGGGATGGAGGGGCGACAGGTAGGGGGGCGACTCAGGGTTCGGAGGAGGGAGAACCATTGGGGCTCGGGGGACAGTGGGCGTCGCAGAGGTGGCGAGAGTTGCCGAATTATTTGAGCACTGGGTATAATTGTTCGGAATATTGCCTGTGCTGAAGGCCTTATGCGGGTACGCGGCGGCGGGCGCGATGCGTGAGGGATCGATCGCGCTCGAGGAGGAGCGCGCGCCAGCGTTCATGAGGCGAAATAGTCGAATTTGTCGTGCTTGAGGCCGCGCACAGATCTCCGGGTTGCGCGTTCATTAAATGTAAATTGTACCTGGTACCAGGGGACGGGCAGTAAAGACGTACCAAGTCGCGCAGTAGCATGGCGTCGTTCGATTCTTTAGCCGTAGACGTGGTGCTGCACCCTTCAGTGTCTCTCGTGGACCGCCGCCCCACCCTGTCCGCTTCGATCTGTGCCAATGCCACCATTGCCAGCATCCCTCTTTCCTGCACCCTCTCAGCCCAGGCCCTGATGACCAACGTGCCTGCGTTCGCCGCGTTTGAGAGCTTCGGCAGCGGCATTTCCGACGACGACGTGCTGTGCTTCTTCATCGTCAACGTGCTGACGAGAGAAACGGACGAGCTCAGCCTGTTTGCTTCCAGATACATTGCCTTCATTAACAACTTTCCAAAGTCATACGACTCACCGGTGTTCCTGCCGCCGGACTCGCAGGCGTCGAAGCTGCTCGCGCACACGACCGTCGGCGCTCTGACCTCGCGCCTACAGCAACAAATGGACGCCGACCACGGCCGTCTCAGCGCCCTCCTCGGCCAATTCATTGACATGCACCCTGAACACGAGGAGGCGTTGCCGAGCGTTGAGGCGTTTACGTTCGAAGCGTACGTGACGGCGCTGTTTTCGGTGTACAGTCGCGGCGCTGATATTGAGTTGTGTGTGGTGGGTAGTGCCGGTGGCGAGAGACGGCGCCTGCTTATTCCCGTGTTAGACATGTTCAACCACAATGCAAATTGCGCCGTGTCGCACGGGCTCAACGCGGAGACGCTGACGGTGGACATTTCGACGGTCACCTCGCTCCCCGCTGGCGAGTGCTGCTTGAACTATGGCGCGTTGCCGAACCAGCGCCTGTTGCTGTTCTACGGCTTCACAGTGGACAACAACGCGGCCGATTTCGCGGAGCTTTACGTACCGCTGGCCGAGGGGATGCCGTTCGTAGAAAGGAAGGCTGCGGTGATGCGCGCGTGCTTCCCAGAATTCGTCCCGAACACGTCGGTGAAGATCTTGGTGGGCGGCGAGATCCCCGCGGTCCTGATGAGTCTGCTCCGGTTGCTCGGCGTCAGCGAGGAGAACGAGATGGCTACGGCGGAGCGAAGGGCTGTCGTTGGGGAGGGCGTACCGATGCAGTCGCAGGACAACGAGGGAGGGGCGCTCGGGGCACTGGAGAACGCGCTGGCCTCCATGTCGCAGGCGATCGCTGTGGACTTGCTGAGCGAGGAGAAGGAGGATGAAGGGGAGAGAGAAGAGCTAGTGGACTTCGTGCGAGTATACGTGGAGAGCGAGCTGCAGATCCTGAGTGAGTGCTTGAGCAGGTGCCGGGAAAGAATTGAAGAGCTGCGAGGTAAATGCATTGATGGCTGCGACTAGAGGACAACGCAGCACTTCGTAACTTCTTATATAAGTCGATCACAGGCCATCAGAACGCCGCCACCATCTAGAAAACGCGACAAGCACCACAGCAAGCACTCGTGTATGCTCCCCGCTTATGCACTCATCGACGAGAGATTCGAGAACGGGCTCTTAGCGGTAAGCTGTGCCTCCTTCTTCTTCTCGAGGTACTCGTTCGTCTTATCGGCCATGCCGCGCCCCTCGTTGATGGCCCACACCACGAGACTCTGCCCGCGCCTGCAATCCCCTCCCGCGAACACGCCCTCCGTGCTCGTCCTGAAGTCCCCGTACACCGCGTGGATATTGTTCCGCTGGTCGGTCTCCAGCCCAAGCTCTTCAATGACGTACTCCTCCGGAGCGACGAAGCCCATGCTGAGGATGGCCAGGTCCGCTTTCCACTCCTTCTCCGTGCCGGGGATGGGCTGCAAGCACAGTAACGCAGTGTGAGCAGAAGGGGGGCACAAACGTGTGAACTCGCGGGTACCGTCGGCGGCTCAAACAATCGGCGATGCTTCCGAACTTACCTGGGGGCCCTTGGCGGTCATCTCGCACTCCTGCGTGACGAGACTCGTGAGATTCCCCTCCACGTCCCCCTTGAATTCCTTCGTGAGCACCGAGAACTCCCTGGGATCGGACCCGAACACCGCGTTCACCTCGGCGTGCCCGTAGTCCACGCCGTACACTCGCGGCCACTGCGGCCACGGGTTGTCGGGCTCGCGCGCGTCGGGCGGCTTGGACATGAGCTCGAAGTTGGTCACCGACTTGCACCTACACAAACACATGTGTGAACAAAGGGTGCGGCGGTGTGAACAAAGGGTTAGGGTTCGATAGACGCCGGGTCTCGATCGCTCAGCACCCCCTCGCGCCACTCACCTGTGCCGCATGCTCGTCCCGATGCAGTCCGTCCCCGTGTCGCCACCCCCAATGACGATGACGTCCTTCCCCGCCGCCGTAATGAACTCCTCCTTCTCCCAGTTGCTCTCCAGCTGCCCTTCGCGGGTCATGAGCAATCTCTTCTGGTTCTTCGTCAGGAACTCCATGGCGAAGTGCACGCCCTTGAGGTCCCGGCCGGGCACCGGGAGGTCGCGCGGTTTCGTCGCGCCGAGGCAGAGGCAGAGCGCGTCAAAGTTCGCGCGCAGCTCGTTGATGTCGATGTTCGAGCCGATGTTGGCGTTCGTGACGAAGTCGATGCCCTACCACAAGCACGGTGTGAACAAAGGGCCTCGAAGAAGAACAAGGGGGCAGAATTAGAGGGCAGCGTTGCTGTGCGCGCTGCTCTTGCCCTCGCTCTTGCTCTTGCTTACCTCCTCAGACAGCAGGTTGACGCGGCGCTCGACCGTCTCCTTGGCGAGCTTCATGTTGGGAATCCCGTACATGAGCAGCCCGCCGACGCGGTCCTCCCGCTCGAACACCGTCACCTTGTGCCCCATCTGATTGAGCTGGTCCGCCGCCGCGAGCCCGGACGGGCCCGATCCAATAATCGCCACACTCATCCCCGTCCTGTTACTCGGCACCCTCGGCACGATGTACCCCTCCTCCCACGCCTTTTCCACGATTGAGTACTCAATGTTCTTGATCGTGACCGGATTGTCCACCAATCCAGCCACGCACGCGCCCTCGCACGGCGCCGGGCAGACGCGTCCCGTGAACTCCGGGAAGTTATTAGTGCTGTGCAAAGAGTCAATCGCGTTCTTCATCTGCCCCTCGTACACGAGATTGTTCCACTCGGGGATCTTGTTGTTCACGGGGCACCCGGAGTGAGTGCTGCAGGGGGTGGATGAGTAAGATGGATGGATAAGAGGTAAGAAAGTAAGTTTGCGCTCGCGTTTCGCGCTCGGCGCTTCTCACCTGCAGAACGGCGTCCCACAATCCATACATCTCGCCGCCTGCACCTTCCTCTCAATCGGGTTATGCGCAATATCCTCCTCGTTCCCAGGGTTCAGCTCTCCCCAGTCAGTGACACGCTCGAGAGGGTCGCGGTAGGGCTCGGGGTTGCGCTGGTAGTTGAGGAAGCCGCGGAGCTTTTCGATTGAGGCGTACGACCCGTCGCGGCGCTTCACTTTTGGCTCCTGGGGGAAAGGTGGGGGGGTGAATGTGTTAGAGGGGGGAACGGGCAGGTAGATGTCATGTTGTCAGTGCTGTGTGTCACACACACACACACACACAAACTCCTTGTGTCACTCACGTTGTCATGATCGTTAATGTCCTCTCTCCACAGCTCGTGCTTGCCCGTGGACTTGTCAATGGACGTAACGGGCGGCTTGTTGGAGTCAACACTAGAGAGAAACCGACTCGTGACAGTCGGGCGGCGAAATGCGCTTAGGGAAATACGGGAGAGCATAAGGCTGGGGGGAAGAGAGAGGGTTAGGCACGGGTAGGGTTAGTTAGTGGTGTTCAGAGCTCGGCTTCGTCGTGTTCTCACGCTATACGGCCTCGGCAAAGAGATTTGGAAAATGCAGATGCGCGACGCACCCGACTTTTAGCAGGCAGAAGTAGATGTTGTCGTCATCACAGGCTAACACACACACACTGTGTGAACAGTGAACTGAGTGAACAATGCGCTATGATGCGCGATGATTGCCGAACCCGTTTGCGCGCAACTTATGTTCATTAAGACGTTTCAAAATGCGCATCATTTTGCGATCATTTTTCTTATTGCGCTGCAAGCGACTTGACTCACGCCAAGCGCACCACCCTTCGTGCCATATGTGCTCGTTTGCGTACTTTCAGTGCACCGCCTGCGCCTCGTCGCGCGCCAAAACGTCGTCCCAAAAACAGCGATCTCGTACGCTGTTTCCGCCGCCTGCCGCCACAAGCCACCGCTCATGGCTTTCAAATCGAACTCAGACTCGTCCGCCTCCGACCTCGCTCGCCTCCTCAACCTCCCCCTCGCCACTTCCCAATCCTCGATCTCGGTGACGATTGATCTTACCAACACTGAGGCGCACATTCTCGGCACGGGGATGGCTTGCCGGGGATGTTACGGGTCGCTGTACTCCCTAGCCCGAGGTGATTGAACGAGCTGTTGTTGGCAGATGGCCAGGAGGGGGATATTGTTGAGATGAGCCGGTGGCGAGGGGTCTGTTGGGAGGAGGGGGACTTTGCTGTGGGACTACGGGCCATTCTCAGCAAGTCTCTCCCAACGTCTGACATTGACTGATTCGCTGGGGACACGGGGACGGTCTTAGCCTCGGCTAGATCCTTCCGGAGATGGTCAGTCTCGGTGAGCGTCTTGGTGAGCCAGTCCTCGAGCTGGGAGTTGGCGAGGAGATGGTTTTTTGTTTCGGAGATGGTTTTTTGTTTCGGAGAGGGAGGCGGCGAGTTCTTGTTCGAGGGAGGCTATAAGGTTGTTGTGGGATGGGGTGGATTCTAGGGGAAGGGTCGTTCGAGTCTCGGGGGTCGTTCGAGTCTCGGGGGTCGTTCTCGGCTCAGTCTCAGGATCTCGCCGCTCCGGCTGCCAGTACAGTGTTACCGTCTCGCATTGTCAGCCGCAGCTTTAGACCTTAGAATCGCGTCATTCTCATGAGGGTTAACCCTAGCAGCAGAAGCTTTGATTTCGCCTTCCAGCCATAAGAGGAGAGATGCTAGCTGCTGGTTGGGGGGCAGCTGAGCGGTTTGCAGATGAGCCGATAAAACGGGGATGGGGCCCGACCCGACCTGTGAAAACGTACTCACTCATTTTACGAGCGTGTCCATAATTTAGGCTCGTCTGCACGTCTGGGGCACGTCTGTCTGACAGCTAGCTTTCTTCTGCCAATTGACGCCTTGACCCCCCCCTCCCCGTCCCTCCTCCTCTCTCTCCATTTTTGTCCCATCCCCACCCTCCCCCACCCACTCAACCTCCTTAGCCACTCTTTCCCCCCAGTAGCACTAACCCCCCACCTCCACTCCTCAAAGACCTCCGCGTGTCCCTCTCCCCCCTCAGTTCACCGAGAACCCGTACCCCCACCCCGCCAGACTCCACCCCGTCCG